>Ga0070741_10006495_pt1 | contig 25033 bp, 16 predicted proteins | sample Coa_R1_4_FD_66440 | JGI IMG/M metagenome (GOLD analysis project Ga0070741, IMG submission 66440) | Surface soil microbial communities from Centralia Pennsylvania, which are recovering from an underground coalmine fire - Coalmine... | ecosystem: Environmental > Terrestrial > Soil > Unclassified ... | reverse complement strand
ATTAAGAAGGCCGTGAGCCGTCTAGAATTTGCACCCAAGATCGATGATATCAAAGTTACAGATATTAAGCATGGATTGGGCAGTTTCACGCCAAAGCTCGGAACAGTCGTGTCATTCGCGAAACTCCGAGAGGCTCTGAAGAAAGCAGGTTATACACTTGGCTCTGCCGAAATTGTCGTTTCCGGTAAGTTGTCTAAAGAGGCTGATACCTGGGTAGTTGATACTTCAACGCAGCGTTTTGTCCTCGAAGGCGCCGATCTCGTTAACATTCTGAAAGGTGCTACTGAGGGAACCCAAATTAAAATAGACGGGGGTTGGCATACCGCAGAGAAAAGCGGCAAATCCATCGAGGCTGTTACCGCAAAGTCAGCAAAGATTCAAACTGCCAGTGTTCAGAGACTTACTCCGTTTCAGGGTTGGATCAGCACCGATCCGCATATTATTAAAAATGGCAGTGTCGGAAGCTTTGCTCCAATCCGCACTACGAGCCCGGGATTGACTGTGTACAAGGGAGGTGCAATAACGACGCGCTTCTCTTATACCAACCAGCATTTGGGCAATCTAAAAGCACAACGATATGATGTACTGATTGAGGCTTCTTACACGCCAACATCACATCTTCAATTAGAAGCTGAGTTGCCGATTGAGCATATTTCAACGCGCGCTGCTGGATTTGCCACAACACCCAATGCGGCACAGAGTCGCGTTGGTAATCTCGCGCTGGCCGGCAAGTATCGTTTTTATCGCAAAGTGGGAGAATGGGGCGATCGACAGGCGGCCGTGCGGTTCGGAGTCGAACTGCCGACGGGGCAAAGTCAAACGCCGTTTGTTCCGGACCCTGGAACACCACTCTTTGTGCAACAGCAACTTTCTGCAATCAACAACGGGTTCGCGGCCCACAGCGAGCTTGCATATTCTCATGCAAAGGGACGGCTGATATATGGAGTTGAACTCGCAGGTATGTTGCGAGGCGAAAGGAATGGTTATCGGCTCGGACATGAAGTGCGAGCCAACACCGACCTTGAATATGTGATCTTGCCAATCAAATACCAGCATCCAGGACACGAGCTTTTTGCACTGCTGGAGTCATCCCTGGTTCATCGCGGCAGAGGCCATCTGAATGGACAGCCTGTCACAGGCAGCGATCAAACCGTTTATTACCTCTCACCAGGGCTCCAGTTCACAGTTTCGCCGCGAGTAGTCATTGAATCCAGCTATGAAATTCCTGTCGTTCGGACCAATTCACCGCTCGCCCTACGGACTGACCGAAGTTTGCTCGTGGGCTTGCGGCTGTTATATTGAGGAATGATTATGAAGCGGTTCCTGTGCCTGGTAATGTTGTTGTCATTTGTCCCAATAACGGCCGCGCAGCGGCCGAAATGGTCTGATCTGCCACTGAAGGATACAACGGGTGAGACACATCGACTCAGCGATTACAGAGGTAAAATTGTGCTGCTCAACTTCTGGGCGACCTGGTGTCCGCCGTGCCTGGCCGAAATGCCCGATCTGGTTAATTACCAAGGAGAGTATCGGGATAAAGGAATTGAGATAATTGGTGTTACACAAACATCTCCCCTTGTGCGCGTGCGCCGAATAATTAAAGATCAGAATATCAATTACGAAATCCTGCTGGGCACAACTAGTTTTGCGCGGCAGTTTAATGTCGGCAGTTTATTGCCGGTGACTGTCATAATCGATCAGAAAGGAGTAGTCCGAGATCGCATCGAAGGTTTTATAACACCTGAAGAATTCGAACAGAAAGTTAAACCTCTGTTCAAGAACTAAATCAGGCCGAAATGAAATCGTTCGACCCATAAAGGGAATCCGTAATGGCTTTTCTGCTGTTTTCGCGCCTATCGATTCCCCCTGACAGTGACCTTTTGATTGCCTCGAGAAGTCGGAGCTGGCGCCGAAACTGCCGAAGGTTGGGCGCTGACCGAAGATTGGACACTGGTCGGAGTCTGAGCAGAAAACAACTGAACAGACGCTATCTTTATGTAGTTCACATAAGTGATTCCGACGCCGTTGCCTATATTCATCGAAAGCATTCCGTTTTGCACGGTCACCGTTGCAGTGAATGATTTAAACTGGCCTGCCGAGGTCGTCGAATCACTGAAGAACGATACGCCTTGCACAGAGACGCTCTGATGAGGAGCAGTTTTGTCCTGGCAACCGACGGAAACTTCGACGTTATAGGTACCGTTCGGCAAATTAATGAACCAGGTTGCGGGCGCCAGATTGGAGATGTAACTGGCAAGCTGCGGAGCGACGCCGCCGGTTGATGACGTGTTTGTAATCGACGTCGGCACACCTATGGTTCGAGCAACTCTCGTGGTCGAGACTGTCGGACCTACCGCACGCGAAGCAAGACTGGTCGACCATCCGTAACCGCGGCTGGCGTTGAAAACTTGCCCCGAATCCTGACCGTTGAATCCCGCGGGCATTAACATGCTCGAACTGCCAAAATTTATGTTTCGAACAACCTGTGTCGCCTGCTGCCCTACCGTAAATGAGAATGGAGAGGAATCAAGAACCTGGTCCGACGAAGTGCGAACAAACAGGGAATAGACCCCGCTGGCTGCCGTCACCGAAGCCGGAATCACAGCATCCAGATGGGTCACGGAGCGTGTTAATGAGCTTGCAGGGAGCACCATTAATTCGGTGTTGCCACTCTTTACGACAACTCTGGATTGCGACGAGAAGAACATCCCGGTGAATGCGACCTGCACGTCGCCAGCGCCTGCCGCAACCGTGTTAGGACTGATCGAGTTCAAAATCGGCTGTCCCGGAGCAACAAAGACCATAACTGTTGCGGAAGCTGCTCCGCCGACATTGTGAACGCGGATATAGAATATGCCTTCGGCTGCATGTGCGGCAGCGGGCACGGTCACTTTGGCTTGAGTGTCAGAGAGAATAACGGTCGGAATATTCTGCTCGACGTTGTTGATTATCGCCGTTGCCTGCAATCCTGACGCGAACAGCCTGCCGGTCAGATTGACCGTGAAATCACCTATGCCGGCAAGCACTCTGTTCGGGGTGACACTGGATAAAACGGCTGTACTCGCGGTCGGCGAAGTCGCTGAAGCGCCTGTGCCGCTTAAACCAACAATTACTTGTGGCGTATCCGGTGCGTTGGATGCAATCGTCAATTGACCGACTTGCGGAGCGCTGCCGGTCGGAGTGTAAGTCACAACTACGGTCGCCTGACCGTTCGGCTGGATCGCCATAGGCGCGGGGTTAGAAACGCCGAATCCGGAAGTCGCACCGAGACTATTTATTGACAGCCCGGTATCACCGACGTTACGCACTGTAATTTGTCTTATTGATGTGACGCCTGCGGGAACATTCCCGAAATCCACATTCGACGTGTTCATCATCAGGATCGGTCGTCCTGGCTGCTTGATTACGATTGTTGTCGTTGCCTTGGTGCTCGCGCCTCTTCCATCAGTAACCGTCACAGTGACGATCGAGTTTGAACCACCGCTTGATGGCGCTGTGAAGGTGACGTTGGGACCGCTGCCGGAAATGGATCCGGCCGTGGCGGACCATGTGAAGCTCATTAGATCGCCGTCGGCGTCGGTCGCGGTTACTTTCAAGCTGGCGGTTTGTCCTGGATTCACAATCGATGGCACGACGGTGGGACCTGACGTAATCGATGGTGGATGATTGTTACTCTGCGAAGATCCGTAAACTTCGATCTCAGCTAGTCCGGTATTGTTGCCCATAGCATCGTCAACATAGAAGGTTAACGAGGTGACAGTGCGATCACTGAACGTCAGCACAAGCCCATCGCCATTATTCGGCAATGTTCCAACACTAATTGTGCTGCCGTCGCTGAAGACAATGTGCCCGGCCGTAATTTGATCATCCAAATTAATGCGGTCATGAAGGATAACTTTGTTGACGCTCTGAGATTGATTCCAGTCCAAACGCAGCCAGGCTCCGGCCAGCTCACCATCGGCTGCCCACTCCTTGGTAAAGTCCGAAGGATAACCATCGATGACGCCGTCGATAGCTTTAATTGCCAATTGCTGGGTAACGGTGTTTTCCGACGAGGCCGTCGCCCTCGCTGTTAAAGCAATATCTCCGGTCAAAGGTGAAGGAGCGATATTGCCGCCGTGAAACCAATTGTTCAGAACATTCTCTGCCGGCTTGTTCTGCGGAGTGTAATCGGTGTCTCCTTGGCCGCCAGCATCGGGATTAGTCTGCCAGTTCCACCAAAAACCGCCGGCGAACCAGGCTTCGTTTTGCAGAGCTTCGAAAAATGCTTCGTAGCAATTCTGCTGTTCCAGCGCGTCATAGCTTCCACCGATATCCCATGCGAACGGCTGTGCCGCTGCGCCGCCAATGCTGCGATAGCCGACTTCACCGAAAACGATCGGCTTGCCCACGGTATTGTAAAAATTCGCCATCTTGCTGATCCAGGGCTGCCATCCAGCAACCAGATCGCTCACCGATGGGTTAACAGTGCCCATTTGAGATAGAGGGAAAAAGCCAGAGATACCGATCAGGTCGATATTTGGATCATCCCAGAAGGGAATTCTTGTAAATTCCTCGTTGGTTCCGCTTCCCCAATTTGCCTGATAGGTGATTTTGCCGCTGAAGACGCTTCTGACATTTGCGAGCAGCGCTCGCCACTTCGTTGTGTTATTTGGATCTGTTGTGAGTATGACCAGCTCGCGGCCGATTCCGAATTGCTCGACTCCATTTGCCTGCGCAATCTGGGCGTAATGCATTATGAAGTTGGTATAGCTGACGAACCAGGCATTCACATCGTTCGGTTGAATGGCTCCTGCCCACGATCCATCGTAAGGATCAAGATGCGGCAGAATCATCACGCGGAGACCTAACTGGTGCGCTTTCTGGATTGCGTGCACGAGCGCGGCGTCTGAAGGTGTGGTATTGGGATCCGGAAAGATATTTGAGTCAAACCGCGAGTTCGAAACCCATCCGGGAACGAGACTGACGTAGTTTGCCCCTGTTGCGGCCAATTGTTCCAGCGAGGCGTCGCTGGTTGCAGTTCCCAGGTTATCTCGGGAAAACGAGACAACCGCGACTCCACGTTCCCACGAGTTAATGTCGGCAAAAACTGGCTTGTCGAAACTGCCAAGGACGAGGATCAAAAAGACCCATCCAGAGATTATCGTTAACCGCTTCATTGGCCACCTACCCCACAGACTTTGTGAGACAATCTTCCACACTGAGAACCGTCTCCGTCGGCGTCTGAATGGCAATGGAGGTGCCTTTGGTCCAGTATGGCGGGCCGGCCGCAAATCAGCAAAAAAAGAAGTCTATAAGCTGCAATGTTTTCTTAATTTACAGGGAGGGTAAGTTCTGGGGTCGATGAACCTGAAGCGATACGGCTTACCGCAAACTGGTCAATTAGACCGCCGGAAAAGCAGCCTATCGGTCAGATTTACCTGTTGTTTGATAGGCGCAATCTCGGACAATTGCGCCCTGAAATGACGTTATCGAGCAGGGCTCAGTATCAAGCTACCGAGTTCTGAGTCCAAAACCAGCAAAGCTTTCAGTGTGTCATCCTGGCTCATATGCTCGTCATCGCTATCATCGATGTTGTAGCCGCAGTTGTAATCCAAAGCATGTGAGAATCGTACCGACACAGTTTCTTTTGTCGGATGTAATCGAATATATCGCTTAACTACTTGCTCGCCAATGAAATCACAAGTCAAATCTGCCCTTTGAGATCTGCCCGGATGCACACCCGCATTATCCTCAGCTATCTGTGCGACCGTATGAACAAAGCTGCGTAAATTACCGTCAAAATCCGCGACGTGAGTTAATTCGTGACCGAGCAAAAGAATGGTCTCTTCATCGGTATTCAGATACAGAGCGTAGCCGGCGCCGATGTGGATCACTTCCGGATCGTCGTCTTTAACTTCGGCAGTGCCGCCGAGTTCTTTGTCGAGTACAATCGTATTAACAATCTGAATGTTCTTCTGAGCCTGAACAATCTGATCAGCGCTCAGATTAAAGTTCTCGGGCATTGACTTGAGGGAATCAATCACGAGTCGCTTTGCGATAGGAAGCAATCGCTGAGCTCGTTTTATGCCGCTGTCGACCTGTTTCCAGGCCTTTGGATTATTGCTTTCAAGATCGCTGTCATCGAACTGAGGTTCTGCAGCTTGCGAGCCCTCTTCGCATAGCCGACGCAACGTCTTATCGTGTGTGTCGTCGGCCGATTCCGTGGTTCGCGCCTCACCACCTTTGGTGAAGTGAGCCAGCTCGCGCTTTAACGCGCGAGGCGAGACATAACGTATGGAAAATACCGCTCCCGTCAGAAGCAGCGCACAAATACAAAAGATAATAGTAAGCTTGCGCGAACGGTTAGGTAACCGCAAGGCTTCGAACTTCATGCCTTATACCTTGTTCAATTAGTGATAGAGCCGTCGATGTAAGCATGATGTCGGATATGGTGGGCAGGTTGCATCACGATAATGGTATAAAAATGGCATTCAAGCTTTTGAAGGATATTTACAAGCTAAGTATCGCTTTTAGTTGTTCTTTGTTTGCAGGCACTTTCCGTGGTGGATTGGCAAATTGACTTGAAATCTTCTGATTATTAGTTGGGTCAATCAGCTCTCCGCTGTGATAATCGATTGTATAGGCAGGATCTTTAAGCAGATTTCCCGTCAAAACAGCTACAACAGTCTCATCTTTGTCGATTTTTCCCGAATCGACCAGTTTTTTGATTCCGGCCAGCGTCGCAGCCGAAGCTGGCTCGCAACCAATTCCATCGCGGCCAATCATCGCTTTGGCGTCGGCTATTTCCTCTTCTGTAACTTCAGCGAAATCGCCATTCGTCCAGGCAAGAGCCCTCAGCGCCTTTTTCCAGGAAACTGGATTGCCGATCTTGATTGCAGTCGCCAGTGTGTTAGCCGTTACCGGAGTTAAATGATCCTGTTTGTTTTCCAGCATCTCAACAAAGGGATTTGCTCCCTTTGCCTGAATAACGGTGAGTCGCGGCATCCGTCGGATAAACCCTGCATTGAACAGCTCTTTGAATGCTTTGCCGATGGCGGACACATTACCCAGGTTTCCTCCTGGAACAACAACGCGATCGGGTACTATCCAATCAAGCTGGTCCAGCATCTCTATAGCTATTGTCTTTTGACCTTCCAAGCGAAAAGGATTGATCGAATTTAACAGGTACAGGTCTGTTTCCCGCGACAACTCGATCACCAGTTTCATGGCGGTATCGAAATCACCGTCGATTTGCAGGGTCACAGCTCCGTATTCAAGACTTTGAGACAACTTTCCAAGAGCGATTTGTCCGCCCGGGACAAATACCGCCGCCGTAATTCCGGCAGCAGCAGCGTAAGCAGCCATCGACGCTGACGTGTTACCTGTGCTCGCACAGGCGACTGTCCGAGCTTGCAAAACGCGAGCTTGCGTTGCTCCGGTTGTCATCCCGTTGTCTTTGAATGATCCGGTAGGATTCATTCCCTGATGTTTGAAAGTGAGATTCCGCAAACCGGCATAGCTGGCAGAACGCGGACCGTCGAAAAGAGGAGTATTGCCTTCCTTAAGAGTAACGACCTGGGAATAATCAGAAACGAACGGGATCAGTTCCCTGTACCGCCAGACTCCGCTCGCATCGATTGGCGCATTGCTGAGCCTGCGGAGTCGCCAAACATCCTTGATTTCTTCGGGGTCGAGATCATTAAAGCAATATGCGACGTCAAGCAGTCCATTGCAGGCTGGACACGTATAGATCTTTTCGTTGATATCGTAACCATGCGAACAGCTTGGTTCGATACATCGTAATTGGGGGTTACTCATTTCAGGGGGTGTCTCCGACATAATTTTACCTTAATCGTGCCCGAAACCGAATTCCAATAATTATTGCAGACAGATGTAACGCAATCGTCACAGTCGCGCGTTGCGCCACAAGTTTAGCTTTGCTTCAATTGTTTATCCCCACAATTTGCTGTGTAATAGGTCGCAGCGAAAAACATGTCGTCACAACGAAACATTATCATTCTTGAGGAGCTGGACCGGTGGCGTCAGGAAAACGTCATCGATGATGAGTTGTATCAACAGCTCCGTCAGAGATACACCACGCCGGGGATTGATTTCGCCACCATCATCAAATGGATCCTTGTCTTTGGGGCAATCGTTCTGGGCGGCGGAATAGCGCTGCTCTTCTTTGACGTTTTCAAGAACATACCGGATGTACTTATTGTAGTGATGCTGACGGCGGTAACTGCGGCATTTTATTATGGTGGTCATCGTCTGGCTGCACGTCATCGGCGTTCGCTGGTTTATTCAGGAAAGGCGCTGGTGTTTGTCGGAACGATAACGACTGTTGTCGACCTGATTTGGGCAGGCAGAGTTTTCGGGCTTGCCGGTAATCACTGGTCGCTGATGGTCGCAGTTGCGGCCGCGACATATTTCGTTGTCGGATATTTGCTCCAGGATCTGCTTGTTCTGGTCTTTGGAGTCATTGCCACCTTGATCTGGCTCGGCACTGAAACGGGATACCTGTCCGGCTGGGGAACATACTGGTTAGGTATGAACTACCCTCTCAGGTTCGTTTTTTTTGGATTGTTGTTTTTACCCATAGGGTGGTTTCACAATCAGCGAGCGAACAGGACCGGTGCAGAGATCGAGCGTTACTATAGTCGTATTTACGTTTCGATTGGCTTGCTATGCACGCTGGTTTCGCTCTGGTTAACTTCAATAGTTGGCGACTCACCCGATCCGGATCAGTTTCACGCAAGCGATCCACTGACGCGCTTCTTCTTCATTTTCTTTTTTACGGCGGTAGCGGCAATTATTATTTATTACGGAATCAAGCTGCACGACCGGATGCTGCTGGGGTATGGGGTGGTTTTTCTTTGCATAGACGTTTACACGCGCTTCTTTGAACATTTCTGGAATACGCTATCGAAATCGCTGTTCTTTATCGCACTGGGTGCGCTGTCGCTGGGAATCGGAATATTCCTGGAGTTTTCGAGACGAAATAAGCTGGCGACAAGACTGATAGAGCAACACGAACAGCCTTAGACGCAGTCTAGCTATAGTTTCTCAAGAACCACCTGCGCAACCGCATAAGACTTTGTATGTGATAGCGAGATGTGCCATCTGTTCACGCCCATCTCTTCCAGGCGTTTTCGAGCCAGTCCTGTAATCAGCAATCTCGGTGGGCCTTCATCGCTCGGTAATATTTCGACATCTTGCCAGCCGATGCCGCCGCTCCAGCCGGTTTGCAGCGCTTTCAATACTGCTTCTTTAGCTGCAAAACGACCCGCGTAATGTTCATACTTGGAAGCGTGCTGTTCGCAATAGGCAATCTCTGCTGGCGTGAAAAGCCGATCACGCAACCGCGCCGTTCTCTCCAGCGATTGCGCAATGCGCTCAACATCCATAATATCAATACCGATGGACACTATCATTGAGACAACAAACCAGACTGAAACCGATTTCAAACTTCGAACTGAGAATAACATCACATTTTTGGTTTGTGAACGGCTGGAAGAGGCAGGGTTCAAGAACGCTTTCAGTACTCGGCGCGTCGGCGTGAGCTCGCTGCCAGATTCCGACCTTAATCTCGGCTTTTTTAGCGGCGATAATCCTGAAAACGTGCTGGAAAATCGTCGAATGTTTCTGCAGGCAATCGGCGCGGAAAGCTGGCCAATTGTCACAGGCAAGCAGGTTCATTCAGCCGATCTATGGATTATCAGGAAACAATGCGAGAGCCTATCTCCCTCTCCATCTTGTGATGGAGTACTGTCGCGATTGCCGGGAATTCTTGCGGTAGCGCAAACAGCAGATTGCACGCCGGTGTTGATCGCCGATCCCGTTACCGGAGCGTTTGCCGCCGTACACGCTGGCTGGCGTGGAACGGCTTCACGAATTGTCGAGCGCGCTGTCGCTACGCTGAAATCAGAATACAGCGCAAATCCAGGTGATTGCAGGGCCGCAATCGGTCCCGCGGCCGGAAGCTGTTGTTATGAAGTTGGGCAGGATGTAATTTCTCAATTCAAGTCTTCGTTCAGTTATGCGGATGAGCTTTTCTCCCATCACAACGGAGACAAAGCAAATCTCGACGTACCGTTAGCAAATGTTCATCAATTGATTGATTCCGGACTAAGTCCTGAGCACATATACAAAAGTAACCTTTGCACGATGTGTCGAACCGACCTGTTCTTCTCTTACAGAAAAGAGAAAAATCGAGGTGCAGTTGGCAGGCTCTTATCAGTAATTGGAAGGATAGGCGATTCGCAGAATTAAATATTAATCTGCCGCTCTGACGTGCCCTACTCCTACCGGTGCAGCCGATCCGAATGCACCCCTTGGAACTACCACGACGCCGGATTCAGTAACCGTAAAACGCTCACGGTCACGATCCAGATCGTAACCTATCGTTTCGTTTTCCGGGACGTAGACATCCTTATCGATTATTGCCCGGAAGACTTTCGCATGGCGGCCGATCTGGACTCCGGGAAACAATATCGAGTTATTAACGCGACTGTAACTGTGTACGCGAACATCGGTGCTTAAAATGGAGTTGGCAATACGACCTCCGCTGATAATGCATCCCGGAGAGACAATTGAATCAACGGCCACACCCATACGCGAACCTTCATCCGCGAAAACGAACTTGGCCGGAGGCGTTTGCGGCACAAGCGTCCTGAGCGGCCACGTCTGATCATAAAGGTTAAATATAGGCTCGACAGAAACCAGGTCCATGTTCGCTTCGTAATATGCGTCGAGCGTACCAATGTCGCGCCAGTACTGAGCTTCTTTTTTGTTTTCGTCTCGGAAATCGTAACTAAACACCCGGTGCGAACCTATCAGCGCTGGGATGATGTCTCGACCGAAATCGTGACTGGAATCGTGTCGCGGTGCGTCATCGTGCAGCGCCTGGAATAACACATCGCGGTTGAACAGGTAAATACCCATCGAAGCGAACGATTGCTCAGGCTGCCCGGGCATGGGTTTTGGATCCGCCGGTTTCTCCTGAAAGCCCTGTATTCTTTGGTCCGTATCTGTCTCGATGATGCCGAATCGCGATGCGTCTTTACGATCTACCTGTATGGCCGCCACGGTTAAGTCGGCATTATTTCTCTTATGAAAATCCAGCATCAGCGAATAATCCATCTTATAGATGTGATCGCCCGACAGGATCAGAATATGCTCTGCAGGTTCCAGATCGATGGAATATAGATTCTGATAAACAGCGTCGGCCGTGCCCGTATACCAGTCGCTGCCGACTCTCATCTGTGGCGGGACTACCTCGATGAACTCACCCAGCTCGTGTGAAACAATGTCCCAGCCCAGGCGCACATGCCGGTTCAACGATTGAGATTTGTATTGTGTTAAAACGAATATGCGTCGAACCGCAGAGTTAAAACAATTCGACAGGGTAACATCGATGATTCGATAAATGCCGCCAAACGGAACTGCCGGTTTAGCTCGCTGCACCGTCAGCGGCATCAGCCGCTCTCCCATCCCGCCTGCCAGCAGTATCGCTAATAGATTGTTTTGCGCCATAAAAAAATAGTTTCAGCGCTCAAAATTATTTTCGCAAAATCACGCGAGCCGGCGCTCCGTCACCGCTTGCCAGTCTCATCGGCAAACAGACCATATCGTAATCACCCGGCTCTACTTCTTTTAGATTCAGACCCTCTAAAATTACGATATCGTTTCTCAAAAACTCAAGATGAGTCTCGAACTTTGTCGATCCGAATTTCTCGACCGAAAGATAATCGATACCGACCAGCTTTATCCCTTCGCGAACCAGCAGCTCTGCAGCGCTCGGTTCGATGTAGACGTAATCCTTCACGAATTCAGGCCCGCGATCCCACAAATACGAATTCCGCGTTTTAAACAACACTCTTGTCTTATCGGTGAAATCGAATTCCTCTAGAACGCTTTCGTTTATTACCGGCGCGGTGACCTGCAGGACGTGCGTTCGCCCCATCATGATTTCCAGCTTTAATTGATCGAGTTTCGGCCCATCGTCTATGAAATGATAGGGCGCGTCGATGTGCGTTCCTGTGTGCGAACCCATATCGATCCGAGTTACGTTAGCAGGATCGCCTTTCGAGATACTGGAAGACTGTTCAAACGAGATTTTCGGATCGCCCGGATAAGTCGGCAAGTCCGCGGAGAGTTGAACTGAGACGTCGTAAATCTTCATAACTGCCTCTAGCGAACGGGACGGAATGCTAACGGTTCCCACCTTGACTGTCAAATCGCACAAATGCGCGTGACCATCGTCACATACACGCGCCCTTTTAAAGGCTAAATTGGCTCACAATGCCATAGCAGGTTTCATATGGTATATTTGCAGGTTGCCCTGAGAGTCATATTGGGCAGCGCATTAAACAGAAGGAACAGGAAATGATTGAAATGACCGCGGATGACCAGCTCATTGAGGCCGATGAGAAGGTTATGCAAGATGAACTTATACTTGGAATTAACGGCTTTACATACCCGGATTTATATACCCCCCGAAAATTAGAAGAATTAACGAACCTTTTTTACGAGGAAGTGGCAACGGCTGATCCGGAACTGGCAAAGGAATTCGCTGATTATGCCAGTGCTCGAGGCGTCGGATACGCCGACAAAACAGAGTCGAACCTGATCGTCAAAATGGCTCCGCATCTGAGCAAGTTCATAGCCCGTCTTTTCAATATCGCGGCCGAACGCGACGAGTTGCGCGATGCGACACTGGGTCAGATGGAGATATTCGACTTTAAGAAAAACTTTGTGCAGCGAAGAGTCTTCAAAAAACGCCCGGAAGATGCCCTCGCGAACATAGATTTCGATAAACTGGATCGGGCAGTATCGCATCTCCAGCAGACAGTTTTCACCGACACGATTGGTTTGGATGACGAGTTGGCAACGGCAAGAATAGTCGTCAGGCTGATGAACCTTGCCAAAGAATACTCGCTCCACCTGGGACAGAGACACGAACCCTTAACCGACGCCGCAAGACAGTCTGTGCAAAATCTGATAGCTGCGATCACTGGCCACGCGGATTTCGTGCTTCCCGCCGTCGACGAAAATCTGTCAGCCGAAGCAAACGAACAAAACGTCATCGCATATCTGCTGGAAATTTTCGAGCTTTGGGCATTTGCGCAATACAATCTGAAGTATGAGAGGGTTAAAAACTGGGTGTCATATCGCGAGCCACACGCGCTCGATTACAGCCATTTAGTTCAAATTCAGCGACCGCGACCGGACCTGCCTGAGCTGATCGCCGGTCCGGATTCACGCCTGCGACTTCGTGATGGATTCAAGCTGACGGACAGACGGTATAACGACCGCGAAGTTCTGAACGAGGTTGATTATTGTCTCTACTGTCACGAGCGCGACAAAGATTCTTGCTCGAAAGGCTTTATTGAGAAAGACGGAACATTTCGCCGCAACCCGCTTGGCATTCCCCTAAACGGCTGTCCGCTGGATGAAAAGATCTCTGAAATGCATTCCCTGAAGCGAGACGGTGATTCAATCGCCGCGATTGCAACAGCCATCATTGATAATCCGATGGTTCCTGGCACAGGTCATCGCATCTGCAACGATTGCATGAAGGGCTGCATATTCCAGAAACAGGATCCGGTAAATATTCCACAGGCGGAAACCGGTATTCTTACTGATGTTCTAAACCTTCCTTATGGATTCGAGATTTACAGTCTGCTTACACGCTGGAATCCGCTGAACGTTAAGCGACCTCATGCTCTTCCTTACAATGGAAAGAACGTACTTGTTGTCGGATTAGGACCGGCCGGTTATACGCTGGCACATTATCTCCTGAACGAAGGTTTCGGCGTAATTGGAATTGACGGGCTAAAGATCGAACCGCTCTCACCTGAACTGGCAGGCGACGAAAACAATCCGCCAAAGCCAATCCGCGACATTCGGGAAATCGAAACCGATCTTGATAAACGTGTGTTATCGGGTTTCGGCGGCGTTTCTGAATACGGTATCACCGTTCGGTGGGATAAGAACTTCCTGACAATGATTCATCTGACCTTGCGACGCCGCGACAAGTTCAGAGCTTTTGGCGGCGTGCGATTTGGTGGAACGATGACTATCGAAGACGCGTGGAAGCTCGGTTTTGATCACATCGCGATCGCAACCGGAGCAGGCAAACCGACCGTCATAGATATGAAGAACAACCTGATCCGCGGCATTCGCAAAGCCAGCGACTTCCTGATGGCGTTGCAGCTTACCGGCGCTTTCAAACAATCTGCAATGGCCAATCTTCAGGTTCAACTGCCTGCAGTGGTAATAGGCGGTGGTTTGACGGGTATCGACACGGCAACGGAGATGATGGCCTATTATCCGGTGCAGGTTGAGAAGATGCTGGAGCGTTACGAGATTCTGGCAAAAGAATATTGCGAAGACCATATCTGGAAAATGTACGATGAAGAAGAACGCAAGATCATGCAGACCTTCATTGAACATGGCCGCGCGGTGAGAGCCGAGCGCGAACACGCTCGAATGGAAGATCGCGAGCCAAACTTCGTTGATCTGGTTCGAAAATGGGGCGGCGTGTCTCTGGTTTATCGCAAGAGCATGAACGACGCTCCTGCCTATCGACTGAATCACGAAGAGATCATTAAGGCCCTTGAAGAAGGTATCTATTTTGTCGAACAGATGAATCCAGTCGAAGCCGAACACGACGAATTCGGCGCCGTCGCGGCAATCAAGTTCGAGCGAATGAAACAGGATGAAAACGGCAAATGGCGCGCCTCTGGCGAATTCGTGACTATGCCAGCGAAGACTGTTTGCGTCGCAGCCGGAACAAGTCCGAACATCATCTACGAAAAAGAACAGCCGGGGACATTCAAGCTGGATAAATGGAATGAGTTCTTTGCGGGATACAAATTAAGCTCCAGCGACGATAACACATTCCACGTGGTTCCTGCTGAAAAAGGCGATTCGGCATTCTTCACCTCATACGAAAAAGATGGCAGGTTCATCACCTATTATGGCGACAATCACCCTGTCTATGCTGGCAACGTCGTGAAGGCGATGGCCAGTGCTAAGTTCGGCTTCCCACATATTGTCAAATTGTTCGAAGGTGAACTCTCAAAACTTGATCCATCAAAACAGGAAGAACGTGAAGAGGCATTTCGACAGCTTGCCTCAGGGCTGACTGACTCGCTGAAGCCGACTGTTGTTCGCGTTGATCGCCTGACTCCGACAATCGTCGAAGTTATCGTGCGCGCGCCATTCGCAGCAGAGCGTTTCCATCCTGGTCAGTTTTATCGTTTGCAAAATTACGAAGTGAACAGCACGGAAATCGCTGGCACTAAGTTAATGATGGAAGGCATTGCGCTGACCGGCGCCTGGGTAAATAAGGCAGAAGGTCTGCTGAGCATGATCGTCCTGGAGATGGGCGGCAGTTCGCGTTTGTGCGCTTCGTTGAGATCCGGCGAGCCTGTTGTTGTAATGGGACCGACGGGCGCTCCGACAGAGATCCCGACCGGCGAGACAGTTCTGCTGGCGGGCGGAGGACTAGGCAATGCAGTTCTCTTCTCGATTGGCAAAGCCCTGCGTGAAAACAACAACAAGGTGATTTACTTTGCTGGCTATAAAAAAGGCGAAGACCTTTACAAACAGGACGAAGTCGAAGAATCCAGCGATCAAATCATTTGGTCGACCGATGCTGGTTGTGAGATTCAGCCTCGTCGTCCACAAGATCACCATTTCCGTGGCAACATCGTCCAGGCAATGAAATCATATGCCGAAGGCAAATTCGGCGAAGTAGTATTTGACTTTAAAACCGTAGATCGCATTATCGCAATCGGTTCAGACCGAATGATGGCGGCCGTGAAAGCTGCGCGTCGCCCTGATGGTGTACTGGGGCAATTCTTCAGGCCAGACCACGTGGCGATCGGTTCCATCAACTCACCTATGCAATGCATGATGAAGGAAGTCTGCGCCCAGTGTCTGCAGAAGCACGTCGATCCTGTTACCGGCGAAGAGACGAAACCGGTCTTTTCCTGCTTTAACCAGGATCAAAAACTGGACGAAGTGGACTTTAAGAACCTGAATGATCGTCTGCGAGCTAATACCGTGCAGGAAAAGTTAACGAACCTCTGGATGGATCACCTGTTGAAGCTTCATCCTATCGAAATGGTCTAATCTGTGACAATCAGTCTGCGCTGGTAACCAACGTAGGACATCAAGCGGGAATCGAAACACTTTCGATTCCCGCTTTTTTCATGTACTTCCGCCTCTACTTGTCGTGCTTCCCTTTTCCGGCTTTTGATTTCGTGGTTGACGATAGTAAACTCAGAATTGCCTTGCCGTCTGGCGTTCCCAGTCCTGTACAGGCGTCCCACCCTGCGCGAGCGCTATATCCGCCATTGTTGCCTAATGTAATATCGTGAAGCGCATGGCTGCCTGCCGATCCGTTATAGAGTTCTGGATTTATGAATCCCACATTTCGCTGTAGCTTTTGATTTATCAGCGCAACCAGAGCGGCCCATAATGGCGCAACTGCGCTGGTTCCGCCCAGCACTACTTCCTTGCCGTCAACTCTGACTTTATAACCGGTGGCAGGATCGGCGTTGCCCGCCACATCAGGGATTCCTCTTCCTTTGCGTTTGCCAGGATTAATAGACGACGGAATTTTGGATTTAGACTGATAAGACGGAACCGCAAATACGTCACTTATTCCACCGCCCGTTGCCCCGTGGCCGGGACCATCGTTCCATACGACTTCACTTTGTATTTTAGCCCCGGAACCCACCAGCTTTGTTCCGCCGCAAGCGAGTAAGTGCGGACTCGACGCTGGAAAATTGACGTGCGCGTGGCCATCAGCGACACCGTCACCGAATCCGTGATCGCCTGCGGCGCAGGTGATGGTAATACCCAGCGCGGCCGCCGATTGCAGAGCATTATCAATTGTAATCATTGCCTGCCTGGACCATGTGTTCTCAGGGCCGCCCCAGCTTATTGATAGAATGGTTGGCTTATGCTGAGTGTCGTGGATCGCTTTCGTAATCGAATCGACAAATCCTCTGGACGTGTTTGGCGCGAAGTAAACAACAATCGATGCTTTCGGAACGATTGCCGCGGCCACTTCAATATCCATCATCACTTCGCCATCTATACTGACGGGATCGCCAATTGGACTGTTGTGACAATGATCGACCGATACCGCCGTGATCTTCGGCGCGTGAATGTCCAGTTGCGAAAAATACGCATTCAAATCAGCAGAGCGATAACCACCACCCAACTCGATCATAGCGATACATTGCCCAGCGCCATCCCCATCGGGAAAATCATATAGTTTGGCCAGTTGCAGGGGAGTATAAGAGATCGGCGGAGATTGTGTCGGCGTCGCGGTATTCTCCTTTGGTTTGAAATGGCGAAAAAACGGAGTCGCTTGGGGACGATTGTCGAGACCGAACACGCCTTCGATAATATGGTGGATCTCCGCCGGAACGTGAATCGAGCCAGTGCGTCCGCGATATTTTCCTCCAGGATGTTCGTAGGTAGCCAGGCTGACGCCAAAAGCATCGCTCATATCCGCTACCTTACCTGACAGGATCACAGAACGTCGTGGAAGGCTGGACTCAACCACAGTCAAATTGTGTTCTTTTGCGAACTTCTCAATCTGCTCTATATCTTTCGGATCGGCGCCGTATGTTTTCTCAAATTCTTCGTGGCTCAGGTGGTGACGTTCGTGAGGTTGCGCGGAGTGGGTTTCAATCAATGAAGCAATATCGTCCTTTGAATCAGCCCGACGACGAACGCGAACTGTGACTTCGATTTGCTCGTTTGGATCGGCCGGTCTGGTAACGCGAGCGCCGGGCAAAGGGTCGCGCTCGCTGCCTTGAACCGTTTTACGTTCTTTGGACGGCATACCTGACTCCTTCAGCTAAACTTTGCGATGGAGTTCGACTAGTTAAAGCTTGGATCGCTGATCGATTTCACCTTAATCTGTGGAGCATATTTGCTAGCGATCTTCTGAATCTCGCTCGCTTTTCCGATCAAAACAAAAACCAAATCGTCAGTCGGAAAATACTGTTTGATAATTCGATTCGCATCGGCAAGTGTCATTGAGTCGATCTTCGCGTACAGGTTGTTAACGTCGCTTTCATCCAGACCGTAATACTCCAGCGTCGTCATCAAAGAAGCAAGCTGGTCAGAAGTCTCGACCCGCGGCGGGTATTGTCCCTTGATGTAATTCTTCGCTGAGGTCAACTGCTGTTCGGTGATTCCTTTTTCGTGGAGGTCCTTAAGGATACTGAGAGCCATGTCGATTGCTTTTTCAGTGCTCTCGTTTGCAGTGTAACTTGAAATAGCAAACGGTCCGGCGGCTCTCAATTGCTCAAAGGAAGAGTCCGCGCCATAGGTCAGTCCTGAATTTATCCGCAATCCGGAATTCAGCAGCGAAGTAAACCGACCTCCAAAGAGCGTGTTCACAACATTGATATACACGCGATCCGGATTTGTTCGAGCTATGCCGACGTTGCCGATCATAAAATAGGTCTGCGTTGAATCGGGTTTGTCTACCAACAGCAGTCGCTTCCCTTTTACCGCTGGCGCATCTTTCAACTCGATTTTTGGCGAAGGCCCGCCAGACCAGGGTTCAAATTTGGAAGTCAATACGTTTTCCATATCCGCGATGTTGATGTCGCCAGCAACTGCGAGAATAGTATTCGAGGGCGAATAGTAGCTTTCGTAAAACTTCAGAATATCGTCGCGCGTGATGTTGGCAATCGAAGTCTCTGTCCCATCAACCGGACGAGCATAAGGGTGGTCTCCATAAAGGAACGCGTCGAAATAAATGCCAATCACATTCGACGCATCGTCCTTGGCAGATTTAAGCTGATCAATCGTCTGTTTCTTATCCTTTTCGACTTCGTCCTGAGGGAAGGTCGGGTTGATCATCACATCACTCAATAGATCAAGCCCCTTGTCGATGTCCTTTTTGAGAAATTCCGCCGCCCCCCGAGTGAAATCTCCTCCAGCGTCGAACCCTACCTCTCCGCCGATGAAGTCGGTTTGCTCGGAAATCTGATCTTCGGTTCGAGCCTTGGTTCCTTTCTTCAGCATGTCGGCCGTAATCGCCGCCAGACCTTCTTTACCGACCGGGTCTGCAACCGAACCCGCTTTCACAATCACGTTAAAGCTGACAATCGGAACGCCATGTCGCTCCATCAATAACAGAGTCATTCCGTTTTTAAGTTTTACTTTTTTAACCGGCGGAAGCTTTAACTGATCGTTTGCACTTACAGGAACGGAGGCAAATGAAGTCAGCGTTGCCCCTAGCAGAATAGCGGTTAAGAATGACGGTTTTATTTTTCTATTAACGTTCATTGCCGCCTCCTTTCGGATCTGCCGACTCGGGAACCAGCGTTGCCACCGTGCGGTTTTTGTCAGAGAAATATTTCTGCGCCACGCGTCGCACATCTTCCTTAGTGACTTTGTTGAATTCATCCGCTGCGGTGAAAAGCCGGTGATAATCGCCAAAGAAAACCTCATAACTTCCAATGGCGCTTGCCTTGCCGTTAATCGTCTTCATATTCCTGTAGAAGTTCGCCAGCAATATGTTCTTTGCCTTTTGCAATTCGTTATCGGTGACAAAGTCTGTTTTCGCTTTGTCCAGTTCTTCATAAACTGTCTTTTCGACTTTGTCGGGCGACACACCGTCTTTAGGCTGGGCGTTAATGATAAAAAGCGTGGGGTCGAACGAAAGCTGGTATTCGCTTTCAACCGATAATGCCAGTTGATCTTTATCAACCAAGCGCTGGTACATTCGCGAGCTTTCCCCGGCAAAAAGAATCGTCTGCAGCACCTCCAACGGATAATAATCCGGACTGGCCGTTTCCGGTACGTGATAGCCGATCATCAACAGCGGCAATTGAGCGAACTTCTTTACGACCACACGGCGTTCACCCATCTGCTCTGGCTCTTTTGTGGTAACAGGCGGAGGCGGAGCGTGCGATGGAATCGGTTCAATATACTTTTCCGCGAGCTTGAAAATTTCGTCGGCGGTGACGTTGCCCGAAACCACCATAGTAGCGTTGCTGGGCGAATAGCCCATCTCGAAATGATGTTTCAGATCGTCCATCTTCCAGTTCTGGATGTCTACCATCCAGCCGACGACCGGCCAATGATAGGGGTGAGCAGTGAAAGCTGCCGCCCAAAGTTGTTCATTCAGCAGCCCTGAGTTTTCGGAGTCGACCGAAGTCCGCCGCTCGGAGGCCACTACTTCGCGTTCGGATGCAACCATCTTCGGATCAAAAGAGAGGTTTTCGATTCGATCAGCCTCTAAATCGAATATTAGATCAATTGCAGAATGGGGAAACCAATCCTGGTAAACGGTGACATCGTTGTTTGTGAAAGCGTTGTTCGATCCGCCTGCCGCCTCCATGGTCACATCGAACTGTTTCGGACCGTATTTTTTCGCGCCATTGAACATCATGTGTTCGAAGAAATGAGAGATGCCCGTCGTTCCGGGACGTTCGTTGCGTGAACCGATTCTATAAAAGATGTACATCGCAACATTTGGAATCGAAGGGTCTTCATTAACGAGGATCTTCATTCCATTTTTCAGCGTGTGGGTTTTGACCTCGAAATTCTGAGCCTGCGCAACACTGATTAAGCAAAGAATTAATATTGCGCCGAGGCTGAGCCTCGCGACGCGTTTTTTCAACTCCATGAATTCACCTGAAGAATAATGTCTGAATTTATAAGAGCCTGCATTAGGAAGGATAGAAGATGGTGGTGAAAGGTCAAGTGCCTGAGAAAACGCACAACACGTGTGCTATGTCAGTACCAGCTACGGTAGCGGCTGAGTCGATGTTCGGCTGCAACCAACTTGCCACGCACCCAGCCGCTACCGCAGCTGGTACTGACACTAATCACGTACGCGCTATAAAATTAAATACACTTGCACAGCGCAGCACCCCAAGTGAACCCGGAGCCAAATGCCAGGATCATTACCGTCATACCAGACTTCAGCCTCTCATCCCGCACAGCCTGCCACAGGGCCAAAAATGCCGCAGCGCTGCTGGTGTTACCAAAGAGATCGAGGTTGATTACGACTCGATCCTCTGGCAAGGACAGCTTCTTACAAAGCGCCTTCAACAAATTAGCGTTCGCCTGATGCGGAATGACCAGATCAATCCGCTCCAGAGCGACATTGTTTCGTTCGGCGATTTCAATTGCGGCTTCTGACATTTTGCGGACCGCTTGCAGAATAACATTTCTGCCATTCATTGATCCGAAATGTTTGCCTGCAGCAATTGCTTCAGTGTCGAGCCAGTTCGCGCCGTTTGCTGTGCCAGGACTCTTTATTGCCAGGTCTTCGGCAAAGCTGCCGTCAGTTCCAATCAGGATGTCATCGACTCTCAAACAACAGCCGGACTTTCGGGAGAGCTCAATATCGTTTGTAACCAGCATCGCACCTGCGCCATCGCCAAAGAGCATGCTCAATTCAGCGCTGTTGTGACTAAGATTCAGTCCCTTTGATTGAGCTTCTGTTCCAAAACATCCGACCAGCTTTGCGGCGCCCGATTCCACCAAAGATCGAGCAAGCTGAAAACTGTAGAGTATCCCAACGCAACCGGACCTGATATCGACCGCCGGTATGCTTCTACATCCCGCCAATTTATGCTGAACAATAGGCGCTACGCCTGGCATTTGATAGTCGGGAGAGAGAGTGCACCCAATCAGATAATCGATCTGGTCTGAAGATAACCCTGCGCTGCTGAGCGAATCCTGCATCGCCTTAACTGCAAGATTAGAAGCAGCCTGGTCGGGACTCACCCATCGGCGCTCTTTTATACCGGAATTTGCTTCGATCCAGCCGGGCGTGACTTCCAGTATTCGCGCTATTTCGGCGTTAGTGACAATGCGCTCCGGTAAAGCCGCGCCGACCGATGTTATATAGCAGCTCATTGATGCACCGCGCTTCTCTGAATGTACGTTTCTACTTTGTTGATTGTGTCAAAATTTTCCGGACGCAGATCGCTGTCAGAAACCTTGATCCCGCATTCGTTCTCAATGACGGAAACGAAATCGACGAGAGAAAACGAATCCAAAACTCCTGCCAGAAAAAGAGAGCTATTCGCATCGGGCAAACTGGTCCGATTATCTTTGGCTGCTTTCGATAAAAACGACATTACTGATTCAGGTAACATGATTTTCTCCTTTAATACTTCACTGCTGTTTTCCATCGACTGTTCTTTGTGCAACATCGCTGGAAGACAGTTGTTCTTTGTACTTTTCAAACGAGTTGATAATTGCGGTTGAGATCAGGTTTCCAACTATCTCTGATCCTTGCCAGGTTGGATGTGTAAAATCGCCACCCATCAAACGCGGTCGTGCTTCATACCATTTCGCAACTGTTCCTTCGCCGCCCATTGCCGAATAGGTGTCGAAAAATGCGCATCCTGTTTCTGCGGCGATTCGGCGCTGGTAACTGACAAGTTTTGGAATCATCGGACGGGTGATGATTGTTCCGCCTGGGCCACGCGTGCCGCGATCCATAGGCGAGACCAGCATGATCGACACGTTTGGCAGAGCTTCGCGGATTCGTTTAATGACTTCTTTGGTGTCCTGTTCGTACTGATCCATTCGCAGATTTTCGAACTGGCTTTCATTTGTTCCGTAGTTCAGGATGATTAAGTCGGGATTGCGATGGCGCAGCTCCTGCGTCCAGTGTTCAGCGTCCATGTAATGATCGAGCAATCCGACGTACGCGCCGTTTACTCCGATCGAATCGTACTCAACGCCTTTTTCATTGGCTTCAAACACAACGCCGAACAAACGGATTTCCCCATTGCCGATTGCTTTTATTGTTAATGAGTGCGCGCCTTCTTCGGTTGTTACTTTCTTAAAATCGGAATGAACCTTATCAGCGGCAGTAGGAACCTGAATCGAAGGTTTGCCGTCGATCTCAACACTGAAATCTCCGCCACCCGGTTGAGCAAGAAAATAGATATCGAATGAAGAGACCTTACGACCGACAGGCGCAGTGTCATCTGTGGACAATGTTGCCCACGCTCCTGCCTTGCTGGTTGTGAAGCTCGCGCCGCCCAAACCGAACATGTGATCGCCGCGAGAGATGAACATCGGGTCACTTTTCCAGTCCGAGCTTGCCTCTTGCTTGACTCCAATGTGTCCGTACCACCCCCACGGTTTGCCCAGCAAAACGAATCCGTGCCCAGCATCGCCATATTTCAGTTGAAGGTCCTTACGCACTGTCGACGTAATCCCATCATTAGTTATGGGTGAATCACCATAATGGCAAATGCGAATTTGACCGATGCCGGATTCGACTTTTGCGAGAGCCGCGAAGAAATGATCCAGAGCGTGACCTGAAGGATCTTCAATTGCGCCGGTCTCGATTTGAACTTTAACATCAGATTGCGCGGTCGTGGTTTCTGTCGTCGCCGCGATTGTTTCTGCTGAAGCGCTCTGTGCCTCAATCTGGTGTGTAGGTTTCGACCATCCAAGAGTTATCGGGCTGCTTGGTGTGAAGAACCTGTATCGATGAAGCGCTGGAACAAAGACAGGCAACAGCACTAAAGTCGAAAAAACGAACAGCGCCTGCGCCGTTTTATTCTTCAGGACTGGAGGAATGCCTCTGCCAATATATGCAACAGCCGAATGACTGTCTGACCGATTGCTCTGATTGATCAAAAGTTGTGTCTGATTAATAGTTTTCATTTCACACCCGCCGAATCAAAACCTTGTATAGATGAACGGCACAACATCGCTGCTGGCGATTGTGTAAAGCCCTGCCGCCAGGCAAACTAGAACGACAGCCTGCGCGACGGCTGGCAGACGAACAAAGCCGTTTCGAAATCCTTCCCAAAATCGATCCGGAGTAAGTTGGGCAAGCAAACCGGCTACGATAATCAGTAAGACAGGAAGGGCTAGATTGGTACTGTCACCGGTGAGATTTGTAAGTTGTAGCAGAACTGATTTTGCCTGCCCAACCGTCTCTGCTCTGAAAAAGATCCAGGTAAAACAGATATAGTGAAACGTTAGAATGACGCCGAGCGCTCTCGACACAACCGTGTTTCTCCGCGCAAACAACCAACCCCATTTTTCCGAATTCGATTTCTTTGATCGCCAGGATGAAAACCATCTGTACGCGGCAAGTCCGACGCCATGGAGCGCTCCCCACAAAACGAATGTCCACGTGGGGCCGTGCCACAGACCACCGACCAGCATCGTGATGATCAGGCCCGCGTACAGGATTGTAGAATTTCTCACTCGGCGTCCGACCACAGTAAAGAACACGTAATCGCGAAGCCACGTCGACAACGAGATGTGCCATCGCCGCCAGAACTCAGGCAGGTTTTCTGAACGATACGGAGCATTGAAATTCTCAGGCAATTTAAACCCCAGCAGCATTGCAGCGCCGATTGCGATGTCGCTGTAGCCTGAAAAATCAGCGTATATCTGCAATGCGTACCCGTAGATTGCTGCCAGGACTTCAATCGAAGAGAACCGGTCCGGAAAATCGAACACTCTGTCGACGAAGTTTGTGGCCAGATAATCGGCGACTGCCATCTTTTTGATCAGACCTATAGCAATCAGAAACAGCGCCTGTCCGCCGACTTCTGCGGTCAGCACTTTTGACTCGCGCAACTGAGGAAGCAATTGTTTGGCGCGCAAGATCGGACCGGCAAGAATCGTTGGAAAAAATGAAATGAATGTCAGGTATTCAAAATAGTTTTGCGCGGGCTCTGTATCTTTGCGATAAACATCAACAACGTAAGCGACCGACTGAAAGATGAAGAACGATATTCCAATCGGAGCGAGCAAATTCAGATGCCTTACCTGAACGTGCAATCCGAAGAAAGAAAGTCCGCTGCCGGCTGATTCAATAAAGAAGTTTGCATACTTGAAAACGCAGAGGACTCCAATATCGATAAAAAGCGAGACTAACAGCAGAGCCTTTCGCGCGCGCTTGCTCTCAAACCTCTTCATCGCGCCAGTTGTATTGAAGTCTATTGTCGAAACCGAAAAAAGCAGTAGAAGTGGCCACAACCCTGCCTGCGCGTAATAGAGGTAACTG
>Ga0070741_10006494_pt1 | contig 25044 bp, 29 predicted proteins | sample Coa_R1_4_FD_66440 | JGI IMG/M metagenome (GOLD analysis project Ga0070741, IMG submission 66440) | Surface soil microbial communities from Centralia Pennsylvania, which are recovering from an underground coalmine fire - Coalmine... | ecosystem: Environmental > Terrestrial > Soil > Unclassified ... | reverse complement strand
CGACGTTCTGGCCCGCGGTCGCCTGGGTCTCGACGGGGAATTGGGCGGTCTTGTTGCGGCAATCGACCGGCGCGCGAATGGCGGCAAACGGCGAAATAGAATTATTGACGATTCGCAATACGCCGCAGGGCGAGCAGTGCGACGTGCTCGGCGGCACCGGCTCGGACGCGGGCGCGGAGCGCTTCGAGTGGCGCATCGAAGCGGCGGGCACGGCGGCGCTGGCGGAGGCCGCGGCGCAGCGCTTCAATCGGCCGCTGATCGTGCTCGCCACCGACGGGAGCGCGTTCGGCACGCAGGATCTCGCGGCCGAGCAGTCGCTGGCGGAGGTGAGCGGCGACGGCGTGCTCTCGGCGCTCAAGCCGGCCGATCGCGGCGGCGGCGTGGTGGTGCGCGCGCTGCTCGAGCCCGGCCCGGTGACCATCAAAATGGCGCCGTTTTACAAAGGACAATTGATTCACATTGATTCGTCGGAGCGCGATTTGAATGCGCTCGCGGCCACGCCGGATTCAATCGTTTTCGATCGCGATTCATTCGGCGCCATCGCCACCGTGCGGGTGCGCTAGCGCTCGTGGGCTGGCTGCGCCGACGGTGGCCGGAGTGCCTGCTGCTCGCGCTCGGCTGCGCGCTGCGCTTCGCCTCGTTGAGCTGGGCGTCGGTTTATGACGGTTATGATTTCGCCTCGCACTTCACGGTCATTCGCTGGTTCGGCGAGCATTGGGAGCTGCCGTCGGTCTATTTGAGCCGCGAGGCGTTTCAGCCGCCGCTCTATTACGTCCTCATGGGTTTGTTGCTGCGCGCGCGCCTGGAGCCCTGGCACCTCGGCGTGCCGTCGCTGATTCTCGGCTGCGCGCGGCTCGGCCTGATTCAGCTCGGGCTCGTGCGCGTATTGCCGGAGCGGCGCGTGGCGCGATTGGCGGCGCTCGCGCTGGCGGCTGTATTGCCCGCGTCGGTTCATATGGACGGAATGGCCTCGAATGAAGTCTTGAATGCGTTTCTCGGCACGCTGGCGCTGGTATTGGTCACGTATGTCTTCGAAGATCGCGCGCGCGTGCGAAACGCGGCGCTGCTCGGGCTGGTGCTCGGGCTCGGCGCGCTGACCAAGATCTCGACGGTGGCGCTGGTCGGCGCGGTGGCGGTGGGCGCGGCGCTCGAATTCGCGGCGGCGCGCGGGCGGCGGCTGCGGGTCGCCAAAGTCTGGAGCGTCGCGTTCGCCGTTTTAATCGCGACCTCGGGTTGGTATTACGCGCGCAATCACCATTTATATGGCAAAGCGTTTTTGACCAGCTTCGACCACAAAGAGCGCGCGATGGCCGAGAGCGTCGACGGCGTGCCCTATTGGAAGCGGCGAAGCCCGGGGTTCTTCGTCGGCTGGTCGGCCGACCTTTATCGCGAGCCGTATTATCCGATTGGATTGCAGCCGAATCCGCGGTTCTTTCCGGTTTTGATCGCGACCACGTTCGTCGATTACTACAATTACTATTTCATGGCGCCGACCGGCGACGGCGACGAGCTCATCGAGGCGACGCGGCCGGTCTCGCGCGCGGCGTTCACCTTCAGCCGGATGAGCTTCGCCGGCGGCACGTTGATCGCGGCGGCCACCGTCGCGGCCTGGCTGGCGGCGGCGGTCGCGTGCGCGCGGCGGCGGCGATTCGCCGAGCTCGTGCTGCTGCTCGCGCCGCTGTTCGCGCTGCTCGGCGCGCTGCACTTCGCCACCCAATTCCCATTCGACAATCTCGGGCACATCAAAGGCACGTTCCTGCAATTCGCGGCGGCGCCGCTTTGCGGATTGTTCGGCGTCGCGTTCGCGTGGATGTGGGAGCGGCGCCGACTGCGCCCCGTCGCCGTCGCCGAGCTGTGCGCGCTGGCGTTCGTCGCCAGTTATTCCATTTATTGCCGGTTTTTTTGAGTATTCACGTCGTTTACAAAACTTTACCGCAGCTATAAGCGCCGTTAATGCGGCGGTCGCATCGTACTCCGTGAAGGAGGCGACCATGTGCCATCCCATTCTGCTCGGTGTCGTCGGTGGAATTCTGGCGGCCAAGCTTTTGTATCGGTTTCGCGGAGGCGGCGGCTGCGCGCGGCGATTCCGCGACGGCGGCGGCGGTTGCGGCGGCGGTTACGCTCGGCGCTGGGGACGCTGGAGCCGGCGGCACGGCGGCGGCGCGCCCGACGCGGCGGACCTCGGCGTCAAGCTCAGCGACGTGGCCGGCAAGCTGGAGCTGAACGCGCGGCAAAAAGAGGAAGCCAGCGAGGTGTTCGCGCGGCTCACCGGCGCGTTCGGCGATCGCGTCGAGCCGGGCACGCGGCTGCACGCGGTGCTGGAGACCATCTCCGCCGAGCCGTTCAACGAAGACGCGGCGGCCGACGCGCTCGGCATTCCCGACGGACCGCCCTCGCCCGCCGACAAAGAGCTGCTCGACGGCGTCGAGCACGTGCACAACATCCTCACCAACGAGCAGCGCGAAAAGCTGCGCGCCATTCTCACGTAGCGACGAAGCGCGGGCGCCCGGTCAGCGCGGCGGGAGAATGCCGAGCTGACCGAGGCGGCGGGCGAGCGCGCGAAAGGCGTCGCCGCGGCCGAGTTGCAGCACGTGGCCGCCCGCGAAGCGCAGCTCCTCGGCGGCGAAGTGGCGCGCGAGGCGGGTGGCGTGCTCGGGCGGCGCGATGCGATCGCCCTCGGCGCTCACCACCAGCACGCGATCGCCGTCGAGGAGCGGCTTGCGCTCGAGCGGCGTGTGCACCGCCATCGAGTCGCGCAGCATGGCGAGCGTGATGCCTTCGCGCTCGGCGCGCGCGCGCTCGGGGCGGCCTTCGCCGTGCGCCCACAACAGATCGGGGAACGACGCGACCGGGATCATCGGCGCGGCCGCCGCCAGCTTCTCGACGGTGGCGTAGAGCGCGGTGGTGTAGCCGCCGAGGCTCATGCCGGTCATCGCCAGCGGCGCGCCGTCGGTGCGGCGGGCCAGCCAGCCGGCGAGCGCGCGCAGATCGAAGACGGCGTGGGCGAAGCCTTCGTTGGTGCGCGCCACGTTCACCGACGGCCAGATGGGCGCGCCGTCGCCGCCGCGCTTAGCGTGAAACGGAAGTTGGAAGAGGACGACGTTCAGGCCGAGCGAGTAGAGCCAGCGGGCGACGAACGCGCGCTCCTCGACGAAGAACGAGCCCGAGCGGTAGCCGTGCAGGCAGATGATCGACGCCGCGGGGCGCGGCTTGAGGAACGCGCGCGCGTAGGCGAAGCGGTTGGGCTCGTGGTGCAGGTAGTCGGCGCGCACCGCGTCCCAGCTCGGCTCGAACTCGCTCGGCCACTTGAGATCGACCACCGCGCCGCCTTGCGGCAAATTGCCGCGCCGCTCCTCCGACGGGCGCGGCTCGGGCGGGGCGCGGAAGAAGCGCTCGCCCGAGAGGATCTCGGGGCGGCGGTAGAAGGCGATCGCCTCGGCGAGCAGCGCGCGGCGATCCTGCGCGTGCGGGAACTCGGAGTCGCGGCCGGTCGAGGCGCGGCGGCGGGCGAAGCGGCCGCTCAGCGCCGAGAGGATGACGTCGTCGAGCGCGCCGCCGAGCTGCGTGGCGAAGCGCTCGTACAGCCGCCGCTTCATGCGCGCTTCGACTGCGGCGCGCGCCGCTCGATGCCGACGTACTTGCGCTCGCCGTAGCCGGTGTAGATCTGCCGCGGGCGCGCGATCTTCTGCTCGTCGTCGAGCAGCATCTCCTCCCACTGCGCCAGCCAGCCGACGGTGCGCGGGATGGCGAACAGCACCGGGAACATGTCGAGCGGGAAACCGATCGCCTGGTAGATCAGCCCCGAATAGAAATCGACGTTGGGGTAGAGCTTGCGCTTGATGAAGTACTCGTCGGAGAGCGCGATGCGCTCGAGCTCGAGCGCGATGTCGAGCAGCGGCGAGCGGCCGGTCACCTGGAACACGTCGTCGGCCAGCTTCTTGATCACCTTGGCGCGCGGATCGTAGTTCTTGTAGACGCGGTGGCCGAAGCCCATCAGGCGTTGGCCGTGGCCGGTCTTCACCTCATTAATGAAGGCGGGGACGTTCTTGGCCGAGCCGATCTGCATCAGCATGCGCAGGACGGCTTCGTTGGCGCCGCCGTGCAAGGGGCCGTAGAGCGCCGCCGCCGCGGCCGCGACCGCCGAGTAGGGATCGACCAGCGACGAGCCGACCGCGCGGATCGCGGCGGTCGAGCAGTTCTGCTCGTGATCGGCGTGCAGCACGAACAGGACGTCGAGCGCGCGCTCGATGATCGGGTTCGGCTCGTAGCGCGGCTCGGCCATGCGCTTCATCATCGACAGCAGGTTGCCCGGATAGGACAGCGTGTTGTCCGGGTAGACCATGGGGTAGCCCATCGAGTGGCGGTAGGACCACGCGGCGATGGTCGGCATCTTGGCCATCAGGCGCACCATGTTCTGGCGGCGCGCCGATTGCTCGTGCACCTCCTTCGCCTCGGGATAGAACGTCGACAGCGCGCCGACGGTGCCGATGAGCACGCCCATCGGGTGCGCGTCGTAGCGGAAGCCGTCGATGAAGCGGCGCGCGTTCTCGTGCAGGAACGTGTGCACCGTGATCTCGTTGGTGAACTGCGCCAGCTCGCTCTTGGTCGGCAGCTCGCCGTGCAGGATCAGGTACGCGACCTCGAGGTACGTCGACTTCTCGGCCAATTCGGCGACGTCGTAGCCGCGGTAGCGCAGGATCCCCTTGTCGCCGTCGATGAAGGTGATCGACGAGCGGCACGAGGCGGTGTTGAGGTACGCCGGATCGTACGAGAGCAGCCCGAAGTCGTGCTCGTCGGTTTTGATTTCGCGAAGGTCGAGCGCGCGGATCGTGCCGTCGGTGATGCCGAGCTCGTAGCTTTTTCCCGTGCGGTTGTCCGTGACCGTGAGCGTGTCCTTCGGCATCCAGGCTCCTCCGAGCGAGTGCGAAAGAAGGGAGCATAACGCGCCGCGCGGCCGTCGGGAACCCCCTACCGCGCGGGCGAAAAGACGCGGCCGATGCCACGGCCGATGATAGTCTGCGGGCGTGCCGGGGGCGACGCTCACGGAGCTGCGCATCGACGAGGCGACCTGGAGCGCGGGCTCGCCGGAGCGGCGCCACGAGTGGCGGCTGGCGGTGAGCGAGGTGGTGCAGGAGGGCGTGTTCGAGCTGGACGGGGCGCAGGCGAGCGGGCCGCTGCGCGCGGAGCTGGCGCTCGACGAGTCGCGGCTCGAGCTGGAGGTGACCGCGGGCGAGCAGGCGATCGCCGTCGAGGAGCTGCCGCTCGCCGAGATCCGCCCGCTGGCCGACGAGTACATGAAGGTGTGCGAAGAGATGGGGCGGCTCGGCGAAGGCGCGGGCTCGCCCAAGCTGGAGGCGCTCGACATCGCCAAGCGGCTGGTGCACGACGAGGCGGGCGACACGATGCGCACGCTCTTGCGCCGCTTTCGGCCCGACCACGCCACCGCGCGCCGGCTGTTCACGCTGATCGTCACGCTGCTGTACGACACCACGCGCCTCGCCGCGCCGCCGCATCCCGTTCGAAGCTGACGCGCCCCGTCGCTTGTGAACGTTTTTCGTGCGTGATACACAAACGAGAATGAGCGTGATGGGCGGTGGTGTATTGCCCCTCGCCGCCAAGGGCGTGGTGTCGCGGACCATCGGGGGCGAAACCGTGCTCGTGCCGGTGAAGTCGACCATCGCGGATTTCCAGCGCATCTTCCTGCTCAACAAGGTCGCCGCGTTCCTGTGGAAGAACCTCGACGGCGTGCGCGATCGCGACGCGCTGCTGGCGCTGGTGCGCGAGCGGTTCGAGGTGCCGGACGATCGCGACGTGGGCGCCGACGTCGATCAGTTTCTCGCGCAGCTCGTCGAGCGCCGGCTGGCGGAGCCGAGCGGGCGCGGGCCATGAGCAACAACATCGCCGTCGACACCACCGGGCTCGGCGCGGGGTTCGGCGAGTCGGCGCTCAAGCTGTTCGCGCGCGCGCGCTCGGAGCACCTGCCGATCGCGGGCGGCATCGAGCTCACCCATCGCTGCAACCTCGCCTGCCTGCACTGCTACGTGAATCTACCGGCGGCCGATCGCGAGGCGCAGCGCGCGGAGATGACCACCGACGAGGTGAAGTCGGTGATCGATCAGATCGCCGACGCGGGCACGCTGTACCTGACATTCTCCGGCGGCGAGCCGCTCCTGCGTCCCGACTTCCCCGAGGTGTATCGCCACGCGCACGCGCGCGGGCTCATCGTCACCGTCTACACCAACGCCACGCTGATCTCGAAGGCGATCGTCGATCTGTTCGTCGAGTGCCCGCCGCGGCTGCTCGAGGTCACGCAGTACGGCTACACGCCCGAGACCTACGATCGCGTCACCGACGCGGGCGAGCAGTACGGGCGCTTCATGCGCGGGCTCGAGCGCGTGCGCGCCGCCGGCGTCAAGGTGACGCTCAAGGCGGTGGCGATGCGCGCCAACCGCGACGAGGTTTTGCAGATCCGCGACTTCGCCAGGCGCGAAGGCATGCGCTTTCGCTTCGACACCATCTTGAGCCCGCGCATCGACGGCGGCAAAAAGCCGCTCGCGCAGCGCCTCACGCCCGAAGAGGTGATCGCGCTCGAGACCGGCGACCAGGAGCGGCAAAAAGAGTTCGCCGACTACTGCCACCACACCGGCATGCCGCCGCAGGGCAACGACTCCAAGTATCACTGCGGCGCCGGGCTGGCGACGTTCCTCGTCGATCCCTACGGCCGCATGCACGTGTGCGAGCTGTCGCGCAAGCCGGGTTGGGACGTCGTGCGCGGCGGTTTCGCGCGCGGCTGGTACGAGGAGTTTCCCAAGCTGCGCGCGCTCAAGCGGCAGCACACCGACGGGTGCGGCACCTGCGGCGGCGTCTCGACGTGCTCGAACTGCGTCGGCATGGCGGAGCTCGAGGGCATGTCCTCCGACGACGGCAACCTGTACATGTGCCGGGTGAACGACAAGCGCATGGAGTCGGTGTTCGGCGCCAATCGGCCGGAGCCGAACGGACTGGTGCGGCTGCGCCTCGCGCGCGAGCAGCTGCTGAAGGCAGCGATCTAAAGGAGAGAGAGATTATGGAAACGCAAAATCCACAGCGCGAGCCGTACGAGGCGCCGACCATCGAGGACGTGCCGCTGCACCCCGAAGAGACGGTGCTGGCGGGTTGCAAGACCGGCACGAACTCGCCGGGCAACTCGGTCACGGGCTTCAACATCTGCGCGCTCTGCGTCACCCAATCCCCCTCGTAAAACTTTGCGCTCGGTCGGATTTCAAGTGGGTGGGATCGCCGTCGTCATCGACGGGATCGCGCCGCCGCCGCCGGATTTTGCCGAGCTGCCGGCGAGCCGCTTCTGCCCGACCGATCCGCCGACGCTGCTCCTGCACGCCTCGCCCACCGACGAGCCGCTGCGTCCCGCGGGCGCGGCGCGCGCGGAGCAGGACAGCTGGGCCGGCTTCGAGCAGGGCGACACGGTCTCGATCGCGATCAAGATCCCGGGGTACTCGCCGGCGGAGGTGCTGCGCGTCGATCTGCCGTCGGGCGGGCTGGAGGGCCGGCTGCTGCATCGCACCGACCTGCACATCGCGCAGCTGACGTATCCGCTCGATCAGCTGCTGCTGACGCACGCGCTGGCGATCCGCGGCGGCGTGCTGATGCACGGCGCGGCCATCGCCGGGCCGAACGGCGGATTTCTCGTCGCCGGACCGTCGGGCGCGGGCAAGACGACGATGGCGCGCGCGGCCCACGGGCTCCCCGGCGCGCGCGTGCTCTCCGACGAGCGATCGGTGGTGCGCCCGACCGCCGACGGCTGGGTCATCGACGGCACGCCGTGGTACGGCGAGGGACAGTTCGCCGAGCGCGCGACGGTGCCGCTGCGCGGCGTGATGTGGCTGGAGAAATCGGACCGCGACGAGATCGCGCCGATGGCCGGCGCGCGCGCGCTGGCGAACTTGTACCGCTGCCACTTCGCGCCCTATTGGTCGACGGCGAACGCCGAGCGCACGCTCGACAACCTCGAGCGGTTGGTGCGCGAGGTGCCGGTGCACCTCTTGCGCAACCGGCAGGGCGGCGACGGTGCGCGCATGCTGCTCGAGCGGCTCGGCGCATGATGTCGCCCGTCGCCGCGAAGCTGGCCCGCTCGGGCGTGCGCGCGGAGCTGGCGGCCGAGGCGCTCTCGGCCGGGCTCACCGTCGAGCTGCCGGCGGGCGGCGTGAGCATGCTGCCGCTCTTGCGCGCGGGCGACGTGCTGACCATCGTGCCGACGCGCCGCGAGTCGCTGCGCACGGGCGACGTGGCGTTCGTGCCGCGCGGCGCGGGCTGGGTGGCGCACCGGGTGATCTCGACGGCGCCGCTCGAGACGCGGGGCGACTCCTGCGCGGCGAGCGACGGGCCGATCGCGCCGGGCGCGGTGCTCGGCCGCGTGGTCGCGTTCCGCCGCGGCGCCGTGAGCGTCTATCTCGACGGGCGCGCCGGCCGCGCGCTGTCGCTGGTGTCGCGCGTGCTCGGTCCGCTGAAGTTGAAGTGGTCGCTGCGAAGCGGGCGCTGATCGCCGGCTACGCGGTGCCTTTGCCGGGATTGAGCGTGATCGACTCGATCCACAGCGTGGCCTTGACGCGGGCGATGCCCTCCTTGCCCGCTTCGTACTTCTCGATCTCGAGCGCGCTGAGCCCGACGTTCTGCAAATCGAGCCGCATCAGCTCGGTGGCGTAATCCGACGCGAGATAGCTGATCGCGCCGGTGGTCTGCTCGTAGCTGCCCTTGACCACCGCCTTGTCGAACCACGCCGCCCAACCCTTCATCTGCGTCTCGGCGAACGACACCTGCAGCGACGGCAGCTCCAGCCGGCCGACCTCCTTGCGCGAGTCGCGCTCGGGGCCGACGGGGTTGTTGATGATGTTCTGCTTGACGGTGAACGCCTCGATCTTGGCGTTCCTCAGCGTGTCGTCGCCTTTGAACTTCTCGAGCCCGAACTTGAAGTTCGACGCCAGCCAGCGCTTCTGCTTGACCGCCTCGTTGAGCGCCTGGTCCATCTTCAGCGTCGAGTTGTCGCCGTCGGCGTACTCGAGCGTCTCGGGCGTGATCTTGATGGTGAGCAGCGCGCCCGCCTTGGACGCGGCGTCGAGCGCGGGAAAGCCGACCTCGGCGATCAGCGCGTTCTTGAACGTGCGGCGCGTGCGCTCTTTGTTGTTGAAGTCGTAGCCGACGATCGCGCCCGAGCGGCGCTCGGGCTTGTTGTCGAGGCTGGCCTTGACCCACTTCCAGAACGCCGGCGACATGGCCATGCCGCACGTGATGGTGATGTCGTCGTACTTCGGCTTGCCGGCGTAGCGGGTGATGACGTTCGTCGAGCCCACCAGGCTCGGCACCGGGTCGGCCTTGAAGTGGCCGCCGTCGATGCTGGTGACGAACCCGACCGGCTTCTTGTCGTCCAGCTCGAGCGTGAACCGCCCGCCGAAATACGCCGCTTTACGTTCAGGCATGTCGCAGTTCTCCCCGGCGCAAGTATACCAACTGGATTATCGGCTGGTGTCGCGGATTTGTTGCTACGAAATCGTGCCCCAGGAGTCTTTGTGGCGCCGCATGTATCGGTTGATCTTGAGGTTAGCGACCAAATAAAAGGCGCTCTCCAGGTAGTTTCCCCGCGCCGGCGGTAACATCCGTCGCACGATGTTGGGCAGGCTGTAGAACTCCCGGTAGACGTGGTTGAACCCCTCCATCATCTCGGCCGGCGTCATGTGCGTCGGCTGGATGAGCGGCGAGCCGTAGTCGTAGCGGTTCCACTCTTTGGTCAGGATGCGCCCCGCCTGCTCCATGTCGGCGTAGAACTTGGTCCCCGGATACGGGCACGGCGTGAACAGCTTGAGGAAGCTGACCTTGTTGTCGACGAGAAACTTCAGCGTGCGCTGAAAGCTGGCGGTGGTGTCGCCGTCGAGCCCGACCATCATCAGCGCGATCACCTGAATCCCCTTGTTGCGGATCGCGCGAAGGTCCTCGACGAACCGCGGCGCGCGGTTGAACCCCTTCGACAGGTCCTCCAGGTTCTCCTGCGTCACCGACTCGAGCCCGATGGAGAACGATCGCGCCCCCGAGCGCGCCGCCAGGTCGAGCAGCTCGGCGTTGCGCGCGATGTTGATCGTGATCTGCGCGACCCACTCCATCTTGAGCGGGATCATCGCCGCGAACAGCTCCTTGGCGTAGCGCACGTTCCCGATCGGATTGTCGTCGAGGAACAGCACCCGGTTGCCGCCGAGCGACTTGATCGTCTTCAGATCTTCCAGCACCTCCTCGACGGGGCGGTTGCGAAACGTGCGCTCATAGTAGGTCTGCACCGAGCAGTACTCGCACGGGTGCGGGCAGCCGCGCGACGTCACCACCGGCCAGTGGAAGTACATGCGATAGAAGCGATCGCGCTTCCACCGATCGCCGAGCAGGAGCGGCAGCGTGGTGTAGTCGAAGCGCGGCAGCCCGACGAGCGAGTGCCATTTGTCGGCGGCGTAGACGCGGCGGTTGCGCCCGGCGCCGAAGTCGTCGAGCAGCTCCTTCCACACGTACTCGGCCTCGCCTTTGACCACCGCGTCGCAGTGCGCGAGCGCGTCGTCGGTGTTGAGCGACACCCACGCGCCGCCCATGACGACTTTTTTCCCGCGCGCGCGAAAGTAGTCGGCGAGATCGTAGGCGCGCGCGATCTGCGGCCCCATGGCGGTGAGCCCGATCAGATCGGCGTCGCTGTTGACGTCGACGTCGTAGAACAGCTCGTCGACAAACGTCACCGAGTGCTCGGGCGGCGTGAGCGCCTTCAGGTACGGCAGCGTGATGGCGGAGGTCCAGTACTGGACCGACTTCACCAGGTTCCCGTCGGGCGTGTAGTGCGTCGGCGATATCAGGTAGATCTTCATTCGCGTCTCAGGAATTGCCTTTCGCTCCGAAGACCGACATTCTAAAGCGTACGATGTTTCGCGTCCTCATCTCGGTGACCGCTCTCACGATGCTTCTCGCACCGACGGCGCACGCGCGCAAGGGGCGCTCCCGCGCGGTGCCGGTCTACACGCGCGGCGGACAGCCCAACATTCAAGCGCAAGCGGCGGCGGTGGTCGATCTCTCGTCGGGCGAGGAGCTGGTGCTCAAGAACGCCGACGACGTTCGCCCGATCGCGTCCATCTCCAAGCTGATGGCGTGCCTGGTCGTGCTCGACAAGAAGATCGATCTCGAGGCGGCGACCACCATCACCGACGGAGATCGGCAGATCGCGTTCGGCGGCGCGCGCTCGCGGCTGCCGGTCGGCCTCACCTTCTCGAACCGCGATCTCCTGCACGCGGCGCTCATGGCCTCCGACAACCGCGCGGTGCCCGCGCTCGGCCGCGCCGTCGGGCTCGAGCCGCCGGCGCTGGTCACCGCGATGAACGCCAAGGCCTCCGAGCTCGGCCTCAAGAACACCAGGTTCCAGGATCCGGTCGGCCTCAACTCCAACAACACCTCGACGCCGCGCGATCTCGTCGGCCTCCTGCGCGCCGCGATGAAGAACCCGATCATCACCGACATCACGCAGAAGGCGCACTACGTGGCGCATCCCGTCGGCAAGCCGGGCTGGACCATCGAGTACACCAACACCGACGTGATCGCGCGCTCGGGCAAGTGGGAGGTGATCACCGGCAAGACCGGCTACACCGACCTCGCGCTCTACTGCCTGGCGATCGCGGTCAAGCTCAGCGACGAGCACCCGGTGGCCATGGTGTTTCTCGGCGCCGTCGGCAAGATGACCCGCTTCGGAGACTTCAGCCGCGTCACGCAGTGGCTGACCGAGCGCAAGTGGAAGGCCCGCGCCTCGAACCTGTAGCTCGCTCGAACGCGCTGCGTTCCGCGCGCCGGTCGGCAGGCGGCGGCTCCGCGAAAACGCCCGTTACCGTTTTCGCTCCGCCGCCGCCTGCCGACCGTCACGCTACACTCCGCTTGGTGCCGGATCGCGTAAAGTCATCAGAAACAGCGAATTGACGCATTTTACGCGAGCGTAGCGGAACGGAGCGCGCGGGCGGAGTGCAGCGGTCGCTCGAGCAAGCCTTCAGATCAGGCGGCCGAGGGGGCCGAGCTCGAGGTTGAGCTCGGCGGGATCGAGGCCGAAGTTGCGGGCGAGATCGTGGACCGTCTGCTCCAGTTTCATCAGCGCCTGGCCGACGCTCTCGATCTCGGCGGCGTCGAGCGTGCCGCGCTCCATGCGGCGGATCGCCTGGCGCTCGAGCAGCTTGCGCAGGAACTCGATCAGCGTGAGCACCAGCTTGGCCACCGAGCGCTGCACGTCGCCGGGATCGGCGTTCCAGCGCGGCGTGGCGGCGCCGGCGGCCTGCTTCTCCAGCTCCTTGCGCAGCGCCTCGATCTCGCGCGCGGCCAGCGTCACGATCGGCTCGTCGCGCTTCACGCCAGCACCGGCGCGAACGCGTAGGGCGGAAACGGCCCGCTCACCGCCACGCGAAATTTCGCTGCGGCAATTTGCCGCGCGGCGGCGGCGTAGGCCTCGACGTCGGCGCGCGCCACCAGGTGATACGCGCTGCCGACGAGCGGCGGCGTGGCGTGCCGCTCGACGCGCTCGGCCTGGATCCATTTGCCCAGCGCCGCGCGCGCGAAGTCGAGCTCGGGCATCTTGGCCGCGCGCGCCCGCTCCTCGAGGTACTGCGTCCCGCTCGCGCCCGCGCTCGGCTGCGCGCCGGCGCCCGCGGCCGCGCGCTCGTCGGAGAACAGCCGCACGGTCATCTGCGCGCGCCCCGCCACCAGCGCGAGCGCGTCGGCCAGCAGCTTCGCGCGCGGCGCGATCAGCGACTCCAGCTCTGCGTCGTCGCGCACCGCGGTGCCGAAGCGCACCGGCAGGATCGCGCCCACGCGCGCCTCGATCTCGCGCACCGCCGCGTCGTGCTCGCGCACCGCGGTCTCGTCGATCGTGATCTCCTTTTCGCGCGCCGCCACCACCGCGTAGACGCCGCCGGCGTGCACCCACGTCCAGTCGGCGACCGGCGCGTCGACGATCGCGTAGAGGTAGATCACGGCTCCAGCTCCTCGGGCGGCAGCACGCGATCGGCCGCGCACAGGAGCACCGAGAGCCGCAGGTAGATCAAGTCCACGTCGGCGACGCCGAGCATCACGTCGCCCGAGACCACCACGCCGCGGTTGATCACGTTGTCGACGAGATCGAGCAGCGACACGTCGGCCTGACCGATGAGCCGCGCCACTTCGCCGTGCTGCCGCTTCGATCGGCTCATGCGCCGTCCGCGACGAAGTTATAGGGCGGCCACGGGCCGGTGAGCGTGACTTGATAGCCGTCGGGCAGCGCGCGCGCCAGGCCGGCGACGGCGCCACGAAAGCCTTTCGCCTCGCGCGCCGGCACCAGGTACGCGGCGTCGAGCAGCAGGCGCGCGCCCAATTCGGGATCGATCGGCGGGCGGCGGCGCGCATCGGCGGCGCGCGACGCCAGCGACTCGAAGATCTCCTCGGCGCGATCGCGCGCCTCGGTCTGCAGCGCGCGCGCGGTGTCGTGCAGCGTCTTCTTGCGCAGGAGAAACGCCGCGCCGCTCGACGACGACGGCGCCGACTTCGACGCCTTCTTGTCGGCCTGCGCGAGCGCGCGCCGCTCGTCGAGCGTCAGCCTGAGCCCCCACTCGACGCGCCCGGCGACGCGCGCGAGCACGCGCTCCATCGATCGCCGCCGCTTCTTGACGTGCGCGAGCGCGCGCTCGTCCGAGAGAAAGATGGTGAACAGCTTCATCGGCACCACCGCGTCGGCGCCGATGAAGTGCTCGACCATCGCCTCGTGCGCCAGCGCGCACTCCGAGACCCAGTCGAGATCGCGCAGCCCGTCGGCCAGCGCCTCCTCGCCGTAGCGATCGCCCGGCACGCCCGCCGCCACCAGCCACAAGCCGTCGCCCGCGTCGAGGAGGCGCGGCTGAGCGCTCTTCGGCACGCCACGCGGCGCGCGCGCCAGCGACGGTTTCTTGGCGGAGCGCACCAGCGCGTAGAGATAGGTCGCGGTCATGATCGGTCGGCCTGCACGCGCCAGCGACGGGTGAAGGCGGCGAGCGCCTCGACCCCGCGCGGCGGCGGCGCGACGGCCGGAGCGAGCAGAATAGCACGACCGCGCGCGCGGCTCCCGAGCTCGGCGATGCGCCGCCGCTCGACGGCCGCCGCGCGACGGCAGCGCGCGCAGCCCGGCGGCGTCAGCGCGTTCACCACGATCGCGCCCGCGGCGACGCCGAGCTCGTCGAGCGACGCCATCAGGCGCGCGGTCTCCGCCACCGGCAGCTCGGCCGCGCGCGCCACCGCCACGAAGCGCGCGCGCGCCGGATCGGCCAGCAGCTCCGACAGCCCGCGCAGGTCGCGCGCCAATTCGAGCAGCTCCTCGGCGAGCCGCCCGAGCCCGGCCACCTCGCGATACTTGAGCAGGAGCTGGAGCAGCGCGCGCACCCACTCCTGCGCCTCCGCCGGCAGGCGCAGCAGGCGCAGCGCGTGGCCCGTCGGCGCGGTGTCGACGATCACCAGCCGATATTTTTCCGCGGCGAGCGCGTCGATCACCGTCAGCACCGCGAACAGCTCGTCGATGCCCGGCGGCGCGAGGTCGATCAGGTCCTGCACCACGCGCCGATCGTAGCTGGCGTCGAAGCGCGAGCCCTTGCGCAGCCGATCGAACAGCTCGTCGACCGCTTGGCGATACTCTTCGCGGCGCGCGGCGAACGCGCGGTCGGCGTCGAGCTCGCGCGCCCATAAATTTTTCGCCAGCCGCTTGGGCTCGTCGCCGATCTCCATCGCCAGCGCGTCGCCGAGCGAGTGCGCCGGATCGGTCGACAGCAGGAGCACGTCGCCGTCGACGCTCGGCGCCGCCGCCAGCGCCGCCGCCGCCGCGCACGTGGTCTTGCCCACGCCGCCCTTGCCGCCGAACATGAGCAGCCGAACGCCCGCCTGCACGCGCACGCTCAGCTCGCCCGCGTCCGCGTCGCCGCGCGCGTCCGCGTCGTCGCGCGCGCGTTTGCGTTCGTGCGCCGGCGCGCGCTCGCGTCTTGGTTTTCGCTCGCGTCCGAAATCGCGCAGCGCCGCCAGGCCGCGCGGCTCCTCGTCGGCCGCCGCGAGCTCGCGCACCGCGCGCTCGCCGGCCAGCGCGCGCGCGTCGGCGATCGCCCGCCGCTCCTCGCCGCGCCGCGCGTCGCACAGCGGGCAGCGCTCGCCGCCGGGCGTGACGCGGTTGACGATCAGCTCGTCGACCTCCATCTCGCCGAGCGCCGCGAGCGCGTCGCCGGTCTCCGCCACCGCCATCGCCTCGGGCAGCGTCACCCACGAGAACTTCACGCGCGCGCGGTCGCGCAGGAGCGCCGCCAGCTCGGTGCCCTGGCGATCGATGTCGTCGATCAGCACGTCGGCCGCGTCGCGCCGGCGCCCGCCGCCCAGCGCCTCGGCCATCACCTGGTGCTTCTCCTGCATGTCGGCCAGCACTGCGGCAATTTGCCGCAAGGTGCCGGGCATCGCCATCAGCCGCAGCGTGTGCCCCGTCGGCGCGGTGTCCACCACCACCTGCTCATAGTCGCCCTCGCTCGCCAGCCGCGTCAGCTCCACCAGCCCGACCAGCTCGTCCACGCCCGGCAGCGAGAGCGCGAAGAACCCGTCGAGGTCCTCGCGATCGAGGTAGGTGCCGCGCTCGAAGATGTCGCGCAGCGTGCGCCGCCGCTCGTCGAGCCAGCGGGCGAGCGCGCGGTCGGCGTCGAGCTCCACCGCGTCGAGCCGCGGCGCCACGCGCTTGGGCTTCGCGCCCAATTTCACGTCGAGCGCGTCGCCGAGCGAGTGCGCCGGATCGGTCGACACCACCAGCACGCGCGCGCCGCGATCGGCGGCCTTTAGCGCGTACGACGCCGCGCACGTGGTCTTGCCCACGCCGCCCTTGCCGCCGAAGAAGCGAAAGCTACTCGCCGCGCTCGTCGTCGCCGCCAAAGGTGGCCTCGACGCCGGTGAGCTTCCCGTCGAGCGGCGAGAGCGGTTGGCCGCCGCCGCGCCGCTCCTGCAGCTCGCGAATGCGCGCCAGCACCTCGCGCTCGGTCTCCGCGAATTCCTCTTCGGTGATCTCGCCCAGCTCGAGCCGCATCTGCGCCGCCAGCAGCTGCTCGCGCAGCCCCTCGGCGTCGTTCATCTGCTCGTCGACGGCGGCCGCGATCTTCCCCAGCACCCACTTGATCCCGCCGACCAACATGCGGTCGAGGATGAGCATGCTACGACGCGCGCTCCAGCTTGAGGCGGATGTTGACGAAGTTGTACGGCGGCCACGGGCCCGTGTACTTGAACGTCAGCTTGTCGTAGCGCGCGCCGATCTGCTTGACCTTGGTGTCGAACGCCTCTTCCTGATCGCGCGAGACCAGGAACGCGGCGTTCATGATCATCTTGTCGCCGATCGGCTTGTTGGTGCGCGACGCCACCGACACCTCGCGCAGCGCCGCGAAGATCTCGGCCACGTACTGCTCGGAGCGCTGCTGCAGCGCCGCGTCGATCAGCCGCCCGTACTGCATGCGCGCGAAGTAGGTCGAGCCCGACTGCGACGAGATCTCGGTCTTGAGGCGCCGCACGTCCTCGTCGTCGTTTTCGATCTCGCGCACCACCAGGTCGCGGTCCCACAAAATTTTCAGACCGAACTCGAGCTTGTTCGACATCTTGTTGAGCACGTCGCCGAACGCGTCGTACGCCGAGCGCAAGAGCTCGATGATGTCGTCGCGCGTCTTGAACACGGTGCCGAACGACATCGGGATCACCGTGTGCTCGCGCATGACGGTCTCGTTCACGCGCTGGTGCGCCAGCACGTTGTCGCGCGTCGGATCGTGCACGCCGATCGGCGTATCGGAGACGACCGCGGCCAGATCGCGGTAGTTCACCGTGTGCACGTCGGCCGGCTCAGTGCCGAGGCCGATGGCGCCGAAGTGCATCGCCTCGGGCGACTTGATGACGCAGTAGACGTATTTGCCGCGGCTGCCGGCGTGCAGCTCGTTCGCCCCCGCCGCCGCCGCGCGCGGCGACTTCTCGCTCTTGGACTTCGCCGCCGGTTTCTTGCTCGCGGGTTTCTTCTTGCTGCTTTTGCCTTGGCCGCGCGTCATCATCCGCTACCTCGCTTTGGCTTTCGACTCGCGTTTGCCCGGAGTCAGGATGCGCTTGATCTCGCCGACGAGCGCCTCGGGCAGACAGGGCTTGGTCACGAACGCGTCGCAGCCCGCCTGCTTGGCGCCCTCGGCGTGGCCGGCGAGCGCGTGCCCGGTGAGCGCGACGATCGGGATCTTCTGCGTGCGCAGGTCGGCCTTGAGCCGCTTGGTCGCCTCCCAGCCGTCCATCACCGGGAGCGACAGGTCCATCAGGATCACGTCGGGCTGCTGCGCGAACGCGCGGTCGAGCGCCTCGACGCCGTTGCGCGCCGACTCGACGCGGTAGCCGGCGAACTCGAGATACTCGGTGTACATCTCGCGCGCGTCGTCGAAGTCGTCCACCACCAGGACCAGCGGCGCGCTCTTCCCCTTCTTGTCCATCAACGTCTCCTGCTCGACGGTAGTTGCAGCGAAAACACACTCCCGTGTCCCAGCTCGCTGTCGAGCGTGATGCGGCCGTCGAGCATGGCCGCCAGCCGCTTGCAGATCGACAGGCCCAGGCCGGTGCCGCCGTACGCGCGCGTCGGCGAGTTGTCGACCTGGCGGAAATCCTCGAACACCTTGTCGTGGTTCTCGGGCGCGATGCCGATGCCGGTGTCCGAGACCGCGATCGAGATCTCCTTGCGCCGCGGGTTGTGCGTCGCCGACACCTTGACCGCGCCCTCGTGCGTGAACTTGAGCGCGTTCGACAAAAGATTGAGCACGATCTGCTTCACCTTCTGGCGATCGGTGCGCAACACCGGGATGCGCGGCGAGACCTCGGTCGACACGCGCAGGCGCGAGCGGGCGACGATCGGCTCGAGCTCGGACATCACCTCGTTGATGAGCTCCGAGACGCGGAACGCCGTCACGTGCAGCGGCATCTTGCCCGCCTCGATGCGCGTGATGTCGAGGATCTCGTTGATGACGGTGAGCAGGTGGCGCCCGTTCGAGTCGATGCGCGACAGCGATTTTTTCTGCGCCGCGGTGGCGTCGCCCGGCACGCCCTGGATCAGCATGCTGGTGTAGCCGAGGATGGCGTTGAGCGGCGTGCGCAGCTCGTGCGACACGTTGGCGAGGAACTGCGACTTCATCGCCGACGCCTGCTCGAGCTCGATCGCCTGGCGGCGCAAGAGCTCGTTCTGCTGCGCCAGCTCGGCGGTCGCCGACTGCACGCGGTTCTCCAGGTCCTCCGACGCCAGCTTGAGCTTCTCGTACAGCCGCTCGTTCTCGATCGCCTCGCGCCGATCGTGCAGGATGGTGACCACCCACGTCAGCTCGCCGGTCTCGGAGAGCACCTTGCCGGCGATCGCCTCGACCGGCATCGCCTCGCCCGACTCGGGCTCCATCAGGCCCACCTCGCCGCGGTGGCGCAGCGCCGAGCCGGAGAACAGCAGGTTGGAGACGAACGACGAGAAGTGCGCGTCGTTCGCGCGCACGCGCCGCTGCGCCTCGTTGCTGGCGTCCTCGCGCACGGTGAACAATTTTTCCGCGGGCTCGTTGAGCAGCACCACGTCGCCGGCGGGGTTGGTGACGACGATCGGATCGGCCACCGAGTCCATGACCAGCTCGATGCGGTGGCGCTCGGCGCGCACCTCGGCCTCGGCGGCGCGCAGGCGGCGGTAGTTCTCTTCGATCTCGGCGTGCGCGCGGCCGAGGTCGGTGACGTTGCGCAGGATCGACGCGACGCACGCCTCGGCGCCCGAATCGCCGACGGGCGACGACAAGAGCTCGAAGAGGAGATCGGTGCCTTCGATCGGATCGACCAGCAGGATCTCGTGGCGGCCGCTGGCGTGCTGGCCGATGGTCGACGCCGACAGCGCCGCCGAGAACAGCATGTTGTTGAGGCCGACGGCGCGCCAGCGGCCCTCCGACGCGTCGTCGGTGGCGGTGAACAATTTTTCGGCGCGCGCGTTGGCGATCAGCAGCTTGCCTTCGGTGTTGGTCAAGAGGATCGGATCGGTGACCGCGTTGATGATGCCGTAGAGCCACGCGCGCTCGCGCCCGAAGCGGCTGGTGGCGAGCAGCTCGCGCGCGCGCAGGCGGGTCAGCTTCTCGCCGAGCACCTCGGCCACCCACTGCGCGTCGGGATCGACGTTGAGCCCGGGCGCGGTCGCCAGCAGCAGGCCGACACCCGCGTCGTCGCGCAGCGCCTCGGAGCGCAGCGGGAACGCGTGAAAGCTGGTGCCGTCGAGCGGCGTGTGCGGCTGCGTGACGCCGCGCTTGAAGTACGTCGGCGACCGCCCCGAGAGCGCGCGCACCAGCGGGTGCGCCTTGTCGTCGAGCGAAAGGGAGAACTCGCCCGCGAGCAGCGACGACACGCCCACCGCCGCGATCGGAATCAAGAGCTCGGGATCGACGTCGGCCGCGATCACCACGCCCTGCTCGACGCCGGCGAAGCGCGCGAGAAACTCCAGCGCGCGCTGCGCACACGTCGCCGCGTCGTCGAGGCCGAGCAACAGCTCGACCAACTCCAACTTCGCCTGCCCGACGGCGCGCGGGCCGACCGGCAGGTGCAGGATGCGATTGCGCGACAACTGCTAGCCTCCGCCCTTGACCTTCCGCCGCCCCCGCTTGGCCGACGCCAGCTCGGCGCGCAGCGCCACGTTCTCCGCCAGCACGTCCTGGTGCGCCGCCTGCAAATCCGCCGACGACGCGCCGCGCGAGATCTGCGGCGTGTTGCTCACCGCCTCCGAGTATTTGAGATAGGTGTCGATGGAGGCGACGACCACGCGCGCCTCGACGGTGATCAGGTCGATGCCGACCAGCGACACGCGCACCCACGCGTCGATCACGATGCCTTTGTCGAGGACTCGGTCGAGGACGTCGATGAGGCTGGATCCGCCTGCTGCTCGTTCAACGGGCATGATTCGCTCCTGGCTTTCGGCCTTTGCGAGTACGTTTGCTGGCGGCCAGCGGACGCCGCCCGGACTTCAGCTCCGCCAGCCGCTGCTCGAGCGCGGCGAGCCTGGCTTTGAGCTCCTGGTTCTCGAGCTGCGTTGCGCTGCCGGGCGACAGATGGCGATCGTGCCGCCACCAATCGAGGCCGATCTCCTGCGCCTTGTCGAGCGAGCAGACGATCAAGCGGATGCGAATGGTGAGCAGCTCGACTTCAGCCAAAGAAACTTTGATATCACCCGCGATCACCAATCCCTTGTCGAGAACGCGATCGAGGACGTCGACCAAACCCGTCGAGGTCCGGGGGCCTTGCAGATCTGAGCGCATGAGGGTCGTCCCGACTTTAGGAAATTATTGTCCTTTACTAAAAGCGCATACATTGCGCATTTCAAGTCGAAATGAGCAATGCGTGCACATCTGGTTCGTAGTCGCGTGGGCAACAATTCCATAACAAGTGCTTGACGGCGAACCGGCATCTCGCCGAGATTGCCCTGCGAACAAACCTACGAGGGCCTCTAATGCGTCACGCTCGCCTTCTGTCGCTCCTCGCGATCGCCGCCGCCGGCTGCAGCGGCAGCGGCCTCAATCCCAACATCGACCAGGGCGTCGGCGATCTCGCCGGGCGCGATTTCTCGACGACGGGCGGACCGGATCTCGCGACCACTCCGCCGACCAACACCGGCACCAAGCTGGTGGGGGGCATGGTCGACTTCATGGCCGGCGTCACCAGCGATGATCGCGTCGTCTACTTCCAGGGCGCGACGCTGGCCGCGATCCCGCTCGCGGGCGGCACGCCCAAGACCATCGACTCCGACAGCCAGTTCGCCACCGTCAGCGGCAAGACGGTGCTGTCGTTCTCGAACGCGGACATGGTCACCAACCAGGTCAAGCTCACGTCGTGGAACACCACCACCGCGACGCCGACGCTGATCACGTCGAACAGCGGCTTCGTCGGCGCGGTGTCGGCCGACGGCTCCAAGATCGTCTACATGGACAACGTCAACGCCACCGGCACGCTCGGCGACATCTTCCTCGCCAACGCCGACGGCACGGGCGCGGTGTCGCTGGTCGCGGCGGTCACCACCGACGCGATGGGCGGCGGCTGCGCGCCGCAGGTGGCGTTCACGCCGACGCGCGTGCTGGTCGCGCACTGCCCCGATCCCGGCGACGCCGGCACGTCGGTGGGCACGCTGTCGTCGTACCTGATCGCCGGCGGCGGCGCGGTCGACGTCGCCACCAACCTGCAGTCGGTCTCCTCGGGCAACATGTTCTCGATCGACTCGGCCGGCGCGACGATGATCGTCTTCGACGTCAACTCCAACATCGTCCTGGCCGCGCCCGACGGCACCGGCACGCAGCCGATCCTCGACGGGCCGGTGCTCAACGCCTACGTGCTCAAAGACGGCTCGGCGGCCATCTACGTCACCGCCGCCAACGAGCTCAAGCGCGTGCCGCTCACCGGCGCCATGACGCCGGTCCTGCTCGGCCCGACGTCGGTGACCGACTTCGCGCCCAACCCGCTCGGCTCGTTCCGCTCGCCCGACGACAAGTACGTCATCTGGTTCAACATGGCGGGCTCGGTGCAAGGCGTGAACGATCTGTTCCTCTCGTCGACGGCCACGCCCGGCACCGAGCTGACGCTCGACTCGATGGCCGACGGCTTCCTGTTCGGCGACGCGTTCACCACCGACTCCAAGCGCGCGATCTTCTGCAGCGCCACCGATCAAAACCTGTCGGGCACGCTCCAGTCGCAGCCGCTGCCGACGGGCACGCAGGCGACGCACTCGACCGCGGTGTGGGAGGTCCACGCGACCACCGCCAGCAACATCGTCTACAGCGACAACTTCACCACCACGATGGTCGGCATGACCACCATCCAGCGCGGCGATCTGCGCGCGGTGGATTCGTCGGGCACCGCGGCGGCGAAGCTGATCGCGACGCAGGCCGACGTCGGCGAGCTGCTCTCGTCGGGCCGCGACAAGGTGGTCTACATCTGGAAGCAGACGGCGGGCTCGGAAGGCCTGTTCGTAGCCACCGCTACGCCGTAGTCATCCTCCGAAAATCGAACGGCGGCTGCCCCACTCGCCGCTCGCCGACTTCTCGTCTCGCGCCACCCTGAACCCGAGCACGTTGGCCGCGCGGCCGCGCTGATATTTCCCGCGGCGCGCGATGCGCCGCTCGATCTCGCCGAACAGCCGCGCGTCGAGCGTGGTGCGCGCCACCGCCACGAGGTCGCGCAGATCGATCCAGTCGAGCAGCGCGTCCTCGTTCGCCGCCGCCTGCCCGGTGACCACGCGCGCCAGCAGGTGCTCGACGGCGAGCACGTTGCCGCGCAGCCGCGACGCCGCGTCCTGCAAGCGATATCGCGGCAGCGTCGCCTCCTCGATGAAGCGGATCTCGGCCGCCGAGAATACGCCGCGCTCGGCGATGCGCGCCGCCGCCGCCAGCAGCCGCTGCGTGCCGATCACGTGGCACAGCCCGAGCGCGAGCAGCCGCGTGCGCGCCGGATGCGCGTCGATCAGCGTCCGCACGACCGCAGTCTCGAAGCTCTCCTGCTCTTCCGATCTCCACATGCACGCCCACAGATCGAGCGCGCCGTCGAGCTCCGCCAGGTCCGGCCGATTTTCCACGCGGCGATCAAGAGCAAGCCGCGCGCCAACCGGGCGGCCGCGCTTCTGCTATCGTGCGCGGCAAAAGTTTTGCCGTCGATGAGAAGAGGATGGTCGAACGATGCGTGAGCAAACCTGGGTCGCCGCGCTGGTGCCGATGCGGATCGTGACCGGCTGGCTGTTCCTGATGGCGTCGCTGCAGAAGCTGATGGGCCACTGGCTCGACGAGCCGAAGCTTCAGGGGATCCTCGAAGGCTGGATCAAAGAGGGGCGCCCGTACGGATTCTACGCGCCGTTTTTAGCGCACGTCGCGCTCCCGCACGCGAAGCTGTTCAGCTGTCTGATCGTCGGCGGCGAATTGTCCGTCGGCGCGGCGCTGCTCGCCGGGCTGTTCACGCGCCCCGCGTGCACCGGCGGCCTGCTGCTCGTGCTCAACATTTTTCTCGGCCACGGCGACGGCCTGTCGCTCAACGCCACCGCGCTCTCGCTCCTGATCCTGTTCACGCTCCTGCTCACGCACCCCGGCCGCACGCTCGGCCTCGACGCCGCCCTCCGCGGCAAAGTGCCGCGCTGGCTCAGCTGAGAAGAGAGATGAACCGCCAAGGCGCCGCAGACGCCAAACGGTCAGATATATATATTTAAATATTTTAATCTGTTTCTTTGGCGTCTGCGGCGCCTTGGCGGTTCAATCCTCTGAACGCGCGGGCTAGTGCTTCTCGGGTGGTAGCGCGGGATCGCGCGTCGGGGGGAGCGTGGCGGCGCGCACCAGCATGATCGCGCCGAGCACACCGGGGATCACGAGCGCGTAGAGGCCGAACGTGAGGTTGCGGCCGGCCTCGAGCTCGCACTGCGCCAGCAACTGCTCGCGCAGGTCGGGCGACACGGACGCCACCGCCGCGCGGCCCATGCTCATGCCGTGGCGATAGCCGAGCCAGCCGATCGCGAGCGCGATCAGCCCGAGCCCGAGCGCCATCGCGCCGAACAGCTTGCCGCGCTCGGCGCGCGAAAATCCGCCGGCCGCCGCGCCTGCGAGCGCCGCGCCGTGCGCCGCCAGCGCGAACAGCAGCACCAGGTACATCGTGCTCCCGCCCTCGTGAAACGCGTTCACCACGTCGCGCATCGGCCGCTACTCCTGCTCGACGAGCGCGCGCGCCACCAGGCGCAAGATGCGCAGCGCGGCGGCGCGATGTTTCCCCAGCGTCGGATCGTTCTCGGGGATGTTGTTCTCGAGATAGCCGTCGAGCAGCGGCTCGTCGTCGGCGAGCGCGCCGAGGCTCGCGCGCGCCGCGGCGTCGAGGTCGGCGGCCTGCACGGGCCGCAGGTGACGGCCCGCCGCCACCTCCACGCAGCGCGCCAGCACGTGCGCGTGCAGGAGCGCCAGCACCACGCCCTCGAGCCCGAGGTCGTTCGAGTACGACGACACGTAGTGGCCGATCATCGGCTGCTCGCGCATGAACGCGCCGACCAGCGACGCCACGCGCTGCGGATCGTCCGATCCCTGCGAGACCTCCGCGACGACGCGCTCGACGTGCTCGGCCTTGATCTTCACCAGAGCGTTTCTCGCCGACGGTGCGCGGCTTGTCAAGGCGCGGCGCGCGCGGCCGCGGGCTGGGCGCTCGAGCGGATGCGATCGTACAGCGCGGCGGCGAACGGCGCGTCGGCGGGCGCGGCCTCGACGCGCGGCCGCCCGTCGGCGAGCGACGCCGCCACGCGCAACTCGAGGTACGGATCCTCGGCGCGCCCGTGCTCGACGTCGAGCTCCCAGTACGACGGCACCTCCAGCTTCACGCCGCCGAGCTCGACGGGGCGCAGCTTCACGCGCGCGAGCGTGCGCTCGAGCGGCGTGCGCGCCGTCTGCGCCGCCGCCGCCGTCACGCCGAGCGCCGCGACGATCGCCAGCACGCGCAGGCTGGCGCGCGCCGCCCGCCCCTCGCCGACCAGCCCGCCCGGCGCCAGCACCAGCGCCGCCACCGCGCCGCCGAGCATCCCGCCCACGTGCGCCGCGTTGTCGATCATCGGCACCTGGAACCCGATGTAGATCTGCAAGCCGCCGAGCAGCATCAAGTTCACCAGCAGCGTGCGCCGCCACGCCTCGGGCCACGTTCCCCGGCGCAGCACCAGCGTCACGATCAGCGCGCCGAGCAGCCCCATGATCGCGCCCGACGCGCCCACCGACAGCGCGCCCGCGCCCACCAGAGTCGAGCCCGCCGCGCCCGCCAAGCCGCCGAGCAGGTACACCAGCCAGAACCTCGACGGGCCGAACAGGTCCTCGGTGAAGCGCCCGAGCAAATACAGCCCGTACATGTTCACCGCCAGGTGCAGGAAGCTGGCGTGCAGGAACATCGCCGTCGCCGCGCGCCACCACTCGCCGCCGAGCACCGCCGGGCGAAACAGCCCGCCCGCGCGGATCAGCCGCAGCTCGT
>Ga0070741_10006493_pt1 | contig 25044 bp, 26 predicted proteins | sample Coa_R1_4_FD_66440 | JGI IMG/M metagenome (GOLD analysis project Ga0070741, IMG submission 66440) | Surface soil microbial communities from Centralia Pennsylvania, which are recovering from an underground coalmine fire - Coalmine... | ecosystem: Environmental > Terrestrial > Soil > Unclassified ... | reverse complement strand
CTCATTGGGACGACTACCGGAATCGGTTACTACCCATACGATAGCGCCACCGTGTTCATGCTCGCACCCTCGGGGGGCAACTGGACCTTCGCCGTGATCTACAGTGACCCTGGCAACTATTTCGGCGGATCCTACGACAACTTGATTGCGGATACGTCTGGCAATCTTTACGCCACGGCTCCGCTCGATGGTAACCAGAGTGGCTATTACGACTATGGCAAGGTATACAAGCTGACGCCTTCAAACGGCGGCTGGACGGAAACCGACCTCTACGTCTTCACCGGCATACAGCAATATGGATTAACTCCCGAAGGCAGCGTCAGTCGTGACACGGACGGCAATCTCTACGGCTCGACCACATATGGGGGGACCGGCACCTGCAACGGCGAGGGCTGTGGCACCCTCTTCGAGCTTGCTTCTCACTAGGGGTCACGCGCTGGTCCTTGTACCGGAGTTATGAATTTTCAACGTTGCTTCGGAATCGCGCTCTAGCAGATTTCTCCCGCTGAGCACTTCCCACTGCTGTCGTTTAAAGTTTCGGCGCGAATGAGCTAAGCGCGATTTGTGGGAGCGCGAAGGGAAGTTAGCGCGCTAGCTTCTTGTCGGAGTGCGCCGTGTGCACGCTGCGCGGCGGACGGCGCGTACCGTTGCGCAGTCCCTTGGCGTCGAGCTTGAGATCAGCAATGGTGCGAGAGAGCGTATTGCGGTGCATGCCCAGCAGGCGGGCCGCCTTGCACTGATTACCGTTGCAATCCTGCAGGACCGTGAGGATAAACTTTTTCTTGAACTCGCATACCCCTTCCGAATAGGTGATACCGCTTCGGAACATCTGCACAACCAGAGCTTCCAGTTGATCTCTCACGACGCCTCTCTCTCGCATAGTTCTTTTGCAGTTCGCAGACTAGTGACTCCTGCTGCCCTCGGAATGTTCCTCATGAGCATGTTGAGGCAGGGTGCGCAACAGCTCCAAACCCGTCCAGAACTTCTGTCGCAGCTCGGCCGGAGCTGCCCAGATGAAGCCGCGGCTCGTCGTCAGCAGTGTGGGCGCGAAACGCGACGACGCCAGCCCCCACTGCGGCGCGAAGGCTGCCAGGGCCAGCACGATGACGGCGCTCATTGCGACACCGCAGATGAAGCCGAACACCGCGCCCAGCGCACGATCGAACCAGCGCAGGCCGATGCCTTTCAGCGCCCAGCGGGCGAGCCGTCCAAGCAGTCCCGCCAGCAGGACAATCAGGATGAAAATGGTAAAGAACCCGGCGACGTCCGCCGTCCACGGGGAGTTGACGTAATGCGCATACCACGAGGCCGCTCGCGGATACTCCCAGGCCGCGATCAGATATCCCGCTACTACGCCTGCAAACGAAAAAAACTCGTAAAAAAATCCTTCCGTGATCGCCTGCAGGGTTGATACCACCACGACGAGCACAATCAACCAGTCCAGAGCTGAAAGGCCCATCATCGGCTTTTCCCTCTATGCCGGCAGGGGATGCCCGGTCAGCTGAGTGTAAGCCTCAACATACTTCTCGCTGGTCTTGGCCGCCACCTCGGGAGGAAGTCCGGGAGCCGGCGGCTGCTTGTTCCAATGGATCGATTCCAGATAGTCCCGCACGTACTGCTTGTCGAAGGACTCCTGCGCGCCGCCGGGCCGGTACTTGTCCTTGGGCCAGAAGCGCGAGGAGTCGGGGGTGAGCACCTCGTCAGCCAGCACCAGGCCGCGCGCGGTGCGTCCGAACTCGAACTTGGTATCGGCAATGATGATGCCGCGTGTCTCGGCGTAATCGGCTGCGGTTCTGTAGATCTTCAATGTCAGGTCGCGCAGCTGCTCACTCAGCTCGCGGCCGGCGAGCTGGACCATCCGATCGAAGGAGATATTCTCGTCGTGCCCGCTGGCCGCCTTGGTCGCGGGCGTGAAGATCGGCTCCGGCAGCTTGTCGGACTCACGTAGCCCCGCAGGCAAGGGGATGCCGCATACGGTGCCGGTGCTTTTGTACTCCTTCCATCCCGAGCCGGACAGATAGCCGCGCGCCACGCACTCGATGGGCACCATGTCAGCCCGCACCACCAGCATGGAACGACCCCGCAGGTGGCCGGCATAGGCCCGCAGCTCCTCGGGATACTGGTCGACATCGGCGGTGGCCAGGTGGTTGGGCACGATGTCTTTCAGGAAGTCGAACCAGAACAGCGACAGCTGCGTGAGCACCCGTCCTTTCTGGGGAATGCCGGTCGCCAGCACGTAGTCGAAGGCCGAGATGCGGTCGGTGGCTACGAACAGCAGTCGGTCAGCGCCGACCTTGTACAGATCGCGCACCTTTCCGCTGGCGAACAGTTGCAGGTTGGGGAAATCGGTTTGCAGAAGAACTTCGTTGCTGGCAGCTGAACTGGTCACGTTGAATTCGCTCGGAAGATTCAGTGGCGTATTTTAATTTTCGGGAATGGTTTGTCAACGGACTGGCGAAAACAATTTTTCTTCAGTTCGCAAAGTTTTGCACTTGCATCCGCGCCGGCAACCAGCGCCACCCAAAACCTGCATGAATACTGGCTTTCATCCGTGTGCAGCGCGGCAGCGTAGCCGGCCGGCGGAGGTTACCCTGGCGCGGCATCGCTGCCGCCTCGCAAACCCCGGAACCACCTGCGTGTCAAGAGTGATCGAATAAATTTTTTCCTCGGGGCGCTTCCAGAGATCAATCGGCGGAACTGCGATGCACGGCGCGCGCGTCTTCCAGGTACTGCACCTCAGGCGTGCCTTGCACCCCCGCGTCTTTCATGCGCTGGCGCAGGTCGTCGGAGTTCATGAACTTGCGCGCCTCGTCTATTGTGGGCCAGTCGAGCAACACGACGAGGTCGTGTGGATCCTCAACGCTGTGAAACACCTGGCACCCGGCTTCCCCGGCACGTTTGCGATTGGTGAGGTGGGAATCGAACGCTTCCTTCCAACGGCCGTAGTCCGCTACCTTGTGACGTACCATCACATGAACCATGAGAACCTCCGCACAATGTCTATCCTATTCAAGATTACGAAATCCCGCCGGGATTGTGAACTGCCGGACGCACGCATCCCTGTGATTCGTTATTCGGCAGGCGCCTGCAGCACGCCGTGATTGTTTCCCGGTAAGCGTAAGCCGGGGCGTGAATTGCCACTGGCCGAGAGCCGGCCGCCGATTGCTATACTGCTGCAATCATCAGGAGATTCTTGCCCTTGCCTCGCCTTATCGTCCGCTCTTCTGACATTCATGCCGCTGGCTGCTTCACCCTTGACGACATTCCCCACGGCACGCGCGTGCTGGAGTATACGGGCGAGCGTATCAGCAAGGCCGAAGGCGATGTCCGCTATGACGGGCGGCCGTTCACGTATCTGTTCGGCGTCGGCGATGGCGAGATTGTCATCGACGGTCACAGCATGGCGATGTTCGTGAACCACTCCTGCGATCCCAACTGCGAGACCGACGAAGTCAAAGGCAGGATCTACATCTCTAGCGTGCGCGATATAGCGGCGGGCGAAGAGCTGACCTATGATTACTGGCTCTACGACGGCGACGACGATGCGCCTTGCACCTGCGGCAGCAAGCACTGTCGGGGCAGCATGTACTCGCCCGCGGAGCTTAGGAAGCAGCGCCGCGCCGAGGCGCGCAAGAAAAAAGCCGAGATCGCGAGCAAGAAGAAAACGACAACCCCGCTCACCAAGAACACATCGAGCAGAAAGAAGCCCAGCAAAACTGGCAGGTCAGTTTGAAATTAATCTGTTCCCAGCAAGGAACTGCCTTCCGCTCCTACCGGGTCGCCGCTTTTGCCGGCGCCAGGTCCTCGACTTGCACGCCGATGTGCCGCAGGTGATTCAGCATGTGCTCGATGTAATCATCGAAGACGAATTGCAGCGTCAGCGGCTGCGAATCGCCGATCGTGAGCGTCCGCGTCCAGGCCTCCGCCGGCGTCGCCTCGGCGGCGGCCAACAACTGCCGGTTGAGCGCCTGCCACAGCTCGATCAGCAGCTTCCAGTCACGCTGCTGATAGCGCTGCAGCGCTATCCACGCATCGCCGTCGTAATTCGGCATCGCCGGCTTATCCTCAAGCTGCGCGCGCACGATGCGCTGGTAATTGTTGGCCGCCGAATCCAGCAGGTGCCCCAGTTCTTCCTTCTTCGACCAGGAATTCGGCGCCGGTTTTTGATCAGCGCGATCGGCTGAAATCGCGAGCAGCCGCTCCGGCAGCCGCTCGATCAGCTCGCGAAGGGATTGTAAACTGTTCATCCTTCATCCCCCAAATCAATTCTGCTGATCACGGATTATCGCGCAAACTGCGCTTACACGTTCCACAGCTTCGCACCGTATAATCGACAGTTCACTCCATGAGTTATCAGGTCCTCGCCCGCAAGTACCGGCCCCAGAAATTCTCCGACGTGATCGGGCAGGACCACGTGACCCGCACGCTGAAGAACGCTATCGAGCAGAGCCGTATCGCGCACGGCTACATCTTCAGCGGCCATCGCGGAATCGGCAAGACGACCATTGCGCGCATTCTGGCCATGGCGCTGAACTGCCAGTCGCAAGACCACCCGGTGCCGGAGCCCTGCGGCGTGTGCGACTCCTGCCGCGAGATTCGCGCCGGCAATGCTGTCGATGTGATCGAAATCGACGCAGCCACCAACCGCGGTATAGACGAGATCCGCGAACTGCGCGAGGCGGCACGCTACCGGCCGGCGCGCGACCGCTTCAAGATATACATCCTCGACGAAGCCCACCAGATCACCGATGCCGCCTTCAATGCGCTGCTGAAGACGCTGGAAGAGCCGCCTTCGCACATCGTCTTCATGATGGCGACCACGCAGCCGGAGGACATCCCGCAGACCATCCGCTCGCGCTGCCAGCACTTCAGCTTTCATGCGGTGCGCTTCGACGACATCGTGCAGCAACTGCGCGACATCGCGCAAAAGGAAGGCATCGCGGCCGATGACGACGCGCTGGCTATGCTGGCCGAGGTCGGCGATGGCTCCATGCGCGACGCGCTCAGCATCATGGACCAGGCCATCGCCTGCTGCGGCACAACGCTGAGTGCCGATGTGGTGCGCGGGCTGGTGGGCACGGTTTCCACTCAGGTGCTGGAAGATGTAATGGACGCGGTGGCGCGCAACTCCAGCGAGGACGTGTTGCGTACCATCGACCGGCTGCTGGTGGAAGGGCAGAGTCCGCAGCACTTCGCGCGGCAGATGCTGCGCTTCCTGCGCAATGCTCTGGTGGCGAAGGTGGCGGGCAGCGAGTCGCCAGTGTTGCAGATTTCCGCCGACGAGCGCGCCCGCGTAGCGCGCGTCGCGGAGCGTTTCAGCGAAGAAGACCTGTCGCGCTTCATGCAGATCATGCTGCGCACCCATGGCGAGCTTGGCTATCGACAGGAGCAGCGCTTCCATCTAGAGCTTGGGCTGCTGAAGCTGGTGCACGCACAGCGACTGCTGCCGCTGGAGCAGTTGTTGAGCGCTGAAGCGGTGCCAGGCAAGGCGAGCGGGGCGGGACCAGTCGCTCGGGCCGGCAGTGCGTCGGCGCCCTCGAGTTCTGCTGCCAGGCCGCCAACCGTTGCGGTGCCTGTCAGGGAGGCGGAAGCTTCGTCGCGCACTCCGGCGGGCTCGCCATTCACTCGACCGTCGCCGTTTGAGGCGGACCGCAGCCGCAAGGGCGAGCCCAAGGCGGAGTCGCGATGGGAGCGCCCCGACCCATCGCCCGCGAGCACGAGCGCATCCCGGGCCGATATGCCGGCCGAATACGAGGCCAGCGGAGCGAGCGTCGCAACAGCCGTCGCATTGCATGCGGAAGAGCGCCCCGAGCCGCCGAGCGGGGAGCTCAGCATTGACATGCTGCGGGCTGGGGTTCTGTCTGCTCTGGAAGACGGGGGGCAGAACATGCTGGCGCATAATCTTGAAGCCGGCGAGTGGTCGCTGCAAGGAAACGAAATCGCCGTAAGAGTTGCGATGTCGCAGGTGCTGATCGACATAGCGCTGGGTGCGGAACCGAAGCGAATCATCCAGGCGGCACTGGGGAAGCTGTCGGCGAAGCCATTGAAGTTCAAGATGGTGGACGGAGCGGTGGCGGCAGCGGTAAAGCCGGAAGCGACACAGCGTCCGGCGGGCAATGGCGCCGGCGCGCGTTCACGGGCCCTCGCTGATCCCGTCGTGCACCGCATGCAGGAGAAGTTCGGCGCCGAGGTGCGGACAGTCATTGACCACAAAGAGCGGCGGTGAGGGTCGCTTTTCGCTCTTGGCCCTCCGCTTTTCGCCGGAGCGGTATCTGATGGTGCTAACGAAAAGGGAATAGCGAAAGGCGAACGCGAAAATGGGCGGATTCAATTTGCAGGACATGCTGGCGCAGGCGCGGCAGCAAGCCGAGAAGCTGCAGGAGAAGATGCAGCAGATCACCATCGAGGCTTCCTCGGGCGGGGGCAGCGTCACCGTCCGCATGAGCGGACAGAAGCAGCTGCTGAGCATCACGATCGAGCCCGAGGTGGTGAAGTCTGGCGATGTCGAGATGCTGCAGGACCTGGTGGTTGCGGCGGTGAACGAGGCCGCACGCAAAGTAGATGAGGCGCTGAAATCCAGCCTCGGCGGCATGCTCGGCGGCATGGGCCTGCCGGGGTTGTAAAACGTAGTCACCACGGAAGCATGGAGCGCACAAAAGTTGGGATGGTTTTACGGGTTGCCGGATTTGAAGCAGCGCACGTGCTCCGGCCTGGCCTGGTCGATTCAGGTCAAGAGTCCAATTTCACTTAATTCCGTGTATTCCGTGCTTCCGTGGTGAACACGATCCGTGCGAGGAAAAAGACGTGTCCCGCTTTGCCGAGCCGATGGCTCGACTCATTGAAGAGCTGAAGAAGCTGCCCGGGGTGGGCGGCAAGACGGCGCAGCGCTTCGCCTTTCACATCCTGCGCGCCAGCGACGAGGATGCCGATCTGCTGGCGGGCGCCATCCGCGAGGTGAAAGCCAGCCTGCATCTCTGCTCCGTCTGCAACAACATCACCGACGTCGATCCCTGCACCTATTGCGCCAGTGCGACACGCAACCAGCGGCTGGTGTGTGTAGTGGAGGAGCCCACCAACATCGCTGCCATCGAAAAGACGCGCCACTATAACGGCGTCTATCACGTGCTGCACGGGGCGCTGTCGCCGCTACACGGTATTGGGCCGGAGCAGCTGCGCATCGCCAACCTGGCGCGGCGGGTCGAGTCGGGCAGTGTCGATGAGCTGATTCTGGCGACGAATCCGACAATCGAGGGCGAAGCCACTGCGACCTACATTTCGCGGCTGTTCAAGCCATCGGCGGTGAAGGTGACGCGCATCGCCACCGGCGTGCCCGTGGGCAGCGACATCGAGTACGCCGATGAGGTCACGATGCAGAAGGCGATGGAAGGACGAAGGGAGTTGTAGCGATAGCCGGCAATTCCTCACCTTCGGCTGTCAAACAGCATCTATCGATTCCCAATCTTCCGATGGCTTCAACATGCGCGGTCGGTTCGCAAGCTCACTTCTTGTTACCTTTCAGCAAATATCCATTGATCGCATCCTCCCACTCTTTGCCTGCTTTCTCGTCGCCTTTGGCAAAGTGCTGCACGTGCTCGTTGGCTTCGGGAACAAGCGCCGTCCGTTGATAGACAACAGTCACGCCGGTCTTCTGCACGCCCTCACGCGCGAGATGAATGTCGATCAGTGTTGCCATCGCGCCGTTCAGCACATACGCGTACTGAAAGTGGCCGGCGGCGAGATCGAACGCGGTATTCAGCCAGACGGCCTCATGCTCGCCGTGCCTGATCTTGAACACCATGCCCGGCTCATCGTGCGCCGGCTGCGGGTAGAGGAACTGGGGGTCCCATTCCGGCGACCACTTGCGCTCTTCGTCGGCGCCGAACAGAGGTGCGGCTTGTTCAAATGGCGCCTGCACCGTGAACTTGAACTCCGTGCGGGTATGCGCCAGGCCGGCGGTAGCGGTCTCCTGTGCAAGCAGGGAAGTACTGGCGGCAGCGAAAAGCAGCGCGGCCGCGGCGATCAGGTGGGCACCACTCATTTTCGTTTCTCCTTCAATTGATGGCTATCGGCCGCACTCAGGGTGAGGCCATAGATCTCGCGAAGCTTCGCGATTTCTTTCAGCGTCGGTGGCGAGAACGGAGCTTTGCCTTCGAAAGCGTGCAGGACAATGCCCTCGAGCAAATCACCGAGTGTCATGTCCTTCAGCTCAGCCAGCCCCTTAAGGACCTTCAGCAGGCGCTTCTCCATGCGTACGCCGGTCTGCACCCGCTCCACTTCAACCGGTTGCCGTTCGTTGCTCACTGGTATTAATGTACCACAGTACCAATATCACACAAACACAAGCGTATGTCGACGCAGTGCTTGGGGGCGACAAAGCTGTCGCCCACAAACGCTGAATGAAGTTGTCCGGAGAGAGGGGGACGCTCAGCCCTTGAGCTTAGCGAGCAAATCGGCGGGGTGTACGGGCTTTGCCAAGATCTCGAACTCGTGGCCTTGGGCGCGGGCGTTCTCCAGTAGATCGGCAGTCGCGGCCTGGCCGGAGAAAAGAAGGATTTTACAAGCGGGGAGGAAGCCACGAATGTGAATCGCAGCTTCGATGCCGTTCATGTCCTGCATGATGACATCGCTGATGACAAGATCGGGCTGGAGGGAGCGCGCGCTCTCGACAGCGGCGGTCCCGCTGTAGACAGCGGAAGCATCATAGCCATTCAAGTCCAGGATTCTGGCTAGAGTGTCGGCAATAACCTGCTCATCATCGACCACCAAAACTTTGGGTTTTCTACCTGCTTGCATTCACTCGCTCCCTTCGAAGCTAGCGCAGCCGAATTACCGATTATAGCGGAGTGTACGAACCGGAAAATTCTGCCCGGGAACTTACGTGTGAGATGCAGAAATTACGCGATGCGTGGCAGGAACTGCTCGATTTTCACTCTCTGATGGCTTGGCTGGCCGGTTTTGACTATTCGAAGAGCAATTGCGATACCAACCGTTCCGAACTCACGAAGAATTTGCCGGATGTGCGGCCGCTCACAACCGCTCGGTGACTGAAATCACCGCCTCTGCGGTCATGCCATTTGTACAGTGGTTTTGGCGAGAGGGCCTTGCGCCCACGCTTCCAGGCGGCTCCGGCTACGCGCCGGGCCTTAGCCTGAATCATGCGGCCGGCCTGATGGACGGCAGCAAAATGGAAAGGGAGCGCGCAATCATGGCGTACGTCATCACCGATACCTGCACCAAAGACGAACTTTGCGTCGAAGCTTGTCCGACCGACTGTATTCATCCCAAGAAGGACGAGGAAGGCTTCGAAGCGGCGACCCAGCTTTACGTGGACCCCGACGGCTGCATCGACTGCGGCGCATGCGTTCCGGTGTGCCCAACTAATTCCATCTTCGTCGTGGACGAAGTGCCCGCCGATAAACAGGAATTCATTGCGAAGAACGCCGAGCATTACGCCACGGCATAGTTGCGGGCTCCTTTGGAGAGATGGCGCGGCTGAGCTGCGCCTCTCTGCCCTGCCGTCGTTCCAGCTTCGAAGTCAGCGCACGATCAGGTACGCCAATCCGATCGCCACGATGTCCTCGGGAATGGCGATTACGAAGTCTCTCACCTGCAGGCTGTTCACGAGCCAGCGGCGAGCGTAACGCCCTGCATACGCTCCGATCAGCGCCCCGACAATGCCCAGCAGCGCTCCGCCCCAGACGGCTGCGCTGGCTGCTGCGGCCAGGCATGCCCCGCACAAGCCTCCGGTAACAACCCGCACGGCAAGACTCGCAGGCGCGGTGCGCGGCGGAGTTTTGGGCGCGACATCGGCGATCAACTCCAGCACGGCCAGAATGCTCCACACGGCGGCCGCAATAGGAGAGGCCATCCAGGAAAGCGCCGTGCCGCGCAACGGAAGCCATCCCAAGTGCGCGGCCCAGCTGACTACCGCAGGCGTGACCATGGAGCGCAATCCGGCAACGAACCCAATGCACAGGGCCAGCAGAAGAGCATGAGTCACTGTTGTTCTCCATCAACGCCCGAACGGAAGGCGGAGTGAAAATGGAAGTGTTTAAGATACGGTCCGAGGCAGCCGGCCGCAAGTTTTTCATCGAATCGTAATGTGGCGGGCGTGCGGCCGAAGCGCGGCGGCACTCTGTTATACTGCGGCGCGCAATCTTGCGCCGCCGAGTGCGCACGATATGTTATGTTGAAAAATCAAGCAAGACTTGCTCGCCCGGAGGCTCTCACAAATTGGCACGAGACATGGTCCCGCGCCGCATCTTTCTGACGAAAGGTGTGGGCAAACACAAGGAACGGCTTACTTCGTTTGAGTTGGCGCTGCGGGATGCCGGTATCGCGGCGCAAAATCTGGTTCGGGTCTCTTCCATCTTCCCCCCCAACTGCAAGCTCATTCCTCGCAAAGAAGGGTTGCCATACCTGTCACCGGGAGAGGTAACATTTGCGGTGGTCGCGGAAAACTCCACCCGCGAGCCGCATCGCCTGGCCGCGTCCAGCATCGGGCTCGCGATCCCTGCCGACCGCAGCACTTACGGTTACTTGAGCGAGCATCACTCCTTCGGCGAAACGGAAGACGTCGCGGGCGACTACGCGGAGGAGTTGGCTGCCGAGATGCTGGCCACCACGCTGGATGTCGAATTCGATGCCGATAAGTCGTGGGACGAGAAAAAACAGATTTATCGTCTTTCGAACAAGATCGTGCGGACCGCCAATATCACGCAGAGTGCGGTGGGCGACAAGCGCGGGCGATGGACGACAGTGATAGCCGCCGCCATCCTGATCTTCGAGTAATTTCACTTCATGCAATAAGAAAGGCCTGCCGAGCGCGGCAGGCCTTTCGGTCCCACCCTTTTGCGAACGAAAGGATGGGCACCCGCATCAGGCGCAATCTAGTGAGGAGGGGCCGGAGTGTTGGTGTTTCCTCCCGAGGACTTTGCCCATGGAATATCGGTGGCCTGGCGCTCGTAGAGCGGTTTGTTCTGATCGTTAGCGTTGGCTTGCGGCTGCTGCGCGTTTCCGGAAGTCGAATTCGGCGACGTCGGCACGGCGTTGGGATTGGTCGTACTGGGATTATTCACGCCCTGATTGTCTACGCCGCGTCCGGTGGTTTCGCCCTTTTGCGGATTGGTATTGAGCTCGCCCTGTCGCGCGGCTTGCGCATCGTGGTTGGCCTCGCTCTCGGTCATGCCCGAGTTATTCGCCGGGCTGGTGCCCACCTGGGAGTTGGCGCCCGTGGTCGGCGAATTCGGACTGGCGGAGGTCTGGCTGGTCACCGGCGGCGTGGATTGCACCTGCGCCGGAGCTCCGTTCGGTTTCGAATTGTCCTGCGCCGGGGCCGCCTGTTGCTGCAGCATTGCCATCATTTGCGGCGCGGGCCGCTCGTCGGGAGTCGCGCTCGGACTTGCGCTGCCCGACGGAGTCGTGGCATTGCCGGTCGTGTTGCAGGAACTGGCCACCGCCCTCACATTCGAGGCTTGAACGGCGTTCGTCGAATGCGTGCTCGATCCTGCGGCCTGGGTTGAGTCTTCCGTCGAGCGGTCTTCCGAAATCGTCACTTCGACTTCGCGGCCGACCATGGAGCGCAGAGTGGCGTCATCGCCATTCACCGTATATTGCATCCCGTTCCGGTCCGTGACGGTGTAGTTGCCGGTTGAGCCACTCAGACATCCGCGAATTATGTTGGTGCTCCGGCTGGATGACTGCGTCCTGGTTTGGCCGTTCTGCCTCGATGGGCTCGAGGTGGGCGCGTCCTGGGCCAGTGCCATCGCCCCCGCCAACATACTCAAGCCTAACAGCAAGAAAATTCGCTTCATTGTGAGTTCCTCCTGGACCTGTGGAGCGGGTCAGCTCTCCCACTCGCGCCTAGTAGTTGGAATTGAAGCAGGTGGATGAGGTTTTCCGGGGTGAGCACGGTTTTCGTCTTGTGCGTAAGGATAGGAACATGAATCGCAACAGACCTGGCGCAGAGCTTCTGCTATGACTGGGGGAACCTGAGCAGCGGCTTACCTCGGCTACACTGAATCCATGCCGAGTCCGCCTTTTCACTGGCGACAGTTCGATGCCTATCTTTTCGATATCGATGGCACGTTAGCCAATACGACGGGTGGAGTCCATTACAACTCCTTCCATACGGCATTGCGGCAGGTGTACGGCTGCGAGGGAAGCATCGATGCCGTGCCGGTGCACGGTAACACCGACATCGGTATCCTGCGCGCCGCTCTCGAGTATCACGGCCATTTACCCGATAACTTTGAAGCATTATTGCCGCGGGCGCAGGAGATGATGTGCGCCGAGGTCGCCCGCAATGCCGCCGGGCTGCAGGTGGAGCTGTGTCCGGGAATTGTTGAGTTGCTGCAGCTGCTGCGCGCAGAAGGCAAGCTGTTAGGCGTAGTGACCGGGAACCTGGAGCAGATCGGCTGGCGCAAGCTGGAGCGCGGCGGGCTTCGTCCGTTCTTCCAGTTCGGGTCTTTCAGCGACCGATGCGAGAAGCGCGAAGATATCTTTCGCCAGGGGATTGAGTTGGCGCGGCAAATTCGCGGGCCCGAAACCTCGGTTTGCTTCGTGGGCGATACGCCCAGCGACGTGCGCGCCGCCGCGCAACTGAGAGCTCCCGTCATCGCCGTCGCTACAGGAATCTATTCGCACGCAGAGCTGGCGAAGGAGTCGCCCACGTTCTGTATCGCCAGTTGCGCCGAGCTGCTGGGCTCCTGACAACGCGGCGGGCAGTGGCTTACAATTCATCACACATGCGGTTTCTGGCAAGCCTAGTATTGGCGCTCGCTTTGGGAAGTTTGCTGAGCGCGCAACAACCGGTCACGACGCAGCCTGTCGCACCAAGTTCCTCGAATTCTCAAGCCACAGTTCCGCCGGCGCAGCCGGAGACTTCGACTCCGACCGGCAGCACGAGCGGCAGCGATGCCAAGCCCACGACACAGCAGAGCGAAGCAGGCCAAGGCGGAGTGACTCCGCAGAAGACGCTGGCCCCGGGAACAGTAATCTTGCCGAACGTGAGCAAGCGCGAATCCGAAGAGGCCAAGCGCCAGTTCCAGGCGGGCCTGAAGCTGAAGAGTAAAGGAAAGCTCGACGAGGCCTTTGCAAAGTTTTCCAGCGCGGCCGAACTGGATCCGCGACAATACGACTACATTACCGCGCGCGAATTGAGCCGACAAGAACTGGCCTGGCAGGCGCTGCAACGCGGCAACAAGGCGATGCTCGACCATGACGAGGTTGTGGCGATGGCCGATTTTCGCCTGGCATTGCAATACGATCCCACCAACAGTTACGCCCAACAACGGCTGCGCGACTCCCTGCCGGAGCCGCCGCCGGTAGACGAGCAGGCCAGCGTGGTCGAGCAGTCGGCGCCCATCGAGCTCCAGCCCAGCCCGCAACACTACGATTTCCACTTCCGCGGAGACTCGCGCGCTCTCGTGACCCAGGTAATGCAGGCCTACGGCATGACCGCGGAATTCGACGACTCTTTCAAGCAACGGCGGGTGCACTTCGATATTGAAAACGTGAACTGCGCCACCGCCCTGGAAGCCGTAGATGCGGTTACCAACAGCTTCTGGATTCCGCTTTCTTCCAGGCAGGTGTATTTCCTGGCCGACACGGTGGAGAACCGGCGGCAGTTCGAACGGATGTCGTTGCAGACGTTTTATCTGCCGGAGTTGAACGACCAGCAGCTGACGGAAATGACCAACTCGCTGCGCGTGCTGCTCAACCTGCGCTTCATCAGCCTGGATAAAGACAAATCGACGATCAGCATACGCGCCGAGGCCCCGCTGGTGGAGGCTGCCGGCCATCTCATCCGGAGCCTCACCACCGGGCGGCCCGAAGTGCTGCTCGAAATGAGCGTCTACGCGGTGAGCTCGACCTTTGCGCGCTCGCTGGGCACCGCGCTGCCGACGCAGTTCACGCTGTTCAACGTCAGTCCCGCACTGCTGGCGGGGCTGGGCGCAAATGCGCAGAACCTCATCAACCAGCTCATCGCTTCCGGCGGCATCAACCAGGCGAACTCGCAGGCCATCAGCGCACTGCTGGCGCAGTTGCAGAACTCCAACAGCAGCTCCATCCTGTCGCAACCGTTCGTCACCTTCGGCGGCGGCCTGACGCTGTTCGCCCTTACCGGCGGAGGCACAGGCCTCACTCCAACTTTTAGTTTGAATGAGTCGGACATCCGCGACCTGGAGCACGTCACTTTGCGCGCCTCGCACAACGATCCTGCGGTGCTGAAGATCGGCGAGCGTTATCCCATTGTGAATGCAACCTTCGCTCCGATCTTCAACACCCCATCGATTGCGAGCGTAATCGGCAATGGGAGCTTCACCGCGCCCTTTCCCTCGTTCAATTTCGAAGACCTGGGCATCAACCTGAAGGCAACGCCTTGGATTCACGACAATCGGGATGTGACCTTGAAGCTGGAGCTGCAGATCCGCTCGCTTGGCGCACAGACGGTAAACGGGATCCCCATCATCAATAACCGCGAATACACCGGCACGATCACGGTGAAAGACGATGAGTCCAGTGTGGTGACCGGGACGATCGACGTGGACGATACGCGCAGCATCAACGGCTATCCCTTCCTGGGGCAGATCCCCGGCCTTGGCTACGGTGCCACAGTGCACAGCAAAAACGTGATGCAGGACGAACTGCTGGTTGTCATCACACCGCACATCCTGCGCCTGCCGGAGCAAACTTCTTTCGCAGTGGAGCTCCCGCCCGGCCACTAGTCAGCCCGTACGGCCGCCGCACAGAGCGTGCAAGGCGGCGCTTATAATGTTTCCACCTTTGTCTTAGGACGGAGTGGCCGCCTCCGGAAACCTGCCATCCTTCCGGCATGCCCTTGCTGACCTGAGCGATTCCGAGGAGAAAAATGCAGCTCGTAAGAAAGTTCGCTTTCGCTACTCTTATTGTGTTGAGTGCCGCCGTTATCGCCGGCGCGCAATCCTGGCAGCCTTTGACGCATCAACCCAACTTCACCGCCGGCCCCATGCTGCTGCTTACTGACGGTACGGTAATGGTGCAGCATCAGGATATAAACGGAGGACATTCGGAGTGGTACAAGCTCACTCCCGACATCAATGGCAGCTACGTGAACGGCACATGGTCGCAGCTGGCGTCGCTGTCCTCCAACTACGGCCCGGCGTATTTCGCTTCTGCGGTTCTGGCCGACGGACGCATGATTATCGAAGGCGGCGAACAGAATTTTACGCAATATGTGTGGACGAACCTGGGCGCGATTTATGACCCCCTGGCCGATACCTGGACGCCCATGACTCCGCCGGCCGGCTGGAACAATATCGGAGACGCTTCCAGTGTTGTGCTGTTCAATAAGAAGCTGATGCTGGCCAATTGCTGCACCGCGCAGCAGGCGATCCTCGATCCCATGACGCTCACCTGGACGCCGACCGGCACGGGCAAGGCCGACGGCAACGATGAGGAGGGATGGACGCTGCTGCCCAGCGGCAAGGTGCTGACCGTGGATGCGTACACCACCGACTTCAATCCCAACGGCACCAACTCGGAGATTTACGATCCGAACACTGGCGCCTGGTCCAGCGCGGGCAGCACCATCGTCCAGCTCTGGGATTCGCACGGCTCCTACGAAGTAGGACCTGCAGTGCTGCGGCCGGATGGCACGGTTTTCGCGACTGGCGCAAATGGCGCAGGCGCAGGCCACACCTCCATCTACAACATAAGCACGGGCACCTGGACGGCCGGGCCGGATTTTCCCGGCAGCCTGGACATTGCCGACGGTCCTGCGGCTCTGCTGCCCGACGGCAACGTGCTTATGGCCGCCAGCCCGGGAGTGTTTCAACTAGGCGTGGAGTTTTTCGAGTGGGACGGCCATAATCTGCTACCGGTTCCAGCGACGCCGAATTCACCCAACGATTCCTCGTGGTACGGAAACATGCTGATGCTGCCGACCGGACAGATCCTGTATAGCGATCTCAGCAACGATGTCGAAGTCTACAATCCCGCCGGCAATACGCTTCCGGGTCTGGCGCCCTCGGCCATCGTCACCTCTGCGGTCATCGCGCGCGGCAGTTCGTTCCGGCTGAACGGCTTCCGCTTCAACGGAGTGTCGCAAGACAGCGCTTACGGAGACGATGCGCAGAACGCCACCAACTATCCGATCGTGCGCATCACCAACAGCAGCACCGGCCACGTTTTCTACTGCCGCACCCACGATCACAGCACCATGGCCGTGGGCTATCAGGGTCCGACGTTTACCACCGTAGATGTGCCGCTCAATATGGAAACCGGCGGCAGCTATCTGGAAGTCGTGGTCAACGGCATTCCATCGCAGCACTACGCGGTAGGCATTCGCTAAACCGCGCCGCGGCTGGAAATTTCAACAATGCTTCAGGCGCTGGACCTCAGCGCCTGAATTTGTGTCATCGTCATTGTCAGCAAAGGCGCTCGCCAACTTTCCGCCGACCCCCGGCATCTCTTGGGCAGGCCGTCGAGCGGGCGAGCGTACCATTGAGGCGCGGTTCAGCCTATACGCATTTCGAACTCGAAGCTTGGAGGAGATCATGCCGCTGTGGCAGAGTGGAGCGAAATTCGCCGTGCGCCGGATGCCCAAGGTCATCAGCCCGACCACGCACGCCGTGCTGGACTATGTGGTCGTTGCCAGCTTCCTGCTGAAGGGAGCGCGGCTGTGGAAGCGTCACCGGCGCGCTGCAGCGGCCTCGTTGATCTGCGGCGCCGCGTCCGTGGCGAACGCCTTGGCTACCGATTATCCCGGAGGCGTCTTCCGTAAGATCAGTTTTCGCTCCCATGGGCGCAACGATTCTGCCATCGCCGGTTTTACCGCAGCCGCACCGAAGCTGCTGGGCTTTGCCCACGATCGTGAGTCGCGCTTTTTCAACGTGGAGGCGCTGACCGAAACTGTCATTACCGGACTGACCGACTTCGACTATTACGACGAGAAATCGCTGGCGGCGTAGATTCGCCGCGGCGCAGCCTGACTTCCGCTCTTATAGCGCGGCTTGCAACGCGCCCGAGGGTCTACCTTCACCCCGCAAACGCCTTCGCCAGGAAGCGCGAGATGTGCCAGGCGTCCATGTACTTATACGGCGTCTCGCCCAAAGAATAGTGCCCGCATGGCATGGCTTTCACTGTGGTGTCGAGGCCGCGGCGCAGGAACTCGCTGGCCGCCTGCATGGAAAACTCCGGCAGGAAGGTCAGGTCGTAGCGGCCATAGATCATCAGCGACTTCTTCGGCCAGCGTTTGAATTTGTCGAAATAAACAATGGGGCTGATGCACATCCAAACGCGTCGCAGCTCATCCTGCGTGAGCATCGGCTCGATGCCTTTGCGAATGTGCTGCGTGGACTGGCCCGTCCACGCCACGTCGCCAAAGGCCGTAGACGCGTGGTTGAAGACGTTGACGGTGACGCGCGGATCGTGTGCGCTGGCCAGGAAGGCGTAGCAGGATCCCAGGCTGGTGCCAACGATGCCTAACCGCGAGTAGCCGCGCTGCTCCAGCCAGTCCAGGCAGCAGCGTATGTCAATGATGCCCTGGCGCGTGGCGTCGATGGTACGTCCCACATTGGCGGAGACGGCATAGTCGGCGCGCGTCAGCCCGGCAGGCCGCCGGATATCGTGATAGGGCATGCTGAGGCGCAGCGCCGCGATTCCCAGCACGTTAAACAGCCGGCATAGCGCGCTCTGGCTGACTCCGTCGGCGTTCCACTGCGGCAGCAGCACCACGGCGCGACGCCCGTGCGCCGGGAACCAGCGCGCATTGACCAGGTTGTTCTCCGGATACGGCGATGCCGCAGGCGAGGTGAAGCGCAGGAACTTCGCCCACTCGTCTTTTGGCAGCTTCTTCGGCGGCGCGCTGCCGGTATGGAACAGTTCCACCTTGCGATGCTCGAGCCGGAAATCCGTCGGAGTGCGATAGGCGAAAAACTGATCGCTGCCGTGAATCACCCGCTCGTTGAGTTCCGCCATGTAGTCGAGCATGGCGATGCGGTCATCCTGGTTGACTGGCTCGGGAGCGGCGCCGGCGCCCGGCCATGCGCGCGTCCAGTCCAGGCCCCATTCGAATGGACGCACAATGCGGTTGTTATCGCGCGAGGTTAGACGCGATTCCCAGTCATGGATCCAGCGACGATAGTGTTCTTGCATCTGCTTTGATCGTATCGCAGCAGGCAGCAATCAGAAGACCTGGTGACAACGAAGTGCGGGGTTGCACAGGTGAAAGGGAAGAAGCGGACGCTGAACGGTACGGCAGGTCGGTTAGAGTTGGTGCCCTTACGCCAGCAACTCTGCTGCCGGGGTGGCGCACGCCAGGGTTGCCATATGCACGCCTCAAATGAGCACGATTTCAAATCAAGCCGCTGCATTGACTCTTCGAGCGCAACAGCGAAGAATATAGGGAAACCGCGAGTTTTCCGATGCGTTTCCAGTATCTGTTGCGAGTAGCATGGTTTTATTGCGTGCTTCTGGCGGCCACCATGGCCGCGCAGAGCGCGGCCCCCGCTTCCGACGCCAATTATCCCGAGCAGGCCTACCTTTCGGCATCGCGCTACGTGAACGCGTACTTCGGCTTCAGCTTCGATCTGCCCCCCGAAGCGCATCTGCATGCCGTGCCCGAGCCGGCATCGCGCGACGGAAGCATTCCGCTGCTGGCGCTGACCGGTCCGGCGCCGGCCGACGCCCAGGTATTTATCGTTGCAATCCCTACGGCCGGCGGCAAAGGCGATGCCAAGCTGCTGATGCGGCAGGCCCTCGACCAGGACCTCTATCGCGGCGTCGAGGAGCTGCGCAGCCTCTCCAAGACCAATCTTTCCGGGCACGAATTCTACTTTTTCGAAACGCGGCGGGGCATTGAACAACACATGCTGATGGCGACCACCGCGGGCGACTACGTGTTGCGCGTCGTCTTGGCCTCGCACGATGAGAAGACCGTGAAACGGCTGGAGAGCGCCTTCCAGCACGCCACATTCTTTGCCCCCGCTGACGCCAGACAATATGTGAGCGCCGAGGCCAAGCCCTATGATGGGCCGTCGATCTCCTCCCATCGTCTGGCTATGTTGGACCGCGATCCCCCGGCCAGGCACATCGATGCCGGCAATATGAGCGGCGACTTCTACGAGAACTCGATGCTCGGCTTCAGTTACCGCATTCCCCAGGGATGGTCGATCGAGAAACAGAGCGCGGTCGAGCCCGCCGTGGAGGAATATCGCATTAAGGAGGACCTGGGGAGGCCCAGCATGGGCGGCGTCGAACGAAAGCTGGTAGACGATTGCAGCCGTACTTTGTTTTCGGCGTGGGCACAGCGTCCTGGCCCCGACGGTCAGGTTTCTTACGACGACTTCGGCGAGGTAACAGTATCGGCGATATCGTTGGGATGTTTCCCCAACATAAGTTTCCCGGCGAATGCCACCGACCGCGATGCGTTCAAGAGCTTTCTGGCGGAGTTCGCCCTGACACACCCCATCGTCGACGATATGCGTGAGGGCAAAATCTTTACCCAGGACGGGATCACTTTTCTCTTCCTGCAGGGCACAGTTGCGTTTCAGGTGCAGGGTGACGAGCTTTCGCGCCGGCTCTCGCTCGGCTTGGCAATCACGCAGCGCCGCGGCTATCTGCTGACGTGGTTCTTCGCCGCGCCTCACGAGGAAGAGTTGCGAGCTTTGACCAATGAGCGCGCCAGCTTCGATCGCGGCGCGGCCGTTACCGCAGTCAATACCTCACAGCCTGGCGGTGGGGTCGCGCTGGAGACCGCTCCCAACAGCTTAGCGTCCACGCCCGCAACCGCGCAGCCACCGTCGCCGACTCCCGCGACGGGTGTGCCCCCGTCGACTACATCGAATCCCGCGGCGAACCAGGCCGGTGAACCGGCGACGCCCGCGGCAGCGAGCGCAAGTCCTCCGGCGAGTTCACCTCCCTCGCTGTTGCGTCCCGGCGAGACCATGGAAAGCCAGCAGGAAAAGGGCGTGCCCATCAAGAAACGATAGGCCAACAAACCCGTGCTCGCCGTGTTGCGATCAGCCTGACGAACGTACGCCTCGTTCATTTCAGAGAAAAGCGACTCGGATTACGGCAGGATGCTTAGACCGCGCTAAGCGGAATTGTCTTACGAAACTAATGCGGGAAACCCATATAGCCGGAGTTGATGCAGCGTCAGACTCGCGAGAGTAACTGTGAACCCAAATGCTTGAGGTGAACAAGTGAAAATTGCCGCAATATTACTGTGCGTGTTTTCCACAGTGTCGATAGCGGTCGCTGGCGTTCCCGCGAGCCGGCACGTCGTGGTCGTAATTGAGGAGAATCATGGCTATAGCCAGGTCATCGGCAACCGCAACATGCCGTACATCAACTCGCTGGCAAACCACTACAGCCTCGCCACGCACTACTACGCCAACACCCATCCCTCCATCGGCAATTACTTCATGATGACAGTGGGAGAGATCGTCACCAACAATGACGGGTACAACGGCACCGTAACCGCGGACAATCTGGTGCGCCACCTGCTTAACGCAGGCAAGACCTGGAAGTCTTATGCTGAGAGCTTGCCGCACGTGGGATACACGGGTGGAGATACCGGCCTGTACATCCGGCATCACAATCCCTTCACCTATCTCTCGGATGTGCACAACAGCGATGTGCAGAAGCAAAACCTGGTGCCATTCACGCACTTCGCCAGTGATCTGAACAACAACAATCTGCCGGATATATCTTTCGTGATCCCAAACCGCGATCACGATGCGCACGACGGCACCTTGCAGCAGGCGGACGCGTGGTTGAGCGACCACATCGCTCCGCTGCTCAGCAATCGCGAGTTTCAGCAGGACGGTATCCTGATTATCGTGTTCGATGAAGCGCAAAGCTCGGACAATCGGCACGGCGGCGGTCGAGTGTCTGCCATCGTCGTTGGGCCTCAGGTGAGACGCGGCGGACGTTCGTCCGTGTTTCATCAGCAGCAAAGTTTGCTGCGCACGCTGTGCGCGGCGGAACGTTTGTCGAGCTGTCCAGGCGCGGCTGGCCGCTCGAACGATCTTGGCGAGTTGTTTTAGGAGCATCGGGCGCAGAAAAACGGCGATTGAGCGCACCGCCTACGCCGCTCGTAATCGGGACCAGCAGTTATCACTATTTGGCGGCCCGCATGTGCGCCCAGTCCAAGTGCCAACTGCTAAGTGCCGGCGGGCGACCTGCGAAAGCTCGTCATCTCTGCTAAAATCTTTGAAATCCACTCCCCGGAGTTCGAATGCAGGCAATCCTTGCGCTGGAAGATGGCCGCGTCTTCCGCGGCAAAGGCTACGGAGCGAAAGGCGAATGTTACGGGGAAGTCGTTTTTAATACCTCCATCACCGGCTACCAGGAAATCTTTACCGATCCCTCCTACGCCGGCCAGATCGTCGTTCTAACCAATCCTGAGATCGGCAACTACGGCACCAACTCCGACGACAACGAAGCTACGCGCCCGTACATCGAGGGGCTGATCGTGCGCGAGTTCTCGCGCGTCAGCTCGAACTGGCGCTCGCAGGAGGTCGCCGAAGAGTACCTGGAGCGCTACAAGATTCCGGTGCTTGCCGAGATCGACACGCGAGCGCTGGTGCGGCATCTGCGCGATAACGGCGTGATGCGAGGCGTGATTTCGACGCTGGAGAGCGACACGGACAAACTCATCGCGAAGGCGCGCTCCATACCGAAGATGGACGGTACAGACTTGGCGAAAGAGGTCACGACGAGGAGCGTGTATCAGTGGGACGAGGGTGTGCGCTCGCACGAGCCCACCGAGGTTGTGGGCGTGAAGGATGCGCCTCCACGGCACCACGTGGTCGCCTATGACTACGGCATCAAGCAGAACATCCTGCGGCGGCTGGTGGGTGAAGGTTGCAACGTGACAGTGGTGCCGGCAACCACCAGCGCGGAAGACGTGCTCGCGTTGAAGCCGGACGGCGTCTTCCTGTCGAACGGCCCGGGCGACCCTGAGCCGGTGACCTACGCGCAGGAGAGCATTCGCAGGATGCTGGGCAAGGTGCCGATCTTCGGGATTTGCCTGGGACATCAGCTCATCGGATTGGCACTCGGCGGCAAGACCTACAAGCTGAAGTTTGGACATCACGGCGGCAATCATCCCGTGAAGCAGATGGCCACCGGAAAAGTCGAGATCACGGCCCACAATCACAACTTCGCCGTCGATCCGGATTCGCTGAAGCAGAGCGACGTCGATCTGACGCACATCGACTTGAACGACAATACGCTTGAGGGCCTGCGCCACCGCTCGCTGCCGCTGTTCAGCGTGCAATACCATCCCGAGGCAGCCCCCGGCCCGCACGACTCGCACTACCTGTTCAAGGATTTTGTGAAGATGATGGAGGAGTGGAAGAAGTGACCGTTCGTGCGGCTGCCAAGGGAAGTCGCGTAAGAATTGAAGGGATTCTTCAGGAATACCTGCCGCCAGACTTACCTCCCATTGATGATCTACAAACTGCAATACCCAGAATTGCCAAAGATGAAGAGCTTGTCGCTACTATTGCCAGAGCTGTAAGGCGAATACCTACAACTCATAAGCTGTTACTTGGGGATGCGCGGGAGATATCCCTCGTTGAGAATAGCGTTCATTTGGCGCTCACGTCGCCTCCATATTGGACCCTGAAAGAATATCGGCACTCTGCTCGTCAAATGGGTGACATCGCTGATTACCAGGATTTTATAGCTCAGCTGGATCGCGTTTGGCAGAAGTGTCACAATGCTTTGGTACCTGGGGGAAGACTAGTCTGCGTGGTTGGTGACGTGTGCCTCTCCCGTCGAAAAAATGACGGCCGTCATACTGTTGTTCCCTTGCATTCTTCCATTCAAGAGAGTTGCCGAAAGCTGGGTTTCGACAACCTCGCGCCAATCATTTGGCACAAGATCGCTAACGCCGTCTATGAGGTGGAGAACGGGAACTCGGGGTTCTTGGGTAAACCTTACGAGCCAAACGCCGTTATAAAGAACGACATTGAATACATCTTGATGGAGCGGAAACCAGGCGGTTACCGAGCCCCAGAGCCCGCCACGCGAATTTTGAGCCTCATCGGCGCGAACGACCACAAGCTGTGGTTTCAGCAGATTTGGACAGGCCTAACCGGGGCTTCCACTCGTTATCATCCCGCCCCATTCCCCCTCGAACTCGCGGATCGGCTCATTCGAATGTTTAGCTTTGTGGGAGATACTGTTCTCGATCCTTTCTTAGGCACAGGTACAACAGCAGCAGCCGCCGCATTAAGCGGTCGGAATAGCATCGGAATTGAAGTTGACTCGCAGTACTACCACAGTGCCGTTTCTAGAATTAGAGAAGAAACGAGCTCCCTGTTTCATCAGGTCAGAATTGAAACTGACGGGGACGGCAATGCAGTTTAGTCCCAGTTTAGAGCAAAGACTGCGTACCGCCATCCAGGCGTTCTGGACAACACGTGAATCCCAGGCTTCCAAACAGGGGGCCAAGAGCGGTGTTCGAGACGCTGGGTTTCGGACGGCTGTAACGGGTGGTGCTCAGATGAACGGATTCATCTCGGTGATCCGGGACTTGCTGGAGGAAAGTGGAATCGGCAAGCCCGTAATTTTCACTGAGCGGTCAGTCGAGTTACCCGGCTGGTTTCGACCTGAGAAGAAGTGGGACTTGCTGGTCGTCGTGGATGCCTGCTTGATTGCAGCAATTGAGTTCAAGTCCCAAGTGGGGTCATTCGGTAACAACTACAACAACCGAACCGAAGAAGCGCTCGGTAGCGCGACCGACATTTGGGCGGCATACCGTGAGGGGGCATTCAAGCCGTCCTCGCGCCCTTGGCTTGGCTACCTGATGTTGCTGGAGGAAGCACCGGACTCTGTTCGCCCAGTACGCGCTCAAGAGCCACATTTCAAAGTCTTTGAAGAATTCAAGAGCGCATCCTACGCAAAGAGATATGAGATTCTACTCACTAAGCTAGTTCGGGAACGACTATACGATTCCGCATGCTTTCTTATGTCAGACCGCGATTCGGGGCTGGAGGGTGACTACCGCGAACCTTCTGTGGAGCTGAACTTTGAGAAGTTCATTAACTCTCTAATGGCTAGAGCAATCGCCTGTAGGAAGGATTCCTAACCCGACATGCCACGCCGCAACGACATCGCTAAAGTGCTCATCATCGGCTCGGGGCCCATTGTCATCGGGCAATCGGCGGAGTTCGACTACTCGGGCGCACAGGCCTGCAAGGCGCTCAAGTCGGAAGGCTACGACGTAGTGCTCGCCAACTCCAATCCGGCCACCATTATGACCGATCCCGAGATGGCCGACCGCACCTACATCGAGCCGCTCACACGCACCTACCTGGAAGAGATCATCCGAGTCGAGGCCGAGATGCTGCGCGAAAAGGGCCAGCTCGGAGTGTTCGCTCTGCTGCCCACGGTTGGCGGACAGACCGCATTAAATCTCGCCGTCGAGCTCTCCGACAGCGGCGTGTTGGAGAAGTACGGCGTGCAGCTCATCGGTGCGCAGCTCGGCGCCATCAAGAAAGCCGAAGACCGCCTGCTCTTCAAAGATGCGATGACCGCCATTGGCCTCGACGTGCCGCGATCCTCGCTGGTGAACAACCTGAAAGATGGTCTCGATTTCAGTAACAAGATCGGCTTCCCGCTGATCCTGCGGCCATCCTTCACCCTGGGGGGCACCGGCGGCGGCATTGCCTACAACCGCGAAGAGCTGCTGGAGCTGTTGGCGCGCGGCCTCGACCTGTCGCCGGTTCACGAAGTGTTGCTGGAAGAATCCGTGCTCGGCTGGAAGGAATACGAGCTGGAGCTGATGCGCGACCTGGCCGACAACGTCATCGTCATCTGCTCCATCGAGAACTTCGACCCGATGGGCACCCACACCGGCGATTCGATTACGGTCGCGCCGGCGCAGACGCTTACCGACCGCGAATACCAGGCCATGCGCGACGCCGCCATCGCCGTCATTCGCGAGATCGGCGTCGAGACCGGCGGCTCGAACATCCAGTTCGCCGTCGATCCGCACAACGGGCGCATGGTGGTCATCGAGATGAACCCGCGCGTCTCGCGCTCCTC
>Ga0070741_10006492_pt1 | contig 25047 bp, 21 predicted proteins | sample Coa_R1_4_FD_66440 | JGI IMG/M metagenome (GOLD analysis project Ga0070741, IMG submission 66440) | Surface soil microbial communities from Centralia Pennsylvania, which are recovering from an underground coalmine fire - Coalmine... | ecosystem: Environmental > Terrestrial > Soil > Unclassified ... | reverse complement strand
AGGGGTGATCGTCCACGTTGCTGGCGGGACTGCCGGTGCGCTCCTATCCCGGTAGCCGCACACTGCACTCCAGGCACAGGCAGCGCGCGGCCACGCCCGGCGGCCGGTGGGGCAAAACGGGCATTACGGGCGTGGCGCGACGGCGTAAGACCGCGCCGAAGGAGGCGAGGCGCACTGGGCCGTCCAGGACGAGGCAGAGGTCGGCCGGGCCGTCCGGCGGGGTGAGCAGCGGAGCGGTGACGTCGGTCCAGTGGTACCTGTCGCCGGTGCACGGCACGGTGACCTGGGCACGCAGGATCCCGTCGGGGCCCCGCACCTCGATGCGGCCGCCTCGCGGGCCGGCGCAGGAGACCCGGAATCTGAAAACGGCCGCTCGTTCCGCGATAAGGGCGTTACGGAAAACCGCCGTGCCTGGGCGGGCCGGATCGGCGGGTGTCACCGCTTCTCCGGCCGCCCGGCTCAGGTCGGTCAGCGTGATGTTCTGGTAGTCGTCGAAGTCCGCGGCCGCGACCTGCGCGCCCAGCCGGCGCGGCGACGGCTCCCTCGCGCACACGGTCAGCGGGACCGCCTGCCTGATGTCGCCGCTGGACCCGCCGGCCAGGATCTCGATCCCCCCGGGCGGCAGGGCCATCCGGTGCGTCGCCACGTCCCAGCAGGCCAGCCGGCCGAGCGGCACCGGGATCTGGACGTTCGCCGTCAGGCCGGCGGCAAGCGTGATCCGGGCGAAGCCGCACAGGCGCAGCCGCGGGTGGCCGGCGGCGGCGTACCGCGCGTAGAGCTGCACGACCTCGGTGCCGTCGCGCTCGCCCGTGTTGGTCACCGTGACGCTGGCCGTGACGGTTTCGTCGCCGCCCTGCTCCAGCTCCGGTTCGAGGGAGTCGTAGCTGAACGTCGTGTAGCCAAGCCCGTGCCCGAACGGGTACAGCGGCTCCCCGCCGAAGTACTGGTAGGTCCAGCCCGCCCGCACGATGTCGTAGTCCAGCGCATCGGGCAGGTCGGCGTCGGACCGGTACCAGGTCTGGGGCAGCCGGCCCTGCGGGGAATGCTCGCCGGACAGCACGTCGGCCACCGCGCGGCCGGTTTCCTGGCCGCCGTGGCAGGTCCATATGATCGCCGGTATGCCGTCCGGGTCCAGTGCGTAAGGAAAGCTGGACATGAGCACGAGCACGGTGCGCGGGTTGACGGCGCTGACCTCGCGGATCAGCCGGTCCATGGCGGCCGGCAGGCGCAGCGAGGACCGGTCCCGTGCCTCCCGCGCGTTGATCAGCGGATGGTTGCCGACGACCAGCACGGCGGCGTCCGCCGCGCGCGCCGCCGCCACGGCGGTGGCGATGCCGTCGTCGAGGACGTCCCACCGCAGGCGTTGGGCCGTTCCGGTGGCCGTCGAGCGGAGCAGCACGTCGCCGCCGGGCACGGCGATCCGGCGGAACGTCTCGCGGACCACCCAGCCATCGGGCCGGTCCGCCTCGACCGCGAGCGAGCCGTCGGCGCGCGTGGTCAGGTACTTCCCGTCCTGGCGGAGGGTGACGACGTCCTCGCCCCAGTCGAAGACGTCGAACTCGCCCAGGTCGGTGCGCACCCGGTCCGCCGCCTCGGCGAGGCTGACGTCGGCCCCGGCGGCCTTGATGCCGTCCGCGATCGTGACCCGGTACGGCATGGCCGGGCTGTACCAGTCCTCGCAGAGCGTGTCCGCGAGCGGGCCGATCACCGCGATCCGCTCGTTGGTGCTGAGGGGGAGCAGTCCGTTCTCGTTCTTCAGCAGCACGATGCCGCGCCGCGCCGCGGTCGCGGCCAGGGCACGATGAGCGGGCGGGTCGAGCAGGCCGGCCGCGGCATAGGGCCCCCCGTCCGGATCGAACTCGCCGAGCCGCAGCCTGATCAGCAGCTTCCGGCGCACCGCGCGGTCCACCTCGGCCATGGTGATCAGGCCGCGGTCGAGCGCGTCCTTGATCGCGGTCGTCGTGAACGTGGCGTCGCCGCCCTGGTCGGTGAAGCTGTCCAGCCCGGCGCGCAGCGCGGCGGCGTGCGCCTGCGCGTGATCGTCGAAGTAGTGCTCGGTGTTGACCAGGTTCGACGGCGCGAACGCGTCGCTGCACGTCAGCAGCTCCTGGCAGGTCCACGTGCGGGTGATCGCGAGCAGCGGGCTGACGTGCGCCGGCCTGCCGTTCACCAGGTTGTAGGACGGCATCACGCCGGTGGCGACGCCCGCCTCGATCGGCGCGCGGAACGGCGGCAGGTCGTATTCTCGCAGCACCCGAGGCCGCAGCAGCGACGACGTCAGGTCGCGGTGGTCCTCGTTGTTGTACCCGAGGAAGTGTTTCAGCGTGGGCGCGGTGAGCAGGTAGCCGCCGGACGCTGCCAGGTCACCGGACAGGCCCCGGCAGAAGGCGACCGCCAGTTCCGCGGTCAGCAGCGGATCCTCGGAGTAACCCTCCTCGTTCCTGCCCCAGCGCGGATCGCGCAGCAGGTTCACCACGGGGGCCCAGACGTTGAGGCCGACGGCGGGGTTCAGGTCGCGCAGCGCCCGCAGCTCACGAGCCGTGGCGCGGCCGACTTCCTGGGCCAGGTCCGGGTCCCAGGCGGCGGCCAGACCCACCGGCTGGGGAAAGACGGTCGCGGTCATCGTCAAGCCGGTGCCCTCGTGGTCCCGCCACGAGGCGCCGTGCACGCCTTCGGCACCGCCGAAGAACTCCTCGATGCCCAGGCGGGGAACGGGGAGCGCCCGCTGATGCAGCATGGCGATCTTCTCGTCCGCGGTCAGCCGGCCAAGCAAGTCCTCCGCCCGCTGGGTGAATGAGCGAGACCGATCGCGGAACCGCGGAACCACAACCACCACCACCCTGCCGGGGCTTGGCCTAGTTCATGGCGAAGCGCTTCGACGTGTACTTTTCACGACGCGGCGTGCCAATGCTAAGTATCCAGTCTGAGGCTAGGTCTCGCCGCTGTCCATCCATCGGATCTCGCTATTTTCCGGGGTATTGCTATCTGCTGACATATCGGCCTAACCTCCTCGTACATGATTGAAGCGCTTCGACAATCACCCTGATCGACCGTCAGACAAGCCCCGAAGGGTTGGTAGCGCATATGGACCTCGAAGCGTCTGCTGGGTCGCCATCGGCCCGGCACCTGACCAGACGCGGATTCCTCGGCACCGCCGCGGGAGCGGCCGGCGCGATCGCCGCGGCACCACTGCTCGCCGCCTGCGGCGGTAACGCACCGGCCAAGACCGGCTCCACCACGGCTTCCCAGCTCGCCAAGATCCTGCCCGCATACCAGCCGCGCAGCATCGCCGGACTGACACCAGACTTCCCCAGCGTCAATGGCACCGCGCCTGGTTACCTCAACTATCCGACGACGCTGGCGCGCACGGTGAGCGGGGTCCCCGGCAGCGGCGGCAGCTACACCGGCACCGCGCCGTACTGGGGCGCGATCCCGCGCACCAGCGGAAACACCTACTACCAGGCGATCAACGAGGCGCTCGGCGCGACGCTGAATCTGGCGCCCGCCAACGGCAACCTCATCATCAACAGCCTGCCGCCGCTGTTCGCGGGCCACAAGCTGCCCGACTGGATCGACGTGCCGACCTGGGCCCAGCCGCCCGGCTTCGGGCAGGCCACTCAGGGCCAGCTCGCCGACCTCACTCCTTATCTGTCTGGCGACAAGATCAAGGAGTATCCGAACCTGGCCGCGATCGAGACGGTCGGCTGGCAGCAGGGGGTGTGGAACGACCGGATCTACGGCATCCCTACCGTGGTCCAGCAGTTCACCACCGGCTTCTACCTGTTCTACCGCGCGGACATCCTGGACAAGCTCGGCATCGGCACGCCCAGCATCAAGTCCGCGGCCGACCTGCTCGCCCTCGGCAAGGAGATCAACGCCCCCAACGCCAAGCGATGGGCGTTCGACGACATCTGGGGCTACCTGTACCAGCCGTTCGGCGTTCCGGCCGGGGCCGGCACCACCGCCGGCTGGACCATCAACGACAAGGGCGACCTGATCACCCAGTACGAGACCGAGAACATCATCGAGGCGATGAACTGGGAACGGCAGCTCTTCCAGCAGGGCATGGTCAACCCCGACTCGGTCGCCGGGCAGAGCAGCACCGCGAAGAACCGGTTCTATGCGGGTCAGATGGTCATCACGGCCGACGGGAGCGGCTCGTGGAACTACAGTGACGCGATCGCCGGCGCCGCGGCGAACAAGGGCTACGAGCGGGCGGCGGTCCCGTTCTTCACCGCCAGCGGCAGCGGCACGCCGAAGATGCCGCTCGCGCCGCCCACCGAGTACCTCAGCTACTTCAACAAGAACCTCAAGCCGGACCAGATCCGGGAACTGCTGCGAATCGCGGACTACCTGGCCGCGCCGTTCGGCTCGTATGAGTTCACGCTGATCAACTACGGCGCGGAAAACGTCGACTACACGATGAGCGGCAACGGCCCCGTGCTGACCGCGACCGGGCAGAAGGACGTCGATTCTGGCGCGGCCGTGCTGCTGGCCAGCCCGAACAACATCAACAACAACCCCGGCTATCCATCGGTCACCAAGGCATCCGCGCAGTTCGCCGCCCAGAACGCCGGCTACGGCTACAAGCCGCTGTTCTACGCGATGAACATCACCGTGCCGAACGACCTGACCACGGCCAACGCCTTCGGCCCGTTCGTCTCCCCCACCAACAACATCATGTACGAGGTGGTCCGCGGCCGGTCGTCGATCGCCGACTACCACTCCACGGTGAACGAGTGGCTGCGCAACGGCGGCACCCGCCTCAAGGCCTTCTACGAAACCGTCCGGTCCAAGTACGGCACAGCGTGACCCTCCCCAAGACCACAGTATTGGCCCCCCAAGGGGGCCCCCAGGGGTTTCAGGGGGCGGGCAGCCCCCTGATCGCGGGGGGTTCCGGGGGGTCGCCCCCCCGCGCCAGCGCCAGCTGGCGGAAGATAACACGCGATCGGTCCCTGCTCATCATGACGCTGCCGGCCGCGGTGCTGCTGCTGGTCTTCGGGTACGCGCCGATGCTCGGCCTGGTGATGGCGTTCCAGAACTACGACCTCTACGACGGGATCCTGCACAGCCCGTGGGCCGGCCTCAGCAACTTCGAGCAGCTGTTCACCGACCCGGGGTTCTGGCAGGCGTTCCGCAACACGGTCGAGCTGTTCTCGGTGCAGCTCGTGCTGTCGTTCCCGATTCCGATCGCCCTGGCGATCCTGCTGGACTCCGTGCTGAGCCGCCGGCTGCGCGGGTTCATCCAGTCCGTGGTGACGCTGCCGCACTTCTTCTCCATGGTCATGGTGATCACGATCTTCAACGAGGTGCTCGGCGGCGCGGGGCTGCTCGACACGTTCCTGCGCTCGCACGGAGTGCACAACCCGCCGCAGATCATGACCAATCCCGGCCTGTTCAAGTTCTTGATCTCCGGGCAGCTGATCTGGAAGGAATCCGGCTGGGGCATGATCGTCTACCTGGCCGCCCTGGCCGCGATCAGCCCGTCGCTGTACGAGGCGGCCGCCGTCGACGGCGCGAACTGGCGGCAGCGCACGTGGCGCATCACGCTGCCCGGCCTGCGGCCGATCATGGTGCTGCTGCTCATCCTCAACCTGGGGTACGCGCTGACCTTCGGTTTCGAGCAGATGCTCATCCAGATTCCCGCGGTCGGCCCCGGTGCCGCGCAGGTGATCACCACGTTCGCTTACGACAACGGCATCGTGCACGGCAACTTCGGCTATGGCGCCGCGGCCGGCCTGTTCCTGGGGGTGACCTCGGTGATCCTCATCCTGTGCGCCAACAAGGTCGCGCACCTGCTCGGCGAGGACGGCCTGTACCGGACGAGGAGGAAGTAACCGTGACACTGCTAGCGGGGCGGCGGGCCGCCGCGGGGCTAGCGGGGCGGCGGGCCGCCGCGGGGCTAGCGGGGCGGCGGGCCGCCGCGGGGCTGGCGGGGCGGCGGCGTGATCCACGGCGGCCGGCGTGGCAGGAGCGGCCGTCTGTTGCCACCAGCGGCGCCAAGTCGGCCACGATCGTGGCGATCCTGCTGGTGGTCGCGTTCCCGCTGTACTCGGTCGTGCTGACCAGCTTCTCCACTCAGGCGTCGATCACCACCGCGGGCGGCGGCCTGGTGGTCTGGCCGCACGGCCTGACGCTGAACGCCTACAAGCTGATCGCCGCTGGCGGCGTGGTCGGCCGGGCGCTGCTGATCAGCCTCGCGATCACCGCGGTCGGCACCGCGCTGTCGATGGCCGTCACGATCCTCGCATCCTACGGACTGTCGCGCGTAGGGTCGTTCGGCCATAAGTCGATCTTGTGGTTCATGATGATCACGATGTTCTTCAACGGCGGGGTGATCCCGCTATTCCTCGTGGTCTCCGCGCTCGGCGGCTACGACCAGTTCTGGGCGCTGATCCTGCCCAGCACGGTCAGCGTGTTCAACATCATCGTGATGCGCGCGTTCTTCATGAACATCGCCAGCGACCTCATCGACAGCGCACGGATCGACGGGGCCAGCGACTGGAAGATCCTGCGGCGGGTCGTGCTGCCCACGTCGAAGGCGGTCACCGCGGTGATCGCGCTGTTCTACGCGGTCGGCTACTGGAACTCGTGGTTCAACATCTTGCTGTTCATGCCCACCGACAGCGCCAAATGGCCGCTCCAGATGGTGATGTACCAGTACGTGACCGAGGGCATGGCGATGCCGGGCAGCGGGGTCACCAACGCGGGCCAGTTCGTCGGCAACCAAGCGATCGCTCCGCTGTCGCTGCAGATGGCGGTCGTCGCGCTCACCGTCGTTCCGGTGCTGATCGTCTACCCGTTCGTGCAGAAACACTTCACGAAGGGAGTGCTCATCGGTGCGATCAAAGGCTAGGACGGAGGTCTTGCACGTCCGTGAGATCGACGACGACCGGGCCGCCATCGAGTGGCGCTCGGGCGGCCAGACGCTGCTGGCCGAGCCGTGGGGCCCGGACGCGATCCGGGTCCGGTGCGGCCTGGGTCCGGTCCGGGATGGTGTGCCTGGCGCGCTGGCGGGACCCGCCGGGCCACCCAGCCCCGGGGCGCGTGCCAAGGTCGCGGACGGTGCCGCCCAGCTGGTGAACGGGCAGCTCACGGCCGAGCTGACGGCGGACGGCGGGGACCACGGGCAGGCGATGCTGCGGTTCAGCCGGACCGATACCGGCGCGGAACTGCTCGCCGAGCAGGCCGCGCATTTCTGGTGGCCGGGCCCGCGGCTGTTCACCCCGACCGGGAACGGCGCGCACCGGGTCGAGCAGGTCTTCCGCGGCTATGACGGCGAGCGGCTGTTCGGGCTCGGCCAGCACACGCACGGACGGCTGGACCAGAAGGGCACCGTGCTCGACCTGGTGCAGCGCAACGGCGAGGTCACGATCCCGTTCCTGATGTCCAGCCGCGGCTACGGCCTGCTGTGGAACAGCCCGGCGATCGGCCGGGTGGAGCTGGCCGCGAACGGCACCCGCTGGGTGGCCGACAGCGCCCCGCAGATCGACTACTGGATCACCGCCGGACAGCCCGCGGAGATCCTCGCCCGGTACGCCGACGTCACCGGCCACCCCCCGGTGCTGCCGCAGTGGGCCAGCGGCATGTGGCAGTCCAAGCTCCGCTACCGCACCCAGGACGAGCTCCTCGACGTGGCCCGCGAGTACAAGCGGCGCGGCCTGCCGCTGTCGGTGATCGTGGCGGACTACTTCCACTGGACCCACCTGGGCGACTGGAAGTTCGACCCCGCCGAATGGCCCGATCCCGCCGCGCTGACCGCGGAACTGGCGGACATGGGCGTCAAGCTGATGGTCTCGGTCTGGCCGTCGGTGTCCCCGGCCAGCGAGAACTACGCCCAGATGGCCGAGGAGAGCCTGCTGATCGGCACCGAATACGGCCCGCTCGCCCAGGCCACCTGGCCGGACAAGGGCATCAGCGTGCCGGTGGACGTGGCGTTCTACGACGCCACCAGTCCGGCCGCCCGCGAGTTCGTCTGGGCCCGGGTCAGGGACAACTACCTGCGCCCGTACGGCATCGAGGCGTGGTGGCTGGACGCCTGCGAGCCCGAGCTGCGGCCCGGCTTCCAGGCGAACCTGCGTTACCACGCCGGACCCGGCCTCGAGGTCGGCAACATGTACCCACGCGAGCACGCGCGGGCGTTCTACGAGGGCATGCTGTCCGAGGGCCGGCCCGAGGTGGTCAGCCTGGTGCGGTCGGCGTGGGCCGGCAGCCAGCGGTACGGCGCGGTGCTGTGGTCCGGTGACATACCCGCGACGTTCGCCAGCCTGCGCGCCCAGATACGCGCCGGGCTGAACGTCGCGGTCAGCGGCATACCGTGGTGGACCACGGACATCGGCGGGTTCCACGGCGGCGACCCGCACGACCCCGAGTTCCGCGAGCTGATCGTGCGCTGGTTCCAGTTCGGGGCGCTCTGCCCGCTATTGAGGCTGCACGGCAATCGCGAGCCAGTCATGCCGTTCGGAATACAACAAACAGGCGGACCGAACGAGCCGTGGTCCTTCGGTCAGGAAGCCTATGCCTGTATCAGCGAGGCGATGTTCCTGCGCGAACGGCTCCGCCCCTACGTGATGCGGTTGATGCGCCTGGCGCACGAGAGCGGCATGCCGCCGATGCGGCCGCTGTTCGTCGACTTCCCCGGCGATCCGTTTGCCTGGGAGGTCTCCGACTGCTACATGTTCGGCCCGGACCTGCTCGTCGCGCCGGTCGCTTCCTACCGGGAGCGCTGGCGCGAGGTGTACCTGCCGGCCGGCGCGCGCTGGGCGAACGCGTGGACGTCGGAGACGTTCGCCGGCGGCGAGACGATCCGCGTCGCCGCGCCGCTGGACCGGATTCCGCTGTTCCTCCGCGACCGGGCGGTGTTGCCGATAACGGGATGAGGGGACGGACGGCCGGGCGTCGGGCGTCGGGCCGGCAGCCCGCCCCGGCCGGCCGCCCTGGCCAGTTGCCCGGCCAGCTGTCCGCCCGCAATGCCCGGGTTTGTGCTGGTATGACCCTACCGTTCAGCGGTCTGCGCGCGCTCCGAGAGGCGATCGAAATTTATTGCGGACACTTACCCTCCCGGATCGGGGGGGTAAGTGTCCGCAATAATCTGACGCGCCTGGCGACACGCCAGGAATGGTGCGAGATGTCCGGCTCGCGCCGGGTGTCGGCTGCCGTTACGGGGTCAAGACGATCTTGCCGATCTGATCGCCGGCGATCATCGCGGCGAAGCCGTCGCGGGCCTGGGCCAGCGGCAGCACGCGGTCGATCAGCGGGCGGACGCCGGTCTGCTCGCAGAACCTCGCGACCCGGGCCAGCTGGTCGCGGGTGCCCATCGTCGAGCCGACCACGGACAACTGGGTGAAGAACACCCGGGTCAGTTCGGCGGGCGGGGCGTCGCCGCTGGTCGCGCCGCAGATCACGATCCGGCCGCCAGGACGGAGCGATCTCACCGAGTGTGCCCAGGTCGCCTGGCCCACGCTCTCCATCACGACGTCGACCCGCTCCGGCAGCCGCTCTCCGGTGGCGAACACCCGGTCCGCGCCGAACTCGCGGGCCCGTTCCCGTTTCGCCTCGCTGCGGCTGGTCGCCCAGATCCGGTAGCCGGCCGCGTGGCCGAGCACGATCAGCGCCGTGGCCACGCCGCCGCCGACGCCCTGGACGAGCACGGTCGACCCTGGTTCGGCGCCGGACTTCTCGAACAGCATGCGGAAGGCGGTCAGGTACGCGGTCGGCAGGCATGCCGCCTGCTCGAAGGACAGGGCGGCGGGCTTGGGGACCAGGTTCCGGCGCGGCACCGCGACCCGCTCGGCGAACGTGCCGTCGTGCCGCTCGGACAGCAGCGACCGGCGCGGGTCGAGGGTCTCGTCCCCTCCCCCGGCGTCCGGGTCGCCGATCACCGCGTGCACGATGACCTCGTTGCCGTCCGGGTCGATGCCCGCCGCGTCGCAGCCGAGCACCATCGGCAGCCGGTCGGCCGGCAGCCCGACCCCGCGCAGCGACCAGACGTCGTGATGGTTCAGCGCCGCGGCCCGGACCGTCACGGTCACCCAGCCGTCGCGCTGCTTCGGCTCCGGGCGCTCACCCGCCTCGAGCCCGGCCAGCGGATCATCCGCGTCGATACGCGCGGCAGTCACAGCGAACACGTCCCCACCCTACGTGCACCCGTTCGCGCCCCGCCCGCGCTCCCCGCCCCGCGACGTCAGGCGGCGTTAGCGGCGGGCGACGCCGTCGGCGCGGGCCGCCGCGGCGACCGCGGCGGCCACGGCCGGCGCGACGCGGTCGTCGAACTGGCCCGGAATGACGTAGCCGGGGGTGACGGCGTCGCCGACCAGGGCCGCGATGGCGTCCGCCGCCGCGTGCTTCATGTGCTCGGTGATCGTGGCCGCCCGGACGTCCAGCGCACCGCGGAAGATGCCGGGGAAGGCCAGCGAGTTGTTGATCTGGTTGGGGAAGTCGCTGCGGCCGGTGGCCACGACGAGGGCGTGCCGGGCGGCCACGTCCGGGTGCACCTCGGGGTCCGGGTTCGACAACGCGAACACGATCGCGCCGGGCGCCATCGAGGCGATCGCCTCCTCGGCGATCTGGCTGCTGGACAGGCCGATGAACACATCGGCGCCGTGCAGCGCCGACTCGGTCGAGCCGGTCAGCCCGACCCGGTTGGTCTGCGCGGCCAGCGCCTGCTTGACCGGGTTCAGGCCGTCCCGGCCCTGGTAGATCAGGCCCTTGCTGTCGGACACGGCGATGTCGCCGATGCCGGCGGCCAGCAGCATTCTGGTCACCGCGACGCCCGAGGCGCCGGCCCCGGCGACCACCGCGCGAAGTTGGCTGAGCTCTTTGCCGGCCACCCGCGCCGCGCTGCGCAGCGCGGCCAGCGTGACGATCGCGGTGCCGTGCTGGTCGTCGTGGAACACCGGGATGTCCAGCAGCGCCCGCAGCCGGTCTTCGATCTCGAAGCACCGCGGCGCCGAGATGTCCTCCAGGTTGATGCCGCCGAAGCTTGGCGCGAGCGCGGCGACGGTCGCGACTATCTGGTCGGGGTCGGTAGTGTTCAGCGCGATCGGCACCGCGTCGATGTTGGCGAAGCGCTTGAACAGCAGGGACTTGCCCTCCATGACGGGCATGGCGGCGGCCGGGCCGATATCGCCGAGGCCAAGCACGGCGGTGCCGTCGGTGACCACGGCCACGGTGCTGCCGACCCACGTGTAGTCGGCGGCCAGGTCGGGATTGTCGGCGATGGCGGTGCACACCCGGGCCACGCCCGGGGTATAGGCCATCGCAAGGCTTTGCGCGTCGGACACGTCCACCGATGGCGTGACGCTGATCTTGCCTGCTCGGTGCATGCGGAAAACGGGATCGTCAGACATGACGGCAACCCCCAAGCTCGTTCTTTCGTTCGAATGGGGCCCACATCGGAAGGTGGCAGCGAGGGCCCGGGCACGGGGGTTGCCCGTCGCAACATTGTGCCACACCCGTGAGCGAAGCCAGGGGCGCGGCGTTGCCTGGACTGACGAGCGAGGAGCGCAGCGACGAGCGAGGAGGGAAGGTAATGCCTCTTGGCGCCCCGCCCGCGAGCGAACAAGAATAGAGCGCCGGCGGGGTGTCTGGCGTCGACCACGCGTCTGGTGTAATACTCGTTCCCTGACAACCAACCTCCCCGCGGCTAGGGAACGGGAGTGGACCTCAACTCCTACGCTGAACTCGCGGTACGGCTCGTCAACACGGCCGGCGGCGGCGGCGAAGAAGGGGACCGGCTAGCGAGCCTGGACGGGCTTCGCGATCTGGTCGCCGACCGGCAGCACCTCAGTAAGGGCATCACCAGGAATGACCTAGAGGCGCTGCGGGGCTTGCGCACGGAGTTCCGTGCGTTCTTCGAGGCATGCTCTGCCGGAGCCGGCTCGGACGCGGCCGCGATGCTGAATGCCCTGCTTATCCAGCACCCGGTGCACCCCCAGCTGTCCGGGCACGACGGGCAGGCCTGGCACGTGCACTACACCGAGAGCGGGTCGGTTGCCGACCGGTACGCGGCCGGCGCGGTGATGGGGCTGGCGGTCGTGGTGTCGGATCTGGGCGTGGACCGGTTCGGGATATGCCAGGCGCCGGGCTGCGGCGGGGTTTTCATCGACATCGGCACCGAACGGGATCGGGTTTACTGCTCGGAGAAATGCGCGAGCAGTACCTAGCGCTGCTAGGCGCCGCCCGTCAGGCGCTGTTGACCAGCGGCTGATCAGCTAGTTACCCTCGCAAATGTCATGTGGGGAACCAGGCTGAAGTCGTTCAATACGGTCGTGCTGCTGCTTTCGGTCGCGATGCTGGCGGCCATGTGGTTCACGCTGCCGCACATCGCGGTCGCGATCGTCTTCGGCATCATGCTGCTACTCGTGCCGGTGGTCATGTCGATGCGGGACAGCATCAGCCAGACCGACATGGCTAACATGGCGGCGCGCGGCATCACCCCGGAATACATGCGGTACATCAACTCCATCGACGGCAGCGGCTTGCGCCGGGAGATGGCAGGCGCTGGCCTAGGAACGGTCAACCGGCGGCTGGCCAGGCACCCCGCGTTCATCATCGGCTCCCCGGCGACGGGCGGCGGCCGCCGCACAGCGACCCCGGTGCTCGGCTCCTGGGCGGCCGCGGGATCCCGGCCAGCGACAGCCGCACCGACGCCGCGCGCCAGGTCCGGTCCGGCAAGCGGCCGGCCCGCACCGAAGGGCGGCCGCCGCGTCAGGGAACCCGAGCCGCTCGGACCGGGAGCGACGGTCACCCTCGTCGAGGAGCGGCGCGCGGCTGGTATCGATGACCTGTTCGAGAAGCTGGACAGGGAGCTGATCGGTCTCGTCCCGGTGAAGAAGAAGGTCGAGGAGATCGGCTCGCTGCTGCTGGTGGACCGGGTCCGGCAGCGGTTCGGGCTGTCGGCCTCCCGGCCGAACCTGCACATGTGCTTCACCGGCGCGCCCGGCACCGGGAAGACCACGGTCGCGATGATGATGGCCGACCTGCTGCACCGCCTCGGCTACCTGGAGCGGGGCCACCTGGTGCACGCCATGCGCGACGACCTGGTCGGCGAGTACATCGGGCACACCGCGCCGAAGACCAAGGCGGTCCTCGAGCGGGCCATGGGCGGCGTGCTGTTCATCGACGAGGCGTACAGCCTTCACCGGGGCGAGGACTCCAAGGACTACGGGCAGGAGTGCATCGACATTCTGCTCCAGGTGATGGAGAACGACAGGGACAAGCTCGTCGTGATCCTGGCGGGTTATCAAGACCGGATGGATCGCTTCTTCGCGTCCAACCCCGGGATGAGCTCACGGATCGCCCACCATCTGAGCTTCGCCGAGTACGCGGTGGACGAATTGCTCGCCATCGGCCAGATGATGCTGGACCGCTCCTCCTATTACTTGTCCGACGCGGCCACCACGGCGTTCCGCGACTACCTCTCCGCCGCGATCGACAGCCCCCGGTTCGCGAATGCGCGCAGCGTCAGAAACGAACTGGAACGGGCCCGGCTACGGCACGCGTACCGGCTTGCCGCCGAGCCCGAGCACGTCCGGAGCATGGATGACCTCATGCGCCTGGAGGCCGCCGACATTGCGGTAAACGTACCCGGCAGCTTGTGAACTCATTCACGTGAAGGCATTCACAAGCTCGGCACCGACGTAACATCTCGTTAATTTCTATTCACACCGGACGTTCACCGCATACTGCCTATAACCATGAAGTTTCCAGTACAGGCCTGTGACCTGCGTTATCAAAACGAATCCGGATGAACACTTCTCAGCTATATCGATGATCTCTACGATGAACTCACTCCACGCATACGAGAAGCTCACCTGACCCTTGGGGGGAATCTCGCCACGAGTGACAGCCCCACGGGGCCTCGATCGGAAGAAAGGTCGCTCATGTCTGCTAGCGCGACTACCGGAGCCACGGTCACCAGACCGGCTGATGTAGGCCTCCGGCGAGAAGTAGGGCTTATCGGCGCCATCTGGGCGTCGGAGGGTTCGATCATCGGCTCCGGCTGGCTGTTCGCATCGCTGTTCGCCACCCAGGTCGCGGGCGCTGCCGCGATCTACGGATGGCTCATCGGCGGCGCCGCGGTGATGATCCTGGCGCTGGTGCACGCCGAACTGGGCGCCATGTTCCCGGTGGCCGGCGGGACCGCGCGGTTCCCGCACTATGCGTACGGCGGCATCGCCGGCATCCAGTTCGGCTTCTTCGCCTGGCTGCAGGCCGTCTGCATCGCTCCGGTCGAGTGCTACGCGGTGCTGCGTTACGCGCACTTCTGGTGGCATTCGATCTTCAATCCGGCGACAGATGTGCCGACCGGTCCTGGCCTGATCCTCACCGTCGTACTGCTGGCCACCTTCACGATCGTCAACTACTTCGGCATCGGCTGGCTCGCCAGGGTGAACAGCACGATCACCTGGTGGAAGATCGCCATCCCGATCATCGCCATCATCGTGCTGCTGACCAAGTGGCACTCCGGCAACTGGAGCGCGGGTGCCCCTGGAACTATCCCGCACCCCGCCACGGCGGGGCTGACGACCAACGGCTCCGGCGGGTTCGCGCCATTCGGGGCCAAGGGCGTGCTCAACGCGGTGGTCGGCGCCGGCATCGTGTTCTCCTACCTCGGCTTCGAGCAGGCAGACCAGTTGGCCGGCGAGGTGAAGAACCCGCAGAAGACGCTGCCCCGCGCGATCATCGGCGCGATGACGCTCGGCACGATCATCTACATCATGGTCCAGGTCGTGTTCATCGCCGCCATGGCCCCGGGCCAGCTGACCCACGGCTTCCCTGGCATCAGCGACACGAACGTCCTGTCCGGACCCATCGCCGGCCTGGCCGGCCTGATCGGACTCGGCCTCCTCGCGACGTTGCTGCGGGTCGACGCGTTCGTGTCCCCGTACGGCACCGGACTGATCTACCTGACCGCCACCTCCCGGGTCACCTACGGCCTGGCCCGCAACAGGTACATCCCGCAGATCTTCGCGCGGACCGACAAGCGCGGCGTGCCGTGGGTCAGCCTGATCTCCAGCTTCGTGCTCGGCCTGGTATTCCTGCTGCCGTTCCCGACCTGGCGGAGCATCGTCTCACTGACCACCGGAGCGAGCGTGCTCATGTACATGAGCGCACCGCTCGCCCTCACCGCGCTCCGCCGGCGGCTGCCAGACGCACCCCGGCCATACCGGCTGCCGGTCTACCACATTATCTGCCCGCTCGCGTTCATCGTCGCCGGCCTGCTCATCTACTGGTCCGGGTGGGAGGCGCTCTGGAAGCTCGGCATCTGCATCGTCATCGGCTACACGATCATCGGCGTCGCCATGCTCTTCGACGAGGAGCGGCCGAGGCTGGGCAGGAAGGAGTTTATCGCCGCGTCCTGGCTGCCGGTGTACATCATCGGCATGGGCATCATCTCCTGGCAGGGCCAGTTCTCCGGCGGGGCGGTCCTGGCGCCAGTGAACACCAACCGCATCCCGCTCTGGACGGACATCGTGGTGGTCGCGGCGTTCTCCGTGGCGATCTACATCTGGGCCTACTTCGCGGCGTTGCCGCGTGACGAGATTCAGGCGATCATCGGAGAGCAGGCAGGCTCGGGCGACGACCCGGCGGCGATGGTCGTGTAGTCCGGAGTGGAGTACGGCCGGACCGGCCCCGCCCTCGTCATCAGGGCGGGGCCGGCCTGTGTTTGTACCCGTGCCGGTACCGCAGCACGACCCGGCCCTCGAGCACCGGCACCGGCCCGAAGCGGCGGCTGTCCACCGCGCCCGCCGCGGGGTTGTCCGACGCGAGCCACCAGCCCTCGCCGGGTATCCGGCGGGTTGCCCGCTTGACGAGCAGCATGTCCGGTTTGCCGGGGTAGCGGGCGATGACGACCTGGCCGGGGCGGACGCGCCGGGTGCGCAGCACGAGCAGCCAGTCCCCCGGGCGCAGCGCGGGTTCCATGGACCGCTCGGCGACCGCGACTCGGAACAGGGGCCAGCGCACGCATCCCTCCAGGGCACAGGGGTAGGGTCGGATAACAGAAAAGCTAACGCGAGAAAGGGAATCGATGAGGCTGCTCACCCGCCTGCTTGAGCCTAAGGCCGTCGCGCATGCGCACTGCGACCTGCCTTGCGGCGTCTACGACCCGGCGCAGGCCCGCATCGAGGCGGAATCGGTCAAGGCCATCGCGGAGAAATACCGGGACAATCCAGACCCCGAGTTCAGGAGCCGCGCGATCCTCATCAAGGAGCAGCGATCCGAACTGGTCAAGCACCACCTGTGGGTGCTGTGGACCGACTACTTCAAGCCGCCGCACTTCGAGAAGTACCCGCAGCTGCACCAGCTGTTCAACGAGGCCACCAAGCTCGCCGGCGCCAGCGGGACCAAGGGAAGCACCGACGTCGCCAAGGCCGAAGAGCTCCTGGCCAAGATCGAGGAGATCACCAAGATCTTCTGGGAGACCAAGCAGGGCTAAGCACCTCGGACACGGGCGTTGAGCTGGGATTTCACTCTCGGCTTAACGCCCGTGTGCTATGCCGGACAGCGCGGCGCGTTAACGCCGGGCGCGATGCGCGGTAGGTTGCTCTCAGGCGGCAGGTGCCCAATGCCTGCCCGGAGGAGTGACGTGACCGAAGACACCGCCGCGACGACGGCCGTGCCCGGGCCGCGCGACGCGGCTGCCCAGACCAAGCCGGAACGCGAGATGAGCCGGGACCACGTGACGGTGACGATGCCCGCCGAGGGCGCGTACCTGTCCGTGCTGCGTACGGCGACGGCCGGCCTGGCCGCACGGCTCGATTTCACGCTCGACGAGATCGAGGATCTGCGCATCGCCGTGGACGAGGCGTGCGCGATGTTGCTCGCGGAGGCCATCCCAGGCACCAGCCTGAAGTGCGCCTTCGACCTGGACAGCGATCAGATGACGATCACGGTCTCGGTGGTCGCCGCCCAGCCGCGCGTGCCGGCCAAGGACACGTTCGCCTGGACGGTGCTGAGCGCGCTGGCCGGGACCGTCGACTCGCAGCTCGGCCCGGACGACCAGGTTTCCATCGTGCTGCGCAAGCGCCGGCAGGCTAACCCGGGGGGATGGCCCACCGCAGGCCCCCGCGAGACCCCGTGAGCAGCGAGTTCGAGGTCCAGGTGACCGAGGAGTTCGAGGCCCCGCTTTCCGAGGTGGAGGGTGCGCCGCCGCCGCTCCGCACCGAGTCCGGCGGCTCGCCGGACCGGGCGAGGGCTCGTGAGCTGTTCGAGCGCCTGTCGGCGCTGCCCGAGGGGGACCCCGAGCGCAAGCAGATCCGCAGCTACCTGGTGGAGCTGCATCTGCCTTTGGTGGAATACCTCGCCCGCCGGTTCCGCAACCGCGGCGAGTGGCTGGACGATCTCACCCAGGTCGCCACGATCGGGCTGATCAAGTCCATCGACCGGTTCGACCTGGAACGCGGCGTGGAGTTCTCCACGTACGCGACGCCGACGATCGTGGGCGAGATCAAGCGGCACTTCAGGGACAAGGGCTGGGCGGTCCGGGTACCGCGCCGCCTCCAGGAACTGAAGCTGTCGCTGACCAAGGCCATCAGCGAGCTGGCCCAGCGGGAAGGCCGCGCGCCGACGGTCAGCGAGCTGGCCGCGCACCTGCAGATGTCGGAAGAGGAAGTGCTGGAGGGCCTGGAGTCGGCCAACGCCTACTCCACGGTGTCCCTGGACGCGCCAGACTCCGGCGATGAGGACGCTCCGGCGGTCGCCGACTCGCTCGGCATGATCGACGATGCCCTGGAGGGGGTCGAGTACCGCGAGTCGCTGAAGCCGCTGCTCGAGCAGCTTCCGCCCAGGGAGAAGAAGATCCTGCTGCTGCGGTTCTTCGGCAACATGACCCAGTCGCAGATCGCCGCCGAACTCGGCATCTCCCAGATGCACGTGTCCAGGCTGCTGGCCCGCACCCTGGCTCAGCTCCGCGACGGCCTCACCACCGACGACTAGCGCTCCCGGTTGAGGGCCTTGAAGCTGGCCGGGACGAACAGCGTGACGAGCCCGCCCGCGGCCAGGAGCAGCGTCGGCACGCCCCATTCCGGGCGGTGGCCGTCCATCAGGAGCACGCCCGCGATGATCGCGAACACCTGGATCATCGCGGCCGGGGTACGGCTCCACGGCCTGGCCCTGACCAGGCCACGGGCGACGAGGCCCAGCACGAGCGCGGTACCGAGGGCGATCAGCGTGAGCGCGACCCCGCTGCCGGTCTGGTAGGACTTGCCGTCGACGGTCGCGACCGCGGAGAACGCGGTGGCCACCACCATGCCGAGCGCCTCCAGCGCCTGGATCGCGGCCGCGGCCCGAAGTGTCGGCGGGATGTCCGGGGTTGGTTCCGGAGCGGGTGGCGTCGCGGGCGCTTGCTTCGGGGACGTCTGGTTCGCGGGTGCTTGCTTCGGGGACGCCTGCTTCGCGGGTGCCTGGTTCGTGGCGGCGGGGCGTGAAGCCGGCTTTCGGCCAGCGGGTGCCTCCTTGGCCGTCGGTCGCGCAGCCTTAGCGGCTGGTCGTTTTGACATGGTTCACACCATTCACCCTGGGGCCGGACTCACTTTAAGCCTAGGTGGCGGTTAACCTAAGCTCGTGCGCGGCCTGCTGATCGTTAACCCGCAGGCGACCAGTACGACCGGAAGCGGCGCGGACCTGGTTGCCAGGTCCCTCGACGGGCCGATCGACCTGGACGTCGCGTATACACGCTATCGCGGCCACGCCCGCGAACTCGCCGCCGCCGCGACCCAGGACGTCGTGATCGTGCTCGGCGGCGACGGCGCGATCAACGAGGTGGTCAACGGCCTGATGGACCGGACCCCGGCGCCACATGCCGCGGGGGGACCGGGGGGCCGCCTCCCCCCATCGATAAGCGCACCCGGCGGCAGGCCGATGCTGGCGGCAATACCGGGTGGCGGCGGCAACGTGTTCGCCCGGGCGCTTGGCCTGCCTCCCGACCCGGTCACGGCGGCGGGCCGAATCCGCGAACTGCTGGTGGCCGGCTCCCATCGGGTGATCGGGCTCACGCTGGCCGGGGACCGGTATTTCACGTTCAGCGCCGGGTTGGGCATGGACGCCGAGGTGGTGCACGACGTCGAGGAACTGCGCGCCCGCGGGCACCGGGAGAGCCAGGCGCTGTTCGTCCGTGCGATCGTGCGGCGCTACTACCGCGGGACCGACCGGCGCCAGCCCGCGCTGACCCTGGAACGGGACGGCCAGCCCCCGGTCACCGGCCTGTTCATGGGCATCATCACGAACTCCGCGCCGTGGACGTACTTCCGCGGGCGCCCGCTGGTGCTCTGGCCCAATCCGGATTTCGGCTCGGGCCTGGACGTCGTGATGCTGAGCCGGCTCACCATGCCCACGATCGTGAGCGCGATCGGCCAGATGCTGCGCACGCCACACCGCAACAGACCCCCGGGCGGCCGGCACATCATGGCCGCGCACGGTTTCGACACGGTTACGATCCGTTGCACCCGGCCGACCGCCTTTCATGTCGACGGCGAATACCTCGGCGAAACCGAGTCGGTCAAGTTTCAGTTCGTCCCCCAGGCCCTCCGCGTGGTGGCCCCGCCCGCCCCATCCGGCGGCTGACCGTAGGGGGTATGTGGCCCCCGGACCCCCCTCGACGGCTGACCGCCAGGGAGGTGCGTGGCTCCCGAACCCCCCTAGTAGGGGCTTCGGGAGCCACGCACCCCGTAGGGCCGGGGGGCGCTGGCGGGGCGCGGGGCCTGGCGGGGAGCGAGCGGCGGGCGGGATGCTGGGTTAACGGAGGGTGGCGGCGGGGAGGCCGGAGGGCGGCTGGCGGGCAGATGTGAGGGCGGCGCGAGCAAAATGTGACCGATCTGACATCGATTTCCGGACCGCCTGCGCCGTGGCCTCTTGCGGATGTTCTCCGAGGTTGAGAGGCTTATCGTGATGCTCAGCGAGGGGGGCCTCGCGTGTTATCACCCGGGATGACGGGTACGTCGCCGTCGGGGGCCGTACTCCAGCCGCTACAACGGTTTGAGTGAGACCTCTGGGTATTGACAGGCATCGCGTACGGCATAGCTCGTGAAATACTTCACAAGCTTGATTGACCACAAGCCGCGGGCCGGGCGTATCGGCCGGCGAGAGGGAGTTGACATCATGGACTGGCGTCACGAAGCCGCCTGCCGTGAGGTGGACCCGGAACTGTTCTTCCCCATCGGGAACAGCGGGCCGGCCCTGCTCCAGATCGAAGACGCCAAACAGGTGTGCCGTCGGTGCTCCGTCATGGAGGACTGCCTGCGCTGGGCCATCGACTCTGGCCAGGACGCCGGCGTCTGGGGCGGCATGAGCGAAGACGAGCGCCGCGCCTACAAGCGCCGCACCGTCCGGCTGCGCGCCCGCGCCCACGTCTGAACACAGCCGCTAGCGCTCGTCGCCAGCCGGTACGGGGAGATCTACCGCCGCTTCGGTGCCGCCGCCTGGCCTTGGCATGATCTTCAGGCGGCCGCCGAGCTCGCCGACTACCAGCGTGCGTACGATCTGCAGGCCAAGGCTCGTGGTCGCATCCGGGTCGAAGCCCCGCGGCAGGCCTGCTCCGTTGTCGGCGACTGTCACTGAAAGTCGTTCGGTATCACGGGTTGCCGTTACCTCCAGGAGCGCAGGACCCGCACTGCTCCCCTGCCCCAGCCCGTGCTGCAGGGCATTCTGGAGCAGTTCGGTGAGCACCATGGCCAGCGGCGTGGCCACCGACGAGGGCAGCATGCCGAACTTCCCGCTGATCCTGGGCACCACCTTGACCTCGGCGGCCGAGACCTCGGTCGCCATCATCGCGACGCGGTCGGCGACGTCGTCGAAGTCCACCACCTCCTCAGGGGCGTGCGACAGCGTCTCGTGCACCACCGCGATCGAGCCGACCCGGCGCACCGCCTCTTCCAGCGCGTCCCGTGCCTCTGGCTGGTGCAGCCTGCGCGCCTGGAGCCGCAGCAGCGCCGCCACGGTCTGGAGGTTGTTCTTCACCCGGTGGTGAATCTCCCTGATCGTGGCGTCCTTGGTGAGCAGCTCGCGTTCCCGGTGCCGCAGCTCGGTCACGTCCCTGATCAGCAGCAATGCCCCGGTCCGCTGCCCGCCCACGATCAGCGGGATGGCGCGGAGCTGGACCACGGAGCCGTTGCCCTCCACCTCCGCCTCGCGTGGGGAGCGGCCGGTGGCGACCACCATCAGCGACTCGTCCAGCGGTTCGTCGATCGCGACCAGGCCCGCCGTCACCGCACCGAGCTCGGCCCCGATCAGGTCGGCGGCCAGGCCAAGGCGGCGGTAGGCGGACAGCGCGTTGGGGCTGGCGTAGGTGACCTTGCCGGACTTGCCGAGGCGGAGCAGGCCGTCGCCGACTCGCGGCGAGCGGACGAGCATGGCTTCCGCGCCGGTGAAGGGAAAGGTGCCTTCGGCGACCATGCGGGCCAGGTCGTCGGCGCCCTGTAGGTAGGTGAGCTCGAGGCGGCTCGGGGTCCTGGCCGAGTTGAGGTTGGTGCATCGCTCGATCACGGCGATCACGGTGTCCTCGCGGGTGACCGGAATGGCTTCGGTGCGGACCGGGACGCCGCTGGTCCAGTCCGGGTCGCTCTCCCGCCAGATCCTTCTCTCCTGGCGGGTAACGTCGAGCAGCCGCTGGTCCTCCGCGCCCGCGAACGTGCCGACCATGTCGTCCTGGAACGAGGTAGGCCCGGTGGTGGGCCGCAGCTGGGCGATCGCGATCCACCGGCTGTCTTTGGTGGGCGCCCACAAGATCAGGTCGGCGAACGACAGGTCGGCCAGCAGCTGCCAGTCGGAGACCAGCGAGTGCAGCCACTCCAGATCGGCCTCTACCAGCTTCGTGTGGCTCCTGGCCAGGTCGTTCAGCGTGGGCATCTCGTTATTGTCCCATCTCTTGACGCGGTTCCGGGGGGCGCGGGGGGTCGTCCCCCCGGAGCTAGCAGGGCTGGGAGGATGGTGCGGTGGGATCTGCGCTGGAACGACTACGGGAGGCCGCTCGGACGCGGGAGGCGGCCGGGCTGCGGCGTTCCCTGATGCCGCGTTCCGCGGACTTCGACGGGATGCTGGATCTGGCCTCCAACGACTACCTCGGCCTGCATGGCGACCCGCGGGTGGTCGCCGGGGCGGTCGCCGCGGCACGGGAATGGGGCGCCGGCGCCACCGGGTCCCGGCTGGTGACCGGGACGACTCGGCTGCACGCGCGGCTGGAAGCGGCGCTGGCTTCGTTTGCGGGGGCTTCCGCGGCGCTGGTGTGCTCGTCCGGGTACCTGGCGAACCTCGCTGTAGTCTCGTCGCTGGCTCTTGCGCTGGCCCGGGCGGGGTCTGGGGTGCTGATCGTTTCCGATTCGCGGAACCATGCCTCGCTGATCGACGCGTGCCGGCTGGCCCGTTGTCCGGGGGTCCGGCTCGTGGTGTCGCCGTACCGGGACGTCGGGGCGGTCCGGGCGCTGCTGGCGTCGCGTGCCGAGGATTCCGCTCTGGTGGTGAGCGACTCGGTGTTCTCGGTGGACGGGGCGGTGGCGCCGGTCGCCGCGCTGCACGCTGCCTGCCGGGAGTTTGGCGCCTTGCTGGTGCTGGACGAGGCACACGCGTTCGGGGTGTTCGGGCCCGGCGGGCGGGGCGTGGCTGCTGATGCTGGTGTCGGTTCTGAGTCTGATGTGGTGCGTACCGTGACCCTGTCCAAGTCGCTGGCCAGCCAGGGCGGCGCGGTGCTCGGCGCCGCGGAGGTCATCGGCACCGTAGTCGACACCGGCCGCGGGTTCATCTTCGACACCGGGCTCGCTCCGCCGTCTGCGGGCGCGGCGCTGGCCGCGCTGGAGGTGGTGCGAGCCTCGCCCGCGCTCGGGCCGCTCGCGCTGGCGGCCGCGGAACGGCTGGCCAAGATCGCCGCGGAGTTCGGGCTGCCGGTCGTGCCGCCGACGGCCGCGGTGCTCGCGGTCGTGCTCGGTTCGCCGGGGAGCGCGGTGGCGGCGCGGGAGATCTGCGCCGCCGCGGGGGTGCGGGCGGGCTGCTTCCGCCCGCCTTCGGTGCCGGCCGGCCAGGCGTGCCTGCGGCTGACCGCCAGGGCGACGCTGACCGATGATGATTTCGCGATCGCGGCGCGGGCACTGGCCATGGTAAGCGACCATTGGAGTTGACGTTCACCTTCTATTCAGGCAATGATGCGCGATGACCGTTTCTCAGCTGGCCTCCGACGAAGACCCCGGTGACAGCTCCACGGCCGTCACGCCTGAGGTCGTGGCCCTTCGGCTGCCGAAGTACTACCAGGTAAAGCGGCAGCTGCTCGAACTCACCGCCGCGATGGAGGCGGGCAGCCCCGTGCCGCCCGAGCGCGAGCTGGCCCGGCATTACGGCACGTCACGGACAACGGTCAGGCAGGCGCTCGCCGAGCTTGTGGTCGAGGGACGGCTGCTGCGCATGCAGGGCAAGGGCACGTTCGTGGCCAAACCCAAGGTCGCTCAGTCGCTGGAGCTGGCCAGCTACACCGAGGGCATGCGCGCACACGGCCTGCATCCGCAGACGAAGATCCTCGACATCGGCTACGTCACCGCGGACGACGCGATGGCCGTGCTGCTGGGCATCCGGCCCGGCGGCCGGGCGCTGCGCATCCACCGGCTGCGTCTGGCCGACGGCGAGCCGATGTCCATCGACACCTCCCACCTGCCGGCCCGGCGCTTCCCCGGCCTGCGCAGGGAGCTGGAGCGGCACCGGTCGCTGTACGAGACGCTGCGTACCGCCTACGGCATCCAGCTCGCCGAGGCCGAGGAGACCATCGAGACCGTGCTCGCCGACCCCCACGACGCGCGCCTGCTCGGCGTCGACCCCGGCCTCCCCCTGCTCCTGCTGTCCCGGCACGCGTTCGACGTGCACGGAGAACCAGTCGAGTACGCCCAGTCCTGGTACCGCGGCGACCGCTACAAGTTCGTCACCAAGCTCCGGCGCTCGTGAGTCCGTTCGCGAAGCCAGGGCCGCGGTGATGCCTGGACTGACGAGCGAGAAGCGCAGCGACGAGCGAGGAGGGAAGGCATCACCTCGAAGCGCCCCGCCCGCGAGCGAACGTGACAAGACCAGCGCCCCGCCCGCGAGCGAACAAGAAAAACTTCGCGAAGCCAGGGCGCGGCAGTGCCTGGACTGAGGAGCGAGCGACGAAGTCGTGAGCGACGAGGGAAGGCGCTGCCTCAAAGCGCCCCGCCCGCGAGCGAACAAAGAAACACAGTGATCGTCAGCGGGACCGGCACTGGCGTCGGGAAGACGATCGTGACCGCGGCGCTGGCCTCGCTGGCGGCCGGGCGTGGTGAGCGGGTCGCGGTGGTCAAGCCCGTGCAGACGGGCGTCGCCGACGGCGAGGAGCCCGACCTCGACGTGGTGCGACGGCTGGCGGGTGTGACCGATGTGCACGAGCTGGCGCGCTTTCCCGATCCGCTGTCGCCCGAAGCGGCTGCGCGAGCGGCCGGGCGGGCGCCGCTGGATATGGGCTATGCCGCGACGTACATCGCGGCGCTGGCCGACGAGCGGGATCAGGTCATCGTCGAGGGTGCCGGCGGGCTGCTGGTCAGGTACGACGCGGCGGGGGCCACGATCGCCGACCTCGCGGTCAAGCTCGGCGCTCCGGTGCTGGTCGTCACCGCGGCTGGGCTCGGCACGCTCAACCACACGGCGCTGACGCTCGAGGCGCTGGCCGCGCGCGGCATCGCGTGCGCCGGGGTGGTCATCGGCAGCTGGCCTGCCTCGCCCGGACTCGCCGAACGCTCCAACCTGATCGATCTGGCCGACGTGCTCACCGGCAGCATGCCGGAGGGGGCGGGTCAGCTGGACGCCGACGCGTTCCATGCCGCGTCGGCGTCGGCGTTCGGCCACGGAGCAAAGGGTTCCGGATTTATTGCGGACAGTTACCCCCCCGGATTGGGAAAGTAACTGTCCGCAATCTTTGGGCCCCACTCGGGGCTCATCGGTTTGCGGTGGAATGTCCTAGTTGCGGGCGCGGGCGGGGGCGCGGCCGGAGGCGGAGCGGGCGAGGCGAGCGGGGCGTGGCGCGTGGGCGGGGCGAGAGGGCTGGCGGGTGCGAGCGGGTCGGGG
>Ga0070741_10006491_pt1 | contig 25048 bp, 25 predicted proteins | sample Coa_R1_4_FD_66440 | JGI IMG/M metagenome (GOLD analysis project Ga0070741, IMG submission 66440) | Surface soil microbial communities from Centralia Pennsylvania, which are recovering from an underground coalmine fire - Coalmine... | ecosystem: Environmental > Terrestrial > Soil > Unclassified ... | reverse complement strand
TTGCCCAGCGCGTCCACGGTATAGCCGGTGGCGTTGGTGCGCGGGTCGGTGACCGAGGTCGGCTGGTCGAGGGCGTTTAACGCGTACTGGGTGATCCCGTTGCCGGGATCGGTGACTTGCTTCAGACGATTCAGCGCATCGTAGGCGTTGGCGGTGACGTGGTTGAGCGGATCGGTGATGCCGGTGAGGTTGCCCTGGTTGTCGTAGGCGTACTGGGTGATCTCGGTGGCGGGGTTGGCGCCGCCGATGTCCTTAATGAGCTGGTTCAGGCTGTTGTAGACCCGCGAGCGGCTCCGGGCGAGGTTGTTTGCCGGATCGGTCACCTGCTCCTGGGTGCGGTTGCCCATGGCGTCCAGCGTGTAGGCGACCTTGTTGCCGAGGTTGTCCTGGATCTGGGTCAGCCGGTGCGCGGCGTCGTAGGTGTAGCTCAGATACGAGCCATCGGGCAGGGTGACCTTGGTCAGCTGGCCGGCGTAGTCGTAGGTATACGTCGTGGTCTCGCTTCCCACCTGGCGCGAGGTGAGCCAGCCGCGCGGGGAGTAGGTGAGCGTCGTGGTCACCCCGTTGGGATCGACGAGGGTGAGCGGGCGCCCGTTGGCGTCGTAGCTGGTGATCTGCGTCACGTGGCCGAGCGCGTTGGTGATGCTGAGCAGATTGCCGGTGGTGGCGTCGTAGGCATACGTGGTGACGTCGGAGACGTCGGTGCGCGGGCCGTCCACGGTGAGCACCTGGCCGCGGCTGTTGTAGGTATACGTCCAGGTGCGGCTGGCGTTGGTGGCGGTGTCGGTGACGGTCCTGCTGAGCAGATTGCCCGAGCCGTCGTAGCTGAAGTTGGTCCTGCGCCCGGGCTCGGCGATCTGCGCGGGCAGGCGATATGTCGCATGCCAGGTGGTGGTGATCGTCCTCGCCACGCTGCTGCCGGAAGCTTCGGTGCGCGAGGTCTCGAGATCCAGGCGCCCGGAGGAGTCCTGCCGCAGGTACGTGGCCACGTTGCCGTTCCAGTCGGTGCGGGAGGCGAGATAGCCGTTGGAATTGTAGCTCTGCGCGGCGGGACCGCAGGCCGGGCAGGCGGAGCCGGTGATGCCGGCGATTCTGGCTACCCCCCATGACCACTGGAAGCTGTACGTGCGGCTCACGTTGAACGGGTCTGTCACCGTCTTGGTGCCGTCGGCGTTGTAGACCAGGGCGTAGTGCTGCACACCGCCGGCGAGTTGTTCTGACAGTGCACGTCCATAGCTGTCGTACTGATAGGTGGCGTAGCGGTTGCCGTCCTCGTCGGTGATGCCGGTCAGCGTATTGGGCAGGTTGGTGCTGCTGGTGTTGGCCTGCTCGTTGTACTAGTAGATCCGTTTGTGGGCGTCGGGGAAGGTGACCGAGGTCAGGTTTCCGCCCAGCGGCTGGCCGGAGAGCACGATCGAACTGGCTTCGTCGTAGGTGAACGTGTAGACGTTGCCGGCGGGATCGGTCATCGTGACGACCCGAGACGCCCCGTTGTAGGTGAAGTTGAGCGCGCGCCCGAACGGGTCGGTCACCGCGATCAACAGCCCCGGTTGTGGCGCGATGGTGATCGGCGTGCTGGCGTCGCTGTAGGTCAACGCGGTGACCTGGCCGTTGCGCGCGGTGATGGAAGTCAGATTCCCGGAGGCGTCGTACTGCTCGAGGGCGTCGTCCTCCGCCCGCGCGTACTGCCAGCCGGTGATATTTCCGGAGCCGTCGACCTGCTTGGTCAACGAATCGGGGGTATCCGGATCGGTCGTATAGCTGTTGCCCGCGCCGGGTACGAACTGATAGAACTTGCCGTCCGCACGCAGCGCCACGACCTTGTCGTTCAGCGTCAGCCGCACCCGCAGGCCGAAGTTCGACGACCACGCTTGGCCGAAGGGATAGGGCCGGATCGGCAGATACATCGGCGGCATCGCATTGTAGAAAAGCACCAGGCTTAGCGTGGGAGACGCAAAGACCGTTTCTGACAAGAATCGCCCTCCGACGCCGATATTGACCGGGTCTCCCGTACACTGTTTGCAGTCCGCGGGGGGCCTGCCCTGATACTTTGGGACGACTTTGCCGGTGGGCTGACACTCCCCGCCCCATTCCGACTTGCCGGAGGGACAGGCGGCCACGCAGTTGTTCACATCCCGCAGGTAGCCGGCGCCGCAGTAGCAGCTTCCGCCGGCGTCGTACGTCGCGTGAGTCGGACACTGGCAGCTGAGAAAGTCGCGCGCGGTGCCGCCCCACGCGACGGCGTAATAGGGCGCCAACTGCAGATCCGGCCGCGGTACGCCGCTCGAAGTCAGGCTCGCATAGCCGACCTGGAATCCGGCATACGCGGAATCGAACGCGCTCGAGCAACTGGTCAGCGAGCTGCAAACGGTCCCGTCGTTGGGGCAGACGTCTTGACCGCTAGCGTTTGGCGCAGCCGCCGCGGCCTGCGCAGAACAATTCAGCAGCGTCAGCGAGCTCCAATTGTTCGGCGCGGGATTTGCGTCATAGATCGGGTAATACGGATAATTCAGGTTGCCGTAGTACTGCGGAGTGCAGCTCAAGGGCGATATGAGCGAGCCGGCAGCCAGGGCAGCCGAAGACATGAAGAGTGCGGCCGCGGCCGCAACTCCACGGATGAGGATTCCCATATCGGACTCCCTGTTGTTCGTCGCGGCGCGGGCGCGCACCCAATACAGGCCCGCGACGGGTTCAGTTCCTGGCGCCAGAGACTTTTCACGAAACGCGCGCGGCGATCCGCCGACGGCAGCGCGCACGATTTCTCAAATCGGGCGGCGCGTCAAATCTATCAGAATGACAGGTTTCTAAAATTCCAGACGCAACAAAACGATGCGATGCGCTTCCTAAAGCTGTCCTGTAACTTCGCGCGCTTTCACGAGCCGGATGCGCGTTCCGGCCCCGGCGCCTTATGCAACCGCACTATCAGGAAACCATATCCGTGTGACGGGATGAAGAAGGAACTGTGACGAGGAGACGTTGGCACGATGCAGTTCTCCTGGAACGGCTGACACACCGTCCTTTTCATCAATACAATCGGCCTGCCGGCGCCGAACGGCGCCGGCATGATCAAGGAGGAGGCCCATGGACAACAACAACGGATTCGACCGCCGCACTTTCCTCAGGGGCGCGGGGCTCGCTGCGCTGGCGGCAACAGGCGGCATCCCCATGCGGGAGGGCCTCGGCGCAGTGCAGGTTCCCTATTCGTCCGGCATCGAGCTTCCGAAGACGAAGGCGCCGGCGAACGCCTGCGACTGTCACATGCACATCTACGACAGCCGCTTCCCGGTGGCGAAGAACGCCACCCTGCGCCCGCCCGACGCGCATGTCGCCGACTACCGCCTGCTGCAGAAGCGCATCGGCACGACGCGCAATATCGTCGTCACGCCTTCCACCTACGGCACCGACAACGGCTGCACGCTCGACGCGATCAAGCAGATCGGCCGGACCGCCCGCGCGGTGGCGGTGGTCGACACGGCGGTCACGGACGCCGAGCTGAAACGGCTCGCAGGCCTCGGCGTGCGCGGCATCCGCTTCAACCTCGTCCAGGCCGGCGCCACCACGATCGACATGCTGGAGCCGCTTTCGAAGCGCGTGAACGACCTCGGCTGGCATGTGCAGATCCACATGCTCGGCGACCAGATCGCCGCGATCGAGGACGTGCTGAACAAGCTGCCCTCGCAGATCGTCTTCGACCACATGGGCCGCATCCCGGGCGATGCCGGCGTACAACATCCCGCGTTCGGGGTCATTCGCAAGCTGCTCGACAAAGGCCGGGCCTGGGTGAAGCTCTCCGGCGCGTACCTGAATACGAAAGTGGGCCCGCCCACCTATGCGGACGTGAGCCCGCTCGCGCAGGCGTACGCGCTCGCCGCGCCAGAGCGGATGCTGTGGGGAAGCGACTGGCCGCATCCGACCGAAAAAACGGACAAGCCCGACGACGCCATCCTGTTCGATCTGCTGGCGGAATGGGCGCAGGACGAGAAGACGCGGCACCGGATCCTGGTCGAGAACCCGGAAGCGCTGTACGGATTCCCGAAGGCGGGTTGATCGCGAGTCCCGGGCGAACGCCTCAGCCGCCGCGCGCGCCCTGCGTGTTGACGTAGAGCGCGTAGACGCTCTTGGCGGCAGCCATGAACAGGCGGTTCCTGTGTGTGCCGCCGAAGCAGAGATTGGCGCAGCGCTCGGGCAGCGCGATGCGGCCGATGAGCCGGGCGTCGGGGTTGTAGACGACGACGCCGTCGAGCTCCGCGCTCCCCATGCCCCAGCCGAACCAGACGTTGCCGTCCACGTCGCAGCGCATGCCGTCGGGGGTGCCGGGTCCGGCGTCGAGGAACTTGCGCTTGCGGCTGAGCCGCCTGCCGCCGTCCACGACATCGTAGGCCCAGATGTTGCGCGGCGTGCTGCGCGATTCGACGAGGTACAGGATCGATTCGTCGGGCGAGAAGCACAGCCCGTTCGGGCCGGCAACTTCGCTTTCGACGACCGCGATCTCGCCGCTACTGCCATCGACGCGATAGACGTTTTGCCCGAGCTCCTGCTCCGCGACATGGCCTTCGTAATTGCCGAGCAGACCGAACGGCGGATCGGTGAACCAGACGGAGCCGTCGGATTTCACCACTACGTCGTTCGGAGAATTGAGCCGCTTGCCCTCGAAGCGATCGGCGATAACGGAGAGGCTGCCGTCGTACTCGGTGCGCGTGACGCGCCGGCCGCCATGCTCGCAGGTGACGAGCCGTCCCTGCCGGTCGCGCGTATTGCCGTTGGCGAAGTGGGAGGGCTTGCGGAAGATGCTCACCGCGCCGGTCTCCTCCTCCCACTTCATGATCCGGTTGTTGGGAATATCGCTCCACAGTAGATAGCGCCCGTCGCCGAACCAGACCGGTCCTTCGCACCAGCGGAAGCCGTGGGCGATCCGTTCCACCGAGGCGAGATTGAGGCGGTACTTCGCGAAGCTCTGGTCGAGGACCTGGACCGCGGGGTCCGGGTAACGCTGGCTCGGCTGCCAGGGGACGACGTTCTCGCTGCGCAGGTCGGTGCTGTCGGATGCCATGGGCGCGTCTCGCTTTCTTGTTCGATGCCCGCCGTGCACGGTGCGGAATCTCCGACCTTCGCAACGCGTCAGGCTTGGGGGCGGCAGGAAGAATAACAAAGTGCATCGGACCGCGTTGCTTCCTGCGCCCGCGCGGTCAAGTGGATGACGCACAGCCCCGCCCTTCGTACGCGACAGAAAAGCAAGGCAAAGGCCGGTCGATGTAATCCTCTTCGCCTCCCTTGCGATAGTCCGAAGCAGCTCTATTTGCCCAGCGCCTGCACCACGTCCGCGACCAGCCGGTCCTGCCAGAAGCGGTTGCCGTCGGGATCGACGCCGGTGCGCACGATGACCAGATCGTGGCCGGGAACCACGGTCACGTACTGCCCCTTGTTGCCGGCGGTGGTGAACGTGCCGCTCGGCACGCCGGGCATCTGATCCAGCAACCAGAACTGCGCGCCGTACCCCCACTGGCCCGCCACGGGTGGACGAGTCGGCGCGGGCGTCGCCGAGAATTTCACCCAGCCTTCGGGTAGCAGCCTCTTGCCGTTCCACACCCCGTCGTTGGCGAGCAGCAGGCCAAAACGCGCCAGGTCGCGCGCGGTGGTATAGGTCTGGCTCGACCCGACGAAGTTGCCGAGGTGATCGACCTCCATGCGCGTGTGGTACATGCCGAGCGGGTGCAGCAGCTCGTCGTAGGGGAAGCGCAGGTATCGCAGGTCGTCGCCGAGCACGTGGCGCAGCGCGCGCAGCAGGAGCAGGGTGTCGTTGTTCGCGTATTTCCAGCGCGTGCCCGGCGCCGCCTCCAGCGGCGTGGTCGTCACGGCGCTCACCACGTCTTCCCCGCCGAAATAGACCGCGTAGGTGTTCGCGCCGCCGCTGTAGAGGCCGCTCGACATCCACAGAAGCTGCTTGTAGGTAATGACGCGGCGCGGATCGCCCGGATAGCTCCATTCCGGAACGGCGACCGGATCGTCGAGATCGAGCAGGCCCTGCCTGGCGGCGATGCCGATCAGCGCCGCCGAGATGCTCTTCGACGTCGACCAGGTGCGGTAGCCGGAGTGGATTCCAAAGCCGGGGCGGTAGCGTTCGGCGACGATCCTGCCGCCTTTCAGCACGACGACCGCGGTGGTCACGACGCCTTGCGCGTCGCCATAGTTCCTGCCGTCGAAGGCACGCTGCAGAACCGGCGCGAGCGCGCGATAGCGCGGGTCGAGCCCGTCGGCCGGCAGCTCGACGCGATCGCCGGCCGGGAACGGGATATTGCTCACTTCGGGCGCCGGGGCGTACGGCACGTAGGGCAGCCGCGGAACGTCGCTCATCCCCCACTGCGGCGGCAGCACGGTGCAGCCCATGGTGTCGCGGAAGGCGGCGATGCGCACGATCTTCCCCGAAACATCGGTCGCCGTCACGACGCGGCGTCGCTCGTCGATCACCGGGTCCGGATAGCCGAGGCCCGCCACGTCGACCAGCTCGACCTTCTCGATGTCCTCCAGCGGCCGGCCGGCGAAGAAATGCGCCGAGCAGGTGAACAACGCGCGATAGCCGGCGACGATCAGCGGCTCCTTGTCGTCCGCGATTCCGGCCGGGCGCTGATACGGCGATGCCGCGAGCGCCGGCAGCGCTACGAGCAAGGCGATGAGGAAAGCGGGGCTGCGCTTCACGCGTACGTCTCCTGTGCAACGGGCATCGGGCCGCGCATTGCAGTCTGCATCCGGGGCGACGAGGCCGCGGGCGCAGCGCGGTCAGGCGGGCGAATGCACCGGCGGCGATCTTAAATCAATTGCGCGCGGGCTATCGACCGGGCCGGCGGCGCCGGCTGCCGAGCAAACAACGACGCGCTTCCGGCGCGACAGTCAAAGGCCTGCGTTTTCATTCCGCCCGATACGCCGGACCCGGCTACACTGCGCCTTCCTGGATCCAAGAAATATGGCGGGGAACGATGTCCGAGCGCAAATTCAAATTCTGGGGCTGGGGCTACACGGACGAAGGCGCCACGGCAGAGGAGAGACAGCGGCTGCGCGCCCTCTACGCCCGGCGCTTCGGCGTCTCGCGCTGGGAGGAAGTGCCGCCGCCTGCCGCTTCGGAAATCGCGCTGCCGGCTGCGCGCCTGCGACCGCCCGCCGCGGCTGCGGCACTCTTCTCTTCGGAAACCGAGGATCGCCTCGTCCACAGCTACGGCAAGTCCTATCCGGACAGCGTGCGCGCGTTCGCGCGGCAGTTTCCACATCCGCCGGACCTCGTCGCGCGGCCTTCGAGCGAGGCCGAGGTCGTCGCCGTCCTGGACTATGCAGACGGCGCGAACGCCGCGGTGATTCCCTACGGCGGCGGATCCTCCGTGGTCGGCGGCGTCGAGACCGCGGTGAAAGGCGACTACCGCGGCGTGATCTCGCTCGACCTGCAGCGCCTGGACCGCGTGCTGGAAGTGGATACGATATCGCGCGCCGCGCGCATCCAGGCCGGCGCGATGGGACCGCAGCTCGAAGCGCAGTTGAAGCCCCACGGGCTGACGCTGCGCCACTTCCCGCAGTCGTTCCAGTATTCGACGCTCGGCGGCTGGATCGCCACGCGCTCCGGCGGGCACTTCGCCACTCTCGTCACGCACATCGACGACCTGGTGGAAAGCACGCGCGTGGTTACGCCGCGCGGCGTGGCCGAATCGCGGCGCCTGCCGGGATCGGGCGCCGGGCCGAGCCCCGACCGGCTGTTCATCGGCTCGGAAGGCATCCTGGGCGTGATCACCGAGGCCTGGATGAAGCTGCAAGCCAAGCCGCAGTTCCGCGCCGGCACCTCGGTGCGCTTCGCCGACTGGTATCGCGCCGCCGAGGCAGTGCGCGCGCTCGCGCAGTCGGGACTGCATCCGTCCAACTGCAGATTGATCGATGCGGAGGAAGCGGCGGTCACCGGCGCGGGCGACGGCGCCGCGCATATTCTCGTGCTCGCTTTCGAGAGCGCCGACCATCCAGTCCAGCCCTGGATGGATCGCGCGCTCGAGATCGTCGCGTCCTTCGGCGGCGAATGGAACCGGACCGCGGCTTCGCCGGCCGACGGGCATCTGAGCGGAGAGTCCGGCGCCTGGCGCCACGCTTTCCTGCGCGCGCCCTTCTACCGCGAAGTGCTCACCGGGCTGGGCGTGATGTACGACACCTTCGAGACTTCCATCACCTGGGAGCGTTTTCCCGATTTCCATGCCCGCGTGGTGGACGCCACACGGCGCATCATCCGCGAGGCGACCGGGCGCGAGGGCTCCGTGAGCTGCCGCTTCACCCACGTGTATCCCGACGGCCCGGCGCCTTACTTCAGTTTCTATGCGCTACCGAACCGCGGCGCGGCGCTCGCGCAGTGGCATGAGATCAAGAAGGCCGCCTCCGACGCGCTCCTCGCCGCGGGCGGCACCATCACGCACCATCACGCGGTAGGGCGGGACCACCGGCCCTGGTACGATCGACAGCGTCCCGAGCCTTTTGCCGTTGCGCTGCGGGCGGCAAAGAAAGCACTCGACCCGAAGGGACTGCTCAATCCGGGCGTGCTGATCGATCCGTGACGGCGCCGCCGCGCCGTCTCACTCTTCGCGCCTGCTGTGCGCGACGCGGAAAAAACGCTCCGGATCGTTCTCCAGGATCAGCTTCTGCGCCAGCATCAGGTCCAGCAGTGGCACCGAGATTTCCGGCACCGCGCAGTAGCAGATCCCGGTCTGGGTGTCGACGACGTTGAACGTCGTACGTGGCAAGACGCGAAACGTTCCCCACCCGGGGACCTGCACCGTGAAATAGCCGTGGCGGCCGAACTCCTCGCGCTGCGACGGGCTCAGCACGCGAATCAGCAGTTGCCTGGCGCGAATCTCCGCGGGCGTGCGTGGTAGAAGCGCTTCCATGGACGCTACCCCGGCGTCATCCGGGGCACCCTCGCCATCCGACAATAGCCGCTGGATACCGTTGCGGATGCTTTGCGGCAACGTCCGGAATCCCCTGACAGAACGTGCCACGAGCCCCTGCCCAGGAATCAGGCTGGCCGAGCGGTGATCCCCATCGAGCCGGGGAACGCCGGCCGGACGACACGGCGTTGCCGAATGGCGACAGGCGTGCGCTTACCCTGCGACAATGCGTGGGACCACCACGGTCTCATCTTCGACAGCGGAGAACTTGCTGACCTTCTGGTCGGATTTGCCGCCCGTCCGGTTCACGCTGAAAGCAACTGCGCCCGCCGCGAGGCTGCGCTCGAACAGGCGTTGTGCTTCGGCACGAGCCTGCGCCATGGCCTCGCTGTCATCGAAGAAGACTTCCCGATCGCCAGAAGAATCCAAAAAACGAAGTACCTTCATGGTTTTCCTCCTTTTGCCAGGTTTTCTGCAGACTCGGAAACGCGAGTGACCGCAGACGCGCACCGGCCGACATCGACCGCGCTCTCGCCTTCCACCGCGCGGTCAACAGCTTGTTTAGCCGGCCAAAAACATCGAGCGTCATTCGCAGATGCATGCTCGAATTCCAATCATAGATCGTGCATCCGTTTTTTTTGACTTCTCTTCGGCCCAAATGGTTGCAATCGCGGTTTGCAGCTGGCCGCGCAGCCGCAATCCCAGGCCCGCGGGCTACTCCATATAGTCGGGGGCATGGGGGATGCCGGCGCTCTGCGCCTTGTCGTGATTGATCCAGAGCCGGGCCTTGCTTTCCGCGAGCACCGCGGCGATTTTCTCCATCGACTGCAGGCTTTGCTCGCGATCGTAGTTTCTGGCAGGGACCCGCCTGTGAATCCAGTTTTCCTGGAAATGCACCGCGTCTCCGGACAGCACGACGGCGCCTGTTTTCGGCAACCTGACCAGCAGCGATTGATGCCCTGGCGTATGGCCCGGCGTGGACAGGATGACGACCGAGCCGTCGCCGAAGACGTCGTGATCGCCGCGAAGCCGTACCACCGGATTGGCCCGCAGCTGATCGTAGTACACCGGGTTGAAACCGAACCTGGACGGGTTGGGACCGAACGCGGCCTCGTACTCCGCCTCCTGGATGTAGAGCGTGGCGGCGGTAAACAGATTTGCGTTGCCGCAGTGATCCGCATGGAAATGGGAAAAGGCGATGCGGCCGATGTCGGTCGGCGCGACGCCGATCCCGTCCAGTTGCGACGCGAGCGTCCGGGTCACCCGCATGGTCAGCAGACCTCCCGCCGCCGGCATTCCTTCGGGCAGCGCGGCGATGGCGTCCGACATCCCCGCGTCCCACAGCATCAGTCCCTTCTCGTGCCGGATCAGGTAGCAGTTGTTGCTGAATTCCCGCGGCTTGCCGACATCCACTCCGGGCGACCACATCGACACATCGTTCGTCCGCGATTCGCCGCATTGGAGAACGTACATCCGCTGGACGCCGCCGCCGGTTTCGCCGGCGTGGGCGGCAATGGCGACCAGGGCGGCTGCGACACACGCCGCTCCAAAACGGCAGGCCGAAAAGATGGGTGAGACGTTCATGACAGGCTCCTGTGCTCGGTCCAGCTTCGAGAACGGTGTGCCGGTATTCTATGCCGTCCCGTTCCGTCCGAATCGACGGTTAATGGATAATGCAAAAGGCTGTCGCGCTGGCGCACTCCTGCGGCCGGCGCGCAACACCGTTTCCATCGACCCGGCGAAAGCAGGCATGCAGCACGAAACCTGGCTCGACTTCCTTGCGGGCGCCGAGGGCGGCGCGCTGCCGCTGTCGCCGCAGGCCCGCGATGCGCTGTCCGAAGTGGACAGAGCGCTGTTCGCCATGTGGGATCTCGGCGACAACGTGGTGCTGGCGTGGACCCATTACGAGCGCGAAATGCGCTTCCTGTCGGTCCGCCATTACGCCATTGCCGAGGCGATCCACGGCAATCCGGTCAATCCGGCGGGAATGGACAACGCCGCGATCCTCATCAACGGCGTACTCTCCGGATCCAAGTATCTGGCGCCGGAGGTGTTCGAGCGGGTGTGCAAGGCCTTCGGCAGCGAGCCGCAGGTCGTCCGCACGAATTTCCGGGTGGGAACCGACGTCGACATCGGGCTGGTCAGCAAACTGGTCCGCCGCTACAGCGTGTCGCTGGTGCGGGGACGGGCCGTGGTCCTGCTGGACGCGGTGGAGTTTTCGCTGCAGCCCCCGCTCGATCAGGTGGCGATGCTCAACAGCCTGTCCTTTTCGGTGAATTCGGCGTACCGGCAGCTTCTGTCGAAGGAAATCCACGTCAACTTCGCTCGCACCACCACGGGAGACGGGTTCTATATCTGGAGCCGGGATACCAGCGCGGAGGCGAACATCGCGCTGTACAAGCTGATGATGATGATCCTGGCCGACAACGCCATCGCGCAGAGGAAGGCACGCAGTCCCTGGGTGCCGAAGCTGCGCGCCGCTTTCCACATCGGCGAGCACTACGAGTTCCACCAGGTCGAGGGCCTGAACCCGACGACATTCAGCTACATCGTCGGCCAGGTCACCGTCGACCTGTCGCGCATGATCGACAAGGCGCTGCCCGGGCAGATCCTGCTCGGCGATTTCGACATCCGGGACGAGGGCAAGACCGGGACGCGCGCCCGCTACGACACCCTGGATTTCGTCGAGAAGACCGCCGCGACGCTCGACCAGCTCAAGGGCCTTTCCGTCTCCGGCGGCCGCATCGACAACATACGCTGCTACCTCACCGGCCAGAGCTTCGGGGGCGGGCGCTACCTGGTCAACCGCTACCACATTCGCGACAAGCACGGCACGACCCGCATCGTGTACAACGCCAAGATCAACATCCACCGCGAAAACGCCGAGCCGATCTTTCTCGGCATCCAGCGCGAGGATCTGTGGGCGTTCCCGACGACGAAAGTGGAAGCGCTGAACCGCGACGCGGAGCAAACCGGTTCGTTTTTCATCAAGCCCTGATCCGGACCCGGAAGACGATGACTGAGCACTGGAGCGAGGGACTGCACCGACTTTTCGGGCAGCAGAACATCCGACAGGTAAGCTTCGTGCCCGATGCAGGGCATGCGGCGCTGATCCGCCTGTGCGAGGCGGACGGCCGCCTGCGCGCGGTGCGGCTCACCACGGAAGAAGAAGGCGTGGCGCTTGCGGCCGGCGCCTGGCTCGGCGGCGACAAGAGCGTGCTGCTGATGCAGTCCAGCGGCGTGGGCAACTGCATCAACATGCTGTCGATGCTGTCGGTGTGCCAGGTACCGCTCGCCATGCTGGTGACCATGCGCGGCGACTGGGCGGAGTTCAATCCCTGGCAGGTGCCGATGGCTCGCGCCGCGGGCAAAGTGCTGGAGGAAATGGGTGTGCTCGTGAGCCGCGCCGAGCGCGAAGAGGACATCCTTGCGCTCGCCGAAGGCACGCTGCGCATCGCCTACAACACCCTGCGCCCGGCGGCGCTGCTGATCGGGCAGCGGCTACTCGGCGCGAAGACCTTCGATAACTGACCGGGCGTTGGAGCACTGATCGTGACGGCGGACGGATACGGCAAGACTTCGCAGCGGCTCGAGCGGCGCGAAGTGGTCAAGGCGCTGCTCGCCGAGCGCGGCGAGCTGCTGGTGATCGCGGGACTGGGCGCGCCGGCTTGGGATGCCACCGATGCGGGCGATCATCCGCTCACCTTCCCGCTCTGGGGCGCAATGGGCGGCGCCGTGGCGATGGGTCTCGGGCTGGCGCTCGCGCAGCCCGGGCGCCCGGTGCTGGTGCTCACCGGCGACGGCGAGCTGCTGATGGGCATGGGCTCGCTCGCCACCGTGGGCGCGCAGCGCCCGCGCAATCTGTCGGTAGTGGTGCTCGACAACGAACGCTACGGTGAAACGGGCATGCAGGCCTCGCACACCGCTTTCGGCGTCGATCTCGCCGCTTGCGCGAGGGCCTGTGGCTTTCGCTGCGCGGCCCTGGTGACCGGGATGGCACAGGTGGCGGCGCTGCGCGCCGACATTCATCGCGCCGAGGGACCGCTCTTCGTGCAGATCAAGGTTGCGCAGGACAAGCTGCCGCTCGTGCTCCCTCCGCGCGACGGCGCGCATCTGAAGAACCGCTTCCGCGAAGCGCTGCTCGGAACCGACGCCCATTTCCGGCGCTGAACCTCTCTGTCGCTGCACCGGCTTTCGGCGCGGCGACCGTGTCGCGAGAGGACGGAATGCCGGCCCCCTGCGGCTCAGTCGGCCAGCTTCGCGCCGCACGCGCTGCAGAACTTGGCGCTCGGCTCCGCGCGCGTGCCGCACTGCGTACAGACGCGGGATTTTCCGCCGGAGCCGAGTCGCTGGGCAGCGGAGGTGAAGGCCTCGGCGAGCGGCGACGATTGATTGAACAGCGCAATGATCAGCCATGCCGCCGCGGCGATGATGCCGGCGATGAACAGCCAGTTGTAGGTATTGCGCAGTGCTGTGTCCATCATCGGCCGCAGCACCAGCAGGATCACGCTGTGTGCGCTCGCCACCACGATCAGCATCGCCAGCGGCAGCACGAGATGCCGCAGGAACGACCACCGCCCACCCTGACGTCCGAGCGCGAGCGCCGCCCGCTGAGCCAGCAGCCACAGCACCGCCAGCGCCGCGCCGTAGCCCAGGAACCTCACGATGTGGGCCGCCGACAGCTTCTTGTTCAGTATCGTGGTGGCCTGGAACAGCTCCATGCTTCCGAGCGCGGCGGCCAGAACGCCCGCAATCACGATGACAGAAACATATCGTCCGACCCAGTTCCAGTTCTCCGACATAGGCGCGTCCGGTTCACAAGACGCGCCGATACTAGCCGCGATGCGTGAACTGGGTCAATTACTGGCCGAAGGAGGGAACAAGAGACCGCGCCGGTCCCGCTGGCGAAGCCGCCGGCCGAGTCGCTGCGCGTTCCCCCGGTTGCCCGCTGAAGCACGCTCTTTTTTACCTATACTGGAAACGAGTCAAGGGACTCGATTCGAGGCGAACTTTTCAAGCCCGCGGGGAGGGAATTATGTTTCAGCACATCCCGATATCCACGGACGGATCCGAGCTTTCCGAAGCGGTCCGCAAAGGCATCGGGTTCGCAAAAGACATCAAGGCCAAGGTCACGAGTTTTCATGCGATGCCGGCCGTCACGGCCGCGCATCGGGTTCGCACCGTCCCGCGTGGTGCCGGTCCGCGGCGGCGCGGCCCGGCCCATCCCGGTCAGGCACGGCGGTGGAAACCGGCACCGGGGACCGCGCGGCCGAGATGACCGCGTCGACGACGGGAGGCAGCAGGGCAACGCAGCTCGCATCGCCGATCGAAGGGAAGCCGGTCACCACCCGTTCGATCTCTTCGCACAGACGCGCTCCCTCGGGCCACTTGATTCCCATGATGAAAATTCCCGCTCCGTCCCGGGATACCGGCGTGAGATGAAAGAGATCGTTCTCCCTGATGTTTGCCCGTTCCGCGATTTTCCGGATCGCGTCGTTCAACTGTTCGGTCTTGGTCATCTCCCGGCTCCTTCCCGTTGCGGCTTGATGAAAATCGAAAAAGGAAATGCAAGCAGGAGATAGGGACAGAAGACGCATCGACGAAGTTCCGCGACGCGCGTCTCGTTACATGTCGGCGCGCGGTGACATGTCGGGCATTCGCGTCGGCGTGCGCGATGCGTGTCAATTTGTATTGACGGTGCCGGAGGACAAAGCCGACTTTCGCGCGCGCCTTTCTTCGTCGCTCGCATGGTGATATGTACGCGAACGGGGATCGCGCACGGGTCGCCCTCTCGCACTCGGCGCCCCCGGAGTCCTTCGGGCGGCGGCGACAGCGGTCGCGCGCGGACTCGGAACCGCTGTCACGCCGTCTCAGACCTGTTTCGCGAGCGGCAGCCTGCGCAACCGCTTGCCGGTCAGCGCGAAGAGCGCGTTGGCTACCGCAGGTGCGATCGGCGGCGTGCCGGGTTCGCCCACACCACCCGGGGTTTCGCTCGATTTCACCAGATGCACTTCGACCGCCGGCATCTCGTTCATGCGCAGCACTGGGTAGTCGTTGAAGTTGGCCTGCTCGACTTTGCCGTCCTTGAGCGTGATTTCGCCGTAGAGCGCCGCCGACAGGCCGTACACCATTGCGCCTTCCATCTGCGCCGCGACCTGGTTGGGATTCACCACGGTGCCGACGTCGGCCGCGATGACCACGCGGCGCACGCGCGGCCGCTCGTTTTCCAGGGAAACTTCGGCGACCTGCGCGACGTAGCTGCCGAAGGACTCGGCCACGGCGATGCCGCGCGCGCGCCCGGCCGGCGGCGGCGCGCTCCAACCCGCTTTTTCGGCGGCGAGCTCGAGCACTGCCCTGTGGCGCGGATGCTGTGCGAGCAGCGCACGCCGGAACTGGTACGGATCCTTGCCCGCGGCGTACGCCAATTCGTCGATGAAACTTTCGCTGAAGAAGACGTTCTGCGTGTTGCCCACCGAGCGCAGGAACCAGGTGCGCACGCCCGGCTGGTACTTCACCCAGTCCACCTTGATGTTGGCGATCGAATAGGGAATGTCCGCCAGGCCCTCGATCGAGGTGCGGTCGACGCGGTCCTTGATGATCATGCTCTCGAAACCCGTGCCTTCCGCGAGCGAATCGCACACTGTCACCGCCTCGAACGACACCGGGTTGCCCTCCGCGTCCAGCCCGCCTTTCAGCTTCGCGACCGCCATCGGCCGATAGTAGTAGGCGCGGGTGTCGTCCTCCCTCGAATAGACGACCTTTACCGGCCCTTTCGCTTCCTTCGACAGCGACACCGCCTCGACCAGGAAATCGGGCGCGAAGCGCCGGCCGAAGCCGCCGCCCAGCAGCAGGGTGTGGATCTTCACCTGCTCGGGCTTGCAGCCCGCAATTTGCGCTGCGGTCATCTGGTTCGGACCCTGCGCCTGGCTGCCGACCCAGATCTCCACGCCGTCCGCTTTCACCCATGCGGTGCAGTTCATCGGTTCCATCGGCGCGTGCACCAGGTACGGCACTTCGTATTCGGCCTCGACGGTTTTCGCCGCCGGCGCGCCGGCGGCCGGCTCGATTTCCTTGCGCGCGGTGAGCGCGCCCTCGCCGGTGGCGGCGAGTCGCGACATCTGCTCGCGCATGCCGGCGGTCGAGAGCGCGGCGTTCTGGCCTGTGTCCCACTCGATTTCGAGGGCGTCGCGGCCGAGCTTCGCAGCCCAGTAGCTCGTCGCCAGTACCGCCACGCCTTCCGACGCGGGACTCTTCACTGCGAGTACCTTCTTGACGCCCTTGACCGCTCTTGCCTTCTCGGCGCGGAAACGCAGCAGCCTGCCGCCGACGACCGGCGAGCGCGCGACGACTGCGGTGAGCAGTCCGGGAAGCATCGCGTCGATGCCGAACTGCGCGCTGCCGTTTGTCTTCTGCGGCGTGTCGAGCCGCGTCAGCGGTTTGCCCACGTACTTGAAGGTGGCGGGATCCTTGAGCTGCACGTTCTTCGGCGGCGTCATGCGCGCTGCCTTGTCGGCGAGCTGTCCGTAGGTGAGCAGGATTCCGCCCGGCCCGATCACGGTACCGGCGCTGGTGGTGAGCGTGGCAAGATCCACTTTCCATGTCTCCGCAGCCGCGGCGACCAGCATCGCACGCGCAGTCGCGCCCGCCTTGCGCAGCGGCTCCCACATCGCCCGCACGGAGCTGGAGCCTCCGGTTCCCTGCACGCCGAACCACGGATGCGCGTACTCCTTCGCCGCCGGCGCCGCTTCGATGCGGATCGCCGACCAGTCCGCGTCCAACTCGTCGGCGACGATCATCGGCAGGCCGGTATATACGCCCTGCCCCATCTCCGACTTGTCCACCACGATCGTGACTACGTTGTCCGGCGTGATGCGGATCCACTGATCCGGCGCGAACGTCTTTCTCGATTCCGCCGCGAGCGCCTTCCCGGTGCCGGGTAGAGCGAATCCGATCGCGAAGCCCCCGCCCGCGAGCGCGGAAACCTTCAAGAATGCACGTCGGTCCATGACCATGGTCGTCTCCTCAGGCTGACAGGCCGGCGGCCTGCTTGATCGCGGCGCGGATGCGGCCGTAGGTGCCGCAGCGGCAGATGTTGCCGCTCATCGCCTGGTCGATGTCGGCATCGCTCGGCTTGGAGTTGGATTGAAGCAGGGCAACGGCGGACATGATCTGTCCGGACTGGCAGTACCCGCATTGCGGAACATCCAGCGTGACCCACGCCGCCTGGATTTTCCGGCCTTGCGGCACCGCGCCGACGCCTTCGATCGTCGTGATGCGCCTGCCTGCCGCGGCCTTGACCGGCGTTGCGCACGAACGCACGGCCCGACCGTCCAGATGCACCGTGCAGGCGCCGCACAGTGCGGCACCGCAGCCGAATTTCGTGCCGGTCATGCGGAGATGGTCGCGCAGCACCCATAGCAGGGGCGTGCCGCCGTCCACTTCGATCTTTCTCGTTTTGCCGTTTATCCTGAGCGTAATCATGAGACTCTCCTTTGCGACGAAACATCCCGCGGCCGCTCGCGCCGACGCGCCCGCCGGAAAAAAAGACTCGGGAGACGGAGGGAAACCGCTACTTCGGAGTGGGAGCCGGCGACACGTGCGCGCCGCTCGCAGTTGCCTGCCGCGCGCCCTTCCGCCCATTGAGACGACGCAGCCGCGCGGCGCCGCGGCCCGCGGCGCCGGCGACGCAATTGCCGACCAAGATCTGATTTTGCACGCTGAACAATTCGTCGTAATGCCGGATCTTCCACTGGATCAATGCCAGCGTCGCCTGCAAACGACGGTGTCCGCTCGACGTTCTGGCCACCGGTCCGACCAGGCCGATGCGCTCGTAATCAAGGAAACCGCGTCGCACTCAGCGCTGGGTCGCGGTGCGCGCGATCGCCGTACGACACACGCGCTTGAGCAACGCGTCCTCGGGCGAGCCCTTGTCGGGCGGAAAGTACGCCACCCCGTTCGCCTTGTCGGCCCATACGGTGGAACCGCCGCCCAGTTCGCCCGACTGGAAGCTCCACGCGGCATAGCCGAGCTGCCCGGCTTCGCAATCGATCTCGTACAACGTCACCCGCGATCGGTGCGGATAGACCGGCTCGCCCAGATAACGGGTGTCCCTGTAGCTCTCCACCGCCCACGCCTTCCATATGTCACCGTCGCGGTGAATGCTGTCCTTGTCCATGAGCATGGTCTCCTGCGCAGAAGCCTGCAGGACTTCCCACTCCGCGGCGTGCCCCGGGACGCCCGCGAGCACGAGCACCGCGGGGAAAACGCAGAGAAGCTTCGATTTCATGACGCACCTCCTTGACTGAAAGTCGACGAGACTCGTGCGGGCCGGGATCCGGTTTTCGCACGACGATTGTCCGTGTTCGTCGATTCTTGTACTGCAACGTTACAAACAAGCGTAACTGACCGCGTATCCGACAGCGGAGTTCCTCGACTCGAAATTTTTCTGCTGTCGCCGTGAAGTGACACCTTCGCGGATCGCAGCGGCGCGGGCCGCGAATTGCGCGCCATCCATTTCGCAGTGTGGGAATCCTCCGACATGGAATGTCAATTGTTCGCTGGCGGAATGAGGTCCGCCGCGACCGCGCGCTGCGGCGTCGATGAACGGGCCGGGCGCATGGCAATCCTTGTCCGCGCTGCGCTTCGCGGCGCGCATGGGAATTCCGCCAAAGGCGTAACATGGAAAGCGTTGGAAGGCCGGGCACCCGCACGGGACGAGCGTTGCCAGATGAACGAAGAACAGTTTGCGACCTTGCGCCAGCACATGATTCTGGAAATTGCCGCTCAGACGGTCCTCGTGGGGGAACAGATCGGCAAGTACAGTCTGGATGCGCGCGTGATGGAGGTAATGGGCAAGGTGCCGCGCCACGACTACGTGCCGGTCGAGATTCAGCCTTATGCCTACCTCAACCGCCCGCTCCCGATCGGGTTCGATAAGACGATCTCACAGCCGTTCATCGTCGCGCTGATGACCGACCTTCTGCAGGTGCGCACGGAAGACGTCATTCTCGAAATCGGCACCGGGCTCGGTTATCAGGCGGCGATCCTCGCCGAGCTGGCGCACAAGGTGTACAGCATCGAATTCATCGAGGCGCTGAGTCAACAGGCGACCAGACGCCTGAGCCGTGCGGCGTACACCAACATCGAAATCAAGGTCGGCAACGGCTACTACGGCTGGCCCGAACACGCCCCGTTCGACAAAGTGATCGTGACCGCGGCGCCGGACCTCATTCCGCCGCCGCTGATTCACCAGCTCAAGCCGGGAGGCCGGATGGTGATTCCCGCGGGCCTGCCGGACAATCAGAAGCTGATCCTGGTCGAGAAGGACACGGACGGCAGGGCGACGACAAAGGAGATCCTGCCGGTGCGGTTCTCCCAGCTCGAGGGATCCGAGTCGGTCTAGCAGAGACTGGTCAGGAGGTTGTCCTGGTATCGCGCCAGGCGGCCGGCGGGCGATCCCGGTGCTTCGCGCGAGGCGCCTCAGCAGCAGATTTCCGTGCGATACGACATCGGCTCGTTCCTGCCGGCAATTTGACCGAGCAGTTCACGCAACGGCCGTCCCGCCGCGAGCCGATCAGCCCTACCTGGGCGAGATCCCGTAAACAACAAGCTCAACGTATACGGCGGCAGATCCAGCGCGGGCGATTGCCGCCGCCACTTCACCGGGAACAATTCCCGAGCGTGTTCGCGAACAGAACTTAATCGAAGGGGTATGCACTAAGGCAAGTCGCCGAGAATCAGCCCGCACCCTACGCCCGAAGCCGACACGATGATCGCGGCCCCTGCTTTGACTCTGATCCTGGTCACGGCGTGCGCGCTTGTTCACTACGAGGTCCTGAGGATGCTCAACGACTTCCTGCCGGAGACGCGGGTGGTGTCGAGCCGTGCCAAGGTCCTGGTGGCGTTGTCCGGCGGACTGGTGAGTCATCTTTGCCAGATCGCGTTGTTCGCGATCGCCTATTACCTGTTGCGCGACAAGTTCGGGCTCGGGGTATTCGGCGGCCAGTTCCAGGACACCTTTTCGAGCTTTCTCTACTTCTCCGCGGAAACCTATACCACCCTGGGTTTCGGCGACATCTTTCCGGTCGGCCAATTGCGGCTGATGTGCGGCATCGAGGCGCTGACCGGTCTGCTGATGATCAGCTGGACCGCCTCCTTCACCTACCTCGAGATGCGGCGCTACTGGTGACCCGCGGGCGGCGGGCGCGAATCGCGTCAGAACGCGTAGCTCAAGCCGAACACCAGGTGCGTGGTGGCCAACGTCGTCTGGGTCGTGCCGCCGCCCCCACGTCCACCTGCGCGGTTCCGCGCGTGTATTTCGCCTCCGCGAAGAGCGCCCAGTTCGCGGTCAACGCGTAATCCACCCCGCGCCGACGTAGGGGTGCAGTCTTCCGTGGGGAAACGCCGGCGTCGGGTCGACGTTGAACCGGTAGATGGCGTCCAGCGCGAGCAGATTCACGCCGTGCGAGATGCTGAAATTCTCCACGCGGGAGCCGAGCGGCGCCGTTTCGTTGACCGGCGTGCCGTTCCACTTCCCTTCCGCCGGGCTCGCGGTTGCGGGCTGTTCGATCCTGAGATCGGAGTCGCGGGTCCGGGTCGCGCCGAGGAAGACGGAAAATACCGTTTCCGCGAATGCGCTGTTCGCCAGGCAGCATGAGCCCGTTGCGAATGCGCCGGCGAGTAGCGATCGGGTTTGCATGTCGTTCACCTCCGCAACATATCCGAACCGGCGAGCCGTGGCGAAGCGGCCCGGAAACCGCAGCGATGTTTCTGCTCCGCCGCGCCTCGAGCGGAGAACGAGAGCAAAGGCCTGGGCCGCGGCCTCATACGCTCTGCTTGATCCGCCCCGCCCACTTCTGCCGGAACTTCGCCACCTTCGGCGCAACCACGAACTGGCAATACGGTTGCTCGGGATTACGCTCGAAGTACTCCTGGTGATAGCCCTCGGCCAGGTAGAACTCCGTCGCCGGCGCGATCTCGGTCACGATCGGCGCCGGAAACGCCTTGTCGGCGGTGAGTTCGCGGATGAACTTCTCGGCCTCCTCCTTCTGCGCCCCGGAGTGGTAGAAGATCGCGGAGCGGTACTGCGTGCCGACGTCGTTGCCCTGGCGGTTGGGCGTGGTGGGATCGTGGATGGAGAAAAATACCTCCAGCAGCTCGCGATACGAGACGATCGAAGGATCGTAGGTGATGCGCACCACCTCGGCGTGGCCTGTGTTGCCCTCGCACACGCGCGTGTAAGTCGGGTTCGGCGTATATCCGCCCGTGTAGCCCGACTCGACGCCGATCACGCCCTCGAGTCGGTCGTATACCGCTTCCAGGCACCAGAAACAGCCGCCTGCGAGCGTCGCAATTTCCCTGGCAGCAACAGTGGATGACATCGTCCTCTCTCCTCTTCGCGGCGAACATGATGCGGGTTTCCGCACCCGCCGCCTTGGTCGGACATCGTCCCGCGGACTTACAGTCCCCCCTCCGCGCCGTGAAGTGCGATGGCATATCTTTCGTGGCGCCGGATATTCTGCGCCCCTGCGCGCCGCACCGGAAATGCCCGTCCGCGCTTCGTTGCGGAGCGTCGCACGCGCCAAAGCCATGCGCCATCGCGCCGGATCCGCCGCGGCACGTGGAACCGGCGCGCAATTTCCCGCTTAACCGTCTGACCACCCGGCGGTTTCCCGGTTTCGCGCAACGCGCAATGTCCTGGCTCTCGATTGCTTGGTTCCGGCTCGCAGCCCGCCGCCTGAGACGGCCGCCCGGTCAGCGCGCGGAAGCCGCGGCCGTCAGCGCCGGCCCGCCCGCATGGCGCGCCGCGATGCCTTGATAGAGGTCCACGAGGCGCCGTGCGAGCGCGTCCGAGCGCCACTCGAGGGCATAGTCTTTCGCCTCTTCGGCGAGCTTCGCGCGCAGCGCGGCATCGCGCGCGAAGCCGACGATCGCCGCGGCGAAGCTTGCTTCGTCGTCTTCCGGCACGAGAGCGCCGCGCCGCGGACCAAGGATGTCGCGGGTTCCCATCACCGCGGTCGAGATCACCGGCAGCCCCAGCGCCATCGCTTCCAGCAGCACCAGGCCCTGGGTCTCGGTACGGGAGGCGAACACGAAGGCATCCGCCGCGCGATAGCAGTCGAGCAGCGCGTGCCTGCGGTCGAGATAGCCGACGAACAGCACGTGCTCGTCGAGGCTGCGCCGGTTCACGAGCCTGCGCAGCGCGCCAAGCGCCGGTCCTTCGCCCGCGATGACGAGCAGCAGCTCCGGGAGGCTGTGCAGCGCGCGTTCCAGCGCGCCGAGCAGGAACTCGATGTTCTTCTCGAACGCCATCCTCCCGACGAAGAGCAGCATCGGCCGCTGCGCGGGAATGCCGTAGCGCCTGCGGAAAGCCCATCCGTCCCCGCCGGAAAAATCCGCGAGCGGAATACCGGTAGGCACCACGTGCATCGGCGTCGCCACGCCGTACTGCGCGAGGCGGTCCCGCATCGCCCCGGAGGGCACGATCAGCGCATCGACCTGCCCGCTTTGCGCCCTGGAGAAGCGCCGCGCCATTGCGCGCAGGAAACGCGCGGGCAGGAACGGCACGTAGTGAAAAAGATATTCCTCGAAAAACGTATGGTAGGTTTCCAGGCACGGCACGCCAAGCTCGCGGGCGATTTCCACGCCGAGGTAGTGTGCGACGAATGGCGTCTGGACGTGCACAAGGTCATAGCGTTCCTCGCGCAGCCGGGGAAGAAGCCGGCGGATCTCGCCCCGCTTCATCATGCGATCTTCCGGATCGAGGGGCACGTAACGGGAGGGGACGCGGATGATCCCGGGCTCGTCCCGGTACGGCGCCGGATAGACCGGCGCGATCAGGGTCGTGCAATGGCCGAGCGCCTCGAACTCACGCCGGAAGGTCTGGATCGACGTGGACACCCCGTTGACGCGCGGGAAGTATACGTCGGAGATCATGAGAATGCGCATCCGTGCTCCGCGAAGTTTTCTGCAGCCGGCCTTCGATGAAAAAAAGGCGCAGATTCACCGCCGCGGTTCGGGACGGCGGGAAGTGTTGCAAGCGTATGGGAGAAATATGACAGCGTTGCGACACCGGCCGCACGGCAGCCGAGGCGGCGCCGCCGGATCGCCGTCAAAAAAGCATAGGCCCGGCGGCCGTCATGCCCGCCAGGCCTGCTCTCCCGCGCCGCCGCCGATCAGCTGTCGATGCGCACGAGACTGTTCACGCGCTCGAAGGTCTTGGCTCCGTTCGGCCATTCCACATAGGCCTGATCGCCGATCAGCGACTCGACTACGCCGTCCGTGCGCTCCGGCCCGTTGAACACGTTGACGAGATTGACGCGGGACCGAGTGCCGATCGACGGCTTGCGCGTGCTCAGGATCTTCCGCAATACGGACAGCATGCGCGTCCCTTTACGGCAGGAAGAAATTGGAGTTGGAATCGAGCGCACGCATACGGCGTTCGAGATCCTCGATGCTCTGCGCTTGGGCGAGATACGCCTCGCGCCGCTTGGTCTCTTGTGCCTCGAAAAAGTGTTCGATGGATTCAAAGAGCTGCTTGATTGCGTTCACTTTGCCCTCCGTGGCTTGTGTTGCTGCATAGCACCATTATACGACAACGGAGAGGTTTCATAGTTCCGAATTTTCAAAAGCCGGGGGTCGCCAAGAAAACTGTTCCTAAACAATAGCATTTGTAGCATACCAATCGGACGCGATTTTCGAGGCATGCGATCCGGAATCGACAAAAGTGTCGCCTTGCGGCGACGCACCACGCGCCAACTGCGAACTTTTTGAACCAAGATGCACGGCCTGGAAGAATGGCGGGGCGTCGCGCGGCGGTCGGAAACGCCGATGCGATTCGACGCAAGGGTCAGCCTCTTCCGACCAAGACGCTCGACCGGAAATGGCGACCGAACGGGTCAGAGCAGAAACTGGCCGAACAGGTAGGCGATGGCGGCGATGAATGCCGAGCAGGGAATAGTCAGGATCCACGCCCATACGATGTCGCCCGCGATGCCCCAGCGCACCGCCGCGAGCTTTTGCACTGCGCCCACTCCTACGATGGCGCCGGTGATGGTGTGCGTGGTGGAAACGGGGATCCCGAGCGCGGTGGCGAGGAACAGCGTGATGGCGCCGCCGCTCTCGGCGCAGAAGCCGCCGACCGGCTTGAGCTTGGTGATGCGCTGACCCATGGTCTTGACGATGCGCCAGCCGCCGAACAGCGTGCCGAGCGCAATCGCGCCGTAGCAGGCAAAAGGCACCCACAGGGGCAGCGCATCCCTCGGACCCACGGTTCCCGCCGCGATCAGCAGCATCCAGACCACGCCCATGGTTTTCTGCGCGTCGTTGCCGCCGTGGCCCAGGCTGTACAACGCGGCCGAAATAAACTGCAGGCGGCGGAACCAGCGGTCGATGCGCCACGGCGTCTGCCGCCGCGCGATCCATGAGACCACGATCATGAACGTCATGCCGAGCGCGAAGCCGAGCAGCGGAGACAGCACGATCGCCGCCGCTGTCTTGGCAAAACCTCCCGCGATCAGGGTTTCGAATCCGCCTTTCGCCACGCCCGCGCCGGCCAGTCCGCCAATCAGCGCATGCGAGGATGAAGAGGGGAGGCCGTAGTACCAGGTGACGATGTTCCACACGATGGCACCGGCAAGCGCGCCGAACACCACATGATGATCGACGAACTCGGCGTGGATGATGCCCTTGCCCACCGTGGCTGCGACCGCGGCGCCGAACACCGCGAAGGCGATGAAATTAAAGGCCGCCGCCCACGCGACGGCCCACTGCGGGCGCAGCACACGGGTGGAGACCACGGTGGCGATGGAGTTCGCCGCGTCGTGAAAACCGTTCATGAAATCGAACGCAAGCGCGACCAGCACCAGCACGACGACGACTTCGAGGCTCATGATTGGGGGGAGGATCTGCAACCCGGTGAATGTCGTTGTTCTGCCCCTGGAAAGGCTCCGCGCTGCGCGTTCGAACCGCGCCGCCCGGCGCGAGGCCGCGAACCGGAATCCGCGTCGGCCCTCGTCCGGGAAACGCTAGGGAAGCTCTGCACAAGTCTCACATGCGCGACCGTGGCGATTTTGACCGAGGACAAGACGCCGAGGACGACGTGTAGCCGGCCTACACTAGGAGGAGGCGGTGCGGTCATCGGTCAA
>Ga0070741_10006490_pt1 | contig 25051 bp, 21 predicted proteins | sample Coa_R1_4_FD_66440 | JGI IMG/M metagenome (GOLD analysis project Ga0070741, IMG submission 66440) | Surface soil microbial communities from Centralia Pennsylvania, which are recovering from an underground coalmine fire - Coalmine... | ecosystem: Environmental > Terrestrial > Soil > Unclassified ... | reverse complement strand
ACCGAAGCCCTGCGTTACGCGAGGGCGCTCGCGCCCCTCGGGCTGCGATGGTTCGAGGAGCCGTGCGACCCGCTCGATTTCGCGCTCTTCGCCGAGCTTGCGGCCGCCTACGAACCGCCACTCGCGACCGGAGAAAATCTTTATTCGACGCAGGATGTTGAAAACCTCGTGCGCTTCGGCGGGCTCCGCCCCGGCCACGATGTCATCCAGATCGATCCGCCGCAGGCTTACGGTATCGGGCAGTATTCCAGGACGCTGGAAATGCTGGCGGGTCGCGGCTGGCCGCGCAGCTCGATGTTCCCGCACGGCGGCAACCAGATGTCACTTGCGATCGCCGCCGGATGCGGCCTCGGCGGCGCGGAATCCTATCCCGGCGTATTCGGCGACTTCGGCGGCTTTGCCGATGATGCACGGATCGAGAACGGCATGATCTCGCTGTCCGATCGCCCCGGCATCGGATTTGAGGGACAGGCGCGGCTTTTCCGGATTATGCGTGATCTCGCTGGCATCTGATCGTGAGAGGGCCGCGGCGAACGGACCTGTATGAATTCACCGTCTTACGCCTCTTGCTGACGCTATTCGCGCGCCGCTCCTTGATCGGCTATGGTGGCGGCAAGTCCGGTCCATTCAACGGCAGCCGATGGAAACTGATGCCCTGCGCCGACTGCACTACGCCGCAGCGATTGCCTGCGGCGTATTCGCCGCCCTCGTCGCGCACATTCTGCTCACCGTTTTCGGGGTCGGCCTCGACGCGGTCCTTCGCGACGCTGCAGCCGGCAGCAAGCAACAGTTCATCTCGGCCATGGCCTGGTGGGCAATCGGCGGTGCCGGCTTTGCCGGCGGCTGGGCCGCGGGCGCTTATCTGATTGCAGCGGCCCGCGAGCGTGAACTGATCTACCGGCTGGCACAGCGTTTCCTGATCGGCCTTGTGTTTGTCATCGCCACCGCCGGCGGCGTCATGAGCAAGACCGGGAATCTCGGCGGCACCGTGGACGTTATAGCGGGCCTCGCAGCCCTCGCGTTGGGCTTGATCTGCGCCTTTTGCGGCGCACGTCTCGCCTACCTCAACGCGGAACAAGTCTAGCCGCGGCAGGCAAAAACCATCGCGGTGCGGGCTGTGTCACCGGCCTTACTACTATGCGTTGTCCCATCCGATATTCTCGCTATACTTTTCACAACAAAGGCCTGGAGCCAACCAGCCGGGGGAGACAAGGGAATTCCATGGGAGGAGACCAATGCACAACAACAACGCAAGACTTGCGGCCGTGTTGGCAGCGGCTGCGTTCGCCTATGCACCCACATCCGCTGCGGCGCAATCGTGTGAAGACCTGATCCTGGGCGCTGCCCTTTCAGCCACCGGAATCTATGCGGCCAACGGCAATAACACGAAAAACGGCTACGAATTTGCTGTCAAGAAAATTAACGACGCCGGCGGTATCAAGATCGGCAACAAGTGCTATCACCTGAAAATAAAATATTACGACGACGAGTCGACCCCGGCGCGCGCCGCGCAGCTTGTCGAGCGGCTGATTGATCAGGACAAGGTCAAGTTCATGCTGGGCCCTTACGGCTCGCCTTTGACCAAGGCGATTTTGCCCGTCATCGAGAAGTACAAGATTCCTCTCGTGCAAGGTGAGGCGGCATCCAGGTCTCTTTTCACGCAAGGCTACAAATACCAGTTTGGTATCGTCGCCACGTCCGAAAAATACCTGACACCCGTCATCGACATGGCGGCAAACCTCGCGAAGAGGGCTGGAAAGAATCCATCGTCGGTCAAGGTGGCGATGATCTACCAGGACGACGCATTCTCGCTCGATGTGCGTCAGGGCGTTGTCGAGCAGATCAAAAAATACAATATGCAAACGGTCATCGATGACCGCATGCCAAAGGACCTCAATGACGTCACGACCTTTTTCACGAAGGTGAAGGCGCTGCAACCGGATGTCCTGTTGATCTCGGGACACGAAAAAGGCGCAGCCACTGCGGCCCGCCAGATGGGCGAGTTCAAGACGGCCGTGCCGCTGATCGGCCTCACGCACTGTGAAGCCGCAAAAATCGTCAATGACTTCCCGAAAATCGCGGAGGGACTGGTCTGTCCGACACAGTGGGATGAGACGATGAAAGCAAGCGATCCGATGTTCGGATCGGCCGCCGCGTACAACAAGGCCATGATTGCGGCGCATCCCGAGTACAAGGTCGTGCCTTATCAGACCGCACAAGCCTCGGCCGCGGTCTATGTCTGGGCCGACGCCTTCAAGCGGGCTCAGTCACTCGACACGGAAAAGGTGCGCGAGGCCCTGACCAGAACCGACCTCCAGACCTTCTATGGCGGCGTGAAATTTGCCGAGGATGGCAGCAATCCCGGCAAGGAGATCGTCATGCGTCAGATACAGGGCGGCAAGTACGTCGTCGTCTCGCCGCCGGAGGTCGCCGCAGCACCGCTGAACTATCCGCGCGACGCTCACTATTGAGCCGAAAAAGGAAGCGGGCCCATGGCCCGCTCCCGTTCGACCTCCGTGCGCGGCCCGATCGCAAAGGCGAGAGGGCCGTACGGGGGGCCATCTCAATAACGGGTGGAGACGTCCGCGATGGAACAGGTTCTTGGCAATCTTTCCGTTCTGGCAAGCGTGCCGATCTTCAACCTCGGCCTGCTGATCGACGGCCTCCTGGTCGGGTCGATTTTCGCACTTGCGGCGTACGGCCTTGCTCTCGTGTGGGGCGTGATGAACGTCAAGAACCTCGCGCAAGGCGACTTCATCATGATCGGCGGCTATCTCACCTGGACGCTCGGGCGGTACGGCATGGATCCGTTGCTCGGTGTGCCGCTGGCAGCAATCCTGCTGTGGGGCATCGGATGGGTTCTTTACCACACCGTCATCTGCAAGGTTATCACCCGCGACCTTTTCACTTCGCTGCTGGCGACGTTCGGCATCGCCATCGTTATCCAGCAGAGCCTCAATCTCGCGTTTGGTCCGGACACCCAGTCCGCGCAGGCTGATCTGCCGACGCTGTCCTTCGCCGATGGGCTGATCACCATTGCCTCGACCCGTATCCTCGGCTTCGTTTGCGCGATCATTCTCGCCGTCGCCGTCATCCTGTTCATGAAGAAAAGCCGCATGGGCCAGGCGATCCGCGCAACCGCGCAGGATGCCAGAGCCGCGCGCGTCCTCGGTATCGACACGGAGAGAGTTTACGCGTTCACGTTCTGCCTCAATGCGGCGATCTGCGGCGCGGCTGGTGCCCTCGTCGCCCTCGTATGGAACGTCCAGCCCTTTCTCGGCACCACGTACTCGATCCGCCTTTTCGTCGTCGTGACGGCGGCCGGCTTCGGAAACCTGCCGGGCGTGATCGCGGCCGGATTTGGTATGGGCGTGTTCGAGCAGTTCGGCGGATTCATACTGGGTGCGGAATTCCAGCAGGCACTCATTGTGCTGCTGCTGCTGGCCGTCCTGGCAGTCAGGCAATTGCAGCAACTTCGCGTGCGGCAGGCCGTGCAATGACCCGCGCCTCCATGCATCCAATAACCATCGGCCTGTTGCTGCTCGTCGGCGTTGCCGCGCCGCTGCTGTTCCCCGCGTACACCAACCAGATCGCCGTGCTCTGGCTGATGATCGTCTTCGCCTCGACCTGGGACGTTCTCGGCGGCCAGATGGGCTACAACTCGCTCGGCAACATCTTCTTCTTCGGTGCCGGCATGTACACCTGCGCCGTGGTGCAGATCGGCCTTTACTACGACGTCGGGATGTACACCTCGGGCGCCCGCACCACGCACATCGTCTTCACGACAGCGCAGTACTTCACCGGATTTTCCGTCGGTATCGTTGCCGCCGGCATCATGGCGGCGCTTCTCGCGGTCGCAACCTCGTGGGTCGTGTTCGGCCTGCGCGGCCCCTACTTCGCGATCGGAACGCTTGGTGTCGCCGTCGCCGGCGCCGAACTGGTCGCCGCCTGGCCGTGGGTCGGCGCCGCCTCGGGCATATCGATGCCGGTTTTTCCGGGTGCGCCGGAAACGCAAAAGTTGTTCTTCTACTTTCTGCTCTTTGCCCTCGCCTTCGCGGTGCTTGTCTTCCTGCGCTGGCTCTATTCGACAAATTTCGGCCTCGCAATCAATGCCATTCGCGACGACGAGGAAAAGGCCGAGGCCATGGGCCTGCATACCCGTCGGTACAAACGCACGGCCTGGTCAATCTCGGCATTCTTCCTCGGCATCGCCGGCGCGATTTTCGGCAACATGACCGGCTTCATCGATGCGCGCGACATCGCTTTCCCGACCACCACGTTCAACATCTTCATGATCCTGATGGTGCTGCTCGGCGGCAAAGGCACGTTCTGGGGACCGGTCGTCGGCGCGGTCGTATTCCATGTCATCAAGGAAGTCACCTGGACCTATTTCCTCGGCTGGCAGTTCGTGGCGCTGGGCCTGCTCATCGTCGTCATCATCGTCTACTTCCAGCAGGGCATCGTCGGCTGGCTGATGGAGAAATACCCCGAAAGATTCGGAATCAGGGTTGCGCCCAAGGAACGTGAGGTGCGATCGCACGCGATCGAGTTCGCGCCGCACGCGGGAGGCGCCGAATGAACGACGCGATCATCGAGGTCACCAATGTGACGAAGTCCTTCGGCGGTGTGGTCGCCAATCGCAACGTGTCGCTGTCGGTGCCGCGCGGCCGCATCACCGGGCTGATCGGGCCCAATGGGTCGGGCAAGACCACCCTGTTCAATTCGATCGTCGGCTACCACCCGATCGACTCAGGATCGATCCGCTTCGAAGGGCAGGAAATCTCGCGGCTGCGCGTGCAGGAAATTGCGCGGCTCGGCCTGCTGCGTACGTTCCAGACGACCCGCATCTACGGGAAGATGAGCTGCCTGCAGAACATGCGAATCTCGATTCCGCACCGAAAGGCCGGCTTCTTCGACATGTTTGCCTACGAAAGTCCCGACATCATTGAGCGTGCCGAGCAGCTGCTGGCCTTTGTAGGCCTCTACGAGAAGCGCTTCCTGCGGGCGGGCAGCCTGTCGTTCGGACAACAGAAGCTTCTCGAATTTGCGATGGCGCTCATGAACGAGCCGACTGTCCTGCTGCTCGACGAGCCGACCGCAGGGATCAACCCGACGCTGATCAACGGGCTGATCGACCGCCTCACGCGCGCCAATGCCGAATTCGGCATCACCATGCTGATCATCGAGCACAACATGCGTGTCATCATGAACATGGCCAGCAAGATCTACTGCCTGGCCCACGGTGAAATGCTCGCCGCGGGATCGCCCGAGGAGATCCAGGGCAATCAGAATGTTGTCGACGCCTATCTGGGGGCGCACTGATGCCTGGCCGCGGGCAAATCCAGGCGCCCGGGCGCGGATTTCACGGCGGTGTTGGCGCCGTCATTTCCGTCGAAGAGGTCACGCGTCAGGCGCTCGAAATCGCGCGCGATGTCAGCCTCGACCAGCTCGACGCCCTTGCCGGCAACCAGCCGCATCTGCGGATCGACGACCTCAACGCCGGATACGGGCAGATGGAGATCCTCCACGATTTCAATCTGCGCGTCGGCCGCGGTCAGTCGCTCTGCCTGATCGGGCCGAACGGCGCGGGAAAATCGACGGTGCTGCATTCGATTTTCGGCTTCACGAACATCTTCTCCGGTACGGTCGCGATCGAACAGAACGGACACGCGCTCGACGTCACGCGCCTCTCGTCCAATGAAAAGCTCAGGTCGGCGGGGATCGCGTACATTCTCCAGGACAAGTCCGTTTTCCCCGGCATGACCGTCGAGGAGAATCTCTGGCTAGGCGCCTACCTGATGGACCGCAAGTCCGCGCGACAGGCCGCCGACAGGATCTTCGAGAAATATCCGCGGCTCGCTGCACGCAGGAAGCACGCGGCCAAGGTGCTCTCAGGCGGCGAACGTCGTCTGCTCGAGATCTGCCGCGCGCTCGTCATGAACCCGAAAGTGCTGCTGGTCGACGAGCCTTCGATCGGGCTTGAACCGCGTTTCATCAATGCGGTCTTCGATATCCTCGGCGACCTCCAGCACAACGAGAAAAAGACGATCGTGATGGTCGAGCAGAACGCGAAGAAGGGCCTGGAGTTTTCCGATATCGGCTACGTGCTGGTTTCCGGCAAGCTGGCGCTCGCAGGAAAGGCGAGCGAATTGCTGACCGACCCCGATGTGGCGCGATTATTTCTCGGCGGCTAATGCCAGCCTCAAGTCGTTTGCCACGTCCGGCCGGTCCGCGGGTTCGCGACCGCTGACGAACGGAGAGCCAAAACCGGCGCCCAGGCGCTTTCGCCCGTTTCGCAGCGCGCGCTCGGCGATGTAGGCATCGCGCGCAGCGCGAGCGAGGTCGGGAAGCTGGCTCGGCATGCGAATGACCGATCGCATCACCGCAAGAACGTCCACCGTACCCTTGGAATCCAACGCCGAGCTCGTGGCGGCAGGAAGCGTCCTGTGTGCCGAATCGATGATGACACGGCAGGAGGCAAACGGAATTCCATGCTTGGCGGCAATTTCCGCCGCGATATGGGATTCCATATCGACGGCAACAACGCCCGTCTCGTAGAGACGCGCCTTGCCGGCGGGCGTCGATACCACGACATCGGAGCCGGCGACGTCCGCCAGGATCGCATTCGGAAGCCGCGTGACGAGTTCCCGCGCCCACTTCGAATCGGTCGTGAAAATGCGGTCGCCGTGTCTGACGGAAGTCGCTACGACCCAATCGCCCGCAACGAGTTCGGGATGCAGCCCGCCGGAAATTCCGAAACTGATGATGCCGGACACTCCCGGACCGATGGCATCGTTCAACGCGTCGCCAAGGCGGGAGCTTTGGCCGCAAACAACGGATACCCCGGCACCGCGCGCAATAAGGGCCTCGCGCGCCAGAGACGTGACGGCAATAATCTGTCTTTGCATCCCGCCCCCCAGACGGTCCTTGCAAAGACCATTCGTATCTGACCCTAGCGGAAATTCAAGTATCCCGCCGCACGAAACCAGTGCACTGCGTCTTCGATGCCCTCGATATAGGGCCGGAAACGGTATGAGAGCTCCTTTTCGGCTTTGGTCGACGCAAAGAACATGCGGTGCCTCGCCATATAGACCCCGTCCAAAGTCACAAAGGGCTCGTGTCCCGTCATCGCGGCCACAGCTTCAGCGGCGTATGCCACCGGAACGAGGGCACGCCACGGAAGCCTTACCCGCGGCGGCCGGCGGCCCAACATGTCCGCTATATCCTTCAGCATCTGCGAGAACAGGACATTCTGCCCGCCGAGAATGTAGCGCTCCCCGATCTTTCCTTGACGCAGGGCGGCGAGATGGCCGCTGGCCACATCATCCACATGAACGAGATTAAGTCCTGTATCGACGAACGCAGGGATGCGGCCTTTGACCGCCTCCAGGATGATTCGACCGGTTGGCGTGGGTCGTACATCGCGCGGCCCGATCGGCGCCGAAGGATTGACAATGACCGCGGGAAGGCCGCGCTCCGCCACCAGAGTTTCCACCAGACGTTCGGCGGCAATCTTGCTGCGCTTGTACGCCCCGATACCTTCGTCCTGCCGCAGCGGAGTGGATTCGTCCGCCACTCCGGCGGGCCGCAAGGCGATGGTGGCCACGCTGCTGGTATGCACAACGCGCTCGACGCCCGCATCCAGTGCCGCCTCCATGAGGTTGCGGGTTCCCTCGACGTTGGTGGCGAAAATTTCGTCCGGATTGCGCGTCCAGAGGCGGTAATCCGCCGCTGCATGGAAAACGTAGCGCGTGCCGGCCACCGCGCGGTCGAGCGACTTCCGGTCTCGTATATCGCCCTCGAAAAATTCCAGACCCAGGTTGGCAAGATGATCGCGAGGGCTCGCCTTCCGAACCAGCGCCCGCACGGAAAAGCCGGCCTCGACGAGCTTGTGCGCTATCGCGGAGCCGATAAAGCCGCTCGCTCCGGTGACAAGAACCTTGTCCTGATTGCTCATCCTTCGCGCGTTCCGATGCGCCGAGTTTTGAATCGCGCCGACCACTACATCGGCGTCGAACGCTCGAGAACTATCCTCCCAGCAATTTTTGCGTTCGATCGTGTAATCTTTTGATCAAGGCATCTGCACCGCCCGACGCGATGATCGACGCGAATTCGTCGCGTCGTGTCGCAAGGTCGCTTATGGTTCCGTTGAGATAAATATCGACCACGCGCCCGCCCCGAACCAGGTAATTGATGCTCACCGTGCGGCCACCGGGCTGCAACAGCTTCGTCTTCACGACTTCGCCGCCGCCACGCGGCTCCGGCACGGTTTTCGGATCGACGACAAAGCTCTCTCCGGAGTAATCGGTGACCTGACTGGCGTAATCGGCAATGATAAATCGTGCAAATGCATCGCGCACGGCGGTCTGTTGAGCGGGTGAGAAAGACTGCCACGACGGCCCCACTGCCAGCCGGGTCATCGTCGGAAGATCGAAAGCGGATGTAATCGCGGGCGTAAACCGCCTGTCACGCTCGCGCACACTCAGGCGCCCCGCTTGCTGGATCGTCGGCATCAACTGCTGGTAATATTTCTCAATGTGTGCGACAGCCGAACTCGACGATTGCGCTTGCACCGCCATTGAGCCGATCAGCACGGCGGCAATTGCGGCGACAACCGCGATTGGATGACGCAAGTCGAGTTTGGACTCTTTCATTGTGTTCCACTCTATCAGACGGCACTGCCAGCCGGGGCGACCTCTATTTGCCGCAGGTTTGCTGTATCGGCGGATCGTTTTGGAATTGGATTGAGGCTCCGTCAAGACGTAGGCGACAGCCTGAACTGAATATGCTTTTTTCGCAAATACAATGACCAGGGCCGTCGACCAACTGGCAACCAGCGCAACCACGCAGGTGGTGCGGCTGTCAACACGCTATTCATGGCTTGTAATCCCCGTATTCCTGCTCGTCACGGTTCTGTCGGCTGGCTATTTCGCGAGCCATTTCGCAATCACAACCGACAGTAACAAGCTTTTGTCGAGCTCGTTGCCGTGGCGCCAGCAGGAACTCGCGCTTGACCGGGCCTTTCCCTGGAGAATCGACCAGATCATTGCCGTTGTCGACGCAACGACGCCTGAAGCTGCCGAGGAGGCAGCCGAAAAGTTGACACGCGAACTTTCGCTTCGCCCGGACGTGATCCGGACCGTTTCTCGGCCCGATGGCGGAGAATTCTTTGCACGGAACGGCATTCTTTTCCGCAGTATCGACGAAGTGCGCCGTGATGCGAACGATCTCATCGGCGCGCAGCCGTTTCTTGGCACTCTGGCGGCCGACCCGACGCTGCGCGGCGTGCTCCGTACCCTGTCGCAGTCGATCGAAGGATTGCGGTTGGGCAAGACGAAGCTCGATGATCTACGACCGGCGCTGGCCGCCATATCCGACACCCTGGAGCTTCTCGCAGAGGGGAAGCACCCCGCCTTCTCGTGGCGCAAGCTGATCACAGGGCGGCCTCCGGAGCCCTCGGAGCTTCGCCGTTTCGTCAACATTCAGCCCGTTCTCGACTTCGACGACCTGCAGCCGGGGCGCAAGGCAACCGCAGCCATCCGCGAGGCCGCCTCGCGGCTCGGGCTGATGGCCGACCGAGGCGTGAAGGTACGCCTCACAGGCTCTGTCGCCCTGTCTGACGAGGAATTTGCCACGATCGCCGATGGTGCGGCTCTGAACGGCATTGTCACCGTTCTGCTCGTGGTGCTGGTGCTGTGGCTCGCACTGAAGCAGGTCCGGATCATCCTCGCAGTTCTGATCAATCTCGCGATCGGACTGGTCCTCACAGGCGCGGTCGGCCTCTGGTTGGTCGGCGCGTTGAACCTGATCTCTGTCGCCTTTGCCGTACTCTTCGTGGGGCTCGGCGTCGACTTCGGCATCCAGTTCAGCGTGCGTTATCGCGCCGAACGATTTTCATCCGACAATCTCGAAAGTGCCCTTGTCGCGACGGCGCGCGGGCTTGCAGGACCTCTCCTGCTTGCTGCGGCATCGATCGCAGCCGGTTTCTACTCGTTCCTGCCCACGGCCTATGTCGGCCTGTCCGAGCTGGGTCTGATTGCCGGAACCGGGATGGTCGTCGCGTTCGCGACAACCGTGACTTTGCTGCCGGCGCTGCTTGCCGTGCTCAAGCCGGCGGGAGAGCCCGCTCCGATCGGATATGCCGCGCTTGCGCTGGTCGACCGGTTTCTCGAAACCCGGCGCAAGTGGGTCGTTGGCATGACTTTGGCGGTTGCGATCATCGGCCTGCCTTTGCTCACGGGCCTGCGCTTCGACTTCAATCCGATCGATCTGCGATCGAAAGAGACCGAATCCGTGGCAACCCTGCTCGATCTGATGGCCGATCCCGACACAAGCCCGAACACGCTCGACATCCTTGCCAGCGATACCGCGCGCGCATCCGCCCTTGCCGAACGCTTGCGCCGGTTGCCGGAAGTCGCGCACGTCGTAACGTTGCAGAGCTTCGTTCCCGAAGACCAGAATGAAAAGCTCGCGATCATAGATGATGCGAGCTTTTTCCTGCACAACACGCTCAATCCCGACCGGATCGAGCCGGGGCCAACGCCGGCCGATACCGTCACTGCGATCGAGGAGACTGCCCGTGACCTGCGTGGCGCCGCGCCGGAATCCGACGACAGCCCGGCTGCGGTCCAGGCCCGGCGTCTCGCCGCCCTTCTGGCCAGCTTGGCAAAGCAGCCGCCGGCTGCCCGAGAGGAAGCGGAGCACGTCCTGGTGGCACCGCTGCTGACGACGCTGCGTCAGGTGAGAAGCCTGCTCACTGCCGAAAGCGTGAGCATCGAGACCCTTCCGCAGTCCCTGACGCGGCGCTGGGTTTCAGCCGACGGACTCAGTCGGGTCGAGGTCGCTCCGCGCGGCGATGGCAACGACAACGAGACTTTGGAGCGCTTCGTTGCCTCGGTGCGCAAGGTCGCCCCTGATGCCGCCGGAAAACCGGTCTTCATCATCGAGGCAGCAGCGACCATCGTCAAAGCATTCATTCAGGCCGCGATCTGGTCGGTCGCTTCGATCACCCTCATTCTTTTCATCACGCTGCGCCGATGGAGTCACGTCGCACTTACCCTGGTACCTCTGCTGGTCGCCATCGTCGTGACACTGGAAATCTGCGTGCTGATCGGACTGCAGCTGAATTTCGCGAACATCATCGCGCTGCCGCTGCTTCTCGGCGTCGGCGTTGCGTTCAAGATCTACTACATCATGGCGTGGCGTTCCGGTGAAAGGAACTTTTTGCAGTCGAGCCTGACGCGCGCGGTGATCTACAGCGCCTGCACGACGGCGACCGCTTTCGGCAGCCTGTGGTTTTCACACCACCCGGGCACGTCGAGCATGGGCAAGCTCATGGCCCTGTGCCTTGTCACGACGCTGGGGGCGGCCGTACTTTTTCAGCCCGCTTTGCTTGCGACGCAGAACGAGGCTAAAAGCAGTCAATAAAAAGCCTATAATCAAGCGCTGTGATAAAAAAGTAACACTTATGCCGTAGCGGCTCTGCTAGTTTGTCAGGCTCAACCTGACCGGTCTGTGAGATCATTGCTGCGCTCGCCGACCAGCGTTGTCCGACGGACCTCGCGCATGCAGGGGTGGAGAATAGGGGCAAAAGGGTAGATGCGTCGCAGTCAAGCTTGGGTCAGACGGGCGATCACCTTCGTGTTGCCCGTCATACTCGGCGCGTGTGCCGCGACCCCGCGGGACGCATCGCTGCCGATTCAGGATCCCAACGAGCAGGCGAATCGCCAGGTCCTGGCGATGAATGTGGAATTGCTGCGCCCGGCCGCCGAGACCATAAAAAAAGTGGTGCCGGGTCCCGTACGCGATCGCCTGCGTGACGTGAATTCGAACCTGAAGGAGCCGCGCATCTTCGTGAACAACTTGCTGCAGGGCCGTCTCGATGCAGCCGGCAAGACCGCCGCACGTTTTGCCATGAATACGACTTTCGGCTTGGGCGGCCTTGTCGACCTTGCGAGCATGGAAGGCGTTCCGCAGCAGAGCGGCGATTTCGGCCAGACCATGTTCGTCTGGGGCGTCAGCGAAGGTCCCTACATGATGCGGCCTTATTGGGGACCGACCACGACACGCGATGCCGTCGGTGCTGTCGTCGATCTCTTCGGCGATCCTGTCGGCCTGCTGTTCGGTACCCAGATCGGTGTCGCGATCACCACGGCAAGCCTGGACACTGTCGTCAGGCTCGGCCAGTTGAAAACGGCGGAAGACGCTTCCGTCGACTTCTATTCGTTCCTGCGCTCGGGTTACTACCAGACGCGGCGCGCGGAATTGCGTGAGGCTCTCGGCCTGCCGAACGTCATCGACTCGCCAGCCACTGCGCTGGATGACACCACGACCCCGCCGGATTCCCCGAAGACTGCGAGCGCGGCTACTCCACGTTCCGCCGCAGCAAATGGTGGCCCTCGATCCAGTACCAAGCGAGCAGCCCGGGCAAGCCAAGAGCCAGCTCGCGCACTCGCTTTGACAACGAGATAGTCAGCCCGATCTCCGCCGGCAATCCGAACAGCGCGCCGAACAGAACGAGTCCGCCTTCCTGGACGCCGAGCGCTGCGGGCACCATGAAAGCCGCCGCCCGGACGCCCGACGAAAGACCTTCGAGGATAAAGGCATCGGTCAGGCTTATCGGCTGGCCCAGACACTGCGCAACCAGCCACACTTCACCCGTGCCCGCGCCCCACCCGGCCAGACGCAGCAGATTCGCGCGCCAGAAGGCGAGACCGCTGCGATAGGCCAGCACGACGGCCTCATCCACGGCCTCGGCATTTCCGGTAAAATGCTTCAGCCATTTTTCGGGCAACACGCGGCGCATCGCCTGGGCAAGCTGGGCAAACATGTTTTTGTGCTGAGCCAGAACGAACGCAGCAACAGCCACCACAAGCGCCCCGATGCCGGCCAATACGCCCGTGATGACTTCGACTGCCGCATGTCCGGATGAGCGCAGCGCCAGGAGCGCAATCGCCGCAATGACAAAAACGAGCTGGGTGACCACGCCGACGGTGGTATCGACGACCATGCTGGCCGCGGCTTGCGTGGCGGGCACGCCGCGCAGATGCACCAGGCGTGCGCTTGCTATGTCGCCGCCGATGCTGGCGACCGGCAGCAGTGAGTTGATCGACTCGCGGATCCATCGGATCCAGGTGACACCGAAGATGTCCGGACGGTTTGCAGCCGGCAACAGCTCGCGCCACGAAAGGGCGGAGAAGAACATCGGGACGATGTGATAGGCTGTGATCGGCAGGAGCCACCAGCCGACGACCAGCATGGCATTGGCCACCTCACCCACGCCGCTGTAGGCAATCAGGTAGATGACGAGCGCAAGGCCAAGGAAACCCGTGATGATGAACGAAAAGGAAATGACCCGGCTCCCTGTTGCTTGGCACCAATTGCGGCAAGAATAGACGCAACACTTGTAGTATCAACGCGGTGTGCAGCCGAGGTCGATCGCCGACAATAAAATGCAGAAGGCTTCCTACAGCGTGGCCCCGAACCCACCAATCCTGATCCTTTTGCCGGATTCCGGCGAATCGCCCCCAGCATCGATGTCCGCGCACGGACCACGAATTCTCGGGCTTGCTCTGGCGCGGCGCACGGCTCTGGCTGCGGACCGCGCCGGGTACGGCCCGGTTTACGCCGTGAATCCCGGCCAGGCGGCGCCGTCAGGCATCACAGCCATTTCCCGCTGGACTGCCGTTGCCGGCGCATCCGCCGTGCAACCCCGGCCCTTGATCATCGCGCACGCGGCTATCCTTGGCGAACCTGAATGGCTCACGCAGCTCGCCCGCACGCGGATCGACCCGGCGAAGTGGGCGGCAAAGCCGCATAAGATCATTGTGATCGCCGCTACGGCAGCCGACGAGGCGCTTGCGATCCTGGACGCGGACAATGGTACGTACGACTTGACGGCGGTGGAAGAACGCCTCACGCGTCGCTTCGGATCACCGGCCGACCTTCATCTTTCGAACGATCCGATGGTGGTGGCAACGCCGGCCGACGTCGATGCAGCGGAGTGGCGACTGCTGCGCGGACTGGTCAAGGACACCGACGGATTCATGGCGCGGCACGTCGAACGCCCGATTTCCCTGCGGATCGCCCGCCGGCTCGCGTCCACCGCCATCACACCGAACCAGGTCACGCTGCTGTCGGTGGGTATCGGCCTGTGCGGTGCGCCGTTTTTTCTGTCGGCGGACTGGCTCTGGCAAACAATCGGAGCGCTTCTTTTTCTCGCACATTCGATACTGGACGGCTGCGATGGAGAGTTGGCGAGGCTGAGATTCCAGGAGTCGCGCCTGGGCGGCATCATCGATTACTGGGGCGACAACGTTGTCCACATCGTCATCTTCGCGTGCATAGCCCTCGGATGGAGCCTGTCCATTACGGCCTCGTGGCCCCTCCTGCTCGGCCTTGCGGCGGGCCTCGGAAACCTGGGGTCGGCCTCGTTTGTGTATTGGCGCGTGATGCGCCCGAAAAAAGACGACGGTCCTCTCTTTACCTCGGTAGCAGCCGTTCCCGGCGATGCCCTTGCGCGAATGCTCGACGCGGCATCGCGGCGCGATTTCATCTACCTCGTGCTGTTTCTTGCGCTGTTCGGAAACGCGAACTGGTTTCTGGTCCTGGCCGCGGTGGGCGCACCGATATTCTTTTCTCTTCTCATCGTGCTTGCCGCGCGCGAGCGCCTGCGGACCGCGTGACAGGCCGGCTTCTAGCCTTCCAGCGTGAGGCGGGCGCCGCCCGCGGCGCTTGACCTCTGCGCAAGATCGATCAGTCGCGCGCACAGGATCGCTTCGTCCAGATTGCTCTTGCCGGCGCCCGCGGCGGCACGCTGAAAATCCTCCGCAACCCCGATGAACCAGTCGCGATGGTGCGAACCCTTCGACAAAGGCGGCGGACAGGACCAACGTCGCTCATCCTTGTCGGACTTCAGAATAACGGTATCGTCCGCGACCTCTATGCGCCCACGATCGCCGTCGATCTCGACATGATTGGCGCGCTCGTCCGCTGACCAGGTCAGATAAATATGGGCGCTGCCGGATGTCAGATCGAGCGTGACGCTTGCCGTATCTTCGATCGGCCAGTCGCGAAACCGGCGTTTTTCCATCAGCGCGCTGACGCCGCGCGGAACGCCGGACCAACGGACGACGCAGTACAGTGCGTGCCAGCCGTGATCGAACAGTATGCCGCCGCCGGCCACGGCCGGATCGGCCCGCCAGTTGCTGCCGTCTGATGTCACGGTGATGGCGGGCTCGGTGCGCAGGGTCTGCCAGCGGACTGACCGCACGGCACCGACCGCACCTGCATCGACGAGCGCCGTTATCTTCGCGCAGATCGGCGCCTTAAGCCAGTTATGCACGGCGTGGACGATACGTCCGCTGCCGGCGGCCGCCGTCGCTACGGCCTGCGTATCTTTCAGCCGCGTCGCCAAGGGCTTTTCGCAGAGAACATGCAGGCGGGCCTGCAGCGCGCGCCTGATCAGTGGCGCATGGCTGCTTGGCGGCGTGCAGATGTCGACGAAGTCGAGCGTCTTGTCGGACAGCAGGTCATCCACGCCCGCGTGCCAGCGCCCACCGGGACAAGCCTCCAGGAAGGCCCTGCCCTGCGCCGCAACCGCATCGGTTGCGGCGACAATTTCAACACCTTTGACGGCTTGCCAGCCCGGCAGGTGCCCCTTCGCCGCGACGTTGCCAAACCCGATAAAGCCGCCACGCAGCACGCGTCGCCGGCCTTCAGTCCAGCCCGAACTGGCGCGCGATGGCGCCGAAGGACTGGTCAAGAATGTCGACGCCGCGCAACGCCTCGTCCTCGGTGATCACCAGCGGCGGATTGATGCGAATGACATGCGAATACGACATCGTGACAAGGCCGCGCGCCAGCGCCTCATGGAAAAGCGCGAGCGTAATCTTCTTGTCCAGCGGCTCCTTGGTCTTGCGATCGGCCACCATCTCGACGCCGATCATCAGGCCGCGCCCGCGCACGTCACCGATGAAACGATATTTCTCCTGCAGTTTTTTCAGCGCATCGAGCATCACCGCGCCGACGCGGGCGGAATTTTCGACGAGCTTGTCGTTGATGATGGCCTCGACCGCACCGAGGCCGGCGGCTGCCGCCAGGGGGTTGCCGCCATAGCTGGACGAGCTGCCGCTCGGCTCTCCGAACGGCTTCGCGGACATGAGCGTGAGCGACGACGCCACGCCGCTCAGCGGAAAGCCGCCGCCCATCCCTTTACCGATCGTCATGATGTCGGGCTTAAGGCCCGATTGCTCCGATGCCCACATGGTCCCGGTCCTGCCGAACCCGGTCAGGATCTCGTCGGCAATCAGCAGTGCATCAAATTCATCCGCGATTTCCCGTACGGCATGAACGAAATCGTCGGGCGGGACGACGTTGCCCGCCGTGCCTTGCATCGGCTCGAGGATGATTGCGGCGACTTCATCCTGCGTCTCGTTCTTGATCACGTTGCGCAGATGCTCCGCGCATGCGAGCCCGCAGGACGGGTGCTCAAGTTTCCACGGGCAGCGATAGCAGTTCGCGTAGGGCGACAGGTGCATCCCCGGCGGGAAAGGACCCTGGTGGTTGCGGTAGCTGCCGCCGAGCAGGCCGATCACGCCGGCAGTCTTGCCGTGATAGCCGCCCCAGAAACCGACGAATTCGAATTTTTTCGTGACCGATTTGGCGAGCCGGAAGGCCGCCTCGACCGCTTCCGCGCCGCCCGAGAAAAGCTGTATGTGGGTGATCCCCTCCGGCAACAGGTCGCTGACGAGCCTGAGAAACCGGGCGCGGGTCTCGGTCGTGAAGCTGCCGAACGTCGCGCGCGAAAGCTGCTCGCTGATCCGCTTGACGTAATGCGGATGGCAGTGTCCGACGCTGCCGACGGCGATGCCCGCAATGAAATCGAGATACTCGTTGCCGTCGACATCGTAGATCGTGCAGCCTTTCGCACGATCGACCGCGATCTGCGAATAAAGCGCGATCGATTGCAGGCCGGGCGCCATCGTCTCGGCCTCGCGATCGAAGATCGCCTTCGATTTCGGCCCCGGCACGGCACGTCTGTGGGCGTTTTCGCTCGGCCCCGGCACGATGTCACGGGAAGGGGCGCCTTTCATGAACAAACTCCCTGTCGATTGACGATACGCAGGCGCCGTTCAAAGCGTTCGACCAGGTGGTCAGCGATTGCATGGGCGGCGCGTTCGCGATAACGCGCATAGCTCGGCCAGGCATTGATGTCCACGATCATCGGTTTGCCGTCTTCCTGAATCACCGCATCGCCGCCAAAAACCTCCAGCCCGAGGGCGGCGGCAGCGCCGAAGGCCGCGTCGCGCAGACGCGAAACATCGAATGAATAGCCGAGCATGCCCTTGTCGCGGTGATAGAACCACTCGAACCAGCTGGCGTCGTCCGGCGCAGTTTCACTCCTGACGCCGTAAAACTTGATGAGATCGCCGGAAACGTGCTCCTGCGCGATGATAAATGGAATGTCGCGCCGGGCAAACCGGTCCAGGGCCTCGCGCCATCCTGCCTCTGACGCGATGTAGATGACATCGGAAGGCTGGGTGGCGTGGAAATCGTAGCGCTTCACCCACACCGCGGCCGCCGGCGGCGGACCTTTCGCGTTGCTCGCAACGACGTGGCTTGCCGGCGCCGCGACACGGTGCTGGGCGAAAAGCTCGATCATCCGGTGGCGGTAGGTGTTGCGGATCGCGCTCGGAGAATTGACCACGACGGAACCGGCATTCTGCGCCTCGCTCAGGCGATCGAGCGCCGCCCCGCGCTCGCACATGACGAATATGTTGGCGCAAGGAGTGTCGACCACGGCATCGGCATCAACAAGCTCGACTTTGAACCCCCGCGATGCCAGCGCTTCGCCGACACGGTTCATGATGGCGCGGTCGTCCTCGACACGTCCCGGCGAGTGGTCCACCTCGCGATAGATGCCGCGGCATGACCTCGACATTGCGTTCATGAGCGCACACTCTCGCCATGAAGGCTTTCCGCAGCCGCAACGTCGCGCGCCCTGTCTATATCGAAGACGCGGGGCAAAATGACGCCGTAAACCGGCACACCCTCGGCGACCAGCCAGCCGAGATAATCGCGCAGCCGCGCAAAATCCCTGCCGGGATTGGCGGGCATTTGTGCCGGCAGCCAATAAAGACCCGCCGTCACGTGACTGCCCTTGCTCCCGCCGATATGGCTTATGCGGCCATCCGATGGATCCATGGCAACCCACAACGGGTTCTCGTCGTCGACATGGCCGGTCACGCCAAGCACGACCGCGTCCCCCGCGACAGCCGCGGCCGACTGTATAAAGTTCCGGAATTGATCCGCCGGCATCACCGAATCGACCGTGCTGATCACCGTAGGCGCGCCGGCGAGCCGGTCCGCCACCAGACGAAAGGTGGCGTAAGACGACGGCGTCGTCCGCACGATCAGGTCGAGTTCAACGTCACGGGCATGATCTTCGAGCCATTGCCGGCAGTCGTCGCTGGCCTCGTTGATGACAATGGTCACGCGGCGGATGCCGGCGGAGCGGAAGCGCTCGAGCGTATGACCGATCAGTGGCCGTCCTCCGACCGGCACCATGGGCTTGCTGACGCGGTAGCCGTCGGCGCGCAGGCGGCTCCCCTCGCCTGCGGCAATGATGCCGCCCCGGAGGGATGGATGCGCGGGTGCGGCAATCATTGCAGGATCTTCGTGAGGTCGCGCAGATCGGTAACCGACGGGTCCGCCTGCGGCGCGCCTGGCCCGGCCCGAACATCTTCGGGCGCGATCCAGATGAAGCGCATGCCCATCCGCCGCGCGCCCTCGCGGTCGCGACTGAGTGAATCGCCGATCAACACCGTCGTCTCGGCCGTCGCCCCAAGCCGTTCCAGGGCTGCGCGAAAGATTGCGGGATCGGGCTTTTCGGCACCCACGCAATGGCTGTCCACCATCACCTTGAAAAAGGGGCAAAGCCCGGCGCTGTCGCACACCGCTTCGAGATTGCCGTAGAAATTCGACACGATGCCGAGCTGATAGCGCTCGCTCAGCATCCTGAGGACCGGCCGGTTGCGCTCGAACGTAGCCGCCGCTTCCGACAGAAAGACCGATGCGACGCGCCGGCCGCGCCTGTCGCTCTCCCCGCACCCGGCCCGGCGCGCCAATTCGCTCTCGAGGTTGGCAGTCAACGCATGGACCGTTCCGGCGAGACTCGTGGTGGGTGACAGGCCTCCGACGAGGGGGTCGTCGGCCGCGTAGAAGGCGGGCGCGAACGCGTCACCGGTCATGTCCAATCCCTCGGCGCGATAAAGCGCATGGAAGCGCTCCTTCCATGCGACGCCGTCGGCATCGAGCGTACCGCCGAAATCGAACAGCAATGTGTCAATCGGCCCGTTCATCGGATTCGCCCGCGCGTTGAGCCGGTTGGCACACCCGAGTAACCGCGAGCGCGGCGTACGAGCCTGTTATGAACGCTGCGGACTGGATGCGAGCTTGGCGTCCGGCTGCTCTCCGGGAAGTTCAAACTGACGCCCCTCGATGAAGGCGTTGCATGCATCAAGCGCGACGCTGTCGCGGAGCTGCCGCGGGGGGCTCTTCATATAATATGCCGAAGGCGCCACCAGCGGGCCGGCCTGGCCGCGCTCCAGTGCAAGCTTCGCGCAACGGATCGCGTCGATGACGACACCGGCGCTGTTCGGCGAATCCTGCACCGACAGCCGCAGTTCGAGCTCGATCGGCGAGTTACCGAAGCCATGCCCTTCCATCCTGATGAAGCAGACCTTGTTGTCCTGCTGCCAGGGCACGTAGTCGGATGGCCCGATATGGATGTCGCGCGCGTCGAGCCGTTCGTCGAGCTGCGACTGCACGGATTCGGTCTTGGAGATCTTCTTCGACTTGAGCCGATTCCGCTCAAGCATGTTGAGGAAGTCGGTGTTGCCGCCGGTGTTGAGCTGGTAAGTCCTGTTGAGACTCACGCCCCGGTCCGCGAACAGCCGGGCCAGCGCGCGATGCACGATGGTGGCTCCGACCTGGCTCTTGATGTCATCGCCTATGATCGGCAGGCCGGCGTCCCGGAACTTCTGCGCCCAGGTTTCATCCGAGGCCAGGAAGACCGGAACACAATTGATCATCGCAACGCCGGCATCGAGGCACGCCTGGGCATAGTACTTGACTGCGCGTTCCGACCCGACCGGCATATAGCAGACGAGCACCTCGGCCCCCGACGCGCGCAGCGCGGCGGCAACGTCGGTCGGCTCGAGGTCGACGGGACGGAAGGCAGCTTCGTCGGGATAGTCGGCCATGTGCGGCGCGACGCCATCGAGGATCGGGCCGGCCTGCACGATGACGTTCGACACCGGCAGCGCGCTCTGAAAGATGCGCGTGCAATTCGGCTTCGCGAAAATGGCTTCTTCCAGCGGATGACCGACCTTGCGCCGGTCGATGTCAAAGGCCGCGACAAATTCCACGTCGCTGCAACGGTATCCACCGATCGAATGGCGCATCACGCCTTCGAGCGCCGAGCCCTGACGATCCCGGTAATACTCTACGCCCTGCACCAGTGAACTTGCGCAATTGCCGACGCCGGCAATGGCGACCTTGATATTCTTACGCATGCTCAGATCGTCCCCCGAAAACGCGATTATTGGTACGCCAGGAAGCCCCTGACAAGTCAAAGGGATAGGCAGAAGTGGATGGCCCCATGCCCGTGATGCAGACCTTATACCGTATCAGCGCCGTCCCGGCCATCAGCCTATAGGCGGCTTTTGGCTGCGTGAGGCTTTTGGGAAACAGTCCGGCAAAATCGTCGCTTCCGAGATCCGGCGGTGTCGGGCGGCGGCCTCAGGCGGCCTGAAGGAAAGCCGAAACGCGGCCTGAAACGCGCCGGTCGTAGTCATCCGCCAGGGCGCGCAGAGCTGCGGCGCCATCGCCCGTAAACGACGGCCCGTGCATGAGTGCCAGCGTGCGTGGCGCAAGCGTCGACAGCCCGCGGATCGTCGCGCCCATTCCGGGATTGAGACTTGAATACCTGAACAGGTCTTCCGCGGCGATTGCAGGCCCCACCACGTCGCCGTCGGTGAGCGCGCGATCATTGCCGAGCTGAGTGAAAAGGTCGCCGCACATCAGGGTGCGGGTCGATTCCTCGAACAGCACGCCTGCGTCCCACCCATGCGGCGTGTGCGGCGTGTCGATGAAGCGCACGCGCTTGCCGCCGCCAAGATCGATCACCTGGCCGTCCCTGAGCACGCGCGGCGGGCGGTCGGCAAAGTCGTCGAGCGACACCGTGCAGCCTGTCTCGCCGTGGGCGGGCGTCGCCTGCGGCGCAATCGCAAGCCATTCGTTCATGGCTCCGCACTCGTCGGCCTCGAAATGACCGAACGCGATCCAGCGCAGGCGATCGGGCGGAACGATGCGGCCGAGCGCATCGCGGTTGAACGGGAACATCTTGCGCAGGCCGGTGTGGAACATCAGCGGCTCGTCGCCGAGGACGAGGAACTGATTGAAAGTGAAGCCCGCTGGCGGGGCGATGTCCGGCACAAAGGTCGAGAGCCGGTAGATGCCGTCGGCGATTTCGCTGATCTTGGTTTCCATCACTTCCTCCTGCGGATGGGCGGTAGACTTGAGCCAGATTTCATAGTACACTAGTGTGTATCGAAATATGATGGACCTGTCAATATGGATGCACATATCTGTGCAATCAAAATCGGATGACGCGGACCTATACCCTCAGGCGCCGCGCCGAGCAGCAGGCGGAAACCCGGCGGCGCATCGTCGAGGCCGCGGTTGAACTGCATGGCAGCGTCGGCCCGGCGTTGACCACGTTCAGCATGGTTGCCGAGCGTGCCGGCGTTCAGCGCCACACGCTCTATGCGCATTTTCCCGACGAGCGCAGCCTTCAACACGCCTGCTCGGCGCTTGCCATGGAGCGCAGTCCGCTGCCCGATGCCGCTCCATGGCGGGCGATCAAGGACCGGCGCGAGCGGCTGCGCACCGGCCTGCTCGCACTTTATACCTGGTACGAACGCAACGCCGCGCTGGCCGGCTGCGTGCTGCGCGACGCCGAGCATCATGCGCTGACCCGCGAGACCACCAGGATGCGGATGGACCCTTACATGGCGGCCTACCAGGAGGTGCTCGGCGCAAAACTCGACGCGAAGCAACGGGCGGTGCTGCGGCTGGCGCTGAGCTTCTTCACGTGGCGCACGCTGGTACGCGAAGGCGGTCTCAGGACTGCCGCTGCGGCGGAGACCATGGTTCAGGCTGTCGAGCACGCGAACGAGTGACGCGCAGGGGCGGAATCGAACCACCGACACCGTGATTTTCGGATAGGCTTTTATTCCTTGGCTGCTAGCCTCACCTCGCCTCGCTCTGCACCTTTATGTCTAACCGAGACATTGACCAGATCTTCTCCAATCGCACCCTTCATCCCTGAGTTGCAGACTCAGCAAAGACTCATCAATTATTGGGGCTGGAAGTACCCTGTGATGAGTGAGCCATGTGGATTACAGCAAACAGGTTGGATGAATGGGCGAGAACAATTGCGGCTCAGTCCGATCTACCTCGCCTCATTCGTAGGCTGTCGCATGGCTCGGCACATATCACTTCTGTCGCAGTTCCGGCAGGCGACTCGACAACTCAGGCAGGGTGGGATGGGGAGATTGTAAGCGATACTGGGAATGCTTGGGTACCGGTCGGGCGGTCATTTTGGGAATTCAGTTGCCGGGCTGATGTAACCACAAAAGCCAACGAAGATTTCGACAAAAGGACGCAGCAGACCGTTCAACCTGTTCGGTCGAATGCAGCATTTATTTTCGTTACGCCTAGAAGATGGCCCTCGAAAGCAACCTGGCTAGCCACAAGACGTGCGCAAGGAAGCTGGGCTGATGTTCGTGCATACGATGCAGATGATTTGGAACAGTGGTTGGAGCAAACCCCCGCGGTTGCCTTGCAATTGGCTGAAGAACTCGGCTTAGCCGGTCCCGGGGTTGAGAGCGTCGAGCGTTATTGGCGTACCTGGGCCAGTCAAACTCGTGAAGAAATTTCTACGACCGCAATACTAAGCGGTAGAGATGACATCAAAGCGCAACTTGTTGCGCGGTTGGCTACCTCAGACCAAAGCATCTCTGAGCCCTTCAGCATCCAGGCGGATAGCGTTGAGGAAGCGATCGCGTTCGCTTGTGCCTGTGTCATTGGCGACTTTCGCCTATCAAACCGCGCAGTCGTCGTTACAGGAGTTGATGGTTGGCGATTTATCGAAGGCAACACGGGGATAACCATCGCAGTAACTGCTAGACCTGAATACGCCGAACGACCGACCAAACGCTCAAATCTAAAGGTGATAATTCCATTCGCTGCTGGAGACGTTTCTGGCCATTTTCGCGGTGCTGCAAGCTTAGATGAGCGAGCAGACTTTAGCCTGGAACGCCTAGAGCACGATCAATTCGAAAAGGCATTGGTGGACATCGGAATAGACCCCAGCGATGCTGAAAGACTCTCACGAGCCACTGGACGCTCATGGTCCGTATTCGTTCGACAAAGGTCGCGGAACCCGGCGCTACATACTCCTCGTTGGCTCAGCCTGCCTCAGTCCCATGCTCTAGCGACAATGTGTCTCGTAGGAGGTTGGTCTACTGAGAACAAGGCGGATCAAACCATTGTCGAGAAAATCGCGGGGCGACCATATCATGAGGTGGAAGGAGATTTGTCCATTCTGAGTGCCACAGAAGATGCACCGGTCATGCGTATTGATCGCGTCTGGAAAGCCAAGTCGCCAATCGAACTTCTCGCTCTATTCGGGCCGCAACTGACATCCTCGGAATTGGACCGCTTCTTCAATGCGCTCCGCTCAATTCTGATCGAACCTGATCCTGAACTTGAACTACCCGCCGACGAGCGATACGCAGCTCAAATACACGGCAAAGTGCGTCCACAGTCGGGCCTTCTCATTCGCTCGTTGTGCGACACCTTGATTAAGTTTGCAGTCCGTGGTGTGGACATTCCAGGCCTTCAGCACTTGAACTTGCAAGAGCGTGCAGCAGCTTTCGTCCGCGACATACTCGGCTCTGCGAATGCCTCTCGTTGGCTATCGCTAAGTTCGCTGCTCCGACCACTCGCCGAGGCAGCGCCTGATGAATTTCTGAAGGCAATCGAAAGGAGCCTTTCTACCCCAGAGCAGCCTGTCGCCGCGCTCATACGCGAAACAGGTTCTTCGGCCATGTTTGGTCGATGTTACCATGCAGACCTATTGTGGGCGCTAGAACTCCTTGCTTGGGCCCCTGAACGGCTTACGCGAGTTGCGTATATTCTCGCGCAACTAGGTACCATCCCGATCAAGGGAAATTGGGGGAATTCTCCGCAACGGTCACTACTCAATCTTTATCGTTCTTGGCTTCCACAAACCTCCGCCTCGTTAGAACAAAGAATTGCGAGTCTTGATCGGTTAATAGCTACACACGCGGATGCAGCCTTCGCGCTTTTAGACAGTCTAGTCCACACTCACGGAGACATGGCAGTGCCGTCAGCGCGACCACGTTGGCGCGACGATGACGCTGGTTCTGGTCGTGGGGTACCAGGCCAAGAGACGCACAAGATGCTGATCGAGGCTGCCGAGCGTATGCTTTCACTGGCAGACGGCAACGCCTCGCGTGTCGTCACGCTAGTTGAGAAAATCTCGTTTTTCGACCCTCCCCGGGTCGCACGCGTATTAGCAATATGTAGAGATTTCACGACTGCCGACGTTTCAGATCACGATAAGGCGCTTGTTCGCGCGGCACTACGCAAGCACATCAACCACGCCCGAAACTATGGCCGACCTAAGGGGGCAGCTCTTGAAAGTCACTTGCGCCCTATAGAGACCTTGTACGAAGAGCTTACCCCGGCGAGCGTCACTGATAGACATGCGTGGCTATTTGAGAATGACTGGCCTGACTTACCTACCCGAGTCCGTGATGAGAACTACCAAGAGAGGGCCAAACTCCTAGAGAAACTGAGAGCAGCTGCCGTACGCGAGGTTTACGCGAATGGCGGCCTTTCAGGAATTGCCGAATTTTCTAGCGTCACAAACGGTCATTACGTTGGCCTTGCCGTAGCT
>Ga0070741_10006489_pt1 | contig 25054 bp, 28 predicted proteins | sample Coa_R1_4_FD_66440 | JGI IMG/M metagenome (GOLD analysis project Ga0070741, IMG submission 66440) | Surface soil microbial communities from Centralia Pennsylvania, which are recovering from an underground coalmine fire - Coalmine... | ecosystem: Environmental > Terrestrial > Soil > Unclassified ... | reverse complement strand
AGCTCGAGGAGGGGCGCCTTGCCCTGTGCGCGGAGCCGGTCGATCTCCGAGCGGAGCGTCCCGTACCGGTTTCCGACGTAGTCGACGTGCTCCAGGAACTCCCCCTGCTGGACGCGGCGTTCGAACTCCTCCGCGGTCAGGAACCAGTAGTGGACGCCGTCGACCTCGCCGGGCCGCTGTGCCCTCGTCGTCGCCGACACGGCGAGCGCGAGCTCGGGGAAGCGCGGCAGGACGAGCTCGATCAGCGTCCCCTTGCCGGCACCCGACGGGCCGGTCACGACGAAGACGGGCTTCGTGCTACGAACGGTGGTTGAAGAGGGCAATCAGCTCGTGACGCTGGCGATCGGAGAGGCCGCCGACCGTCTTCGACTGGCTGATGCGGCACTGGTTGAGCAGGCGCGCGGCCTTCACGCGACCGAACTTCGGCACCGCCATCAGCATGTCGAACACCTTCGCAGTCGAGACGTACTCCGGAGGCTCACCGAGGATCTGCTCGATCGACACGCTGCCCGACTTCAGGTCCTTCTTCAGCTGCGCCCGCTTGACCCGGATGTCGTTCGCCCTCTTCAGCGCCTCCATGCGTTGGTCGAGCGAACGGACGGGAGCCTGCACCTGGGTCTGCGGGGGCACCATGAGCGCAGCATCCTACCAACCTGTACGCGCCGTGCAACTGGGTCGTTCTGCAGCTAGTTCTCTAATCTGGCAACAGATCCGAGCGCCGCACAGAACGCGTCGGCGACGTGAGCGAAGCCGGCATCGTCCACTGCGGCCGCGAGCTCCTCGCGCACGCGGGCGGGCGCACCGGGGTCGGCGAACAGGACCGTGCCGAGCGAGACGTGGGTTGCGCCGCACGCGACGAGCTCGAGCACGTCGCGTCCGGTGAAGACGCCGCCCATGCCGACGATCGGCAGCTCGGTCGCCCGCCGAGCGGCGACGACCGCGGCGAGCGCGACCGGCTTCAGCGCCGGTCCGGAGTAGCCGCCGGTCGTCCGCCGGAGCTTCGGGCGGAGCGACGGGTCGAGCGCGACGCCGCGCAGGGTGTTGACGAGGCTGATGCCGTCGGCGCCGGCCGCCTCCGCGGCGCGCACCGTCTCCCCCACGTCCCACGCGTGCGGCGAGAGCTTCGCGTACAGCGGCAGCGCCGTCGCGGCGCGGCAGGCGGCGACGATCTCGGCCGCCGATTCGGGCGCCTCGTCGACGTTCGGGCAGCTGAGGTTGAGCTCGATCGTGACGTCGTCGAGGGCCGCGCACGTCTCGGCGTACTCGGCGGCCGTGAAGCCCCCGACGGACACCCAGAGCGGCACCCCGAGCTGCCGCAGCGCGGGCAGGGATTCGGCCAGAAACCGCTCTCTGCCTGGGTTTGCGAGCCCGATCGCGTTCAGCAGCCCGTGCTCCGCCTCGGCGATCCGGGGCGGCTCGTTGCCCGCCCGCGGCTCCGGCGTGACGGTCTTCGTCACGAACGCGTCGAGCGACCGCGCGACCTCCGGCGCCGTCAGCGCGTCCAGGCAGCCGCTCGCGTTCAGGAGCTGCACAGGACGGGCCCTTCGACGCACAGCCGCTTCAGCTCGCCGTCGATCTCCACCGCGCAGCCGTAACAGGCGCCGTAGCCGCAGGCCATCGGCGCCTCCCACGCGAGCTGGGCGCCGGGGTGGAGCGCGCGCACCGCCTCGAGCATCGGCTCCGGCCCGCACGCGAGCACGTCGCGGCCGGCCGGCAGCGCATCGGTCACGAGCACCGGGTCGATCACAACCTCGGCGTTCGGGACGAGCGCCGCCGCTTCGGCGTGGTGGCCGCTGCGGAAGCCGAGCACGGCCGGCGGCCGGTCGAGCGCCTCCGAGAGATACGGCAGCGGCGCGACGCCGATGCCGCCGCCGACGAGCAGCGGGCGCGCGACGTCGAGACGGAAGCCGTTGCCGAGCGGACCGAGCACGCCGATGCGGTCGCCGGGCTCGAGCGCCGCGAGCGCGCGCGTGCCGGGGCCGACCGGGTCGAGGAGGAACGCGAGCTCGTTCGCCGGCGCGAAGCACAGCGACATGGGACGCGGCAGCACGCGGCCCGGCGCCTCGAGCATGAAGAACTGTCCGGGAGCCCCGGGGTCGAGCGTGCCGCGCTCGACGCGCACGAGCGCGTACGGACCGACCGGCTCGACCGCGACGACGCTACGACGCTCGCGCCGCAGCCTCGGCATCCATCCGCTCCTGCAACGACAGTGCCGTCTCCGCGCGCGCGTTTGCGATCGCGTGCACGGCCGCCGTCGCGGCGGCGACGGTCGTGATGCACGGGACGCGGGCGGCGAGCGCCGCCTCGCGGATCAGGTAGCCGTCGCTGCGCGGCTCGGGGCCCAGGTCGGGCGTGTTGACGACCAGGTTGCAGCGCCCGCGGCGGATCAGGTCGACCACGCTCGGCGCGTCGCCGGGCTCGCTCACCTTGCGCACGTCCAGCACCTCGAGCCCGGCGCCGCGGAGCGTGCGCGCGGTGCCGCCGGTGGCGTAGAGCTGGAAGCCGAGGCCCGCGAACGCGGCCGCGACCGGGATCGAGGCGGCCTTGTCCTCGTCGCGCACCGAGAGGAAGACGGCCCCCTCGCCGGGCAGCGCGCGGCCGGCGGCGCGCTCCGCCTTGGCGAAGGCGGTCGGCAGGTCGGCGGCGCTCGTCATCACCTCGCCGGTCGAGCGCATCTCGGGCCCGAGGACGGGGTCGGCGCCGGGGAAGCGCGCGAACGGCAGGACGGCCGCCTTCACGCTCACCTGGCGCGGCGGCCGCTCCGCCGGCAGCTCGAGCTCGGCGAGCCGCGCGCCCGCGGCGAGCCTGCACGCAGCCGCGACCAGGTTGACGCCGATCGCCTTCGACGCGAACGGCACCGTCCGCGACGCGCGCGGGTTCACCTCGAGCACGAACACCTCCTCCTCGGCGACGGCGAGCTGCACGTTGAGGATCCCGACCACGCCGAGCGCCGGCCCGAGCCGGCGGACGATCGAGTGGATCTCGGCCGTCGCCTCGGGCGTCAGCGACTGCGCGGGCAGCACGCAGGCCGAGTCGCCGGAATGGACGCCGGCCTCCTCGACGTGCTGCATGACGGCGGCGACGTAGCTGTCGGCGCCGTCGCAGAGGGCGTCGACGTCGATCTCGATCGCCCGTTCGAGGAACCGGTCGACGAGCGTCGGCCCCTGCACGCCCGCGAACGCCTCGCGCACGTCGCCGGCGTCGTGGCAGACGCGCATCGCGCGCCCGCCGAGCACGTAGGAGGGGCGCACCAGCACCGGGTAGCCGATCCGGTCGGCGATGTCGACGGCCTCGGCGCCCGACGCCGCGATCCCCCACTCCGGGCAGCGGATGCCGAGCTCGCGCAGCAGGCTGCCGAAGCGCTCGCGGTCCTCCGCGAGGTCGACGGCCTCGAACGGGGTGCCGAGAATCCGGAAGCCCGCGGCCTCGATCGCGCGCGCGAGCTTCAGCGGCGTCTGGCCGCCGAACTGGATGACCACGCCCTCGGGCCGCTCGCGCTCGCACACCGCGAGCACGGACGCGGCATCGAGCGGCTCGAAGTACAGGCGGTCGGAGGTGTCGTAGTCGGTCGAGACGGTCTCGGGGTTGCAGTTGACCATCACCGCCTCGTACCCGAGCGCGCGGAACGTCTGCACGGCGTGCACGCAGCAGTAGTCGAACTCGATCCCCTGGCCGATGCGGTTCGGGCCGGAGCCGAGGATGACGACGCGCGCCGCGTCGCCCGCCGGCGGCCGCTCGTCGCGCTCGCCCCACGTGCCGTAGAAGTAGTTCGACTCGGCCTCGACCTCGCCCGCGCAGGAGTCGATGCGCCGGTAGACGGGCGGCTCGGCCTGCTGGCGGGCCTCCTCGGCCGCGAGCCCTGCGAGCTCCCGCTCGAACCAGGGGTGCAGGTTCTCCGGCCGCCACTCGAACGGCCCCTCGAGCCCCCGCTTCGCCTTCACGAACGCCTCCAGGAACGAGCGGCCGATCCCCATCGTCTCGCCGACCGACTTCATCTGCGTGCCGAGCGTGCGGTCGGCGCCCGCGAACTTCTCGAACGCGAAGCGCGGGATCTTGACGACGACGTAGTCGAGCGTCGGCTCGAAGCTCGCGGGCGTGGTGCGCGTCAGGTCGTTCGGCACCTCGTCGAGCGTGTAGCCGACCGCGAGCTTCGCGGCGACCTTTGCGATCGGGTAGCCGGTCGCCTTCGACGCGAGCGCCGACGAGCGCGACACGCGCGGGTTCATCTCGATCACGCGCAGCTCGCCGGTCGTTCGCTCCCGTGCGAACTGGATGTTCGAGCCGCCCGTGTCGACGCCGACCGCGCGGATGACCGCGATCGCGGCGTCGCGCAGCTCCTGGTAGGCCTCGTCCGAGAGCGTCATCTGCGGCGCGACGGTGATCGAGTCGCCGGTGTGCACGCCCATCGGATCGAGGTTCTCGATCGAGCAGACGACGACGACGTTGTCCGCTCGGTCGCGGACGACCTCGAGCTCGAACTCGTCCCAGCCCCGCACCGACTCCTCGACGAGCACCTGGCCGATCGGGGACTCGGAGAGGCCGCGCTCGACCTGCGCGCGCAGCTGCTGCGGGGTGTCGGCGAAGCCGCCGCCGTGCCCGCCGAGCGTGAACGCGGGCCGCACGACCGCGGGCAGCGAGACGCCCGCGAGGTCGTCGACGGAGGTGACGATGCGCGACGTCGGCACCTTCAGACCGCACGACTCGACGGTCGTCTTGAAGAGCTCGCGGTCCTCGGCGCGGCTGATCGCCTCCATGTTCGCGCCGATCAGCTCGATGCCGAGCTCGCGCAGGACGCCCGCGCCGTGCAGCTCGCGCGCGACGTTGAGCGCGGTGCCGCCGCCCATCGTCGGCAGTAGCGCGTCGGGCCGCTCCCGGCGCAGCACGCCGGCGACGCCTTCGAGGTCGAGCGGCTCGAGGTAGGTGCGGTCGGCGAAGCCGGGGTCGGTCATGATCGTCGCCGGGTTCGAGTTGACGACGATCGTGCGGAAGCCGTCCTCGCGCAGCACCTTCAGCGCCTGGCAGCCGGCGTAGTCGAACTCGGCCGCCTGGCCGATCACGATCGGGCCGGAGCCGACGAGGCAGATGGACTCGAGGTCGCGTCTTCTAGGCAACGGCCTTCAGCTCCTCGACGAACCCCTCGAGCAGGACGGACGCGTCGTGCGGCCCCGGGGAGGCCTCGGGGTGGAACTGCACCGAGCGGGCGCGCAGCTCCGGGTAGGCGAGCCCTTCGACGGTGCCGTCGTAGAGCGAGCTGTGCGTGACGCCCGACTCGTCGCCGGGCGCGACGGCGAAGCCGTGGTTCTGCGACGTGACGAGCACGCGCCTCGTCGCATGGTCGACGACGGGGTGGTTCGCGCCGCGATGCCCGAACGGCAGCTTGAACGTCTGCTTGCCGGTCGCGACCGCGAGCAGCTGGTGGCCGAGGCAGACGCCGAGGACCGGCGTGCGGCCGAGCAGCTCCTCGACGGTGCGCGCCTCCCCGCCGAGCGGCGCCGGGTCGCCGGGCCCGGGCGAGAGCACGACGCCGTCGTAGCCGGCGAGCGTGTCGGCGTCGACGCCGTGCGGGAAGACGTCGACGGCGGCGCCGGCGGCGGCGACGCGGCGGAGGATCGACCGTTTGCAGCCGTAGTCGACCACCGCGACGCGCACCGCGCCCTCCGCGGCGAACGTGTACGCCTCGCGCGTCGACACGCCGGCGACGAGGGCGGCGCCCGCCATCTGCGGCTGCGCGCGGACGGCGGCGAGCGTCTCGTCGAGGTCGGCGTCGCCCGCGACGGCGGCGGCCCGCATCGCGCCGCGCTCCCGCAGGTGCAGGACGAGCGAGCGCGTGTCGACGCCCGTGAGCGCGACGAGGCCGTGCTCGCACAGCCAGTCCGTCCACTCGGGCCCGCGCGCGTCGCGCATCACGACCGCCTTCGCGTGCGCACGGCGCGACTCGGAGCGGTGCTCGTCGACACCGTAGTTGCCGACCATCGGCGCCGTGAAGCAGACGATCTGCCCCTCGAAGCTCGGGTCGGTCGCGACCTCCTGGTAGCCGGTCATCGACGTCGTGAAGACCGCCTCGCCGAACGCCGGGCCGGCGGCCCCGACCGACTCGCCCTCGAAGACGGTGCCGTCTTCGAGGATCAGGCTGCCGCGGCTCACCGCTCGAACGCCACGCGGCCCGCGGCGACGGTCAGGGCGACGCGCCCGCGGAGGCGCTTGCCGAGGAGCCAGGAGTTGCCGGAGCGCGAGCGCAGCTTCGTCGCCTTCACGCGCCAGCCGGCTTCGAGGTCGACGAGCGTCAGGTTCGCCGGCGCCCCGACGGCGACGCGGGGCCGGTCGAGCCCGAAGATCGCGGCGGGGCCCGCGGACAGCCGCTGCAGCAGCGTCTCGAGCGGAAGCAGGCCCGGCTCGACGAGATACGTGTAGAGCGCCGAGAAGGCGGTCTCGAGCCCGAGCACCCCGAACGGCGCCGACTCGAACGGCACGTCCTTCTCCTCCGGCGCGTGCGGCGCGTGGTCGGTTGCGATCGCGGCGATCGCCCCGTCGCGCACCGCGTCGAGGAGCGCTGCGCGGTCGGCGGCGGTCCGGAGCGGCGGGTTCATCTTCAGGTTGGGATCGAGGGTGCGGATCGCCTCGTCGGTGAGGCAGAGGTGGTGCGGCGTCGCCTCGGCGGTGACGGGCGCGCCGAGCGACTGCCCGCGGCGCAGGTGCTCGACCGACTCGCGCGCCGACAGGTGCATCAGATGCACCGGCCGCCCGGTGTCGGCGGCGAGGTCGACGTCGCGGGCGACCATCAGGCTCTCGCCGAGCGACGGCCAGCCGCCCAGCCCGAGCTCGGCCGCGACCGCGCCGGCGTGGGCATGGCCGCCGCGCGTCAGCGTCGGCTCCTCGCAGTGCACGGCGATCATGCGGCCGGTGACCGCGTTGTACTGGAGCGCGCGCCGCATGACGCCGGCGGCGGCGACGGGGCGGCCGTCGTCGGTGAACGCGGCGGCGCCGGCGGCGGCGAGCTCGGCGAGCTCCGCGAGCTCCTCGCCCGCCTGTCCGCGGGTCAGCGCGGCCATGAAGCCGACGGGCACGTGGGCCTCCGCCTCGGCGCGGGCGCGCAGGCCCCGGACGAGCTCCGGCCGGTCGACGACCGGGTCGGTGTTCGGGACGGCGAGGATGGCGCAGTAGCCGCCGGCCGCCGCGGCTGCGGTGCCGCTCTCGATCGTCTCCTCGTCCTCGCGGCCCGGCGTGCGCAGGTGCACGTGCGGGTCGACGAACGCAGGGACGAGCAGCCGGCCTTCAGCCTCGACCACGCGATGCTCGTTCGTGTCGAGCCCTTCGCCGAGCTGCGCGACGACGCCGCCGTCGATGCGCACGTCGAGCAGCGCGTCGATCCCCTCGACGGGGTCGAGGACGCGCGCGCCGCGGATGACGAGGTTGTCCGCGCCCCGCCTGCCGGCGAGCACGGCGCCGGCGAGCATCACGCCACCCCCACGGCGGCGTCGACCGCGACGGGGCGGCCGGCGGTGAGCAGGTCGTAGAGCACCGCCATGCGCACGACGAGCCCGTTGCGCACCTGGTCGACGACGAGCGAGGCGTCGGAGTCGGCGACGCGCGCGTCGATCTCGATGCCGCGGTTCATCGGCCCGGGGTGCATCACCCGCTGGCCGTCGCGCACGCGTTCCGGCGTGATCCCCCAGCGGGCCGTGTACTCGCGCAGCGAGGGAACGAAGTTCGCGCCGGCGGCGATCCGCTCCTGCTGCATGCGCAGGACGTAGATCACGTCGGCGTCGGCGATCGCTTCGATGTCGTGCGTCGCGGGCGCGAGCCCGGCCGGCAGCAGCGCGGGCGGCCCGACGAGCGTCGCGCGCGCGCCGACCAGCTCGAGCGCCTGCAGGAGCGAGCGCGCGACGCGCGAGTGCGCGACGTCGCCGACGATCGCGACGTGGAGGCCGTCGAGCCGGCCGAACGCCCGGCGCATCGTGTAGAGGTCGAGCAGCGCCTGCGTCGGGTGCTGATGCTTGCCGTCGCCGGCGTTCACGACCCGCGCTCCCGTGGCGCGCGCCACGAACGCGGGCGCGCCGGCTTCGGGGTGTCGCAGGACGATCACGTCGGGCTCGTAGGCGGCGAGCGTGAGCGCCGTGTCCTTCAGCGACTCGCCCTTGTCGACGGACGAGCCGGAGGAGCGCAGCGTCAGCGTGTCCGCCGACAGGCGCTTGGCCGCGAGCTCGAACGACGACGACGTGCGTGTCGACGACTCGTAGAAGACGTTCAGGACGAGCCGGCCGCGCAGCGTCGGCAGCTTCTTCGTCTCGCGCTGCTGCGAGAGCGCGAACGAGTGCGCGGTGGCGAGCAGCCGCTCGACGTCGTCGCGCTCGAGGTCGGCGATCGAGAGCAGGTTGCGGCGCTCGGGGCGAGGCGGCAGCAGGTCGCCGCCGATCACGCGCAGGTCAGTCATCGCCGTCCTCCCCGTTCGAGCCGACGAGGAGGACGCGGTCGACCTCGTCGATCTCGACGAGCTCGACCTGGATGCGCTCGCCCTGCGCGGTCGGCAGGTTCTTCCCGACGTAGTCGGGCCGGATCGGCAGCTCACGGTGCCCGCGGTCGGCGAGCACGGCGAGCTGCACGCGCTGCGGGCGGCCGTACTCGAAGAGCGCGTCGATCGCGGCGCGGATCGTGCGGCCGGTGTAGAGGACGTCGTCGACGAGCACGACCGTGCGGCCTTCGAGCTCGAAGTCGAGCTTCGTGTCGCGGACGAGCGGCTGCGGCCGCCGCGGCGCCTGGCCGCCGCGCACGTGGACGTCGTCGCGGTGGAAGGTGATGTCGAGCTGGCCGAGCGCGAGCGCGACGCCGGAGCGCTCCTCGACCAGCCGGCGCAGCCGCTGCGCGAGCGGGACGCCGCGCGTGTGGATGCCGACCAGCGCGACCGAGTCGAGGTCGTCGTTGCGCTCGATCAGCTCGTGCGCGATGCGGGAGAGCGTCCGCGCCACGTGTTCCTCGTCGAGGAGCACGCGGGCGCCGGGCAGGACGGCAGGGTGAGACATTCGACTCCTTTCCGGCCTCGCTGGACCGGGTTAAAGGGGCGTGTGCGGTTGCAGCATAGGCGATGGCGCCGGACGAAGTACCCTCGCCGTCGTGGAGGGCGAGCTTCTCGAGCGGTATGCCCGGCTGATCGTCGGCTTCGGCGCGAACATCCAGCCGGGCCAGCAGGTGCTGCTGATCACCTCCCCCGAGGCGGCGCCGCTCGTGCGGGCGATCGCCGCGCGCGCCTACGAGCGCGGCGCGCTGTTCGTCGACCCGTGGTGGTTCGACCCGTACGTCAAGCGGCTGCGGGCGCTGCACGCCGACCCGGAGACGCTCGAGTACGTGCCGCCGTGGTACGGCACCCGGCTGCTCGAGCTGTCGGAGGCGCACGGCTGCCGCATCTCGATCTCGCCGAACACGCCGCCCGGGCTCCTGGAGGACACCGATCCCTCGCTCGCCGGCCGCGACACGTTGCCGTCGCTGAAGGAGCACTTCCCGATCATCAACGCGAAGACGACGAACTGGCTGGTCGTCCCGTGGGCGGTGCCCGCCTGGGCGCGGCGCGTCCACCCGGGGCTCCCGGACGACGAGGCGATGGCGCGGCTCGAGGAGCAGCTCGTGTACGTGCTGCGGCTCGACGAGCCCGACGCGGAGGCGGCGTGGCGCGACCGGATCGGCCAGCTGCACGCCGCGGCGACGAAGGTCGACGCGGAGCGCTTCGACTCGCTGCACTTCGAGGGGCCGGGAACCGACCTGACCGTGGGCCTGCTGCCCACCTCGCGCTTCGCCCAGGACCGGCCCGGCACGACGACGGTCGACGGCATCGTCCACCACGCGAACCTGCCGACGGAGGAGATCTTCACGTCGCCCGACCCGGCCCGCACGGAGGGCGTCGTGAGCGCCACGAAGCCGCTCGACGTCGGCGGCACGCTCGTGCAGGGCCTGCAGGTGCGGTTCGAGGGCGGCCGCGTCGTCCGGATCGAGGCGCAGGAGGGCGCCGAGGCGCTGCGCGCACGGGTTGCGAAGGACGACAACGCCGGCAGGCTCGGCGAGGTGGCGCTCGTCGACCGCGACGGCCGGATCGGCAAGACGGGGACGGTCTTCTTCAACACGCTGCTCGACGAGAACGCCGCGAGCCACCTGGCGCTGGGGAACGCCTACGCGACCGCGGTCGGCGAGGCGGACCGCGGCCGGATCAACGCGAGCGCGATCCACATCGACTTCATGATCGGGTCGGACGACGTCGCCGTCACCGGCGTCAAGGCCGACGGGTCACGCGTCCCCGTGCTGCGCGGCGGCGCCTGGCAGCTCTGAGAGCCGGCGCGGCGGCCGCGCGCCCTTCCGGACGAGCGTCGGCTCGCCGCGCTCCCGGAACGGCACCTCGATCACGTCGAAGTCGCGCGGCACGACCGTGGGCGTGAACACGGCCTCGGCCTCGGCGGCGAGCTCGGCGCCCGCGTAGCGCGGCGACAGGTGCGTGAGCGCGAGCAGACGCACGCCGGCGTCGCGGGCGAGCTCGGCGGCCTGCCTGGCGGTCGAGTGCAGCGTGTCCTCGGCGCGGTCGCGCTCGTCCTCGCCGAACGTCGCCTCGTGCACGAGCACGTCGGCGCCCTCGGCGAGGATGCGCACGGTCTCGGTCGGCGCGGTGTCGCCCGAGAGGACGATCCGCCGGCCCGGGCGCGCCGGCCCGAGGACGGCGTCCGGGGTGAGCGTCCGCCCGTCGTCGAGCGTGATCGACTCGCCGCGCTGCAGCGCCCCGCGCTCCGGCCCCGAGGGCACGCCGAGCGCGTCGGCGGCCTCGACGTCGAACCGGCCCGGCCGGTCGTCCTCGACGAGGGCGTAGCCGACGGCCGAGACGCCGTGATGCACGGGGAAGACGAGCAGGCGAAACCCGTCGCGCTCGAGCGCGTCGCCGGCGCGCACCTCGGCGAGCTCGACCTCGTAGGTGAGCCGGCCGATCAGGCGGCGCAGGTCGCCGAAGAGCTGCTGCAGGCCGGGCGGCCCGTACACGGTCAGCGGCTCCTCGCGCTGGCGGAGCGCGAACGTCTTCAGCATCCCCGGCAGGCCGAGGTAGTGGTCGGCGTGGAAGTGCGTCAGGAAGACGTCGGGCAGGTCGGGCAGGCCGAGCGACGAGCGCATCAGCTGCCGCTGCGTCCCTTCGGCGCAGTCGACGAGCAGCCGGTCGCCGCCCCGCCGGATGAGCGTGGCCATGGGCGCGCGGCCCGCGCTCGGCGCGCTGGCGGCGGTGCCGAGGAAGACGATGTCGAGCTCCACGGGCGACGATTGTCGCAGCGGCGCGCCGCGGCCGAGTCGTTCGGGCTACGGCAGCACGAGCTTCTCGCCGGCGCGGATGTCGGCGCCGGGCAGGTGGTTCGCCTGTTCGATCCGCCAGATCGCGTCCTGGACGCTGCCGGCGTAGTGCCGCTCGGCGATCGACCAGAGCGTGTCGTACGGGCGGACGGTGACGACCTGCTTGCGGCCGTGCGCCTGCGAGGAGTGTGCCGCCGCGCTCCAGACGAGCACGGCTATCCCGACCAGGATGAGGATGCGGACGAACATGTGTTCGCCATGCTAGCGAACACCTGTTCGGTCCGTCAAGTCGGGCTGACGTCCCCGCTTCCCCGCCGGGCGACCGCCACGCAGACGCCTCGGTTCGAGGCGAAGCCGCGCCGGCACGCGAGCCGGGGCGGCGGGTCGGCGGGCGTCTCGAGCGGCGCCGCGGCCGTGTCCGACGGCGACCACGCGGCCGCGGCCCCGGTCGGGCACGCGTGGACGTCCGCGAGCTCGGTGCGCACCACCTGGGCGGCGTACTTCGGCTGCCAGCCGACCCGGTAGAGGCCGCTCTGCCAGCCGGCGAGGCTCGTCTCGTCGACCAGCTTGAAGATGTTGACGTTCGTGATCGACGCGTCGCACTCGGCGGTGTCGATCAGCCGCCGGTACCACTGGGCCTGGTAGTCGGGCGTGCCCGTCACCGTGTCGATGCCCCACCCCGCCGTCTCGACGCCGGTGTAGGCGGGCCCCGTCTCGAGCGTCTGGATGCCGACCTCGTTGAGGCTCACCGGCAGGCGGCCCGGGCCTACGGTCGGCTGGCCGCTGCCGGTGAACGCGTCGTAGAACGCCCGGTAGACGAGGTTCAGCGTCGAGACGCCGTACGACGGGCCGCCGGCGAGGCTGTTGCCCTGCGCGAACGGCACGGACTGCGGGATCGGGTAGGGGTGCAGGTCGAGCCCGTCCATGATCGGGCTGCCCGCGTACGGGCTCGCGCGGTACCAGGCGCCGAGCGCGGCGAGGAAGTCGAACGGACTCGAGTCGCGGTGCACGCGGCCGTCGACCGCGGCGCCGTGGGGCGACAGCCCGAGGCCCCAGACGAAGATGTCCGGGTTCACCGCCTTGAGCGCCCGGTAGCCGGCGGCGAGGAAGGCGCCGCAGGCGGCGGCCGAGACGAGCTGCCCGCTCGCCGAGTACTGCGGGTTGACGAACAGCGGCTGGTTGCACTCGTTCATCACGACGTAATGCGTCACCGTCGGATAGGTCGTGGCGAGGTTCGCGAGCCAGGCGGCGAAGCGCGGCGCGTTCGCCGGGTCGCCCGCCGCGGCCGAATGGCGCGGGTAGACGTCGAGCGTCACGGTGACGCCGGCGAGGTTCGCGGCGGCGAGCGCGTCCGGCAGGAAGTCCTGCAGCGTGAGGCCGTGGCCGAGGTCCTCGAAGCCGGTCGGCTGGGTGTCGTCCCAGCGCACGGTCATCGTGTTGTCGAACATCCCGAGGCTCGTGAGCGACGGGAAGAACGGGCCGGCGCCGCGGGCGAAGAGGCCGGCGTCGTCGTTGATCCCGAAGCGCACGCCGTCCGCGCCGGCCCGCGCCGCCCCGAAGCACAGGGCCGCGGCGAGGAGAGCGAGCAGCGTCAGCGCGCGTTTCACGTGCGGAGAGGGTTCGAGTGGGTGGGCGCTAACCCTGCAGGAGCGGCTCGACCGCGTCGAACAGGCGCGCCGGGCCGTTCCGCACCGGGTCGTCGGCGGGCAGGCCGGTCGCCTCGGCGGCCGCCGCGATCGCCCGCTCCGCGGCGGCGGCGTCGAGCTGGGCCGTGTTGACGGCGACGGCGTGCACCCGGGCGGGCCGCGCGAGCAGGCTGATCCGCTCGTGCAGCTCGACGATCTCGCGGAGCGGCGGCATCGGGAAGCGCTCGTTCTCGTCGACGTGCGTCTGGCCGGCGAGGTGGCAGAGGACGAACCCGTGCGGCGCTGCGCCGTGGACGAGGCCGAGCGTGACGCCCGAGTAGGCGGGATGGAGCAGCGAGCCCTGCCCTTCGACCCACAGCACCTCCCCGCCCCGCCCGACGCCGTCGAGGACGAGCTGCTCGGCGGCGCCGGCGAGGAAGTCCGCGACCACCGCGTCGACCGAGATGCCCCAGCCTGCGATCGCGATCCCGGTCTGCCCGGTGGGCACGAACTCGCTGCGGTAGCCGCGCCGCCTCGCCTCGCGGTCGAGCTCGAGCGACACCGTCATCTTCCCGATCGCGCAGTCGGAGCCGACGGTGAGGATCACCTTCGCGCCGTGCACGAGGTTCGCGCCGGTCGGGACGTTGAGGCCGCGGGGCGGCTTGCGCAGGTCGCGCAGGGCGACGCCGTGTGCGGCGGCGAGCGCGGACAGCTCGTCGTCCTCGGTGAGGAACTCGTGCAGGCCGTTCTCGAGGTCGAGCCCGGCCGCGATGCACTGCTTCAGCAGCTCGCGCCACGCGGGCGGGAAGCGGCCGCCGGCCGTGGCGACGCCGACGAGCGCGGTGGTGGGCCGGTGCGCGAGCGCCTCGTCGACGGAGTGGACGAGCGGCACGCCGTCCTGCTCGTTCGCGGAGCTCGTCGAGTCGAGGATCGCGACGACGTCGCCGCGCCGGTAGCGCAGGACGCCGCGGGCCGTCTTGCCGTAGTGCGGGTCGTGCGACAGCCCCTCGCAGAGGAGCAGGAGCCTACGCTCGCGCGACACCGAGCCCCGGCCGGCCGGATGGAAGCTGCACGCCGTCGCTGAGGCGCACGCCGGGCCATGGGTCGTGCGCGAGCAGGAGGTTGCCGTCGAGGTCGACGTGGTCGGCGAGGCTCGCGATGTGCACGCCGGCGGCGATGCCGAGCCCGGACTCGACCATGCAGCCGAGCATCACGCCGAGCCCGAGCGCGCGCGCGGCGGCGGCCATGCGCACCGCCTCGCGGATGCCGCCCGACTTCGCAAGCTTGATGTTGACGCCGTGGGCGCGCTCCGCGCACGACGCGACGTCGGCGAGCGTGTGGCAGTCCTCGTCGACGTAGATCGGCACCGGCGAGCGCCGTTTCAGCTCGGGCCCGTCCGGGTCGCCCGCGGGGAGCGGCTGCTCGCAGTACTGGACGTCGATGCGCGGCAGGACGTCGAGCGCCTCGTCGAGCGTCCACGCCTCGTTGACGTCGCACTGCAGCGGCAGTGCGGTGACGCGGCGGACGGCGGCGACGCGGTCGGCGTCGAGCCCGTCGCGGCCGCCGAGCTTCAGCTTCAGCCGGCGGAAGCCCCTGCCGGCCACCCGCTCGGTGCGCCGTGCCATGTCGTCGGGGTCGCCGAGCCAGATCGTCCACGATGTCGGCGGCCCCGCCGGCTCGAGGCCGAGCAGGCGATGGACCGGGAGGCCGGTGAGCTTGCCCTGCAGGTCGTGCAGCGCGCCGTCGAGCGCCGCCCGGGCCGCGTACTGGCCCGGCGGCAGCGTGCGCCAGATCGCGTCGAGCGCGAAGGGGTCGTCGCCCGGATCGACCTGCTCGAGCCACGCGAGCGCCGTCTCGGCGGTCTCGCCGTAGCGGTCGTAGGGGGCGCCCTCGCCGAATCCGGCGGCCTCGCCGTGCCGGAGCTCGACCTGGACGACGTCGGTCTCGTCCTCCGACCCGCGCGAGATCGTGAAGGTCTCGGCGAGCGTCAGCGTCGCTTTCAGGGCCCGCAACTGCACGGGGCTACACTACGGATTCCCCGGCGCCCGTAGCTCAGGGGATAGAGCGTTCGCCTCCGGAGCGAAAGGTCGCAGGTTCGATTCCTGCCGGGCGCATTCGATAGATAGGCGACGAGCCGAGGTCAGATACGCGCTTGACGGCCGCCGAGCACAGCCTCGACGGCCGTCGCCGTCCCCGGTGCTGTCCTCGTGCGCGAGAAGTTGCCGATTAGCAGGCATGTCTGATCCTGCCGGGCGCACTCCCTGATCATCTCTGCGAACCGGGTCCTCGCGGCGGGAGCCGATAACGCATCGAACGTCATCACGGCCCCAACTCGCCGTGACGGCGAACACGCCCGGCTGCTTGGGTCGTGGAGGCCACGACGCATAGTGGTGTATAGTGATGCCATGGGTCGGACTCAGATCTACCTCGGAAGCGATGAGCTCGAGCTCCTCGATCGCGTCGCCCGCGCGACTGGTGCCTCCCGGTCGGAACTCGTACGGCGTGCTGTACGGAGCACGTTCGGCGAGCCGACCAAGGCAGACAAGCTCATGGCGCTCGACGCGAGTGCGGGTTCGTGGCGCGGCCGCACCTTCACCGGTAGTGAGTACGTGGACTCCGTTCGCGGCGATCTCGGCAAGCGCCTGAGCCGCCTCGGGCTCGAGTGAAGCTGCTCGACACGACGGTTGCAATCGACCACCTGCGGGGCGACCAAGCCGCAGTCGACCTCTTGAGAGGACTCGTCGAGGACGGCCAGACCATCGCCGCCAGTGAGGTCGTTCGCTTCGAGCTGGTCGCGGGAGTCCGAGACGACGAGCTCCCCTCACTCGAGCAGTTCTTCTCGGCGGTCTCCTGGGTCGCGGTCGGCGAGGACGTCGCCCGTGCGGCCGGCGAGCTGGCGCGCAAGCACCGCGCTGCGTTCAGCGGCATCGACGACGCCGACTACCTCATCGCCGCCACTGCGCTGCTCCTTGACGCCGAGCTTCTGACCACGAATGTGCGCCACTTCCCGATGCTCTCGGGCCTTCAGCCTCCGTACTGACAGCACGGAACTGCTCGAACGCGGCTGAGGACGCTCGCCGCTCAGAGGCCGAGTAGGAGCGCGAGGGCCGTATCGAGCTCGCGGAGCTCGCTCGCGCTGAGGCGGCCGACCGAATCGCCGAGCCGCTCCGGCCTCACGGCGGTCGTCTGCTCGACGAGCACGCGCGTTGGCGAGCCCTCGAGCTGGATGGTCGGGCGGAACGACCTGGGCGGCGCCGCCGTCGAGGTCGGCGAGACGAGAACGGTCGAGAGCGCGAGCAGCTCGTCGGCCTGCACGACGACGGCGTAGCGGGCGCCGCGCTGCTCCGAGCCACGGGTGCCGCGAGGGACGCGCAGCCGGAAGACCTCCCCGCGCACCACGAGCTATCCGGCGTCGGTCCAGGCAGCGGCGATCGCGTCCATCTCCTGCCGGACCCGGCGCGCCTCTGCGAGATCGTCCGGGTCGGCCGAGGCGGCTTCGGCCTCCAGCCGGAGGGCGCTCCTGCGTCTCCGCTGCTCCGCCGCCTCGTGGAGCGCGAGCCTGATCGCTTCGTCGAACAGGCTGCCTACCGACGGCCCGCCGCCGTTCCGCGGGCGCGGATCGCGCGGCGGCGCATGATCTGCCGTCCGGCGAGGCGCGCGGCCGGCACGGCCCGGGCCAGGGCGCCGAGGGCGATCCGGGCGCCGATGCCGCCGCCGAGCGCGACCAGCTCGAACCGCGGCCGCACGAGATCGGTCCACTCGAGCTTCCACTGCTCGGCGTCGCCGAGCAGCTCGTGCGTGGCGCAGCCGTGCGCGGCCGCCCACTCGATGAGCATCGCCTGCAGGACGAGGCCCGGCGAGTACCTGGCGAACTCGGGGTCGTAGCCGCCCTTCAGGTCGTACGTCCTTCCCCCGTGCAGCAGGACGATGTCCGCCGCGATCGGCCGGCCGTCGAGCCGCAGGAACACGAGGCGCAGCATCCCGCGCTTCGCCGCCCAGGCTGCGATCTCCGTGTAGAAGCGGACGGTGCGCGGGTCCGAGGCGATCGCCGTGCGAAGCGCCGACTTCCAGCCGGACGCCTCGAGCTCGAACGCGCGGCGGAGCGGCTCGGCGAGACCGTCCGCCCCGTCGACGACGTCGAGCTCGACGTGCCCCCGCCGGCCGAGCCGGCGGATCCGCGCCTGCGCCCGGTCACCGAGCGAGAAGCCCTCGAGACGGACGTACGGCGAGCGCTGCGCGACGCGCTCGACGGTCGCGTACCCGTGCCGCTTCGCGCTCGAGCGCAGCGGCGCCGCCGACGTGACGAACCGGGCCCAGACGTACACCGGGCGCGGGGCGAAGACGGCGTCGCACGCCTCCGCGATCCCGTCCTCGGAGCCGATGGGCGCGAAGGACGGGGAGTGCCCGTTCGTCGGCAGCCGGACGCCGCGCGTGCGACGCACGAGCGGCAGCACGGCGGTGAGCTCGCCTCCTTCCCGGACCGCGACCACCTCGAGCCTCCCGGCGCCGAAGGCCGCCCACCAGGCGGCGATCCATCCCGGGTAGTCGAACGGGGTCGCGCCGGTTCGCTCGGCCAGCGCGTCCCACTCCTCCGCGAGCGCGTCGATCGACGAGTGCCGCTCGACGCTCACGTCCCGAGGGTGTTCCGCGCGACGCCGAGCCGGCGCAGCGGCGGACGATCGACGACGAACGACGGGCTCAGCACGGCCCGGCCGACGAGGGACGAGAACGACGCCGCCGCCGGCAGCGCCCGCCGCGGCTGCCGCAGCCCGGAGGCGAGCGCCCGGAGCTCGCCCGCGAGCCATACGTAGGTGACGCCGCGCCTGGGCGCGACGCCGGCGAGCGCCTGATCGCGCCCCAGCGCGCACTCGACCGCGAGCGCGGGCAGGTCGAGGCCCGCCTTGATCGAGATCGCGACCGACGCCGGAAGACGGAGATTGACGTCGTGCACGTAGAACCTGCCGTCGCGCTCGATGAACTGGACCGACCCCGGGCCGACGTAGCCGACGTGGCGGACGAGCCGCTCGGCGGCGGTGAAGATCTCGGCGGGCGCCTCGGCCGGGACGTGCTGGACGGTGCTCATGCCCGCGTCCCGCGGGTAGGAGCGGAGCGTCTGGACGGGCAGGGCGGCGAAGGCCGAGCGGCTCGCGACGAAGTGGATGCGCCACGCGGCGCCGGACAGCCGCTCCTGCACGATCGCCGACCCGGTCGCGCGGACGAGCTCCCGGACGAGCTCGTCCCGCTCGCGGTCGTCGCCGGCGAGCCTCGCGAGCTGATGGACGTGCCGCTCTCCGGAGCCGGTCCCGGCCGACACCGGCTTGACGATGCAGGGCGCGGGCGGAAGCTCGGCGGCCGGCCCGTCGGCTCCGACAACCGCGGTGGCGGGGCTGTCGAGGCGCGCCGCCCGGAGCGTCTCGGGAAGGATCGACTTGTCGCAGAGCGCCGCGAACTGCCGGGCGTCGGGCCCGACGACGAGCACCGCGGAACGGCCGGCGAAGCGCGTCAGGAGCTCGGTCGCGGCCTCGTTGTCGCTCTGCATCACTGCCGCGGCGCCCTCGCTCTCGATCGCCTCGGCGATCCCGGCGAGGAACGCCGCGCCGTCCGACTGCGGCCGCGGCACAAGCCGCACGGCGGCGCACGAGGTGCGCGCGACGACCCGCACGGCGGCAGCGGTCCCGGCGGTGGCGACCACCCGGAAGCCCGCCCGGACGAGCGAGCGGCACGCCCACAGCCCGGCGCGGCCTTCGGCCTCGGCGACGACGATCGTCTCCCTCACCGGGAAAGAAGCCCTCGCAGCCTCCGCGCCGCGCGCCGGGGGACGATCGCCGCGGCGGACACGTGCGTCGCCCGGAGCTGCGCCACCGCCGCGGGCGGAAGCAGCGGGATCGCCGCGACGTAGCGGGGACGGTCGCTCGCGAACTGCTCGCGGGAGGCGCGCGAGTGCGGCATCTGCTCGAGCCGGTTGGCAAGGTCGATCGTCACGAGGCCGGCGTAGTCGTCCCGGTCGAGCTCGATCGACGACCCGTCGAGGCGGTTGCGCACCGCGTAGGGCGGCCCGCCGGTCCGCAGGTTGTCGTACAGGCTCTCGCGGACGAGCGCGCAGTAGACGTAGGCGAGCCGCTCGGCGTTGTCGCCGATCACGGCCGCCACCTTGCCGCGGGAGTCGGGCGCCACGGTCACCGTCCGGAAGACGTCGGTGCCGTAGACGCTGTGGTACAGCCCCGCGAGGCAGAGGTCGCGCTCGCAGCCCCACCCGGTCAGGAGCCCGTAGGTTCCCCGCAGGTGGTCGGCCAGCGTGCCCCGCGGATGATCGGTGTCCTCGGCGCCGATCTCCTCGAGCAGGCGGAGCGCCCGCGCGAGCTCCGGCTCGAGGTCCGGCTCTGGGTCCGACGGCATCGACCCGAGTCTACGACAGGTTTCCGCCCATCCCCTCCTGCCGCGAGGCCCCCTCGACGCGATCGCGGTTCCACGGCATAGTGAGGCGGTGGGAGGACCTGCGGCGCCTCTGACGACGGACGCGTCCCGCGAGGGAGGCTGGACGCTGGTCGAGCTGATGGTCGTGCTGGCGATCCTCGGGATCCTGCTCGTGATCGCCGTGCCCTCCTACCTCGGCTACCGCGACCGAGGCGAGCAGCGCACCGCCCAGGCAAACCTGCGAGCCGCGCTGCCCGACGTCGAGGCGTACTTCGTCGACCACCAGACGTACGTCGGCATGACGATGGGCGTCCTGCGCGCGAGCTACGACCAGGGCATCTCCGGCGAGGTCGAGATCAACAACCCGGCCGACCTGTCGGCGACGCACTACTGCCTGAAGGCCGTCGACCACACGCAGACGTACTGGCTGCGCGGCCCGGGCGGCGCGATCACCGGCTCGAAGCCGGCCAGCTGCACGTAGCGGCTACGCGGCGACCGGGTGCGCCGCCTCGACCAGCCGGTCGTGCAGCTCGCGCAATGCTCCGGGGCCGTCCAGGCTGCCCACGTGGATGGTCGGCAGGCCGGCGCGCTCGAGGTGCAGCGTCCGGCGGTCGAGCACGATGCGGCCCAGGTCGTCGACCGGTATGTGCTCGACGAGCGGGGCCGGCGTCGTCGCGACGAACACGACGTGGCCCGCGGAGAGCTCGACGCGGCCGGCGGCGCGGATGTCGCCGTCGGCCCACCAGAACATCGCGTAGCTCGGAAAGGTCATGGACGGACGGTGACGGCAGCGGGCCGGCGGGACATCGGGGTTATCGCCTAAGGTCCCGCACGTGGATTCACACGTCTTCGATGTGGACGAGGCGAAGCGCCGGCTCCAGGCGACGGGCGGCGGCTACGAGGTCGTCCACGAGAGCCCCGGCCTCGAGCTCGGCGTCTACGTGCTCGTCGCGCCCGAGCCGGACCGGCAGCAGCCGCACGAGGACGACGAGGTGTACGTCGTCCTCGAAGGGTACGGCGTCCTCGAGATCGAGGGTGCGGAGCATCCGCTCTCCGCCGGGCAGGCGATCTTCGTCCCGGCGGGCGCCGACCACCGCTTCACCGCGTACGAGCAGCTGGCCGTGCTCGTCACGTTCGCGCGCCCTCGGTAAGCCGCGCACACGTATCTGCGGGTAAGCCGCAACCGGCGACGGCTTTGCGCTGATGCCGGGGTTTCCACGAGGCCGCAGAGTCATCCTCGACAAGAGGCCGACTGCAAGCGAGAGAGGGCCGGCCGCGAGGTTAAGGAGCGAACATGCGCAAGGTATTCGAGATCGGCGGGCTGGTCGCAGCCGTCGTCCTCATCGGATTCGGCGTCGGGGCGCTCGTGATGAGCGTCCAGGGCCGCAGCACCGTCGAGCACAGCCTGAAGCTCGAGCAGATCGTCGGCACGCCGGACATGACGCCCGCGGCGATCAAGGCCGAGGCGGCGAAGGCCGGGCTGAAGAACGTCGATCTCCCGAGCTGCAACGTTGCGAGCAAGCCGATCGACAACGGGGCCCGCGCCCGCTGCTTCGCGCAGTACATGCGGATCCACACGCTCGAGGCCACGGGCGGCCTCACGTACGCCCAGATGCCGCGCTACGCCTCGCCTGACGGCAAGGGCACGAACGACGCGGCCGCGGCGACGAAGGATGCCAAGGGCCAGCCCGTGAACAACGCCGTCCGCGATCTCTGGGTGACCGAGACCGCGCTCACGACGGCGCTCAACACGAGCTACCTCGCCGAGCAGATCTCGCTCTTCGGGGTCGTCGTCGGGATCGCGCTGCTCCTCTCCGGCATCGGCTTCGGCGTCCTCGCCCTCGCCGGCGCGCTGCGGAGCAAGGAGTCGCTGGTGCACCTGCCGGGCCGCAAGTCCGAGGCGGTTCCGGCCACCTAGTTCGCGCCACCTCGCGCCGACGGAGGGCCGCGCAAGCGGCCCTTCGTCGTCGTCGGGTCACGCGCCTTCGGAACCCTCGTCGAGGAGGCCGTGTGCGATCGCGTGCCGCACGAGCTCCGCACGGGTCGACAGGCCGAGCTTCTGCATGATGTGCGCGCGGTGCGTCTCCGCCGTCCGGACGGAGATGTAGAGCGTCTTCGCGATCTCCTGGTTCGTGTGCCCGAGCGCGAGCAGGCGCAGCACCTCCCGCTCGCGGTCGGAGAGCGGGTCGGCGGCCGCCTCGGCTCGCGCCTGGGCCTCGGCTGCGACCATGCGCGCTCCGAGCGCCGGGTGGACGTACTCGCCGCCGCCGGCGATCTCGCGGACGGCGCCCACGACCTCCGCGTCGGCCGCCTCCTTCAGCACGTAGCCGTTGGCGCCCTGCGCGAACGCCTCGCGCACGTAGCGCGGGTCGTCCTGCATCGAGAGCACGAGCACCTTCGCGTCGGGCGCCTCCCGCTTCAGCTTGGGCAGCACCTCGATGCCGCTCTCGCCCGGCATGACGACGTCCAGCACGATCACGTCCGGCTTGTGCGCGCGCGTTTCGAAGATCGCGTCGCGTGCATTGCCCGCCTCGGCGACGACGTCGAAGTCGCTCTCGGCGTCGAGCAGCATGCGCAGCCCCGACCGGACGACCGCGTGGTCGTCGACGACGAGCAGCCGCGTCTTGCCCTTTGCCTTCGCGCTCATCTCACCGGCACCTCGACCGCAAGCGTAGTCCCTGCACCCGTCGGAGCCTCGATCGTCAGCCGGCCGCCGAGCAGCCCGACGCGTTCCCGCATCCCGACGAGCCCGAGCGCGTCGTCGCGGATCGCCTCCGGGTCGAAGCCGCGCCCGTCGTCCTCGATCAGCGCCGAGACGTTCCCGTCGCGGCGGACGAGGATGATGCTGACCGTGTGCGCCTGGGCGTGCTTGACGACGTTCGTGAGCGCCTCCTGGATCAGCCGGTAGAGGGTGGTCTCCACCTCCTCCGGCAGGCGGCCGTCCCCGAGCTGCGACTCGAGCTGCACCTCGATGCTGGTGTGCTCCCGGAAGGTCTCGACGAGCCGCTCGAGCGCGGGCACGAGGCCGAAGTCGTCGAGCGCCTTCGGGCGCAGCTCGACGGCGAGCCGGCGGACGTCCTGCAGCGTCGCGACCACGAGCTGGCGCAGCGACGCCGCCGCCTCGCGCACGTTCGAGGCGTCCTTCGCGTCCTCCACGTTCTTCAGGCCGAGCAGGATCGACGTCAGCGCCTGGCCGGTCTCGTCGTGCAGCTCGCGCGCGAGCCGCCGCCGCTCGAGCTCCTGCCCGGAGAGCACGCGGCGCAGCGCGTCGCGGGCGACGCGCTCGGAGAGGTCGACCGCGGTCGCAGCGCGGGCGGCGAACTGCTCCGACACGCGGACGTCGTCGTCGCCGAACCGGTTGTCGGGCCCCTGCTTGTCGTGGGCGACGATGACGCCGGTGGCGCGGTCGCGGACGATCAGCGGCACGTAGAGGCCGGTTCGCGCCGCGAACCGGCGGGCGGACTCGTGGTCGACCTCGGGATCCTCGAGCAGCTCGTCGACGCGCTCGCTGCGGCCGCGGGAGAACACGCGGCCGGCTTTCGACGCCGAGCGTGAGAACGTCCAGCCGTGCAACCCGTCGGAGCCCTGACCCACGGCGGCCTCGACGCGCAGGGCGTCCTCGCCCGAGGGGAGGACGATCAGCACCATCCGCGCCCGGATCAGCTCGCGCAGGCTCGACGCGACGAGCTCGAGCAGCCGGTCGAGCTCCAGCTCGCCGATCAGCGCCATGCCGATCTCGTTCAGCGACTCGAGCTGCCGCGACCACCGCGTCGCCGACTCGTAGAGCCGCGCGTTCTCGACGGCGACGGCCGCCTGCGCCGCGAGCAGCATGACGAGCTCCTCGTCCTCGTCCGTGAAGCCGCCCGGCTTCTCGGTCAGGTAGAGGTTCCCGTAGGCGACGCCGCGCAGGAGGATCGGCACGCCGAGGAACGAGCTCATCGGCGGATGGTTCGGCGGGAACCCGACCGCGCGAGGGTCGCGGCCGAGCTCCTCCAGCCGCAGCGGGCGCGCGTCGTTGATCAGCACGCCGAGGATGCCGCGACCGCGGGGCAGCTCGCCGATCCGCGCGTGCTCGTCCGAGGAGAGCCCGGTGGTGACGAACCGCTCCAGGCGCTGTCCGGAGCGGTCGATCACGCCGAGCGCCGCGTACTTCGCGCCCGTGATCGTCGCCGCGGCCTCGACGATCCGCTGCAGGACGGAGTCGAGCGACAGCTCGGAGGTGAGCGCGATGCCAGCGTCCACGAGGGCGCGCAGGCGGTCTATCGCCGCTTTGTCGACTTCTCCGGTTGGCGCCACTCGTCCTCCGTGCGCAGCTTGCCACGCTTCCGCGCGTCCAGCACGCATTCCATGTGGGCATGGCGGCGCCTGGCGACGTCGCCCTCCGGGGCGACGAGCGCATGCTCGCTCGTCGCGTGCAGCATCCCGTCGCAGAACGGGCAGACGTAGCTCGCCGGCTTGAGGCTCCGCGCGGGCCGCATCGTCCACCACCGTGGTTCCACCGGCCCGACTTTAGTCATCGCCAGGTCAGGCGACCAGGCGGAGAGCGCAGTAGAATGTCGAAGATGCCTGTCGTGCCCGTCCTCGAGGACCCGCTCAGTACCGATGCCGAGCCTGCCTCGCATCCGGCGTACACGCGGGCGCGACTCGAGCGCGGCGGTCGCGGCGCCGCCTGCGGCGCCCGCTGAGCTCAGCGCCGCCGGCCTCACCTGGATCCACCTCGACTCGCCGTCCCTTGAGCGCGCGCAGGAGCTCGCCGGGCGGTTCGGCTGGCACCCGCTCGACGTCGAGGACGTCATGTCCAAGCGCCAGCGCCCGAAGGTCGACGACTACGCCGACGAGGGCTACCTGTTCGCGGTGCTCCACTTTCCGGTCTACGACCGGACGATCCAGCGCCTGAACGCGGCCGAGCTCGACGCGTTCGTCGGGCCCGACTACCTCGTGACGCTGCCGACCGTGGAGCTGCTGCCGATCACGAGGCTCTACCGGCGCTGCGAGGAGGACGCGGCGTTCCGCGAGCAGCTGTTCTCGAAGGGCTCGGGCCGCCTGCTCTACGAGGTGCTCGACGACCTCTTCGACTACTGCTTCCCGATCCTCGACAAGATCGGCCACAAGCTCGACTCGCTCGAGGACGACGTGTTCGAGGGGCGCTCCGAGGAGGTCGTCCGCGACATCTCGAACGCGAAGCAGGAGATCATCAGCTACCGCAAGATCATCAAGCCGGAGCGCTCGACGCTCCGGCTGCTCGAGCGCCACGTCGAGCGGTTCCTGCCCGAGGAGCTCGAGCTCTACTTCGACGACATCGTCGACGCCGCCGAGCGCATCTGGGACATCCTGGACAACTACAAAGAGGTGATCGAGGCGCTCGAGGACACGAACGAGTCGGTCATCTCGCACCGCCAGAACGACGTGCTGCGGATCCTCACCGTGTTCTCGGTCGTCCTGCTGCCGCTCACCCTGATCACCGGCTTCTTCGGCATGAACGTGCGGTTCCCGGGGTTCGACACCGCCTGGGCGTTCTGGACGATCTTCGTCCTGATGGTCGTCTCGCTCGGCGGCCTGCTCAGCTTCTTCCGATACAAGCGCTGGCTCTAGTAGAGCCGTCCGCAAGTTCGGTCCGTAATTGGTGAAGGGACCGCGGTTGCGGCGTCGAATCGTGTCGTCATGGCCAGGACGAGCGGGTTCGTGATCGTGTTGAGCAGCGAGGAGCG
>Ga0070741_10006488_pt1 | contig 25058 bp, 20 predicted proteins | sample Coa_R1_4_FD_66440 | JGI IMG/M metagenome (GOLD analysis project Ga0070741, IMG submission 66440) | Surface soil microbial communities from Centralia Pennsylvania, which are recovering from an underground coalmine fire - Coalmine... | ecosystem: Environmental > Terrestrial > Soil > Unclassified ... | reverse complement strand
CAGATGATCCCGATGCTGATCGTGACGCCGCTGACCTTCCTCGGCGGCAGCTTCTACTCGGTCAACATGCTCCCCTCCCCCTGGCGCACCATCGCCCTGTTCAACCCGGTGGTCTACCTGATTTCCGGCTTCCGCTGGAGCTTTTACGAGATCGCCGACGTCAATGTCGGGATCAGCGTCGGCATGACCGTGACGTTCCTCGCGGTCTGCCTCGCCATCGTCTGGTGGATCTTCAAGACCGGGTACCGGCTGAAGGTGTGACACGCGAAAGCGTGTCACATCCCGGGGCGCGCTTAGCGCGAACCCGGGATCTCGAGATTCCGGGTTCGGTCGCGTTGCGACCGCCCCGGAATGACAGAGGCGCAGTCATGAACGGCCGCCACCCCTCGCGAAAATGTCAGTTTCGGCATCAAACCTCCGCCTTGTTCGCACGACTTATTATTGATGCGCGCTTAACGACGTCCGCCTAGACCATTGGAACTAATGGCCGATCCCGGACATAGTGGATGCCGGGGACGGGAAGTTCGCGGCGCCAAAGCTTGTTTGGGCATGATCTTATCGGAAAACCGCTTCACACTTTTCCGGATCATGCCGTACCCGGAGGCCGAACATCCGATGCGTACCTTCCTCATCGCCATTGCCGGCTTGATGCTGTGCTCCCCCGCGCTCGCCAACGTCGCCATCACCGTCAACAAGGACACCCAGACCATGACGGTGGCCGTCGACGGCGTCACCAAATATCGCTGGCCGGTCTCGACCGGCATTCCCTCGCGGGAGACGCCGAGCGGCACCTTCCACGCCTTCCGGATGGAAGAGGACCACTTCTCCAAGGAATTCGACGACGCGCCGATGCCGCACTCGATCTTCTTCACCAAGATCGGGCATGCGATCCACGGCACCATGTCGGAAGGCCGGCTCGGCACGCCCGCCTCGCATGGCTGCGTGCGGCTGTCGCGCGCCAATGCCGCCACGCTCTACGCGCTGGTCGAGCAGCAGGGCGTGCTCAATACCACCGTCACCTTGACCGGCTCCGCCGCAGTGGCGCTGGCGCGCAACCCGCGCCCGACCACGCAGGTCGCCCGCCGCGACCCGAACGCGCAGCCCTATGAGCAGCAGCAGCAATATGCCTCGACCGGCCAGCCCGTCGACATCACGCCGCAAGGTCAGCAATACGGCCAGCCGTACGGCCAGCGCTCTTACGCGCAAGAACGGCCGGATGACGGCTATATCTATCCGGCCGACGGCAGCACGACCGACCAGCGCTATCCCGCGCCGACCCGCCGGCTGTTCGGCGCGCAGGCCTACCAGCAGCAGTATCCGCAGCAGCAGTATCAGGGTTACGACAATCCGGCCTATGCGCAGCCGCAGCCCGGCACCTATTACCAGCCGCGGCAGCAATATTATCAGCCGCGCGGCTACTATCAGGATTGAACCGGCCTAAAGCGCGATGGCTTCAAAATCGCCATCGCGCTTTAGCTTTTTGTTTGCGCATGATCTTTCCGGAAAACCGCTGCACACCCCGCATCAAGTGCGGGGCAGGCTTTTTCCGGATCATACGCTACTTGAACGCACCCTGCCCGCGCTCGGCGATCCCGCGCACGGCGTCGGCAAAGGCGCGCGCGACCGGCTCGAGAATCTCCGGGCCGGTCGAGCTGACATCGTCGCCCGGCGTGTGAAAGAAGCGATGATGGCCGGCGAGCCCGAGGAAATTCGGGTAGCCGGCCGCATGGACGTCGCGCAATTCGCCGACCGCCTGCTTCTCCGCGACCACAGGCGTTGCCTTGATGGCGCCCAGGGTTTCGCCCGCCAGCGCCACCGCCGACTTGCTCAGCACCAGCACACGCGCCGCGTCCGGCGTGCCGGTTCGCACCACGCCTTGCGGTCCCTCGCCAAAGCCGTAGCAGGCGTTCGACGAGCCGAAATGCACCCAGGCCAGCGTGTCCTTCGGCCGCGGCGCGCCGTCCTTCAGAAACAGCTCCATGCCGCCATGGCCGATCTCGTGCCCGGCGGTGGCGATGAAAACGAAATCCGCCGGCCATTTCTCCGCGGCCACCGTGCGCGCCAGCGCGAGGAAGTTGGCGATGCCGGGGCCGCGCTCGCACACGCAGGAATACCAGCCGGTCATCGGCGTCGACACCACGATGGCGGGCGCCCTGCCGGCGCCGAGCCGCGCGATGACATTGCGCCCGCCGACACTGCGCTCGTAATGCCCCGCGACGTCGAAGGTGACGGGCGCACCGGCGGCGGCCGCGCGCTCGAAGGCCGCGCGATCCTTGCCCGCGACCACCATCACCGGCACCGGCCACGGCCTGTCCTCCTGCGTGACGTTGTAGGCAAAGCGGTCGTCGGCGGGATTGCCGATCATCAGGAGGATCGCGGCGGGTCCCTTGCTTGCTGCCTGCGCGATCGCGGCACGGTGCGCAGCGCCGAGATAGGCGCCGCGGTCGTAGGGCAGCTCGATCCATAAGATCTTGCCGGCAGCGTCGCCGTCGCGCACCAGCGGCGCGGTGAGGCGAAACGAGCCCTTGTCTTCGGGAGGCCACCAGAACGGCGTCGCCTCGACCGTGATGCCGCCCGCCTCCGCGATGGCGCGCTCGACGACATATTGGCGTCCGAGCACCACCGGCTGGAAATCGACGCGGAAGCCGGCCGCCTGCAACTCGCCCGCAATCCAGTCGGCGGTCGCCTTGTCGCCTGCGGAGCCGAAGCGATGCGTGCCGAACGAGGCGTAGCGCATGACATCGGCATAGAGCCGGGAGCCGGTGAGGAAATCCTCGGCGGTGGCAGGCGCGGCCGTCATCACGACAGTCGCCAGCGCCATGCAAATGCCCAGCCTTCGCATCGTGCCGCTCCTCTCCGGGAAATTTTCATCGCGATCAACTATCGCCGTCAGAAACGCTACGGCTCCCCATATCGCAGCCTGCGATATACCGCGCCCAAAATGTTGGAATAGTCGTCGGTCCAGACCCGCTGGCCCGCGGTCGGCTCGCGTTCGTCCCATTTGTCTGACGACGCGAGACTGCCGACGTCGGCCTCCTCGCGCGCGGACACCACCACGTCGGTCGAGAAGATGTATTCGTCGTCACGGCCGGAATCCTCGTCATAGACCCAGCTCTTGAGATGGTTGGCGTCGGCAATGCCGACCACCACGCTTTCGAGCTCCAGATGCCGGTTGGAGACGTGCATCACCACCGCGCCCTGCGGCGCCAGCTTGGCCTTGTAGATCGCCATCGCTTCGCGCGTCGCCAGATGGATCGGGATCGCGTCCGACGAATAGGCGTCGACGATGATGAGGTCGTAGACGCCGTCGGGCTCTCGCGCGAAGGTCAGACGCGCGTCGCCGATCACGGGTTTGAAGTCCGGCGCGCAATTCTTGATGTAGGAGAAATATTTCGGGTCAGACGCGGTATCGACCATGGTCTGGTCGATCTCGAAGAATTTCCAGCTCTCCCCGGGCTCGGCGGCGCAGGTCAGCGTGCCCGAACCCACCCCGATCACGGCGACCCGCAGGGCTGCGCCCTTGCGCTCGCGGATCGCCGATATGGCCTGACCGATGCCGCCGTCCTTGTGGTAATAGGTGATCGGCTCGGGCCGGCCGGTCACCGGCGTGCCGTCATCGTTCTGGAATTTCTGCGCGCCGTGAATCGTCGTGCCGTGCATCAGCACGTGATACTGGCCGTGCGGCGTCACCACGATCTTGTGCACGCCGAAGAAGCTGCGCACGGTCTCGACGCGGCCCTCGTCGGCCGGATAGACGCGGATCAGCACCAGCGCGACGACGATAGTCGCGAAAATCTTCCATCTGCCGGCGTTGAGCACGAGCGCGGCAAGGCCGGCAAGCACGCCGACCCCGGCGACGTCCCAGATCCTGTCATCCTCGAGCCCGACCGCGACTTTGCCGGCCGAGAAGGTCGGCGCGATAAGGCCGACCGCGACAACGGCGATCAGCAGCCAATACCAGCGGGTGAGACGCGGCCAGCGCTCCTCGGTCGCGGGGCGGCACAGCGCCGCCAGCGCCACCAGGATCGGATATTCCGCGACCCAGGAAAACAGGAACGGCGCGATCAAGCCGGCGAAGAGTCCGCCGACCATGCCGCCAAACGACAGCGCGACATAGAAGCCGGTCAGATATTTGGCCGGCGGCCGCGTGCGCACCAGTTCGCCATGGCAGGCCATCGCGATCACGAAGAAGCATAGCTGATGCCCGCCCAGCGTCAGCAGCAAATTTTGCTCCCCGCCGATGGCGAGCAGCACCACCACGCCGACGACCGCCAGCGGCTGCACCGTCAGCACGAACCAGTGCGGGATCAGCGGCCGCGACTGGAATACCAATACCCAGGTTAGCAGATACAGCGACAGCGGCAGCACCCAGAGCAGCGGCGCGGCGGCGACATCGGTCGAGATATGCGCGGTCACCGCAACCAGCAGTCCCGACGGCACCGCGGCGAGGAAAATCCAGCGCGCGCGCTGCGCCCATGTCAGTGCCGGCGTGTTGGATTCCTCGACTTCAAGATCCGCCGCAGCGAGCGCAGGCGAGCGCAACAGCAGCGCGCCGCAGCCCGCGATCAGAACGATCAGCACGCCGTAGCCGGTGGTCCAGATCAGGTTCTGGGTGCGCAACGTGAACATCGGCTCCAGCAGCACCGGATAGGACAGCAATGCGAGGAAGCTGCCGATGTTGGAGGACGCGTAGAGGAAATACGGATCGGGCCCCGCCGGATGTCCCGTGCGCACGAACCAGGCCTGCAGCATCGGATTGTTGGCGGCGAGCGCGAAGAACGGCAGGCCGATCGAGACCGCGAACAGCGCCAGCAGCCAGAACGCATAACCCGATGCCGGCGGCTCGCCGAAGCCGCCCGATATCGACAGCGGCAGCGTCAGCAACGCGACCGCGAGCAGGACCAGATGCACCGCGACCGGAATGACGCGGCTTTTGATCTGCATCAGCAGATGCGCATAGGCGTAGCCCGCGAGCAGCAGCGACTGGAAGAACACCATCGCCACCGACCACACCGCGGGCGAGCCGCCGAGCCGCGGCAGCACCATCTTGGTGAACAGCGGCTGCACCGAGAACAGCAAGAGCGCGCTGACGAAGATCGCGGCGGTGTAGACCACCAGCACCAGTCGGTTCCGCGCGGCGGCGGGCTCTGCCGCGATGGACGGGTCGGCGGCGACGGACGGGGCGGATACGGTCATGCAGGCTCCGACATACCCGGCGGGCGCCGGAACACCAGCAAAAGAGCATACGGCGCCGCTGCGGGCAATGCGTTGACGGCCGCACTGTCAATGCAGCGCTCGCATCCGCGGCTTCGATATGCAATTGGAATGTCGTTCCGGGACGCTCGCGGAGGCGAGCGAACCCGGAATCCTTGGATTCCGGGTCAGGTCCCAACGGACCGTCCCGGAATGACGCGTCAGGATCAAACTTAGTTGAAGGCCAGATGAACGAGACCGACGTCGTCATCATCGGCGCGGGCCATAACGGCCTCACCTGCGCGGCCTATCTCGCTGGCGCCGGACTGCGCGTGACCGTGGTCGAGCGGCGCAGGAGCGTCGGCGGCGCCGCGGTGACCGAGGAATTTTATCCCGGCTTCCGCAACTCGGTCGCGGCCTACACCGTCAGCCTGCTCAATCCCAAGGTGACCGCCGATTTGCGGCTCGCCGAGCACGGCCTGCGCATCGTCGAGCGCCGCGCGCAGAATTTCCTGCCCTCCCCTGACGGCAGTCACCTCCTCACCGGCGAGGGCCGCACGCTGGATTCGGTGGCGAAGCTCAGCGCGCATGACGCGGACGCGATCCCGGCTTTTTCGCGCGAGCTGGAAGCGATCGCCGACGTGTTGCGCGGCTTCGTGCTGCGCGCGCCGCCCAATCTCGTGGAAGGCTTTGGCGCCGGCGCGATCCGGGAAGGTTTCAACGCGCTTCGTTCGGCAAACATCCTGCGCGGCCTATCCCTGGAGCAAGCGCGCGACCTGCTCGACCTGTTCACGCGCTCGGCCGGCGAAATGCTGGACGAGCGCTTCGAGCACGATCTGGTGAAAGCGCTCTATGGCTTCGACGCCGTGGTCGGCAATTATGCCAGCCCCTACGCCGCCGGCTCGGCCTATGTGATGCTGCACCACGCCTTCGGCGAGGTGAACGGCAAGAAGGGCATGTGGGGTCACGCCATCGGCGGCATGGGCGCGATCACGCAAGCCATGGCGCGCGCGGCGCGCGCCGCCGGTGCTGACATCGTGACGGACGCCGGCGTGCGCGAGGTGATCGTGGAGAAAGATCGCGCGGCCGGAGTGATCCTCGACAATGGCGACACTATCCGCGCGACATATGTCGCCGCCGGCGTCAACCCGAAGCTGCTCTACACGCGGCTGATCCCTGCGCAGGCGCTGCCGGAAGAATTCGTCGCCCGCATCCGGCGCTGGCGCAACGGCTCCGGCACTTTCCGGATGAACGTGGCGTTGAGCGCCCTGCCCTCGTTCACGGCGCTGCCCGGCGGCGGCGATCATCTCACGGCGGGCATCATCCTCGCGCCGAGTCTTGGTTACATGGATCGCGCCTGGCAGGACGCGCGCGATCATGGCTGGAGCAAACAGCCGATCGTCGAGGTACTGATCCCCTCGACGCTGGACGATTCACTGGCGCCAGAAGGCGCGCATGTCGCGAGCTTGTTCTGCCAGCATGTCGCGCCCGAGTTGCCGGACGGCAAATCCTGGGACGATCATCGCGACGAGGCCGCCGACCTCATGATCGCGACCGTCGACCGATATGCGCCGGGCTTTGCGACAAGCGTGGTCGGACGGCAAATCCTCTCGCCGCTCGATCTCGAGCGCGAATTCGGCTTGCTTGGCGGCGACATCTTCCACGGCGCGCTGACGTTGAACCAGCTGTTCTCGGCGCGGCCGATGCTGGGCCATGCCGACTATCGCGGACCGCTCAAGGGCCTCTATCACTGCGGCTCGGGCGCGCATCCCGGCGGAGGCGTCACCGGCGCGCCCGGCCACAACGCGGCAAGCGTGATCCTCGGCGATCACCGCGCGCTGTTCACAAGGGGTGGATAGGCTGTGAACGGTGTTTGGAAAACTGGCTCGCGTGGTGAAACCGTCACCACGCGGCGCCTGTTAACGGACGGTTTCGGCCCTGCCCTGAGAAAGCGGCGCCGCCGCGGTTATTTCAGGGAGCTGTTGATCGAGGTGAACTGGCTATTCAGGGTGGTGCCGAGCCCATTGACCGCCGCGATGATCGCGAGCGCGATGCCCGCCGCGATCAGGCCGTATTCGATCGCAGTTGCCCCGGCTTCGTCGAACAGGAAACGCTTGATGTGATGTTGCAACTTTGCCTCCGCTTTTTCTGGACGCCGGCTCACCGCCGGCTCCGTAGAACTACGGAACCACCTCTAAAATTGCATGAACCAGGAACCCGCAATGATCGGGGAAAACGCTGTGCGATTACAATTCAAATTTGAGTGGAAAGCGGTGGATAGGGCTGTTGACGTAGTGCGTCAGTTTGAACTTTCTGTATCGCCACTATTGGATTTGGCTACTCCACCCAAAACATATCCCGCGATGCCGCTGAGCAGAGATACCAGTGCTTCAGCATTGATTTTATCCATAATTCGCAGACCAGTTGCCGCCATTATTATTAGCAGGACAGCCAGCATTTGAACGACGCCAGCACGTTGCAGCAATAGACTGAAGGTGCGGGCCGCTCCCTTCTCGGTTCGCCAAAACGCTATGGACCCGACTACGGTAAGGCCTATTACAATCAATCCGGCCACGATGGCGACATACAAGACTATCGTTGGAAATGCATTTTGCATCGAAGCTCCCCCGATGATATGCTTAGCGGCAAGCAGTCTACAGGTTGCAGAGCAAATGCCAAGAGGACCAAAAGGCGAAAAGCGCCCCGCCGATGCTATCGGCAACGCCGTCATGATCGCCAAGATCGCGACCGGAGAGATTGAGGACATCACCACCGAGGACGGCAAGAACGCCGCTGCCGTGGCACTCGGGCGCATGGGCGGCAAGGCGCGAGCGGAAGGCATGTCCGCCAAAAGGCGAAAAGAGATAGCACGAAAGGCCGCCGAAGCCCGCTGGCGCTAGCAAGTAATCCGGTAAGTTCGCGGTTTGAAACTCACGGCGCGGCAAAATGCAGGATCACCGCGCCCGCGACGCATGTGCCAATGGCAAGGATGGCCCCTCTGCGCCGGTCCGGAAAAGCACCAAAGGTGGCGATCGTCAGAACCGCCAATAGCGCGAGCTTGAGAACGGCCGTCATCATCGTAAGGCACTCCTCCGGCGTGGCCGAGACCATAGCACGGCCGGCAGGGTTTGCCGCAGCGGCGGAAGCGGCTAAGGAAGGCAACCACCAGACGTGACATGCCCCTGACACCAGCAACCCACCGCGCGAGCTTCACCCTCGCAAACGAACAATCCGCGAAGCAAGCCGTCGATGCCCTCACCGAAATCTTCTTCGAGGGCGAGGCGGCGGTCGCCGCCTTCGAGCGGCCGGACGCGCGCTGGGACGTCACCGTGCACTTTGCCGATGCGCCGGATCAGGCGCTGGTCTGCCAGCTCGTCAGCAACGCCGCCGGCGCTGAAGTCGCCGGCACCATCGCCTTCGATACCGTCGAAGCGAAGGACTGGGTCAAGGCCAGCCTCGCGGACCTCGTCCCGGTGCCGGCCGGGCGCTTCGTCGTGCATGGCGCGCACGACCGCGCGCGCATTCCCGCCAACAAGCTCGGCATCGAGATCGAGGCGGCGCTGGCTTTCGGCACCGGTCATCACGGCACCACGCGCGGCTGCCTGCTGCTGCTCGATCATCTCCTCAAATTCCGCAGGCCGAAGCGCGTGCTCGATCTCGGCACCGGCACCGGCGTGCTGGCGATCGCCTCCGCCAGGGCGCTGAAACGCGCGGTGCTGGCGAGCGACATCGATGCGCCCTCGGTGAAGGCCGCGCGCGAGAACGCGCGGCTCAATGGTGTCGGGAATTTCGTGCAGGCGATCCGCGCCACCGGCTTCGCCGCGCCGGAGTTCGCGAAAGCCGGTCCGTTCGATCTCGTGCTCGCGAACATCCTCGCCAATCCGCTGCGGCAGCTGGCGGGACCGATGTCGACGCGTCTGGCGCCGAGGGCTTTCGTGATCCTGTCGGGGCTGTTGAACCATCAGGCGGCGGGCGTGGTGGCCACCTATCGCGCGCACGGGCTGGTGCCGCTGCGGCATCTCCAAATCGAAGGCTGGAGCAGCCTTTTGCTGCGATCTGTGGGTTAGGCTCACCGCATCGACAACCCTCATGGTGAGGAGGCGCGCTAGCGCCGGCTCGAACCATGAGGCCCGACTGTGGCCTCATCCTTCGAGACGCGGCGGAGTTTATCATCGGGCCGCGCATTCGCGCGGACCCGTTGGCGCTCCTCAGGATGAGGAGACAAAGCGCGTTGTGACGCAGTAAGATTAATTAAGTCTTCGGCTTGTTGCGTGCGACCCGCTTTTCTTCGCGCCTGGCCCGCGCCTCGACGAAACGACCCAGGATCGCGACCACGAGGCCGCGCTGCTTCTTGGCGATCGGCGCAACCGGGCTACGCCGAGGCGGCGAAATCTTCTCAAAGCTAAAGGCAGGCATCGAGTCTCCCCTCGTCATTGAGCTGGAGCACTCCTGACATTTCCCCTGTCCCCATGCGGTTTTGACGTGACGCCAACGCAACCGGGACTCTTGAAGCACGTTCTGTGCCAAAACTGGTAACATTGCGGAGCTGTCCCCGCAATCCTAAACTGGACTCATGTTCGAGGCGCGCTTCCAGACATTCGAGGAACCCGAGCACGGCGTCGCGCTGACGGCGCGGCTGTCGGCGCTGCGCGACGAGCTGGCGCGGCGCAAGCTCTCCGGCTTCGTCGTGCCGCGCGCCGATCAGCAGCAAAACGAATATGTCGCGCCTTCCGAGGAGCGGCTGGCCTGGCTGACCGGCTTTACCGGCTCGGCGGGACTCGCGGCCGTGCTGACCAGTAAGGCGGCGCTGTTCGTCGACGGGCGCTATACCCTGCAGGCGGCGAAACAGGTCGACGGCAAGGCATGGACCGTCGAATCGCTGGTCGAGCCGCCGCCGGAGACATGGCTGGCCAAGCATCTGAAGGCCGGCGACCGCTTCGGATTTGACCCGTGGCTGCATACGACTGCGGCAGCCGAGCGGATGGCGGCGGCCTGCACCAAGGCCGGCGCCGAGCTGGTCGCGGTCGAGAGCAACCCCATCGATTCGATCTGGACCGAGCGGCCCCCGCCTCCGGTGGCGCCGGTCGCCCTGCATGGCGCGCGCTTTGCGGGCGAGGCCGAGGCCGCGAAGCTCGATCGAATCCGCGAGGAGATCGGCAAGCTCGGCGCCGACGCGCTGGTGCTGTCCGACAGCCACGCGGTGGCCTGGACCTTCAACATCCGCGGCGCCGATGTCGCGCATACGCCGCTGCCGCTGTCCTACGCGCTGGTGCCGAAGGATGGCCGGCCGACGGTGTTCATCGATCACCGCAAGCTGTCGAACTCGACGCGCGATCATCTCGAACGGTCAGCCGATGTCCGCGAGCCGGATCAACTCGCGCCGCAGCTCACCGCGCTGGCGAAATCAGGCAGCACGATCGCACTCGACAGCGCGACCGCCGCGGATGCGCTGTCGCGGCTGATTACGGCGGCCGGCGGCAAGCCGCTGCGCGGCAACGACCCCGTCGCGCTCTTGAAGGCGGTGAAGAACAGCACCGAGATCGCGGGCACGCGCACGGCGCATCAGCGCGACGCGGTGGCGCTGGCGCGCTTCCTCGCCTGGATCGACCGCGAGGCGCCAAAGGGCGCGCTCACCGAGATCGACACCGTCGAGGCGCTGGAAACATTCCGCCGCGACACCGGCGCGCTGAAGGACGTGTCGTTCCCCACCATCGCCGGCACCGGGCCGAACGGCGCCATCGTGCATTACCGCGTCACCCGCAAGAGCAACCGGCGCATCGCGCCCGGCGATCTCTTGCTGATCGATTCCGGGGCGCAATATGAGGACGGCACCACCGACGTGACGCGCACTATTCCCGTCGGCACGCCCTCGGCCGAAATGCGCGACCGCTTCACCCGCGTGCTGCGCGGGCACATGGCGATCGCCCGCGCGGTGTTTCCCGACGGCACCACCGGCGCGCAGCTCGATACCCTGGCGCGGCAATATCTCTGGCAGGCCGGCGTCGATTTCGAGCACGGCACCGGCCACGGCGTCGGCAGCTATCTCAGCGTGCACGAAGGGCCGGCCCGGATCTCCAAGCTCGGCACCACGCCGCTGAAGCGCGGCATGATCCTCTCCAACGAGCCCGGCTACTACAAGACCGACGGCTACGGCATCCGGATCGAAAATCTGGAGCTGGTGACCGCGGCCGAGGTTGCCGGCGCCGAGAAGCCGATGAACGCGTTCGAGACGCTGACCCTGGCGCCGATCGATCGCCGGCTGATCGACAAGTCCATGCTGAGCGCTGCGGAAATCGACTGGCTCAATGCGTATCACGCCCGGGTCAACGCGCAAGTGCGCGCGCATCTCGACGAGGCGGACCGGCAGTGGCTCGATGCGGCGACGGCCGCGCTGTGACTGCTTTCTTCACCTCTCCCCGCACTTGCGGGGAGAGGTGAAGTCGGCGCGACAGCGACGACTTCGGGTGAGGGGCAAAGCACGCCGCTCGACAAACGGACGCTTTTTCGAATTCGATGATTGGCGCGGCAGTGTGCCCTGCCCCTCACCCCAACCCTCTCCCCGCGAAGAGCGGGGAGAGGGAGCAGAGCGAGCTATCCCCCCACCAGCTTCAGCCACTCGTCCTCGGTGAGTACGGTGACGCCGTGCTTTTTGGCGTCTGCCAGCTTTGACCCCGCGCCTGGACCCGCGATCAGGTAATCCGTTTTTTTCGACACCGAGCTGGCGGCCTTGGCACCGAGACGTTCGGCATTGGCCTTTGCTTCGTCCCGCGTCATTTTCTCGAGAGAACCGGAAAAAACCACCGTCTTTCCAGAGATGGGCGAATTGCGCTTGGGCTTTTCGGCTTCAATGATTTCCTCGAGCTCGCCGACCAATCGGTCGACGATGCCGCGATTGTGGCTCTCGCCAAAGTACGCGGCCACGCTCTGGATCACGGTGTCGCCGATCTGGTCCAGCGCATCCATCTCGGCAATCGCCTCCTCGTCGCCCTTGGCAACCTTCAGCCCGGCGTCATGGAACGCTTGCCAGGAGCCGTAGCCGCGCGCCAGCGCCAGCGCCGTGGTCTCGCCGACATGGCGCATGCCGAGCGCATAGATGAAGCGCTCCAGCGAAATTTTCCGTCGCGCCTCGATCGAGGCGAACAGGTTGCGTACCGAGGTCTCGCCGTAGCCTTCGATCTCTTCCAGCTTCAATTTGCCGTTGCGCTTCGGCAGCGTGAAGATGTCGGCGGGCTCCTTCACCCAGCCTTCGTCGAAGAAATATTGCAGCTGCTTCTCGCCGAGCCCGTCGATGTCGAAGGCGCGGCGCGACACGAACAGCCGCAAATGCTCGACCTTCTGGAACGGACAGGCGAACTCGCCGGTGCAGCGGGCGCGCGACCCCTCCTCGCCGGTCGCGGTTTCCTCGCGCACCACGTCGGTATGCAACGGGCACGGGCACTTCTTCGGGAAGTGGTAAGGCTTCGAGTCCTTAGGACGTCTATCGATAATTACGTCAACAACCTGCGGAATGACGTCACCAGCGCGCTGAATGACCACCGTATCACCACGCCTGATGTCGCGTCCCTCGCGCAACTGCTCGCCGTCGCCGCCGATACCCCTGATGTAATCCTCGTTGTGCAGCGTGACGTTCTGCACGATGACGCCGCCGACGCCGACCGGCTCGAGCTTGCCGACCGGGGTGAACGAGCCGGTGCGCCCGACCTGGATCTCGATGTCGCGCAGCACGGTCATGGCGCGCTCGGCCGGGAATTTGTGCGCGATCGCCCAGCGCGGCGTGCGCGACACGAAGCCGAGCCGCTCCTGCCAGTCGATGCGGTCGACCTTGTAGACCACGCCGTCGATGTCGTAGTCGAGTTCGGCGCGCCGCTCCTCGATCCTCCGATGGAAGGCGATCAGCTGCTCGATCGAATGACAGAGCTTGGTCAGCGGATTGGTCTTGAAACCGCAGCGCTCGAACCATCCGATCATGCCGGTCTGGGTATCCTCGGGCATTGCGCTCATTTCGCCCCAGGCATAGGCGAAGAATCCCAGCGGGCGAGAAGCAGTGATGGTCGGGTCTTTCTGCCGCAGCGAGCCTGCGGCCGAATTGCGCGGATTGGCGAAGATGGTGTCGCCCGCCGCCTTCTGCCGCTCGTTGAGCGCGAGGAACGCCTGTTTGGTCATGTAGACCTCGCCGCGCACCTCGCAGATCTCAGGGACGTTGCGACCCCTGAGCTTTTGCGGCACGTCTTCCAGCGTGCGGATATTGGCGGTGACATCCTCTCCCTCGGCGCCGTCACCGCGCGTTGCGGCGGTCACCAGCTCGCCGCCCTCATAGCGCAGCGACATCGACAGCCCGTCGATCTTCGGCTCGGCGGAGAAATCGATCTTGTCGTCGGGGAATTTGAGGAAGCGTGCGATGCGGCCGACGAAATCGGTGACGTCCTCCTCGGCGAAGGCGTTGTCGAGCGACAGCATCGGCAGCGCGTGACGCACCTTCCTGAAGCGGCCTGACGGCGCGGCGCCGACCTTTTGCGACGGCGACTCGGCGCTGACGAATTCGGGAAAGCGCTTCTCGATGGCGTTGAAGCGCGCGCGCAGCGCGTCATATTCGGCATCGGTGACGCTGGGCGCGTCCTCCTGGTAGTAACGCCTGTCGTGGTCTTCGAGCTCCAGCGCCAGCCGCATGTGCTCGGTCTTCGCCTGCGCCTTGGTCAGGTCGGCGACGTCGGGGAGCGTTTTCTTTTTTGATGATTTGGCCATTGCAATTGAATACGACGAAGCTCGTCAGGAGAAAAGGCGGCGCGGATTCTTACCTCTCCCCGCTCTGCGCGGGGAGAGGTCGGAGGCGTCGCGAAGCGACGACTCCGGGTGAGGGGCAAGGCACTGAGCTCAAGGCAACACCGGTTTCGCAAGCGAGGAAAGCCCCTCACCCCAACCCTCTCCCCGCGAAGAGCGGGGAGAGGGAGAAGATCTAACTCGCCGCCTTCAGCAGGCGTTCCGCGGCCGCCCGCGCCTCGGCGGTGATCTCGGCGCCGGCCAGCATGCGCGCGATCTCCTCGCGGCGGTGGTCGGCGACGAGCGCGTTGACGCGGGTGGCGACGCGCTTGCCCTTGTCCAGCGCGTCCTTGGAAATCAGGAGATGCTGCCCGGCCCGCGCGGCGACCTGCGGCGCGTGCGTCACCGCCATCACTTGCACCTTCGAGGCAAGCCGCGCCAGCCGCGTGCCGATGGCATCCGCGACCGCGCCGCCCACACCGGTGTCGATCTCGTCGAACACCAGCGTCGGCGCCGAGCCGCGATCGGCCAGCACCACTTTCAGCGCGAGCAGGAAGCGCGACAGCTCGCCGCCCGAGGCGACCTTCATCAGCGGCCCCGGCCGCGTGCCGGGATTGGTCTGCACCCAGAACTCGACGCGGTCGAACCCTTGCGGACCCGGCGCGCCCGCGTCGCTGTCGATCTGCGTGGTGAAGGTCGCGCGCTCGAGCCTGAGCGGCGTAAGCTCGGCATTGACCGCCCTGTCGAGTTTTTGCGCGGCCTTCTGACGCGACGCCGACAGCTTCTTCGCCGCGGCGGCGTAGCGCGCATCGGCTTCCCCGGCCGCGGCCTCCAGCTTCTTCAATTGCTCGGCGCCGGCATCGATCAGCGCGACATCGGCGGCATATTGGGCGGCAAGTGCGGCGAGCTTGTCGACCGGCGTGGAATATTTGCGCGAGGCCGCGCGTAAGCCGAACAGCCGCTCCTCGATCCGCTCCAGCTCGGCCGGATCGAAATCGGCGGCGCGCCGCGCGGCCGTGAGATGCTGATCCGCTTCCTCCAGCGCGTTGATCGCGATATCGATCGCCTTCACTGCGGGTTCGACCAGCGCGGGCGAATTGGTGGCGCGGCGCTCCAGCCGCCGCACCGCGGCCGAAAGCGCACCGACCGGCGAATGATCGCCCGAGACTGCATCCTGCGCCTCGCGCAAATCGGCGGCGATCTTCTCGCCCTGCATCATCACGGTGCGCCGTTCGGCCAGCGCGGTCTCCTCGCCATCCTTTGGCGCCAGCGTCTTCAACTCGTCGGAGGCGTGGCGCAGATAGTCGGCCTCGCGGGCGGCGCGCTCCATGCCGGCGCGATGCTCCCCAAGCGCGGCATTCGCGGCCCGCCTGATATCCCACAGCGTCTCCAGGTCGGCGACGTCTTTCTCGAGTCCGCCATAGGCGTCGAGCAGGCGGCGATGCGTCGACGCATCGACCAGCGCGCGCTCGTCATGCTGGCCATGGATCTCGACCAGCGCCGAGCCCACCGCTTTCAGCGTCTGCACGGAAATGGCCTGATCGTTGATGAAAGCGCGGGTGCGGCCGTCGGCGAGCTGCACGCGGCGCAGGATCATCTCGCCGGTGTCTTCAAGTCCGTTGTCGGAGAGGATCGCGGTCGCCGGATGACCCTTGGGCACGTCGAACATTGCGGTGACCTGACCCTGCTCCGCGCCGTGGCGCACCAGGGTGGCATCGCCGCGTCCGCCAAGCGCCAGCGCAAAGGCGTCGAGCAGAATCGATTTGCCGGCCCCGGTCTCTCCGGTCAGCACCGCAAGGCCACGGGAAAATTCGATATCAAGACGTTCGATCAGGACGATGTCGCGGATCGAGAGGCGCGCCAGCATGGAAACATAAATTCCTAGTTCCTCGCGAGACCGACCTTCTTGAAGGCCCGGCTGATCCAGGACCCCTGATCCTCGCTCGGTTCAACACCGCCGGATTTTACAAGCTTATAGGCGTCCTTGTACCAGGGACTGTCGGGAAAATTATGCCCGAGAACGGCCGCGGCGGTCTGCGCCTCGCCGACGATACCGATCGCCATATAGGCCTCGGTCAGGCGTTCCAGCGCCTCCTCGACATGGCGCGTGGTCTGGTACTGGGTCACCACGGTCTTGAAGCGGTTGATCGCGCCGATGTAGTTGCGCTTTCCGAGGTTGTAGCGCCCAACATCCATCTCCTTGCCGGCGAGCTGATCGCGCGCGCCTTCCAGCTTGGCCTTGGCGCTGATGGCGTATTCCGAGGTCGGATATTTGCGGATCACTTCCTGCAGCGCGCTGATCGCCTTCTCGGTACGGGCCTGGTCGCGCGAAATGTCCGGGATCTGGTCGTAATGCGAGGCCGCGATCAGATACTGCGCGTAGGCCGCGTCGGGGCTGCCGGGGTGCAGGGTGACGTAGCGGGTTGCCGCGCCGATGCAGCTGTCATAGTCGCCCTGGTTGTAATAGGCGTATGCCGACATCAGCAGCGATTTGCGCGCCCAGTCGGAATACGGATGCTGGCGGTCGACTTCCTCGAATTTCTTGCCGGCCGCCTTGTTATCCTTGTTGTGGTTCATCAGGTACAAGCCCTCATTGTAGAGCTTGTCCGCGGGCTCATCGACGAAGGTGTCGTCCTTCTTGGTGAACTTGTCCCAGAGCGCGCCGGTGCCGCAGCCGCTCAATGGAATCGCAAGCCCGATCAGCGCAGCCGCCAGCCGAAGCCGCCGTGCGTCAGCCGTGATCCTGCGTCCTGCGCGCGCTATACGCTGTACCGACATGCCCTAAGAACCTGACGCCCCAAATTGCCGTTGATGCGGTCCCTGCCCGTCATGCCGCCTCGTGCGGCCAGCGACGATGACGTTTCCGTGCCGGTGGTGGCAACTGCCGTGCAACCAAGGCTGTATCCGAAAAAACCCCATTAACCAACCGCATAGGCAGGCATTCCGCCCGGATTAAGGCGATGAAGCGGCCGGGTTACCGAACGTGGTTAAGCCTCCAACCAAGCTACGAGCGGCCCAAAAGACGGTTTCGGCGCGCGATAGCGGCTTTGAAGGTCTGCCGGAACCGGTCAGGACAGGTCGGGGCCGTAGGCCGGCGCGATCATGCCGCCGACCACGCGGCTGCCGGCCTCGAGCTGCGGACGGATACGACGTACCGTCTCACCCTCGACCACCCGCCAGGCGGTGCGGTCGGCCATCAGCGCGGTCAGCACGGCGTGGTTGACCTTGTGGCCGCCGCGCACCGAGCGGAAGGCGCCGAGCAGCGGCAGACCCGCGAGCGCGAGATCGCCGATCACGTCGAGCACCTTGTGGCGGGCGCATTCATCGGCAAAGCGCAGGCCTTCGGGGTTGAGCAACCGCTCCTCGTCGAACACGATCGAGTTCTCAAAGGAGGCGCCGAGCGCGAAACCGGCGCTCCACAGCCGCGCCACGTCGTTCATGCAGCCGAAGGTGCGGGCGCGCGCGACCTCGCGGCGGAAGCCTTCCGCGCTGAGCTCGAGCGAGAATGTCTGAGAGCCGATCGCGGGATTGGCGAAGTCGATCTCGACCTCGGCGCGGAACCCGCCTGCGTAAGGGCGCAGCTCGCCGAAGCTGTCGCCGATTGCGACCTGGACCGGCTTCAAAACCTGTATGAAACGGCGCGCTGCCGATTGGGTGACGATGCCGGCCTGCTCGATCGCGGTCACGAAGGGCGCCGCGCTGCCGTCCATGATCGGCACTTCCGGTCCGTCGACCTCGATGGTGGCGTTATCGACGCCCATGCCCCGCAGTGCGGCAAGCACGTGCTCGGCGGTGGAGACCAGCGGGCCTTGGGCGTCGCCCAGCACGGTGGCAAATTCGGTGGCGATCACGGCTTCCGCGGAGGCGCGAACCTCACGGTCGCCGCCCACAAGGCCGCTGCGCACAAAAATAAAACCTGCATCGACAGATGCAGGTCCGATGGTCAGATTGACGGGAAGACCGGAGTGAACACCGACGCCCGTCACGGTGGCTTGCGAGCGAAGCGTCGTTTGCCGACTAAATTTCATTCGAAGACCCGCCCACTACGACTCAACACGAGCAAGACCGACCCGATACGGCGCCGACTCAAACTCTGTGTATCCCCAAGTCGCGGCAACCATAATCACTGCCCCAAAGCACGCCAACTCACGCTTTTTTACCGATTGTTACCCCATCCGTGCCGCATTCGCGCCAAGGCTTGACCAAATTCGGCCCTGTGGAAAGTGTGAATTCCGCACCCCTATCAGACCACCAAGAGCATAATTAAGGATTTAAAATCAGTTGCTTGACAGGCTTGTGACAATCCGCGCGGCCCAAAATGAAAGGTCCCGGCGGTTGACCCGCCGGGACCTCATCCACCGCCAGAATTGTAACAAGGTTCAGTTGGCCTGCCGGCGCAGGAAGGCCGGAATATCGAGATGATCGTCGCCCTGTGGTGCGGGTGCAACAGGCGCCGGACGGCCATGGCTGTCCAGGCCTTGCGGTGCCGGACGGCGCGCATATTCCGATACCGGCTCATTGTGCGCGATCTGCTCGGCCACGCTGCGTTTGGCCGGCTTGCGCTCGGGCAGCGGCGGCATCGAGGGACCCGACGCGCGGGCCGCGATCGGCGGCTCGCTCTCCTCGTCGCGGCGGCCAAGGCCGACATTGGCGAGCCGCTGCAACAGCGACAGGCGGGCCTTCTGCGGATGTTCCTCTTCCGCCGCCTCACCGCGGGCCTGACGAATCTCGGCCTGCGCGGGCATCGGCAGGTCCTCGAATTTCGGCATCCGCGGCGTGCGGCTGGTCGGCCGCTCGGCGGGTTGCGGAATGAAGGTCTCGGGCATGAGAGCCTCTTCGGGCTCGGCGCGCTTGACCTCGGGATCGGGGAACAGCGACGGCTTCTGCGCGATCGGGCGCACGGTGACATCGCCATAGGTGGTCTGGGCCGGGGCGGCGGCAGAGGCTTCCGGCGCAACGGCCGCGGCAATCGCCGCGAGCGCGGCGCGCTCGACATTGCTCGCCGGGCGCTGCGGCGCCTGGGCGGGCGCCGGTTCGAGCCGGGCGGCGCGTTCGGCGAGCCGCGCATTGTCGGCGCGCAGCCGCGCGGTGAGATCGGCGAGCCGGTTCTCCGGCTGGGGTGAAGCGACCGCATGGGTCGCCGCCGCCGGCGGAGTCGCGGTCCGCACCATCCCGTTGGTCTCGATGCCGGTCGCGACCACGGAAACGCGGATCACGCCGTCGAGCGTCTCGTCGAAGGTGGCGCCGACGATGATGTTGGCGTCCTGGTCGACTTCCTCGCGGATACGGGTTGCGGCTTCGTCGACCTCGAACAACGTCAGATCCCTGCCGCCGGTGATGGAGATCAACAGGCCGCGTGCGCCCTTCATCGAGCTGTCGTCGATCAGCGGGTTGGCGATCGCCGCTTCAGCGGCGGTCAGAGCGCGCTTTTCGCCGGTTGCCTCGCCGGTACCCATCATCGCCTTGCCCATCTCACGCATCACGGCGCGGACGTCGGCGAAGTCGAGATTGATCAGGCCTTCCTTCACCATCAGGTCGGTGATGCAGGCGACGCCGGAATAGAGCACCTGGTCGGCCATCGCGAAGGCGTCGGCGAAAGTGGTCTTCTCGTTGGCGACCCGGAAAAGGTTCTGGTTCGGGATGATCAAGAGCGTGTCGACCACCTTGTGCAGCTCGGCGATGCCGGCCTCCGCGGTGCGCATGCGGCGCTGGCCCTCGAAGTGGAACGGCTTGGTGACGACGCCGACGGTGAGGATGCCCTGCTCGCGCGCGGTCTTGGCGATCACGGGAGCTGCACCGGTGCCGGTGCCGCCGCCCATGCCGGCGGTGACGAACACCATGTTGGCGCCGGAGAGATGATCGCGGATCTCGTCGATCACTTCCTGCGCGGCGGCGGCGCCGACGTCGGGCTGCGAGCCCGCGCCGAGGCCTTGCGTGACCTGCGTGCCCATCTGGATGATGCGCTGCGCCTTCGACATGGTCAGCGCCTGGGCATCGGTATTGGCGACGACGAAATCGACGCCCTGCAATCCGGCGGTGATCATGTTGTTGACGGCATTGCCGCCCGCGCCCCCGACGCCGAACACGGTGATGCGGGGCTTCAGCTCGCTGATGTCAGGGGGAGAAATATTGACTGCCATGGTTGCCTCTCGTCGATTACGCGCGGTTGGGTTCGCCCCGCCCATCCGGCGCGGGAGTTGGTGAAATTCGCAAAGTGCGGAAAGCGGTCATCAGAAGCCCTCGCGAAGCCATCGTCCGACCTTTCCGAAATAACCGTTAGTCCCTGTCCTGACGTGCCGCGTATGCCGCGGTTCGACATGCTCGAGGTGAGCGTATTGGGGGTAGACCAGGAGCCCGGCAGGCACCGCGAACGACGCGGTCTTGGCTTCCGCGGGCAGCCGGCCGAAGCCGAGCGGGCGGCCGATGCGCACGGGGCGGCCGAGGATCTGGGTGGCGAGTTCGACCATGCCGGTGAGCTGGGAGGCGCCGCCGCTCAAAACGACCCGTCCCTTCGGCTCGGCCGCGAAGGGCGAATCCTTCAGGCGATCCCGGACCATCTCGAAAATCTCCTCAGCGCGGTGCCGGACGATGTTGGCGATCGTGGCTCGGGACACGATCTGCGGAACGTCCTGGTCGTTGTCGCCGGCGGTCGGAACCGACATCAACTCACGCGCGTCTGACCCGCCCGTCAGCACGGTGCCATATAACGTCTTGATTCGCTCGGCATCCGCAATGCATGCCGAGAGGCCCCGCGCAAGGTCCATGGTGATGTGATGGCCGCCGACGGCAAAGCCCGAGGCATGCACGAAGCGGCCGGCGGAATAGGTCGCAATGGTTGTCGAACCTGCCCCCATCTCGACCACGGCGGCGCCGAGGTCGGCCTCATCGTCGGTCAGGACGGCCAGGCCGGCCGCATAGGGGCTCGCCACCAGCGCCTCGACATCGAGATGGCAGCGCTCGACCACCAGCATCAGATTGCGCGCGACCGTGGCATCGACATTGACGACGTTGAGGTCGATGCCGAACTCGCGCGCGACCATGCCGCGGGGATCGCGAATACCCTTCACGCCGTCGATGCGGTAGCCGACCGGCAAGGTATGCAGCACGCTGCGCCCTTCGCCGGTGGCGTGACGCATGCCTGTCGACGTGACCCGGCTGACATCGGCCGAGGTCACCGCCCCGCCGCGCAGATCGGCGGCCGCCTCGATCAATTGCCCCTGCACACGGCCGCCGGACACCGACAGCAGCACCGACTCGACGCGCACCTTGGCCATGCGCTCGGCGAGCGCGACGGCCTGCCGCACCGCCTGCTCGCATTCGGCGAGATCGACCACCGCGCCGGCCTTGACGCCGCGCGACTGGATCTGGCTGTAACCGATCAACTCGGCGGCATGGCTGCGGCCGCGCAGCGCATCGTTCGGCGGGCACGGTCTCAGCCGCGCGATCATGCAGGCGATCTTGCTGGTGCCGATATCGAGCGAGGCCGCCAGCGCGGAGCGCTTGTGCGGCATCGGTTTCGCCTTCGGCGTATGGAAGCGATCGATCCCGGTCATGCGGCCTCACCGGGCTTTTTCTTTTGCTTCTTGAACAGATCTTCGCGCGCCTTTGCCGCGTCATCGGACAATTGCACCGTGAGCCTGTCGGGCAGGCGCATGTCGATGGCGACGATGTCGCGCGAGAACAAATGGTCTTCCCTGTCGAGCTTGCTCAGCGCGGCCAGCGCATTGCCGACGTCGTTCTCGGGCAGGCGGATGTCGAGGCCGTCCTTCAGCCGCAGATTCCAGCGCCGCTCACCGACGAAGATCGCAGCCTTGGTGAGCGAATTGACTTGCGGATAGCGGGCCAGCAGGGCCAGGAAATCGCGCGCGCGGGTTTCCGCGCCCTTGCCGACCACGAGCGGCAGCGTCAGGAAGCGGCGCGAAACGTAGGGTTCGAGCACCGCGCCGTCGTCGGCGATAATGGAAAGCTTGCCGTTGGACTGCCACAGCGCGAAGGCCGAGCGCTCGACGATGTCGATCTGCAGCTGGTTCGGATAGAATTTCAGCACGGTCGCATCCGCGATCCACGGATTGGACTTGAGACGGTCGCGCACCGCTGATGCGTCGAGGAACAGCAGCGACGAGCGGCCGTTCACGCCGCCGATCGCCAGCACTTCGTCCTGGCTCAGCTGCTTGCGGCCGTTGATGGCGACGGTCGTGATCCGGAAACCGACGGAGTTGGCGAGCGCGTTGCGGGTGTCGCTCAGCGTGGCGATGAGCGCGTCGAGGTGGCCGCCCTTGACGACGCCGAAGCCGGCGCTGGCGGCGATGAGCAGCAACGTCGCGTAGAGACCGGCGCGGCGCGGCACGTAGCGTTCGACGAACAGCGCAAGGCGCGAGGGGCGCTCGCGGTCGATCGCCGGCCTTGCCCGCGCGCGACCGAACCCCAGGGACTCGCGCAGCAGCGCGACCGCGCCAATGGCGGCCGCCTTCAGGTCAGCTTGCGGCCTCTCGGTATTCGCGAGGCGTCCTGCACCATCCATTGCACGAGCTCGTCAATCGTTGTGGCTCGCGAACGAGTTCTCGGATGCCGGATGGGTGATCGAAACGGAAGCCCCATTCCCCGAAGGGGCGGTCGTCGAAGCGGAAATCCGCAACAGCTCACGCCCCGGCAGCCAAGCGCACATGCGCCGCCGCGTTAACCTTCGGACTTCCTGGTAAACAAAAGGTAAAATCGGGGTGGACAGGGCGGAATTTGATCCGTGCTGTGAGGCATTTGCACCAGATCTTTAAGGATTTTACCGATCGGGCCGGCTCGTTCCTGCCCCGCCCGTTCATTTACGGACGCGCCGCTCCGCCAGCACGATCTGATCCTTCAGAAAATCGGCGAAGTCGATGCCCTGGGCCTTCAGCGCCTTCGGGTAAAGCGAGGCCTTGGTCAGGCCCGGCAAGGTGTTGGTCTCCAGATAAACCGGACCCTTGTCCGAGATGATGAAATCGGTGCGCGAATAGCCGGAACAGGACAGCGCCTTGTGCGCGCGCATCGCGTTGTCCTTGAGGGCGGCGGTCACCTCGGCGGAGAAGCGGCCCGGACAAATCTCCTGGGTGGATTTCAGCAGATATTTGGCGGTGTAGTCGAAATTGCCCTCGCCCGGAACGATCTCGATCGGCGGCAGCGCGATGAGGTCGCCGTTCGACTGCTCGAGCACGGCGCAGGTGCCTTCCGCGCCGGCAATGCGCGGCTCGATCAGATAACCTTCGGTTTTGGCGGCATTGCGGACCGCGACCAGGTCCTGCCTGGCATTGACGAAGATCACGCCGTAGCTCGAGCCGTCATGGGTGGGCTTGGCGACCAGCTTGCCGTATTCGTCAAACGCGGCGTCGATCCCTTCGAGCGGAATGTTTTCGGGCACTGTGACGCCGGCAATGGCGGCAAAGCGTTTGGCCGCGACCTTGTCGAAGGCGAGATGCGAGGACGTCGAGTCCGATCCGGTGTAGGGAACGCCGCGAAGCTCGCATGCGGCCTGCAGCTCGCCATTCTCCGCGCGGCCGCCGTGCAGGCCCAGCACCAGCACGCGGCCGTCGGCGTGAGCACGGTCCAGCGCCTGCTCGATACTGGCGCCGACCTTGCGGCCGCCGGGCACAAAGTCGACCTCGAAGGGACGCTCGTGTCCGGTCAGGGTTTTCGCGTCGGTCTCGTGCACGCTGTCGTCGGGGGCCCAGAACCAGAGGTCGGCTTCCGGCAGCGCCTCGGCCAGCGCCTGCGCGCTCGCCACCGACACCAGCCGCTCCTTGTTGGTCCCGCCGAAGAGAATTGTGACTTTCATTATGTGCTAATCCTGCTGTCATTCCGGGACGGTCCGAAGGACCGGACCCGGAATCTCGAGATTCCGGGTTCGATGCTGCGCATCGCCCCGGAATGACGGTCAACTAGAAATACCAATCCGCTTGATTTCCCAATGTAGCTCGATTCCCGAATTTTGTTTGACGCGTTCGCGCACGGTCTCGCCCAAGGTCTCGATGTCATGGGCGGAGGCATTGCCGGTGTTGATCAGGAAGTTGCAGTGCATGTCCGAGACTTGCGCGCCGCCGAGACGCAGGCCCCGGCAGCCGGCGGCATCGATCAGCTTCCAGGCGCTGTTGCCGGGCGGGTTCTGGAAGGTCGAGCCGCCGGTCTTCTCGCGGATCGGCTGCGCGGTCTCGCGATGGGTCTGCACCTCGTTCATGCGCGCGCGGATCGCCTCGGGTGCAGCCGGCGCGCCGCGAAAGCGCGCCGAGATGAAGGTGACGGAGGGATCGACGCCGCAATTGCGATAGACGAATTTCATGTCGGCGTTGGAGAAGGTGTGGGTGTTGCCGTGGCGGTCGATGCCGGTGGCGTCGAGCAGCACGTCTTTCGTCTCGGCGCCGTTGGCGCCGGCGTTCATGCGCAGCGCGCCGCCGATGGTGCCGGGAATGCCGAAATAGAATTCCAGGCCCGCGAGGTTCGCCGCGGCCGCGGTTTCCGCCACGCGCTTGTCGAGCGCAGCCGCGCCGGCCGTCACGATATCGCCATTGACGCTCGCTTCGCCGAAGGCGCGCGGGCTGAGACGGATCACCACGCCCGCCATGCCGCCGTCGCGCACGATCAGATTGGAACCGACGCCGACGACATAGACCGGGACGTCGCCTGGGAGATGCTTCAGGAAGTAGGCGAGATCGCTCTCGTCCGCCGGCGTGAACAGCACCTGCGCCGGGCCGCCGACGCGAAACCATGTCAGCTCCGCGAGCGACTGATTTGCAAGCAACCGGCCGCGCAGCTGCGGCATCGCAGCTTTCAGTTCCGGCGTGATGTCGGGAAAGGTCAAGTAGGCACCCTCTCTCCGTTATGGCCGGGCTTGTCCCGGCCATCCACGTCTTGCAGACTATCCTCATGGCAGGTGGCTATGTCTACATCCTGACGAATCGCCCGAACGGCATCTTGTATGTCGGAGTAACTAGCGATCTTGTGCGTCGGATATTCGAGCGTCGTTCGGGGTTCGTCGATGGATTCACCAAACGCTACGGCCTGAAACGATTGGTGTACTTCGAGCAATTCGATGACCTCCGTGACGCGATTCAACGCGAGCATAATATCAAGCACTGGCCCCG
>Ga0070741_10006487_pt1 | contig 25060 bp, 23 predicted proteins | sample Coa_R1_4_FD_66440 | JGI IMG/M metagenome (GOLD analysis project Ga0070741, IMG submission 66440) | Surface soil microbial communities from Centralia Pennsylvania, which are recovering from an underground coalmine fire - Coalmine... | ecosystem: Environmental > Terrestrial > Soil > Unclassified ... | reverse complement strand
TCGTTGACGACTCTGGTCGTGCCGGTGGCCGTCCGTCGCATGATCGATTTCGGATTTTCCGAAAAGGCCGCGCAGCTGATCAACAGCTATTTCGCGGTGATGGTTTTCGTCGTCGCCGTGCTGGCAATCTCAAGCGCCCTGCGTTTTTATCTCGTCACGACGCTCGGCGAACGCATCGTCGCCGATCTTCGCGCCGACGTTTTCACGCACCTGACGAGGCTGTCGCCGGCGTATTTCGACTCCGCACGGACCGGCGAGATCGTCTCGCGGCTCACGGCCGACACGACGCAGATCAAATCGGCGGTTGGGGCGTCGGTGTCGATCGCGCTGCGCAACCTGGTGCTGTTCGTCGGCGGCGCGGGCATGATGGTCGTGACCAGCCCGCGCCTGTCGCTTTTCGTGCTGGCGGCGATTCCTGTGATCGTGCTGCCGCTGGTCGGTTTCGGCCGAGCGGTGCGTCGGCGCGGACGCGAAGCGCAGGATACCCTCGCCAATGCTTCCGGCTACGCCGATGAGCTGGTCGGCGCGATGCGAACCGTGCAGGCATTCACCTACGAGAAACCGGCCGGCGCGCGTTTCGCGGCCGCGGTCGAACAGGCTTATGTCGCGGCATGCGATGCGACAAAGGCGCGTGCGCTCCTCACGGCCGTCGTCATATTCCTCGTGTTTGCCAGCATCGTGGTCGTGCTCTGGGTGGGCGCGCAGGATGTGCTCGCGGGCGATATCACGCCCGGCCGGCTGGGCCAGTTCGTACTTTACGCGGTCTTCGCCGCAGGCGGGCTCGGGGAGTTGAGCCAGGTATGGGGCGAAATCTCGCAGGCCTCCGGCGCGGCCGAGCGCCTGTTCGAGATCCTGAAAGTCGAGCCGGCAATCAGGACGCCGGCCCGGCCGGCCGCATTGCCGAGCCCCGCGAACGGCGACGTCGCGTTCCACAACGTCAGCTTCGCCTACCCCGGTCGTCCCGGCGTGCCGGTTCTCGAGAACCTCTCGATACGAGTCGCGCCCGGAGAAAAGGTCGCGCTGGTCGGGCCGTCGGGAGCCGGGAAGAGCACAATCCTGCAGCTGATCATGCGCTTCTACGATCCCGTTTCCGGAAGCATAACTTTCGACGGCGTTCGTCTCACTGAAGCTGATCCGGCAGCGCTGCGCTCGCGCATCGCGCTCGTGCCACAGGAGACGGTCGTGTTTGCCGCAAGCGTGCGCGACAATATCCGGTTCGGCCGGCCCGATGCGACCGATGCCGAAATCGAGAAAGCGGCGGAGGCCGCGCATGCCTCAGAGTTCATTCGCCGTCTGCCATCGGGTTTTGATACGCCGGTCGGCGAGCGTGGTGTCACGCTTTCCGGCGGCCAGCGTCAGCGCATCGCGATCGCACGCGCCATCCTGCGGCGGGCGCCGCTGTTGCTGCTCGATGAAGCAACATCCGCGCTCGATGCGGAAAGCGAAACGCTGGTGCAGCAAGCGCTCAAACGGCTGATGCTGAACCGCACCAGCATCGTCATAGCGCATCGACTTGCCACCGTGCAGTCCTGCGACCGCATTCTCGTACTCGATCGTGGTCGCATCGTCGAAGAGGGGACGCATGCGTCACTGGCGTCCGCGGGCGGGCTTTATGCGCGGCTGGCGAAGCTGCAGTTCGAGATGGGCGCCGCCTAGGCGTGCCACGCCATGCGGTTCACCGGCAAACCCGATACCGGATTCTTGTCTTCGCCCGCATAGGCAAAACCGTGCTTCTCGTAGAAGCGGATGGCACGGAAATTGTCCTTGTTCACGAGCAGTTTGATACCCTGGGGGGAAATCCGCTTGGCCTCATCGAGCAGCTTCAGTGCGATGCCGGAACCCCAATGTTCCGGCGCCACGACGATCTGGTCGAGATACATTGTCTGCGGGTCGATCGTCACAAAGCCGACGATGTCTCCGTTGATCTCCGCGACGACAATGCGTGCGTCGGGAACCAACTCGTTGCGCCAGCGCTCGCGCCACCACGGCTGACGCGCATTGAAATCGAGGTGGGGATAGTGCTTCGACCACGTTCGGCGCCACAGCTCGATCGCCGCGTCCTCGTCGGCGGCGGAGTAGGGGCGCAGTGTGCAGGCAGCGGTGCTCACCGTTCGGTCAGCTTGAACTCGATGCGACGGTTGCGGCTGTAGGCGTCCTCGGTTTTCCCAAGGTCGATTGGCTGAAATTCGCCGAAGCCCGCAGCCACCAGCCGTTGCGGCGAAACGCCCTTGCCGACGAGATACTGCACCACCGAAATCGCCCGTGCCGCCGAGAGGTCCCAGTTCGACTTGAACACGCCGCCGGTAATGGGACGCACGTCGGTATGCCCGTCGACGCGCAGCACCCAGGCGAGGTCGGTCGGAATCTGCTTCTCCAGCTCCAGCAGGGCGTCCGCCACCTTGTCCAGCTCGGCCCGGCCCTCAGGTTTCAGGTCGGCCTTGCCGGTGTCGAAGAACACCTCTGATTGCAGGACGAAACGGTCGCCCACCACGCGCACGTCCGAGCGCTTGCCGAGGATCTCGCGCAGCTTGCCGAAGAAATCCGAACGATAGCGCTTGAGTTCGTTGACGCGCTCCGCCAGTGCGAGATTGAGACGTTGCCCGAGCTCGGTGATCCGGCTCTGCGATTCCTTGTCCTTCTTCTCGGCGGCGTCGAGCGTCTGCTCAAGGGCCGCCAATTGCCGGCGCAGGGCCGCGATCTGCTGATTGAGGATCTCGACCTGTGCCAGCGCCCGCGCCGAAATCCGTTTTTCACCTTCGAGTTGGCCGCTGAGTTCGGCAACCCGTCCCTGCGCAGCCGCCGCGCCGGCGCCGGCGTTTTCGGCCGCCCCTTTGAGGCGGTCGCGCTCGCTTTCGGCGGTGGCCAGCGTCGCACGCAGCTGGGCAAGCTGATCTTCAAGATCGGCTTTTCCCGACTTCTCCATCGACAGCAGCTCCGTGAGCTGCGCGATCTGCGCGTTCAGCCGGCTGAGCGCGGTGTCCTTTCCCGCGACCTCCTGCTGCAGATAGAACTGCACCACGACGAAGACCGTCAGCAGAAAGATGATGCCGAGGATCAGCGTCGATAGCGCATCGACGAAGCCCGGCCAGTAGTTCATGCCGCTTTCGCCGCGGCGGATTCTTGCAAGCGCCATAGATTTCAACTCAACGGTTTGCGTGCTCGCGCACCAATATTTCGAGCAACTTCTTTATCTCGCGCTGCTGGTCGGCCTGCGAATCGACCCAGTCGCGTATCATCTGCTGCTCGGTGCGCATGTGATGCACCAGCCCCTGGATGGCTTCGGCCAGATTGGCCATGGCCGCGGATGCGGACTTGCTCTGGCCTGCCTGGTCGACCGCATCGCGCAGACGTTCAATTGCCGTGCGAACCTCGTCGGTCACGCCTGCGGCGATTGCCGGTTCCGCCGTCTGATCGTACACGGTGGTCGAGAGCCAGTCCTCAAGCTCGGTGTAAAACCGGTTCTGCGCCTGGCTCGATTGCAGATCGAGGAAGCCGAGAACGAGCGAGCCGGCAAGTCCGAACAGCGACGACGAAAACGAAATGCCCATGCCGGACAATGGCGCCGCAAGCCCTTCGCGCAGGGAATCGAACATCGTTCCTGCGTCGCCGCTCGCTTTGAGACCCTGAATGACGCTGCCGACCGAGCCAACGGTCTCGATCAGGCCCCAGAACGTGCCGAGCAGACCGAGGAACACCAAAAGACCGGTCATGTAACGCGATATGTCGCGTGCCTCATCAAGGCGGGTGGCAATCGAATCGAGGATGCCGCGCATCAATTGCGCCGACATCGCCATGCGCCCGACGCGACTGCCCAGGATTGCCGCCATCGGGGCAAGCAATACCGGCGGGCGATCGACGGCGAGACCGGGATCGGCCAGGCGGAAATTGTTGACCCAGGCGATCTCTGGATAGAGCCGCAGGACCTGTCTGAACGACAAGATGATGCCGATCGCCTCGACGCCAATGATAAGGGCATTGAGGCCCGGATTGGCCATGAATGCCACTTCGATCTGCTTGTGCAGGACGAACGCTATCAGGCCGACCAGGACGACAAAGACCAGCATCCTGAACAGGAAGATTCGCGGAGACGACAGTTTGAGCGGATCGAGTTCTTTGGCCATGAGTTGCCAATATTATGCCAACGCAGCCCCCGGCGAACTATGACACAGAGAGGCCAGAGGGAAAAACCGGTCGTGATGGAACCGTAATGTACCTCGTAAAGCCGGCGATTGAGTTGAAATTGCGGTCCTCACGCTTTCCCGGGCGTCCTCAGCAGGGACAGCAACTCTTTGTGGATCACCTCGTTGCCGGCCACAATATGACCTCTTGCGAATATCTCGTCCCGGCCGTCACAATCGGAGACAAAACCGCCGGCCTCGCGTACCAGGATCAGGCCGGCCGCCAAGTCCCACGGCTTTAAGGTTCGCTCCCAGTAACCGTCGAGCCGTCCGGCCGCGACCCACGCGAGGTCCAGTGCGGCGGCGCCAAATCGTCTCAAGCCCGCCACGTGCTCCTGTACCGCGCCGATTTCCCGCTGCGACAAGGCGACGTCACCGTGACCATGGTGGGCGATCCCGCATGCGACGATGGCATCGGCGAGCCGCCGGCGGGCAGCCACCCGGATTCTCTGGTCGTTGAGAAATGCGCCCTTGCCTTTTTCGGCGACGAACATCTCGTCACTGACGGGGTTGTAGATCAGGCCGGCCACAATGGTGCCGTCGCGCTCGAGTGCTATAGAGCTCGCAAAGTGGGGGATTCCGTGCAGGAAGTTGGTAGTCCCATCGAGCGGATCGACGATCCAAGTGTGGCTTTTGTCGCTGCCCTCGCGCCGCCCGCTCTCTTCACCGAGGAAGCCGTAGCCCGGCCGCGCTTTCGTGAGTTCGGTGTAAAGCGTCTCTTCGGCGCGGCGGTCAGTGGCTGTCACAAAATTGGCCGGGCCCTTTAGCGAGACCTGCAGCTTCTCCACCTCGCCAAAGTCGCGTTTGATTGCCCGCGCGGCCTTGCGCGCGGCAGCGATCATGACATTGAGCAGGGCTGAATGCTGCATGGCGCCTGCGGTCTGCCCGTGACGGCGCCGGTCGTCAAGGCCGCCGCGCAATTGCAGTCGACAGCCATTTCCTTGCGGCCTTTTCGGCGGCGTCGCGCACGGCTTGCGTCTGCTTAGAGACGAAGACGTCAAGCTCCGGATCGCCGCTGCCGCCTGCCTTGGCAATTAGATGCCATTTGACGGCTTCAGTCGGGTCGGCGGGCATCCCGCGCCCGGCCATGAGGATACGTGCCAAGCGATTCTGCGCGATCGGACTGCCGAGGTGCGCAGCCTTCAGGAAGAGGCGCGCCGCCGCCGCCTCGTCCTTCGCGGTGCCTTCGCCGTTGAACTGGGCTATTGCGAATTCCACCATCGCGTCGAGGTTTCCGGCAATCGACGCCTGCTGCATGAGGCGCATTGCCTTGCCAGGATCCTTCGGTACGCCTCGACCTTCTTTGTACATGGTGGCGAGCGCGTACTGCGCCTCGGCATTGCCGGCCTCGGCCGCGGCGGCGAACAGTTCGCCCGCGCGCCTGAAGTCCTGAGGAAATTGCTGGCCTTGCAGATAGAGAAGCCCGAGATCGTAGGCGGCGCCCGCATGGCCGAGCTTGGCGGCGGCATCAAGCAGGCGAGCAGCCTCCTCGAGGTTGCGCGGCCCGGCACGGCCCTGGAAGTTAAACATTGCAAGAGCAAAGAGTGCGTCGCGGTCGCCTTTCGCAGCAGCGAGCTTGTACCATTGCGCCGCCTTCGAATCGTCGCGTCCGACGCCCAGGCCCTGCGCGTAGAGTTCGCCAAGCAACGTCATGGCTGCTGGATCGTTTTGCTGTGCCCGTTTCGTCGCTTCATTGAACGCAGTGAGATAGAGGCCACGCTGGAACGCGCCATAGGCGACGTCGACATCCTGCGGATCGGTGTTTGTCGCTGCGCTTGGCGCGGGCGGTGGCAGGGGAGGCGACACGCTTTTTGTCGACTGCGCGGATGCGGTTGCAGCCGCGAAAATGGTCAGGAAAGCGCCAACGAAGCAGCCAACAGGCTTGATCATACAGCCGGCTCCGGAAGCCGAAGCCAAGCCGTCGCCGTACGTATCGATTCGACAATGGCGTTGGGTTCACGCCACACGACGTCGCCGAGCGCAATGAAGTCTGCACCGGCTGCAACAAGCGGCGCAATCTTTTCCAGCGAAGCCGCATAGCCCACGCACGGAACCTCGAACACTTCAGCCCACCAGGAAACGCGGTCTTCGACGGAGGCAAAATCCGGACATTTGCCGGTCGCGTCGGGCTCGCCGAACATCACATAGTCGGCGCCCCGCTCGGCGGCGAGCATGGCATCGTGCCGACTGGCCAATCCTCCGGCACCGGCAATGCGTTCGGGCTTGAGCGAATCGATCGCCGCGCTGAACGCCCCGATACCTCTGAGGTGCGCGCCATCGGTGCCGGAACGTGCGACGAGATCAGCGCGACCGTCGATAAGGACAGCTGTACCTTTTTCCTGGACCAGGGGCGCCAGGATCTTGACGCGGTTGATGAGCGTACGTTCGTCCGCCTCTGCAAGGCGCAGGAGCACGGCCGCAATGTCCGCGGCGTCAAGAGCCCTCGCAAGCTGTGCGGAAAATGCCGAGGCGTCCGCAATCGGCGGCGTCATCAGGTAGAGCCGGGGTGCCGGCCGCGGAACAGGCTCTTTGGGTTTCGAAGCCATGGTGTTCGGATGCTAACCCAATCGGGCGGAAAATTGACCTGCGTCATGTTTCGGACGCCATGACGCAGGCTTGCCGAAAATCGGAAAGTGCCTTTGCCGCAGCGGCAATAACCTCGTCCCAGCCACCGCCGGGCGGCTGTCGAAACAGCCTTGCCGTCGGATACCAGGGGCTGTCGTTACGCTCGCGCAACCAACGCCAATCTTGAATATGAGGCAGCAGCACCCAGAGCGGCTTTGCCATCGCCCCGGCGAGGTGGGCAACGGCAGTATCCACGGCAATGACAAGGTCGAGTTCACTGATCGCCGCTGCGGTCTCGGCAAAATCGGCGAGCAGGCCGTCGAAGCGCCTGATGGGCAAGCGTGCGAGCGCCTCAAGGTCGCTGTCGCGATACTCGCGCTGCAGGCTGATGAATTCCATGCCGGTCATGGACAGTATCGGCTCGAACCGCGAGAGCGCGATGCTGCGGTTGTGGTCATTCTTGTGGCTGGGCTTGCCGGACCAAACCAGACCAACTCGTGGCCTGCGAATGCCGGCGAATTGCGCTCGCCATGCTTTTGCGCGTGCCGCGGGCGCTTGCAGGTAAGGGACCTTCGCGGGAACCGTGCCGAGGGTCGTGCCGAAGGCGAGGGGCAGGCTCAAAAGCGGGCAATGAACGTCAAATTGCGGCAGCGGGTCGCTACGCCGATAGATGCCGTCGGCGCGGACGGACTTTTCGACCAGCGGCGCCAGGCCGTCGGGAATTTCGAGGATGATCTTGCCGCCCTTTTCGGCAACCATCGGCAGGTAGCGGATGAACTGAATGCTGTCGCCGAAACCCTGCTCGGCGTGCAGCAGAATTGTCTTGCCGTTCAATTCCTCGCCACGCCATTGCGGTTGAGTGAAGTCGCGCGGCCGCAGCTCTCCGTCCCGCTTCCAGCGCCATTCGTAGCCGGCCCAGCCGCGCGCAAAATCGCCGATCGAAAGGCAGAGCAGGCCTTTGTTCCAGTGCGCTTCGGCGAGGTCGGGAGCTAGTTCTATGGCCCGGTCGAAACTTGCAATCGCTTCGTCACACCGGTTGAGGTAGCGCAGGGCGTTGCCCCGGTTGACCCAAGCGTAGACATTGTCCGGCACCGCGTCGAGCGCGCGATCATAATCGGCGAGCGCCTCGGCGGGACGATTGAGTTCTACAAGCACATTGCCGCGATTGTTGTATCCCTCGTTGTAATCCGGCTTGAGCAGGAGCGCGCGATCGCATGCTTCCAGTGCTTCGCGATGCCGACCCATTTCACGCAGCGCGTTACCGCGGTTACCATGTGCTTCGGCAAAATCCGGTCGGATGGCGATGGCGCGGTCATAGTCGGCGAGCGCCGCCGCATAGGCCTGCATCACATAGCGTGTGTTGCCGCGACCGACGAAAAGGTTGGCATCATCGGGCTTTATTGATAGCGCGCGATCATAGCTCGCAAGTGAATCGTCATAGCGCTTGAGCTCCCGCAGAGCGCGTCCACGATTGGCGAGCGCCTCAACCGCAGTCGGAGCAAGTGCAATGGCCCGATCGTAGCTGAGCACCGCCTCAGCCGGCCGCTTGATCTCCAGCAGGAGGTTACCTTTGCTGAGGTAGGTCTGTGCTCGATCCGGGTCGAGTGCGATGGCTTCGTCGAGGCTCATCAAAGCCTCGCCATGGCGGCCCAACACACGCAGGATGTTTGCCCGATTGACCAGCGCATCCAAATACGCTGGCCGGCGCCGGACGGCCTCGCTGTAGCTTTCCAGCGCTTCGTCGTGGCGCCCGAGATCGACAAGGCAATTTCCGCGGTTATTGAGGGCCTCCGCGTAATCGGGCCGCACGGCGATGGCGCGCTCGAAGCTTGTGAGCGCATCGAGCGGCCGCTTGAGAGCGCGCAAGGCGTTACCCCGGTTATTGAGAGCTTCGGCGTAGTCCGGCTTGAGCGCGATGGCGCGTTCGTAGTTTTCAAGCGCTTCCTGGTGCCGCGCGCAGGCCGCCAGGACCATGCCGTAGTTGGAGTGCGCAGCTGCCGACCGCGTACCGGTCTTCAGAGCACGTGCAAGCAATGTGAGGGCGTCTGCGTGTTCGCCGCGCTGATACCTGAGCACGCCATAAAGATGCAGCGCGTCGAAGTGGTCCGGCTCGGCGTTAAGTGCCTGCCGGTAAAGCTTTTCGGCGTCGCTCAAGTGGCCGCGTTGATGTTGAGCAATAGCTCTCCGCACCAGATCTGCGGCAGAAACGTTACCGGTCGGTTCAGGCTGCGGCTTGGGCATGATCCGATGACGTTGCAGGGACGGTGTACGCAACATCACCGCACCGGCGCTGCCGCCGGCGAATCATCTCTTGAGAATATTCAACCTGGGTTGCGTCGTCCAAGCTCGCGTTCACGCCGGCATCGGCACCGGGCCCATGTCCTTCGGGACCCTGTAGCCTTTTTGCACGGCGGGCCGCGCCGCGATGGTTTCGTACCAGCGCCTGACGTTCGGATATTGTTTCAAATCGACAGTTTGCCACTCGAAGCGTGAAATCCAGGGCCAGATGGCGATATCGGCGATCGAATATTGATCCGCCACAAATTCGCGGCCCTCGAGCCGCGTGTTAAGGACTTTGTAAAGCCGGTGGGCTTCTTTCAGATAGCGCTCTTCCGCGTAGGGTGCCTTGCCTTTGTTGTATTTCACGAAGTGGTGCACCTGACCGAGCATCGGCCCCGGTCCGCCCATCTGCCACATCAGCCACTCGATCACGCGATATCGGCCTTCTCCCGCTTTCGGCATCAGCTTGCCGGTCTTGTCGGCGAGGTAGATCAGGATCGCGCCGGATTCCATCAACGCAATATTGGTGTCACGGTCGACGATTGCGGGAATGCGGTTGTTCGGGGCGATTTTCAGAAATTCGGGCGCGAATTGCTCGTCCTTGGAAATGTCGATCGGGTGCACGGTGTAAGGCAGCCCGAGCTCCTCGAGAGCAATGGAAATCTTGCGGCCGTTGGGAGTGGTCCAGGTATAGAGGTCGATCACGGGCGGTATCCCCAAATTATGCCGGAGTCATGGCCGTGTCGTCCGGCCATTCACGTCTTGTGTGTAAGGGCAGTAACACGTGCATGCCCGGCGCAGGGCCGGGCATGACGTCTCAAATAGCGGACTTTGCGTGCGCCGTCACCGGGCGTATCGTAGGGCTGCTATGCCGCCTTCTTCTCCATGTCGGCCTTCCACTGACCGAGGGCGGCGAGGCCGTTCATTCTGGCGCGATGGGAAAAAGCGCGCTGAGCCGCGGCGACGTTTTCCGACTTGCCTCTCCATGTCGTTTGCGGTGCGTGCTGCAAGGCGCGGCCGTAAGAGAAAGTCAGCTTCCACGGCAGATTGCCGATCTTGTTCATAGCATCGAGGTGCGCTGTCGCGTCCTCGTCGCTCTGGCCGCCCGAGAGGAACGCGATGCCCGGTACCGCAGCCGGCACGCACGCTTTCAGCAATTTTACGGTCTTCTCGGCAACTTCCTGTACGGATGCCTGCTTCGCGCACTTCTTGCCGGCAATGACCATGTTCGGCTTGAGCACCATGCCCTCGAGCGCAACGCGCTGGAAATAGAGTTCTTCGAACTGGATCTTCAGCACCAGCTCCGTGACCTGATAGCAACGATCGATGTCGTGATCACCGTCCATCAGCACCTCGGGTTCGACGATCGGCACGATCCGGTTCGCCTGGCACAGCGCGGCGTAACGCGCGAGCGCGTGCGCATTCGTGCGGATGCAGGTGTAGGTCGGAATATCGCGGCCGATATCGATTACCGCCCGCCATTTCGCGAAGCGGGCGCCCTGGTCGTAGTATTTCGGCAGCCGTACCGGCAAACCGTCGAGACCGGCGGTTACAACTTCGCCAGGGCACATTGGCAAGGGCCTTGTTCCTTCGTCGACCTTGATGCCGGGGATCGACCCCGCGCTCCTGATCAGTTCAACCAACGGCGTCCCGTCTTTCGCCTTCTGCCAGATTGTTTCGTCGTACAGAATGACGCCGGAGATGTGCTTCATTCCTTCGGCGGAGCGGAAAAGCATTTCGCGGTAGTCACGGCGGGTATCTTCGGTTGATTCAACGCCAATCGCATCGAAGCGCTTCTTGATCGTGCCGGAGGATTCGTCGGCAGCCAGGATGCCCTTGCCGGTCGCTACCATGGCCTGGGCGACTTTGTTGAGTTCATCGAGATTCATGGCATTCTCCCTAGCATCCTTTCAGATCGCCGGAGGCATTGTCGGACGTCATTTTACCCGCAACACCTCGACTCCAGGCAAGGCCTTGCCTTCGAGCCATTCCAGAAATGCGCCGCCTGCTGTTGAAACATAAGTCAGGCGGTCGGCCACTCCGGCGGTATTGAGCGCCGCGACCGTGTCTCCGCCTCCGGCAATCGAGACAAGCTTTCCTGCCTCGCTCAGTTCCGCCGCGGCCTCCGCGACCTCGATCGTGCCGTTGTCGAACGGTTCCATCTCGAACGCGCCAAACGGTCCGTTCCAGACCAATGTCTTTGAGCGGGCGAGGGCCGACACGACCTGCTCGATGCTGCGCGGGCCAATATCGAGAATCATATCCGCCGTATCCACATCATCGACATCGACGACGCGGGAAGGCGCATGCGCCTCGAATTTCTGCGCCACCACTGCGTCGGCGGGCAGCACGATGTCGCGCTTGGCTGCCTTCGCCTTCGCCATGATATTGCGCGCCGTGCCGGACAGGTCGGTTTCCACCAAGGATTTCCCGACCTTCTTGCCCTGCGCAAGCAGGAACGTGTTGGCCATGGCGCCGCCGATGACCAGGATGTCCACCTTGTCGAGCAGGTTGCCGATAAGGTCGAGCTTGGTCGAAATCTTGGCTCCGCCGACGATCGCGGTCAGCGGACGCTCCGGACGGTCGAGCGCGCGGGCAAGGGCTTCGAGCTCCGCCTGCATCGTCCGCCCGGCGTAAGCCGGGAGCTTGTGGCCAAGCCCTTCGGTCGACGCGTGCGCGCGGTGCGCCGCTGAGAACGCGTCGTTGACCCAGATGTCGCCCAGCTTCGCCAGCGCGGCGACAAAGACAGGATCGTTCTTCTCCTCGCCGGCATGAAAGCGGGTGTTCTCGAGGCAGACAATATCGCCGGGTTTCATTGCCGCCACCGCGTGCTCGGCCGCTTCCCCGATGCAATCGTCGGCGAATCCGACCGGCCGCTTGATGATTCGCGCGACTTCGGCGGCCACCGGCTTGAGCGAGTGTTTCGGATCCCGTCCCTTCGGGCGCCCGAAGTGCGAAAGCAGGATGACCTTGCCGCCCTTGTCGGCGAGTTCGGTGATTGCAGGCGCCGCGCGCTCGATGCGCGTCGCGTCGGTCACGATGCCGTTTTCGACCGGCACGTTCAGATCGACGCGAAGCAGAATGCGTTTGCCTTTTACGTCAACGCGATCGAGCGTTCGAAATCCAGCCATCGCCGCCCCGAAGCGATCGTCAAAGCAATTTGCCCATCGCAACGGCCGTATCGGCCATGCGGTTGGAGAAGCCCCACTCGTTGTCGTACCAGGACATCACGCGCACCAACGTGCCGTTGATGACCTTGGTCTGGTCCATATGGAACGTGGAGGAGTGCGGGTCGTGATTGAAGTCGATCGAGACGTTGGGGTCGTTCGTGTAGTTCAGGATACCCTTGAGCTGCTGCTCCGCGGCCCGTTTGACCGCGTCGTTGATCTCTTCCTTGGTCGTCTGCTTCTTGGCGACGATCTTGAGGTCGATGACCGAGACGTTCGGCGTCGGCACCCGGATGGAAACTCCGTCGAGCTTGCCCTTGAGCTCTGGCAGGACAAGACCGATGGCCTTGGCGGCGCCGGTCGAGGTCGGGATCATCGACATGGCCGCGGCGCGCGCCCGGTAGAGATCCTTGTGCAGCGTGTCGAGCGTCGGCTGGTCGCCGGTATAGGCGTGGATCGTGGTCATGAACCCACTCTCGATCCCGACCGCGTCGTTGAGCACCTTGGCTACCGGCGCAAGACAGTTCGTGGTGCACGAGCCGTTCGAGACGACCTTGTGGTCCTTGGTCAGCTTGTCGTGGTTGACGCCGAAGACGACGGTAAGGTCGGCACCGTCGGACGGGGCGGAGACCAGCACACGCCTGGCACCGGCGGTGAGGTGTGCCGATGCCTTTTCCTTGGCGGTAAAGATGCCTGTGCACTCCATCGCGATGTCGATGCCGAGATCCTTCCAGGGAAGCTTCGTCGGATCGCGCTCGGCGGTGACCTTGATGGCGCCGTTGCCGACACTGATCGTGTCGCCTTTGACCGTGACCTCCCCGGGAAAGCGGCCATGTACGCTGTCGTAGCGCAGCAGGTGTGCGTTGGTCTCCACTGGACCAAGGTCGTTCACCGCAACGACTTCGATGTCCTTGCGTCCGTTTTCGGCGATGGCACGCAGGATGTTGCGGCCGATGCGGCCAAATCCATTGATGGCGACGCGGACTGTCATGACTCACTCCCGGCTTAATTCATTCCTGCTACGGTATATATGGTGCCTGGTCACATCTTCCCAAGTTTGGAAGATGCCGCATGCACGATTGCTTCTGCGGTAATTCCAAACTTCTTGTACAGTTCCTTGTATGGCGCGCTGGCGCCGAAAGAGTTCATGCCGATGAATATGCCGTCGGAACCGATGATCGCGTCCCAACCTTCGCGTACCGCGGCTTCCACGCCGATCCTGATTTGCGAATTGCCGATGATGGCGCGTCGGTAACCTTCATCCTGTTCGAGGAAGAGCTCGAAGCAGGGGATCGACACCACGCGCGCAGCCGTACCGCGCTCCGCGAGAAGTCTCGCAGCCTCGACCGCGATTGCGACTTCCGAGCCCGTCGCGAAGATCGACACGTCGGACCTGCCTTCCGGGCCGGCGATTTCGTAGGCACCGCGCGCGCAGATATTTTCGGCATCGGACCGGTTGCGCAGCTGCGGGAGATTTTGCCGCGTGAGCGCGAGGACGCTTGGGCGGTTTTCCGACGCCAGGGCGAGTTGCCAACATTCGGCGGTTTCCACCGCATCGCATGGCCGGAAAACCAGCAGGTTTGGAATTGCCCGCAATGAAGCGAGATGTTCGACGGGTTGATGTGTCGGTCCATCTTCGCCAAGCCCGATGGAATCGTGGGTCATCACATGGATGACGCGCTTGCCCATCATCGCCGCGAGCCGGATTGCCGGCCGGCAGTAATCGGAGAATACGAGGAAAGTGCCGGAGTAGGGCACGATGCCGCCGTGCAGCGCCATGCCGTTCATGGCGGCAGCCATGCCATGCTCGCGGACGCCGTAGTGGATAAAACGTCCGGCGTAGTCGGCGGCCGACAGCGCCTTCATATTCCTGGCGCGCGTATTGTTCGAGCCGGTGAGGTCGGCAGAGCCCCCGATCATCTCAGGGAGCGCCGGGACAAGACTTTCGAGCGCAAATTCCGACGCTGCGCGTGTCGCAATATCCTTCGGCTGTGCCGCGAGTTTTTCCTTTACCGCGCGAATGGCCGCGTCGAGCGCCTGTTGCGGAATTTTGCCGCTCATGCGGCGCTCGAACTCGGTGCGCTTGCTGCCGTCGAGTGCTGCAACGCGCTTCTTCCAGTCCGCATGCGCCGCCTGCGCACGCGTGCCGGCCGCGCGCCACGCCTTCAGGATATCTGCCGGCACCTCGAACGGTGCCGATGTCCAGCCGAGCGCCTTGCGCGTGCCGGCAATTTCCTCCGCACCGAGAGGCGACCCATGTGATTTTTCCGAGCCCTGCTTGGTGGGTGCGCCATAGGCAATCTTGGTTTTGCACGCAATAAGAACGGGTCGATCGGAGGACTGTGCTTTCTCAAGCGCGGCTTTGATGGCCGCCGGGTCATGGCCATCGATACGCAACGCCTTCCACCCCGCGGCCTCAAAGCGCTGGATCTGGTCGACGCTGTCGGCAAGTGACAGCGCGCCGTCGATCGAAATGCCATTGTCGTCGAACAGCACGATCAGCTTGTTGAGCCTGAGATGGCCGGCAAGCGCGATTGCTTCTTGGCTGATTCCTTCCATCAGGTCGCCGTCGGAAGCGATCACGTAGGTTCTGTGGTCGACGACGCCGTCACCGAAGACAGCCGCGAGATGCTTTTCGGCGATTGCCATGCCGACGGCATTCGCGAGGCCCTGACCGAGCGGCCCCGTGGTTGTCTCTACGCCGGGCGTGTGCCCGAATTCGGGATGGCCGGCTGTGTTCGAGCCGAGCTGGCGGAAGCGCTTGATCTGATCGATTGGCATCGCCTCGTAGCCGGTCAGATAAAGCAGGGCATACAGCAGCATCGAGCCATGCCCGGCCGAGAGCACGAAGCGGTCGCGATCGGGCCAGGTGGGATCGGCAGGGTTGAATTTCAGGAATTGCGTGAACAGGACCGTCGCCACGTCGGCCATGCCCATGGGCATGCCTGGATGGCCGGATTTGGCCTGCTCCACCGCATCCATCGCCAGGGCGCGAATCGCGTTCGCCATCGCCGAATGGGCAACGGCGGAACCAGCGGCCGGTTGCTCGCGACGCTCTCGGGGCGCCGCAGCTGCCGTCGGCGAGGCTTTTGCGCTCATGGAATGGGGCCTTTTGGCGGGGTGGATAGCATGTGAGGCCCTTGAGTCAATGTGACCGGCAGGGCGCCTGGACGCCATGCACAGGTCTCGAAAACAGCTGGGCAAATCGTCTGGCAAGCGTTGACGTAACGGTTGTGCAGCACGTAAGATTCTTTGCCTAAATATCTGCCGCAACAAGAGTTTTTGTGCGGGTCGGGCCATGAGCGAGGAAAGCGCAATCGATGCCGCGGTCAAGCGTCTGGCGCTCGCGCTCGACGCGCTTGATGCCGCGGTCGAACGGCGCAAGCAGGCTGATCGCAACGAAGAAGGTCTCGCGGCGCAGGTGCAGGCGCTGGGCGTGGACCGCACGCGTTTGGCTGCGGCGCTCGACGTTGAAGCGGCCCGTTCGCGACGACTTGAAACCACCAATCGCGAAATAGCCGAGCGGCTGGACGCTGCGATCGCATCGATCCAGTCGGTCGTGGATCTGCATGAGTGACATCATGGCACAGGTCAACGCCACCATTGCCGGACGCCAGTTTCGCCTCGCGTGCGAGGACGGGCAGGAAGAGCAACTTCAGTCGCTCGCCAAAGACATCGACCAGCGTATCATCGATCTGCGGCGCAAGTTTGGGGAGATCGGCGATACGCGTCTGACGGTCATGGCCGCGTTGATGCTTGCGGACGAACTTGCCGAAGCCTCGCAGAAACTTCGCCGCCTGGACGAAGAGATTGCTGCCTTGCACGATGCCCGGCTCGTCGCTGCCGACCGTGCCAGGGCAGCGTCCGACGCCGTCGTTGGCGCCTTCAATTCGGCTGCCGAGCGGATCGAAGGCATTACCAGGAAGCTCAATCAGACCGTCAGCAACGGCGGCAGTGTAGCCATCGGTTGACCGCATTCGCGACGAGTGGCGCCGCCCTGGTATAATCATTACATTGCTGAGGCGGGGCTGCGAGGTGCGTCAGGAGACACAATCCCCGGGGCCTTATCGATCCTTAAGGGAGCTGTCCCTGGCCGGGCTCGTGGGCTCGGTCATATGGCGCCCACCTACTTTCGTAGGGAACCCGGGATCGATGCTCCAACGGCCATCGCGGCTCCGCACTTTTTTGCAATGACAAACATCGCCGAGACGGATTCACCGAAAGCACGGCTGCGCGAGGAAGCTTTCGCGCGACGCGACGCCCTTCCGGCAGCGGAACGGGCCGCCGCGGCGGAAACGATCGCGGCGCGTCCGTTTCCGGTCGCGATCACGCGCGGCATGATCGTGTCCGGCTTCTCGCCGATGAGGACGGAGATCAATCCGCTGCCGTTGATGCGCAAGGCCGTCGCGCTTGGCGCGCGGCTGGCGCTTCCGGCCATCGCCGGCCGGGGCAGACCGCTGATCATGCGCGCTTACGCGTTCGGGGACGAGCTTGCGCGCGGACAGTGGGGAATTCGCGAGCCCGGGCCGGCCGCGCCTGAAGTTGCGCCCGACATACTCATCGTGCCGCTCGCGGCATTCGATCGCGCCGGTCACCGCATCGGCTACGGTGCCGGCTACTACGACATGACCATCAATGCGCTACGGGCAAAGAAAAGTGTTGTCGCCATCGGCATTGCTTTTGCCGTACAGGAGATTGCTGCCGTTCCGGCCACCGAACGCGACGCGCGTCTCGATTTCGTGCTAACGGAACGCGAAACCATCGATTTCCGCGAGACGAAATAGCGCATGCGCATTCTCTTTATCGGCGATGTGGTCGGACGCTCAGGGCGCACTATCGTGACCGAACGGTTGCCCGGCCTCATCTTGGACTGGAAGCTCGATCTTGTTGTCGTCAACGGTGAGAATGCCGCCGGCGGCTTCGGCATCACGGAAGTCATCTACAATGAGTTGATCGATGCCGGTGCGGATGCGATCACGCTCGGCAATCATGCGTGGGACCAGCGCGAGGCGCTCGTCTTCATCGAGCGCGCACCGCGTCTCATTCGGCCGTTGAATTACCCCAGAGGTACACCAGGCCGCGGTGCGGCGTTGATCGATACCAAAAACGGCAAGCGGGCGCTGGTGATCAACGCCATGGGCCGAATTTTCATGGATCCGCTCGACGATCCCTTTGCCGCCGTGGAGCACGAGCTTTCCGCGTGCGCGCTCAAGACAGGCGCGGATGCCATCGTCATCGATTTTCACTGCGAGGCGACCAGTGAAAAGCAGGCGATGGCGTATTTTGCCGACGGACGTGCAAGCCTGGTGGTGGGCACCCACACACACGCACCGACCGCCGATGACCGCATCCTTCCGGCCGGCACGGCATTTGTGTCCGATGTCGGCATGACCGCAGACTACGACTCCATCATCGGGATGAACAAGGACGAGCCGCTCAATCGTTTTTTGCGCAAGCTGCCGGGTCCGAAATTCGAGGCGTCAAACGGTCCGGCGACGTTATGCGCGCTGGCCGTCGAGACGGATGACGCGAGCGGGCTTGCGCGCAAAGTCGGGGCTGTCCGGATCGGCGGTATCCTGCGGGAGGCGCTGCCGGACTTCTGGCGCTAAATTTTTCGATTTGCTCGATTGACCGCGAATCGCGGCGGTGATTCGGTAGACGGCATTGATTCGCCGGCATGTGCTGGGTCCGGCAATAGCGACCTTGGCACGGAATGCCCATGAATCTGCACGTCAACAGCAACCTTGCGTTGGAGTTGCCGCCAGCCTCGGGGCACAAGCCAGCGACCTCCGATCCGCGCGCCGAGCTCGCCGTCCAGTTCATTCCTTCCGGCGCGCGTGTGCTCGATCTCGGCGGGAATCCGGCCCTGCAGGCGCTGCTGCCGGTCGGTTGCGAATATGCCGACGGCCGGACCGGCAGGAAGAACCGTTCGCGCATGCCCGCCTTGAGCCTGCACGAATTCCCGAGCGGAGCAGCAAAACAATCCGACCTCATCGTGATACTGGGGTTGCTCGAACGCGTTGCGGATGTTGAAGGCCTGTTCGCCAAACTGGGCTCCTGCGAGCGCGATCTCATCCTGACCTATTGCCCGACAGATCTTTCAAAAGGGTCCGATCGCGCCGCGCTTGGTTTTGTGAATCACATGAGCCTTTGCGATCTGGCGCTGCTGTTCGACCGCCATGGATTCCGGATCGAAAGCACCGCTCCGGTCGATGCATCGCAGATTCTCATGCGGCTCACCTCGGCCGAGCGTCCGGCTCCGATCACATCGTGCAAGGTTGCCGTTATCTCGGCCGACGGTACGGCTGATCTTGGTGCTCGGCTGGGCCGCCAAATGATCAACGCACTACTTCCGGGCGAATGCATGGTTGATCATCTTTCCGCCGGTTCGCTTGAAAAGGCGCGGCAGCGGTATGACCTGGTCATCCTCGGTACGGGAGCCGGACTCTTCCCGCCGCTCCTCGGCGATAAGGTGATCGACGTCATGTCCCGTGCCAGGGCTGCGATCGGAATATTCGGCACCCAGGGACGGCAACTGATCTCGCGGCCGACGTTCGATCGCATCCTCGATCGGCTCGATACCTGGTTTGCCCGCTATCAGGACGATGTCCTGATTTACGGACGCGCACGCAACACTATCGTCCACACCGGCGATGTGTTGATAGACCAGTTCCCGCTTGCGTGCGCCACAAACGATGAGCCTCTGGTCGTCAATGACGATCTCGGCCCCGAATTTGCCCTTGACCGCGCAATCGCCACCATCCAGCAGCACAGACAGGTCTATTCAACCGTGCCGGCGGCTCTTCTGTGTGCGCTTACCTCCGCCGAGCTTGCGGCCTATGCCGACATGCGGACGCCGCAACCCGATCTGGATGCCGGTCACTTCCGAAGCATGCTGATCGACATTTTCGGCCGCAGCTATCCGCAACGGAAGTTCTTTATTGTCGATCGGGATGCCGTCATCCGCTATAAAATGCGCGTCCACGACAACGTCGCGAAAGTCGGCGCGTCTATCCGTGCGATTCTGCAAAGCGTGGCAGCCGCAGCGTGACACCGCCCGAAACCGGGGCCTCGATGGTCGGTAGAGACCGGCAGCCTGCGATATTTATTTTCCTGACGCGCCGGACTATATAGCCGCCGGCATCAACAAAATCCTCGACGTTCACCATATGGCTGGTCATTCCCAATTCAAGAACATCATGCACAAGAAGGGGCGGGCCGATAAGGCGCGCTCCAAATTGTTCAGCAAGCTCGCGCGTGAAATCACCGTTGCCGCCAAGCTCGGCTTGCCGGACCCGGCGTTCAATCCGCGCCTGCGCGCGGCGGTTCTGGCGGCGCGTGCGGAAAACATGCCGAAGGACAACATCGAACGTGCGATCAAAAAGTCGCAGGGTGCCGACACGGAGAACTACGACGAAATCCGTTACGAAGGATACGGGCCCGGCGGCGTGGCGATCATTGTTGAAGCGCTGACCGACAACCGGAATCGCACCGCAGGGGAGGTCCGCGCGATTTTTACGAAGAACGGCGGCAACCTGGCCGAGACGGGCGCGGTGTCCTTCATGTTCAGCCACGTCGGTGTTGTCGAATACGATGCAAAGGTCGCGAGCGCGGACGCGATGCTCGAGGCGGCGATCGAAGCCGGCGCCGAGGACGTGACGTCGAACGATGACGGCCACCAGATTGTAACGACACCCGAGTCGTTGAATGACGTCAGCAAGGCACTCGAGGCCAGGTTTGGTGAACCGCGCAAATCGTCGATCGTCTGGAAGCCGCAAAATACGGTCGCGCTCGACGACGAGGCCGGCGAAAAAATTCTTAAACTGATCGAGTCGCTCGACGAAAGCGACGACGTGCAGAACGTCTATGCGAATTTCGAGGTTTCCGACGCGCTCATGCAGAAGATGAGCGCGTAGCGCCTGCTCAGCCTTTGAATTCGAGAATATAAAGACCGGCGTTGTAGTCGGTCGCATAGATCAGGCCGCCGGCGTCAACGAACACATCCGCCGACTGAATGACACGCACGCGGTTCGGGCGCGTGTCCGCGAGCGTCCGAGGCTGTGGTGGAACGAGAGCGCCCAGCTCTTTCGGAGCAAATGGGTCGGCAATATCGAATACGCGAATGCCGGCGTTCTGATAGGTCGCAAAGATCAGTTGTGAGCTGACATAGGTGCCCGGACGATTCTCGTGAATGTTGTGCGGCCCGAAATGTCCGCCTTTGGCCTTGTAGTCGGCTTCCGCCGGGGTCGGAAACGTCGAGATGCTGACCGGGTTGTCACGCACCCTGTTGTCGAAAACCCAGATCAACTTGAGGCCGTCTTCCTGGTGATCGAGCACGGCCTCGTCGAGCACGATAAGCAGATCGCGGTCCGGCAGCGGCAGGCAATTGTGGGTGCCGCCGCCGAACGGTGGCGACCAGTTTCTGTGCACGACAAGTCTGGGCTTTGACCGGTCGGCAACGTCGAGGACGAGCATGCCGGCGTCGCGCCAGGCGGCGTAGGCCGTATCACCGTGAACAATCGCATGATGGAGACCGTAACGTCGCGTCGCCGGCCACGAGGGCGTCTCGCCGGCCGCCAGATTCATGCCGGGAATCCACCAACGTCCGGCCTCGCGCGGTTTCGTCGGGTCGGTCATGTCGACAGTCATGAACATGTAGTCAGTGAAACCGTCGAGCAGCACCGACACGTAAGCCCAGCGACCGCCGGTATACCAGGCGCGATGAATGCCACCGCCTTCGACCGGCATGAAACCGATCTGGCGCGGCGCCTCCGGTTTCGCGATGTCATAGACCGCAAGCCCGGCGCTCCAGTCGCGCTTTCGCTTTGCTTCCGCCGTCCCGACGGTTTTGCCGAGCGCACCGCTGTAATAAGCGCGCTCGTCCGCGAACTCGGCGGCGGCGAACATGTCCTTGGCGTGGATCACCAGCAGCAGGTTGTCGTGCACCTGCAGATGGATATTCCAGGTGTTTGCGGGCGCGGCGATGTAATTCACCGCGCGCGGGTTCCTTGCATCGCGCACGTCGATGACGGAAAAGCCCTTCGAAAACATATGACCGACGAAGGCAAAGCCGCGATGCACCATCACCTGCACACCGTCGGGACGGCCGCCTTGATCGGTGTGGCCGATGATACGCATGTTGCGCGCGTAGTCGGGTTTCGGAAGGTCCGTCATTTATACGCCTCGAGGAAGTGCGGCACGGCGATCCAGTCGAGCATGGCCCCGTCGCTCTGCAGGAGTGCGTGCATGCGGCGATCTTCGTCGGTCTTCAGGTTGACCCCAAGGTGAGTGCCGAGCTTGCGGCCATGCAGGACGATCGTATTGCCGATCGGCTGACGCTCGGCGTTATAGGCCTTGAGCGCCTCATCGATATCGTCGTGCCGGTCGAGATGCCTGGCCAGGGCCATGGCGTCGGTGCCGGCCTTGGCCATGCCAAATCCCATGTGCGGGCGCGCGTTGGCGGCCGCGTCCCCGACCATGGCGACCCGGCCGAACGTGATGGCTGGCGCCGTGAAATCGTAGATCGGCGTGATGAAAGGCTGCTTGATCTTCATCACCGCGTCGAGCAGCGGAGACGGCAGGATTTCCTTCGCATCCTTGTGCATCCCGGCGATCAGATCCTTCCGGACGAGCGGTGGCGGCACGGAATACTCGTGCTGCACGCCGTTCTCGTCCACACACATTTCGCGCAGCTTCGCGGCGTCGGCGACCCGATACCAGATGAAATTGAAACGGCGCTTGCCGGGAGTGAGATCGTCGTTAAAGCCGGCGATCGGGTAGGTGATCACCTGCTGCTGCTTCGGCAGGTAGAACGTGAACAAAGGATAGATGCTGTTGAGCGTCTCCGGCGCGAGGTCGGCCTCGTTGGGCGCGCCGCGCCAGATGTAGTAGCCGGCGTAGACGGGTTGCACGTCGGGCGCCATCTGGGCCCGCACGCTTGAGCGGATGCCGTCACCGCCGACCAGAATATCGGCACGCTCCACGCGGCCGCCGGAAAACTGCACCCGCACACCGCCCTCGTCCTGATCGACACGCTCGAAATTCCAGCCGAGATGATAGTGTGCCTCGTCTATGGTTGCGCGCAGGAGGCGTTGTAGACGATCCCATGAGGTCAGAATTTGCCGCAGCGGTCGCTCATCGGTGACGCGGCCTTCACGGTCGATGGCAATGCGCTTCGGCACCTCGACGCCGAGTTTCTCGGTGCCGGCACCGCTCGCTTCCAGGGCTTCGAGCAGCTCAGGGTGGCCGGTGATGCCGGCGCCGCGCCCGACCAGTTCGACATTCGAGCGCTCGTAGACATCCACATCCCAGCCGATCTGACGCAGGAAGGCTGCGGAAAACAGCCCCGACATCGAGCCGCCAATGATGACGGCCCGTCGGTTGCGACGGCGGGAGGAAGTCTCCGGCATGGCGCGAACCATACCCGCCCGTGCCGCGCTGTCCATTGCGACTGCGCGGAATCGGCCGCATAACCGGGTCGACTGTGGCGCAAAACGCGCTAGGCGTGGGCTTGGGCCGGGGCTATCAACGGGGTCATGGCCCGGCACCCGATTCGCATTCTTGGCATCGATCCGGGGCTCCGCCGCACCGGCTGGGGCCTGATCGAGTCGGACGGCAACCGGCTGGTTCACGTGGGTTGCGGGTCGCTTGAAACCAGCGAGCGCGCCGATCTGGGTATCCGCCTGCTTGCCATCCACGACGGATTGCTCGCGGTGATTGAACAATACCGGCCGGACGAGGCGGCGGTGGAGGCAACCTTCGTCAACACCAATGCGGTGGCGACACTCAAGCTAGGCCAGGCGCGCGGTATTGCGATGCTGGTGCCTGCCAAGGCCGGGTTGCGCGTTGCGGAATATGCACCCAACCTCGTAAAGAAGACGATCGTCGGGGCCGGCCACAGCGAGAAAGCGCAGATCCGCATGATGATCGGTGTTCTCCTGCCGAGAGCCGATCCGCAGTCCGAGGATGCCGCCGATGCGTTGGCCATCGCCGTCTGCCACGCGCATCATCGGACAAACGCGGCGTTGAAGGTGGCGGCGTCATGATCGGCAAGCTCAAGGGGATCGTCGACACCTATGGCGAGGACTACATCATCCTCGACGTCGGTGGTGTCGGCTATCAGGTGCATTGCTCGGTGCGCACGCTGCAGGCGCTGCCGTCGCCCGGCGAGCCGGTCACGCTGTCGATTGAGACGCATGTGCGCGAAGACCAGATCAGGTTGTTCGGATTTGCGAGCGACCTTGAGCGTGAATGGTTCCGTCTGCTGCAAACGGTGCAGGGCGTGGGTGCCAAAGTCGCCATGTCGGTGCTCGGCACGTTGAAGCCATCGGAGCTCGCTTCGGCGGTCGCAATGCGCGACAAGGCCGTGGTGGCGCGCGCGCCGGGCGTCGGGCCAAAGGTTGCCGAGCGCATCGTCACCGAGCTGAAGGACAAGGCCCCCGCCCTTGCGAATATCGATCCCGCGGTCGTGCATCTTGCCGGCGCGCTCGACGAGAAGCGCGCGCCGCGCCCGGTAGCCGACGCCGTCTCCGCGCTGATCAATCTCGGTTACGGCCAGCCGCAGGCGGCGGCCGCCATTGCCGCTGCCGCGCGCAATGCCGGTGAGGGTGCCGATACGGCGACGCTGATCAGGCAGGGCCTCAAGGAGTTGGCGAAATGAGCAGCGCACCGCGCCTTGTCACGTCCGGTGCGCGCGATGACGACGCCGACGCCTCGCTTCGCCCGCAGCGGCTTGACGAGTTCGTCGGCCAGGAACAGGCACGCGCCAATCTCGGCGTCTTCATCAACGCGGCACGAGCGCGCAAGGAGGCGCTCGACCACGTCCTGTTCGTCGGCCCTCCCGGCCTCGGCAAGACCACGCTGGCGCAGATCGTCGCGCGTGAGCTCGGCGTCAATTTCCGCGCAACCTCCGGCCCCGTAATCGCCAAAGCCGGCGATCTTGCTGCGTTGCTCACCAATCTCGAGCCGCGCGACGTGCTGTTCATCGACGAGATCCACCGGCTCAATCCGGCGGTGGAGGAGATTCTCTATCCGGCAATGGAGGATTTCCAGCTCGACCTGATCATCGGGGAAGGTCCAGCCGCGCGTTCGGTGAAGATCGATCTTGCCCCGTTTACCCTGATCGGCGCGACGACCCGCGCCGGTCTTCTCACCAATCCGCTGCGCGATCGCTTCGGAATTCCGATGCGCCTCAATTTCTACTCCGAGAAGGAACTCGAGGAGATCGTCAACCGCGGGTCGCGGGTTATGGGCATCGGCATCGCGCCCGATGGCGCGAACGAGATCGCGCGCCGCGCGCGCGGCACGCCGCGCATTGCCGGGCGCCTGCTGCGGCGCGTGCGCGACTTTGCACATGTCGAGGGTGCCAGGTCGATCGACCGCAAAATTGCAGACCGCGCACTGTCGGCGCTCGAGGTCGATGGCGTCGGTCTCGACGCGATGGACCGGCGTTACCTTCAGACCATTGCCGAGAACTACGGCGGCGGACCGGTGGGTGTGGATACTCTGGCGGCGGCGCTTTCCGAGCCGCGCGACGCCATTGAGGACATCATCGAGCCGTTCCTGATCCAGAAGGGCTTCCTGCAAAGAACCCCGCGCGGGCGGCTGCTCACGGGACTCGCATTCAAGCATCTTGGCCTGCCGGAGCCCGCGCGCGATCCCGGCCAGTTCGGTCTCTTTTCGGAAAACGATGAATGAGCAACAACGTCATCAGTGTCGTCGCGGCATTGATCCGCGACGAGCAGGGTCGCGTGTTGCTGGTCCGCAAGCGCGGAACGGCGGCCTTCATGCAGCCGGGTGGGAAGCGCGATCCCGGCGAAAGCGAACTTGCGGCGCTTGCACGTGAGCTGACAGAGGAGTTGGGCTGCCGCG
>Ga0070741_10006486_pt1 | contig 25061 bp, 23 predicted proteins | sample Coa_R1_4_FD_66440 | JGI IMG/M metagenome (GOLD analysis project Ga0070741, IMG submission 66440) | Surface soil microbial communities from Centralia Pennsylvania, which are recovering from an underground coalmine fire - Coalmine... | ecosystem: Environmental > Terrestrial > Soil > Unclassified ... | reverse complement strand
GACCTGCGCCGCGATATCAGCTTCAACACCCGGGTCACCGCGGCCACCTTCCTCGATGACCGCGACTGCTGGGAGCTCCGCACCGAGAGCGGCGAGGTCGTCACCTGCCGGTTCGTGGTCAGCGCCGTCGGCTGCCTGTCCGCGGCGAACGTCCCGCCCATCCCGGGCCTCGAACGCTTTGAGGGCGACTGGTACCACACGGGCGCGTGGCCGCACGAGGGCGTCGACTTCACGGGCAAGCGCGTGGCGCTGATCGGGACGGGTTCGACGGGCATCCAGGCCACGCCGCCGATCGCCGCGCAGGCCGACCACCTCTTCGTCCTCCAGCGCACGCCCAACTACAGCATCCCGGCGCGCAACCGCCCCATGTCGGAGGCGGAGTGGGCCGACATCAAGGCGCACTACGAGGAGATCCGCGAGAAGTGCCGTGCGTCGTGGGGAGGCTTCCCGTACGAGCGCAGCGAGGTCTCGGCGCTCGCCGTGAGCCCCGAGGAGCGCGAGGCGAAGTACGAGCAGCTGTGGGCCGAGGAGGGCGGGTTCAAGTTCCTCTACGGGTCGTACAACGACTTCCTCACCAACGAGGACGCCAACCACACGGTCGCCGAGTTCATCCGCCAGAAGATCCACGACATCGTGAAGGACCCGGCGGTGGCCGATGCCCTGTCGCCGCGGGACTACCCGTACGGCACCAAGCGGCCGCCGATCGACACCGACTACTACGAGACGTTCAACCGCGACAACGTGACGCTCGTCGACCTGCGCAAGTCGCCGATCGTCGAGATCACGCCCCGCGGCGTCCGCACGTCCGACCGCGAGTACGACGTCGACGCCATCGTGTTCGCGACCGGCTTCGACGCCATGACGGGGTCGTTGCTGCGCATCGACATCCGGGGCGCGGGGGGCCTGAGCCTGCGGGACAAGTGGGCGCACGGGCCGCACACGTACCTCGGCCTGCAGGTCGCCGGCTTCCCCAACATGTTCGTCATCACCGGCCCCGGCAGCCCGTCGGTACTCACCAACATGCCGCTCGCCATCGAGCAGCACGTCGAGTGGATCTCCGACTGCATCGAGTACATGCGCGAGCACGAGCTGACGCGGGTCGAGCCCAGCGAGGACGCCGAGGCCAAGTGGGGCGAGCACGTCGTCGAGGTCGCCGACGCCACCCTGTTCCCGAAGGCCAACTCGTGGTACGTCGGCGCCAACATCCCGGGCAAGACGCGGGTCTTCATGCCGTACGTCGGCGGCTTCCAGCCCTACGCCGAGATGTGCGACACAGTGGCGGCCAAGGGCTACGAGGGGTTCGTGCTCTCGGGGCGCTGAGCGGCTGTCACACCCCGGGCGCGGCGGGCGTCGAGAGGGTGTGACCAATGAACGTGATGTGATCGTCGTGGGCGGTGGCCTCGCCGGCCTCGCCGCTGCCGCCACCGTGGCTGACGGTGGCGGGTCCGTCCTCGTGCTCGAGGCCCACCTCCCCGGTGGGCGGGCGCGCACCGCCGACCGGGACGGGTTCACCTTCAACATGGGCGCCCACGCGCTGTACGCCGGCGGCGCCGGGATGCGGGCCCTGCGGGCGCTCGGCGTCGAGCCCGCCGGCGCGCCGCCCCCGCTCGAGCGCTACCTGCTCCGCCTCGGCGGCCGCCTCCACACGTTGCCGACCGGCCCGGCCACGCTGCTGCGGACGACGGCGCTCGGGCCTAGAGGCAAGGCGCAGTTCGGCGCCCTCCTCGCGCACGTTCCGCGCACCGACGCCCGCCGGCTCGAGGGCGTGTCGGTCGAGGAGTGGATCGCGTCGCGGGCGCTGCGCCCCGACGTCGACGCCGTCGTGCGGGCGCTGCTGCGCATCTCGACCTACGCCTCGGACTTCACCACGTTCGCCGCCGACGCCGCGGTGCGACAGCTGCAGACGGCCACCCGCGGCGGCGTGCTGTACCTCCACGGGGGCTGGGCGCAGCTGGTCGCCGCGTTGGCGGCGAAGGCCGAGGTGCGTGCCCACACCGCGGCGCGGCGTATCGAGCCCGCCGGGGGCCGCGTCGAGGTCGTCACCGACGACGACCGCTACCTCGCCCGCGCGGTGGTCGTCGCCCTGCCCACGCCCGGGGCCGCCGCCGCCGTGCTGCCCGAGGCGCCGGCGTGGGGCCCGCTCGGCGCAGCCATCACCGCCGCGTGCCTCGACGCCGGGGTGCGCGGTGTGCCATCGCCCGGCTACGTCCTCGGCGCCGACGACCCCGTGTACGCGACCACGCAGTCACCACCGGCGCGCCAGGCCCCGGCGGGGAGCGCCGTGGTCACCGCCATCCGCTACGGCGCCACCGACCCCGACGCCGACCGCGCCGTACTCGAGGCCTACCTCGCCCACGCCGGCGCCCGGGCCGAGGACGTGGTGACGAGCCGCTTCCTCGCCCACCTCACGGTCTGCGGGGCGGCGCCCATCGCGGCGGCGGGCGGCCTTTCGGGCCGTCCTCCCGTGCGCGCCGCTGACGGTCTGTACGTCGCTGGGGACTGGGTGGGCCCTGAGGGGCTGATCGGCGATGCGGCACTGTCGAGTGGGCACCACGCCGGCATGGCCGCGCTCGAGCACGCGACGCGCCAGGCTGGCGCGACGGTATGACGGGCCGTATCGATGCCGAGGCCTTCGACGCCGAGCGCCCGCGCCTGTCGGGGCTCGCCTACCGCATGCTGGGCACGTGGGCCGACGCCGAGGACGTCGTCCAGGACGTGTGGCTGCGGGCGCAGGCGGCCGAGGGCATCGACCGGCCGGAAGCGTGGCTGACCACGGTGACGACACGCGTCTGCCTCGACCGCATCCGGGCGACCAAGCGGCGGCGCGAGGAGTACGTCGGGCCGTGGTTGCCCGAACCGATGGTGTCCGGTGCCGGCCCCGAAGAGGCGGCCGAGCTCTCCGACTCGCTGACGCTCGGGTTCCTCACCATCCTCGACCGCCTGCAGCCGCTGGAACGGGCGGTGTTCCTGCTCGCTGATGTGTTCGCGGTCAGGTTCTCCGACATCGCGGCCGCCGTGGGGAAGTCGGACGTGGCGTGCCGCCAGATCGCCAGCCGTGCCCGCCGCCGCATCGCCGGCGCGTCGGCGCGCCAACCGACGGGCGCGGAACGCCAGATCGTCGACGACCTGTTCGTCGCCCTCGCCACCGGCGACGTCGAGCTGGCGCTGCGCCGGCTGGCCCCCGACGTCGTGTGCGTGAGCGACGGTGGGAGCAAGCGCCATGCGGCCAGGCGCCCCGTTGTCGGCAGCGACCGGGTGGCCCGCCTGCTCGGCAACCTGTCGCGGCGCCTCCCTCCGACCACCTCCGTCGTGCCGGCGACGGTCAACGGCGACCCCGGGTTCGTCGTCACCATCGACGGGGCGACCGACTCCGTGATCGCGTGCGAGGTCGAGGGCGAGCGCGTCGCCGCCATCTGGATCATCCGCAACCCCGACAAGCTCGAGCACGTCGGCGACCACCTCGCGCTCGTGTAACGCGCTGGGGTACGGTCGCCTGCGTGGCGGACGACGTCATCTACCGGGTCACCGACAACGGCGTGGGGTGGCTGGTGCTCAACCGGCCGGAGTCGGGCAACGCCCTCACGCCCCTGCAGCGCGGCCGCATCCTCGAGATCCTCGATGCCGCCGCGCTCGACGTCGGTGTGCGCGCCATCGTGCTGACCGGCGCCGGTGACCGGCACTTCTGCGCCGGCGGCGACCTGCGCGCCCCGCGGCCCGAGCCGCCCAAGCCGCCGGGCGCGCCCGAGCGGCCCGTCGGGACGGTCATGCGCGCCCTCGAGAGCAACCTCGGCGCGCAACGGCTTATCACGGTCGTCCAGGACTGCCCCAAGCCCATCATCGCCGCGGTGAACGGCGCGGCCGCCGGGCTCGGTGCCCATCTGGCCCTGGCGTGCGACCTCGTGATCGCCGCCGACACGGCGCGCTTCATCGAGCTGTTCGTGCGCCGCGGGATCATCGCCGACGGTGGCGGCGCCTACCTGCTGACGCGCCTCATCGGGCCGCAGAAGGCCAAGGAGCTGATGTTCTTCGGCGACGACGTCCCCGCGGCGGAGGCGTTGCGGCTCGGGCTGGTCAACGCCGTCGTCCCCGCGGCGGACCTCGAGGCGGAGGCGCAGGCGTGGGCCGACCGCCTGGCGGCGGGACCGACGATGGCGATCGGGCTGATGAAGCGCCTCGTCAACGCTGCCCTCGACAGCGACCGCGGCGAGGCCTTCCGCGCCGAGGCGCTGGCCGTCGAGGTCGTCGTGCAGACGGCCGACGGCAACGAGGGCGTGCAGTCGTTCGTGGAGCGCCGGCCCGCGGAGTTCCGGGGTTGGTGAGCGCGGGTACCGCCGGCGGCCCACAGCCGGAGGTGGCGCGCCGGGGCCTGCTCGATTGCGACGGCCACCTGTACATGGAGCCGGACGTGATGGCCGACATCGTCGGCGACTCGGGTGGCGGGTGGATCATCGACTACCTGCGCACGTACGTGGGCAGTCCCGAGGACGTGGCGTCGCGGGAGCGTGCCACGTCGGACGTCTGGGGCGTGAAAGGCGTCAGCGCCCTCGGCTCCTCCGATGCGCGCGACCGGGTCGCCGCCCTCGACCGCATGGGGGTGGAGCGCCAGCTGCTGTTCCCCAACACGACGCTGCGCGAGCTGCGCCTCGACACCCCGGCGGCGCGCGCCGCGTGCCGCCGCTACAACGACTACGTCGTCGACTGGACGCGCCGCGCCGACGACCGCGCCCGCGCCGTGTGCCAGCTCAACATGAGCGACCGCGACTGGGCGGTGTCCGAGCTCGCGCGCGTCATCGGCAAGGGGGCGCGGGGCGTCCTGCTGCCCTGCGTCGAGCCCCCGGGTGGGACGTCGCCGGCATCACCGGCGTGGGACGAGGTGTGGCGGCTGCTCGAGGAGTCGGGCACACCGGCGTTCATCCACATCGGTGCCGGGGGGCTGGCCAGCGGCGACCGGGACGACCCCATGTTCCCGTCGCGCGAGTGGGCCGATGCGCCGACGCTGCGGGCGGTGTTCCCCGACCGGCCGGGCGCCGAGGAACGCCTCGGGCCGTTCTTCATCGTGGTCGCCCACGTGGCCGCCGAGGTGTACCTCACGTGCCTGGTGATGGGGGGCGTGTTCGAACGGTTCCCGGGCCTGCGGTTCGGCGCCATCGAGTTCGGGGCCTCGTGGCTTGGGCCGATGTGCGAGCGGCTCGACCGCCACGCCGCCCTCCTTGCCAAGGTCGGCCACCCGTACCCGATGCTGCCGAGCGAGTACGTCCGGCGCAACGTGCGCGTCACGCCGCAGTGGGCCGAGCCCCTCGACACGCTCGTCGAGCGCTACGGCCTCGCCGAGTCGTACGTGTTCAGCACGGACTACCCGCACGTCGAGGGTGGGCGCAGCCCCGTGCAGGTGTTCGAGGCGATGGCGGCCCGAGTCGGCGGCGGGTACGCCGAGCAGTTCTTCGTCGACAACGGCCGGTTGGTGCTCCCCGACTGACGTTGCGTGGTCGTGTGGGCGGGCCCGCGTCGTCGCCTACGCCGGCGCGCGCCGGGCCCGCGTCGTCGCCTACGCCGGCCCGGCGCCCGCCGAGTGGCGCAGGGCGACGCTCATCCTCGGCGCCGCGCCCCTGCGCTTCGGGACCGCGTGCTCCCACCGGCGCTGCGCCAGCCCGCCGGTGACGAGCAGGTCCCCACCGCCGAGGTTGAAGGCCATTGATGCGCCGCCACCGCGGGGCCGCAGGCGGAACGGCCGCGGCGCGCCCAACGAGATGAGGGCGACCACGGGCCGCTCGATCGCGGCCGGGATCTTGTCGCGGTGCCACGCCACGCTGTCGCCGCCGTCGCGGTAGAGGTTGAACCCGACGGAGTCGAACTCGACGCCGTAGCGGGCCGACAGGTCACGCCGGGCCTCCTCGAGCACGGTCGGGAGGCGGGTGCCATCGCCGGGCCACCGGGCCGTGAGCCGTGGTTCGGCGACGCGCTGGCCGAACAGCACGCGGTCGCGGCCCGCCCACGGCAGCGAGCCGACGAGCTCGTCGAACAGCGCGTCCGCGCCGGGGAGCCAGCCAGGCGCATGGTCGACCCAGCTGTCGTCGTCGAGCGCGATGCGCGTGATGTCCCCACGTCCTGGCGGGAACAGTGAGGGTTGCCAGCTCAGCGTCACGGGGCGTTCCATCCTACGAGGGGTATGGTCACGCCCACGTCGGTCGCAGGGGGCAGGGTGCGCCACACGTTTCGGATGTCGGTGCTCGTCGTGGCCGTGGTGGTCGCGGCGTCGTGCAGCAGCACCGGGGCGCACGGGCCGCGTACCACGGGACCGTCGGCGACCCGGCCGGCGGCGTCGGGCACGGCGCCCGGCGCGGCGGCGGCCGGGAGCGGCGCGCCCCCGCCGACTTCGGCACCGCAGCTCGGCAACGGGGTGACGGCGACCACGGTCCGGGTCGGGATCGCCCTCGTCGACTTCAACTGCATCAAGCAGTTCGTCAACTCGATCCGCGTCGACCAGGAGCAGCAGTGGGGCGCCTACGTCAACGACATCAACCAGCACGGGGGCGTCGCCGGCCGCCAGATGGTCCCCGTGTACGAGACCTACTGCCCGATCGGCAACACGGGCGCACTCAACCTGTGCACCAAGTTCACCGAGGACGACAAGGTCTTCGCGGTGATCGGGGACTTCGTTGACTTCTCTGGCGACGCCCAGACGTGCATCGCGCGGGACCACCACACCGTGCTCATGGCCTTCGAGCTCACCCGCGCCATCATCGACCAGGCGCCACCCGGACTCGAGGTGCTGCCGGGCGCCGTCCCTGAGCGCCGCGACTCGATCCTGTTCCAGTTGCTGCGCTCGCAGCACACGCTCGACGGCAAGGTGGTCGGGGTGCTGGGAGAGACCACGACAGAGGCGCTGGTCAACTCGAGTGTGGTGCCCGGGTTGAAGAGCCTCGGGGTCCGGACGGGCAGCACGGCGGTCCTCAACATCGTGAACTCGGACACCTCGGCGGCGCAGGCCCAGCTCGACAGCTTCATCGAGAAGTGGAAGAGCGAGCATGCCGACGCTGTGTTCGTCTCCGGTGCGCAGGTGTCGTCGCAACAGTTCGTCGAAAAGGTCCGCGCCCGCATGCCGAACGTCATGCTGATCACGGACTCCACCGCCACCGACATCCTCGGCTACGCCCAGCAGGAACAGCGCTCGGGGCGGCGGCCGAACCCCTACGAGGGCATCGTGACCATCGGCGGGCCGACGTCGCACGAATACGACGTGAGCGACAACTGGAAGTACTGCGCGGCGATCTACCAGCAGCAGACGGGGATGGTCGCCCCGGATGCCGAGACCGTCGTCCCCGGACCGGACGGGAAGACCCTCGACACGAACGGGAGCCTCAACGACTCGTGCCAGGCCGTCACCATGTTCCACGACATCGCCAGCCGCGTCGGGCGGGACCTGAACAACGAGAACTGGGTACGCGTCGTCAACAGCTACGGCACCATCCGCAACCTCGGGAGCGGCCCGTACGCGTCGCTCCACAGCGGGAAGTACGACGTCGACGACACCTTCCGCCTGGAGGCGTTCAGCTCCTCGTTGCCGCCGATCGGCCAGTGGCAGCCGCTCACCCCGCTCGAGGACACGCCCGGCACGTCGTGACGGCGGCTACACGCCGCGGTAGGTGATGTCCGTCCTGTCCCTCGCCCCGACGGTGAAGTCGTCGCCGAACGGCCACCGCGTCGCCGCGTCGATCGGCACCGTGTAGGTCCAGTCGAAGGCGCACACCCGCTTGGCGATGCGCCAGGCCCCGTCCCGGCGCTCGAAGCGGTCTACGTACCGCAGGCCGATCACGAGGTCGCTGGTCGCCGAGAGGTGGTGGGCGACGCAGTAGGTGTCTGCCTGGGCGACCGGCCCCTCGGTGCGCACGAGCGGTGGCCCGATGAAGTGCATGGTGGCCGAGAAGTGGGGGAGGGCGGTCATGACCCAGCGGGCGAACTCCGTGCCGGTCCCCCGGAAGGCATTGTGGTCGTCCACCCCGTCCGGGTGATAGCACGACGCCATCGCCTCCTCGTCGAGGCGGTCGGTGGCCCGGGCGAGGCGCTTGATCATGTCGGTGATCTCCTCGCGGGCGACGAGGTCGTCGATGGTGAGCGGGGCCATGGCCCGAGACCCTACGACGCGCGCGCAAACGGCGGCCCGCCGGGGCGGGCCGCCGTTGACGATCTGCGACGAGCGGTTACCAGTAGTACCAGCGGTGGCCGTGCGGCCGGGCAACGAAGCCGATGAGCCACAGCACCGCCAGCGCCAGCGCGACCCACCACAGCACGTGCACCGTGAAGCCGATGCCGAACAGGATGATCGCCAACAGGGCGAGCAGCAGGACAGCAACCATTGTCTGGATCACACTCCTTTGTGAGCCGGCAGTGCTGCCAGGGGGTCACCCACGTGGACCGGGGGACAGGGGCAGGCACGCCGAGCGGTGTACTCGCAGGGATCAGGGCGAGTTCACCAATGAAAATACCCGTGCACGGCACCATCAAAACTCCGCCGCGTGGCGCGCGCCGGCCTCCTGCAGCACGTCGCGAGCGACATCGGCGACCTTGCGGCGCGACCGTCGGGCTTCGGTACGGATGCGTTCGAACGCATCGCGCGCCGAGACCCCGTCGCGGGCGACGAGCACGCCCTTGGCCTGCTCTACGAGCGTGCGGGCATCGAGCGCCCGTTCCAGCTGCTGCGCGACCTCGCCGCGCTGTTCGCTCTGCATGGTGGTGGCGATGAGCAGCGCCGCCAGGTCGGTGAACGCGATGACCGCCAGCTCGCCCTCGGGTGTCCACGCGTGGCGCCGCGCCGAGAACACGGCGATCACGCCCACGGCGTCGTTGCCGTACGGGATGGGGCTGACGAGCACGGCGCCGAGGCCCCGGTCGACCGCGGCCCGCGGGAAGCCGTCCCACCGCCGCTCCGCCGCCAGGTCGTCGGAGCTCACCAGCTCCTTGGTCTGGTAGGCGGTGACGCACGGCCCCGTCCCGTGGCGCACCTCGAGGTCCTCCAGGTCGGCGAGGCGGTCGTCGGACGAGGCGACGTTGCGCAGCACGAGGTCAGTGTCGATGAGCATCATCGCGGCGCCGTCGACCGAGAACAGGTCGTGGGTCACCGCGACGATGCGCGTGATGGCGGCGTGGAGGTCCCCGGCGGCGTAGCGGACGCTGTCGAGCGCCTTGAGGGCTTCGCGGATGTCCTGCGTCGAGATGGGCACCGGACGTGGTATTCCCGTTTTTCACGCCGCCGGTGCCGCCGCCAGTGCTGATCGGACGTTGTCCCGCTTCGCCACGGGTAGGGTCGCACCAGCCGACCGGGAGGTGCGTGGATGCTCCCACTCCTCGACCCAGATTCGACGCTCGCAGCGCTGGACGCGGTGGGCCTCCCCGAGCGCCTGCAGGGGGTGAACTTGCTGCGGACGGCCCTGCACCACCCGCCCGTCGCGAGGGTGATTGGCGATGCCATCGACGCGCTCGTGCTCTCCGGAGTGCTCGATGCCCGCCTCCGGGAGCTCGCCATCATGCGCGTGGGATGGCGCATCGGCGCGCCGTACGAGTGGGCGAACCACTACGCCATCGCCCGCCGTGCTGGCCTCACCGACGATGAGATCGTTGCCGTGCGGGGCAGCGCACCGGCGGCAGTGGGTGCGCCTGAGCAGTGCGTGGTCCGGGTCGTCGACGAGGTGCTCGACGGCGTCTCGGTGAGCGAGGCAACGCTCGCCGAGGCGCGCGACCTGCTCGGTGACGATCGCGCCCTGATCGAACTGGTGATGATCCCGGCGTGTTACCGGGCCATCGGCACGTTCCTGCTGACGTTCGACGTGCCGCTCGAGGACGGTCTCGAGCGCTGGCCCCCCGACGGCGTGGGGCCGGCGGCGTCGGGCTGATCCGACGTCGTGCGCCGTCGGATCAGCGGCGGCGCAGGACCGGGACCCGTCACTCGCGTCGCAGCACCACCGCGGGCCGGACGCGTGCTGCGGCCCATCCGGGGACGGCGCCGACCGCCACGGCGACGGCCACGGCGACGGGGACAACGGCGGCGACCGGCAGCGCCGGCACCACGGCGGGCGACGTGGAGTAGAGGTTGTCGGCGACGACGTGCCACGCCGAGCGGCCGGCGGCGATGCCCAGTGCCACGCCGATCGCACCGGCAATGAGCGCGATGGCCGTCGCCTGGCACACGACCGTCGCCATGACTTGACCGCGCTCGAACCCCATGATCTTCAACACGGCGAGGTCGCGGCGCCGCCGGCGCACCGAGCCCACGAGCATGTTGCCGACCGTGACCGCGCCGATCAGCGCCACGAGCGCGGCGAGGAGCAGCGGGAGCCGGTCGACGCTCTTCAGGTTCACCGCATCCTGGCCGGGCAGGGGGCCGAGCACCGTGCGCCCGAAATCGTGGCGCAGGCTGGCGTACGCCGCCGCCCGGGACGCGCCAGGGGCGTAGCGCACGGCGAACAGGACGAACACGGTCGGGGGCGGCCCGTTCGCCTGCGGAGGCGCGTGCGCCGCGTCGGCCCGGACCGCCGGCCCGTACACCCACGCCCCGTCGCCGACGCCGTTGGTGAACAGGTCGCCGACCGACGGCGAGATCATGCGCCCGACGACGCGCAGGGTGAGGTGCCTCCCGTCCGGCGTCGGAATATCGACGGTGTCGCCCAGGTGTTTGTGCAGCCGGCGCAGCGTCTGGGAGCCGAGCACGATCTCGTCGCCCGCCTGCGGCGGGCGCCCCTCGAGGAGCGGCGGGTACACCTCTCCCTTCATGGGATCGATGGCCAGCACGGCATCGACGGTCTGGCCGTCGATCACCGCCGTCCCCTGGTTGGCCCCGGCGATGATCGCGATTGCCGAGTAGCCCCCGATGAGGGGATTGCGCGACAGCAGGGCGCCCGCCTGCGCCTCTCTGTCCGTCTGGTCGTTGGGGTTGCCGACCATGACGTCCCAGTTCCAGCCCTGTTGGCGCGGGGTCGACACGAGGTGGTCGAGGCTCCGCCCGAAGGTGATGGCGGACACGAACGCGGTGACGGCGAGGACGGAACTCGCCAACGCGGGAGCGAGCGGCGCCGCCGGCCCCGGGCCGCGCCCGAGCCCGAACCGGACCCCCATCGCCGCCGGTGCGGGCAGCGGCGCCCGCAAGACGGCGCCCGCCAGACGGGACGGCTGCTCGCCCCCGCGCTCGTCCACCGGCGACCGGCGTGCAACCCGGCGTGCGGGGCGCAACGACGACGCCGTGACGGCGACGACGAGCGCGGCGGAGGCGACAAGGAGGACGGCGACATTGACCTCGGTGCCCGGGTGCGTCTCGGCTTGGCGGGCGAGCCCGATCGGCGTGAGCGGAGACGCCACCACGGCGACGACGAACGCCAGCGCGACGCCGGCGATTGCCGTCATCGCCGCTCGCAGCGTGACGACGCCGGCTACCTGCGCGGGGGTCGCCCCCAGCGCGCGCATGGTGGCGTAGTCCGCGGCGTGCGCACGCGTCTGGCGCGAGGTTGCCTGGCCGACGAGCACCAGCGTGACCAGTGCAGCGCCGGTGCCGAGCAGCACGAGCGCGATCACGCCGAGGTGCGCGCCCCGTTGCGCGCTTGCAGCCGCGGCGGTGGCGCCGTTGACGTCTCCTGCGCTCGGTGTGATCGTGCCATGCCCGATGGCCGACGCGGCCGAGGCGAACGCGTTCCAGTCGGCAGCGCCGTGGCGGAGCCGCACCCCGACCAGGTTGAGGAAGGGGATGCGCTGTACCGGGATGCCGAGCGCGGCGGCGAGCCGGGGCAGGAAGGCGGGCGTCAGGTACAGGTTCTGCTGGCCCTCGTAGGACACGTCTTGTCTCGCCGCCAGCGGGATCACGGCGTTCACGTCGGACGGGAAGCGCACGATGGCGGTGATGCGCACGGTGAACGTTGGTCCCTTCGCGGGCTCGTGTTGTGCCGTGCTCGCAGTCAGGTCGCCGCTCGCCATCTGGGCGTAGGAGTACGCGTAGAGCCGCAGCGTGCTCCCGACGCGGAGGTGGTGCTTGGTCGCGGCCAGCTGGTTCACGGCGGCATCAAGGGGCTGCGCCGGATCGGGGAGGCGGCCGGCCAGGATGTTTGGCCGGTCGACGGTGTGGAAGAGGGCCGCATCGGCGGGCCCGATCGGGTTGATGCTCCCCTGGCCACCGCTGCGGTCGTCAGTCAGGAAGAGATAGGGGGAGCGGAACGATGCCGCCACCTGCGGGAGGTGCACCACCTGCTGCTCGACGGGGGAGAGGGCGAGGGAGTACGCCGCAGGCCCAGAGGGCACCGGCGGGGAGAACACGTTGCCGTACAGGAAGCCCCCCGTGTCCGGGAGGTAGTGGGCGAGGAAGCGGGGTACGGCCGTGTCCGTCCGCCGCGCCCCCGCGAACGCGGCCAGGGCGACGCCGCCTCCGAGGCCGACGACGAGCGCCAGGGCGACCGTGGCGCGCCACTGGGCCCGCACTTCGGACCGCAACCGGAGCAACACCAACCCCATACGACACCTGCCACACTCCTCGGACTGCCGCTGTCAGCCTGCACCGCGGACCGGGCGACGCCAAGGGTGGCACCCTGCTCCCGCGGGGCGTGCTGGCCCCACCCCGGCCGCCGGTTCGGGCTACCCGAGCCTGAGAGTCCGCCATCGGAGCGCCGCAGCACACCCAGGGGCCCGTGCGACGCGCACGCGCCCAGGGCGCTAGGCGCCGAGGGCGCGCAGCAGCATCGGGACGAGCGCGTCGATCGCCTTGGGCGTCATCGCCTCTCCGGACAAGAGCCAGTAGTGGAGCGGCCCGACGATCACCGACACCGCGGCCTGTGCGTTCGCCGGAGGGGGGATCTCCCCGCGCCCCACGGCGCGCTCGACCATCGCCGACACGTTGGCGCGCATCGGCGTCCCGAACCTCGCCCGCACCGTCTCCGACAGCGGCGGGTGGCGCGCCACCTCCGTCGCGAGCCCGAGCAGGATCCGCCCGCGGTCACCCCCGAGCACGTTGCGGATCCGCCGCAGCGTCTCACGGAGGTCGCCCTCCAGGCTGCCCGTGTCGGTCGGCGCCTCGTCGGGCACGAGCGTGGCCAGCGCGGCGACGACAAGGTCCTGCTTGGCAGCCCACCGGCGGTACAACGTCGCCGTCGAGACGCCGGCGTGCTCCGCGACACCCGCCATGGTCATGCGCCCGTACCCGACCTCCTCGAGCAGGGTCAGCGTGGCATCGACGATGGCCTTGTCAGCGGCTGCGCTGCGCGGCCTCCCGCGGGTGGTGCCCGCGGTGGTGGCTCCGATGGCGCCCGCGGTGGCGCCCGCGGCCCCGCCCGCGATGGCGCCTGTGGTGGCGCCCGCGGCGGTGCCGGCGGCGGTGCCGGCGGCGTGCGGGGTCATGCCGTCGCCGGCTGCGGCAGCGGCCCCACGTTCTCCCCTGCGCCGGCTCCGCCATCGGTCGCCTCGACGCCGTCCGCCCACTCGGTCGCCGTGGCCGGTGCCCCCGGGCGCGACGGCAGCCACAGCAGCGCCACGACCGCCCCGGCGAGCGCGAACACGGCGCCGATCGACACGGTCGACGTCATGGCGTGGACGAAGGCCGTCTTGGCGTCCCCGGCGACCGCCGTCGCGAGGGCGTGCGACGGCACCTGGTGCGCCACGGCGAGCGCGTTCCCGATGCCCTGGCGCACCACGCCACGCGCCGCTGCGGGCAACGCCCGCACCGCCGCCGCGGTCCCGACGTGCGACCGGTACACCGCGTTGGTGATGCTGCCGAGGACGGCCACGCCGAGCGCGCCCCCGACCTGGCGCGTCGTGTCGTTCACCGCGGACCCGACGCCCGCCTTCGCCAGCGGCAGCGAACCCATGATCGATTCGGTCGCCGGCGACATGGCCGTGCCCATCCCGAGCCCGAGGAGCGTGAGCACCACGGCGATGAGCCAGTAGCCCGACGTGACCGTGGCGCGGGTGAGCACGAGCAGGGCGATCGCGGTCACGGCCATGCCGCCGGCGACGGCCGCCTTGGTCCCGAACCGGCGCGTCACCCGCGAGCTCGCGGGTGCCGCGACCATCATCACCGCAGCCAGCGGCAGGAAGCACAACCCCGCCCGCAGTGCCGAGTACCCCAGGACGTCCTGTAGGTACTGCGTCAGGAAGAACAGCGACCCGAACATGGCGAAGAAGATCAGCGTGACGGCGATCGATGCGCCTGAGAACCTCGGGTCCTTGAAGAACCTGACGTCCAGCATGGGGTGGTCGGACCGGCGTTCCCACGCCACGAAGGCGGCGAGCAGGACGGCGCCGAGGAAGAGGGCGACGAGGACGAGCTGGTCGCCCCAGCCACGCGCCGGCCCCTCGATGATGCCGTAGAGGATGCCGAACAGCGCGGTGGTGGACAGCACGGTCCCGACCGGGTCGAGGCGCGGTGACGACGGGTCCCTGCTGTCGGGGACGAGGAACCACCCGGCGACCAGCGCGGCGATCACCACCGGCACGTTGACGAAGAACACCGACCCCCACCAGAAGCGCTGGAGGAGCCAGCCGCCGACGGTCGGGCCGACGACGATGCCGAGCCCCGATACTCCGGCCCAGATCCCGATCGCCTGCCCGCGTTCCCCGGGGGGGAACACGTTGGTCAGGATCGACAGTGTCGCCGGCATGATGAGGCAGCCACCAAGGCCGGCGAGCCCGCGTGCGGCAATGAGGGTGGCCGGAGATCCCGAGAACGCTGAGGCGAGCGAGCCGACCCCGAAGACGGCGAGGCCGACGAACAGGGCGCGCCGCCGGCCGAAGCGGTCACCGAGGCTGCCCGTCGTGAGGAGCAGGCTGGCGTACACGATGGTGTAGGCGTCCACGATCCATTGCAGTTGCGTCTGCGACGCGTGCAGGTCGCGCACGAGCGTGGGGAGCGCCACGTTGAGGATCGTGTTGTCGAGGCCGATCACGAGCAGGGCCAGGCACAGGACGCCGAGCGTCCACCAGCGCCGTGCGTAGACCGCCGATGCGTCCACTTGGGGGGCCTCCTATTCCAAAACGAAATACTATCGTTTCGTAACAGGCGGGTCCGCCGCCGTATTCCCCGCAGCCACCGAGCCGCTCAGACGGCGCGAACGGCCCGGCCGGCACCGGCGCGGCGGCCGCCGAGCACCCAGCCGGTCAGGGCGCCGAAGGCGAACCCAGCCACGTGCGCGACCCAGGCCACCCCGCTCCCGGGGGAGAGGAAGAACTGCGACACGAACCACACGCCGAGGAGTGCCCAGGCCGGCACCCGGGGCCACAGGATGATCGGCGGCACGAGGATCAGCGTCCGGATGGGGGCCCGGGGGAAGAAGACGAGGTACGCGCCCATCACGGCGGCGATGGCGCCCGACGCTCCCAACAGCGGGACCGTGCTGCCCCGGTTGATGAGCACGTACGCGCCGGTCGCGATCAGCCCGGCGACGAGGTAGAAGACCAGGTAGCCGACGCGGCCCAGCCGGTCCTCGACGTTGTTGCCGAAGATCCAGAGGAACAGCATGTTCCCACCGATGTGCAGCAGGCTGGCGTGGAGGAACATCGAGAACAGCACGGCGGCCCAGACGTTCTTGTGGGGGAACAGCGGCGGGCTGGCCGGGTGCGACTGGCAGCCGCCGGTCAGCTCGCTCGTCGCCAGCGGGCGGTCGTGGACCAGCTCGCACGGGATGGCCGCGTACTGGTAGGTGAACTGCGCGTCGGCTTCCTGCCGCGACTCCGCGGTCGCGGCGTGGGTAGTCACGATACGGCCGGCAGGCTCGATGAAGAAGTAGACGGCGACGCACGCGGCGATGAGGAGGACGGTGACGACCGGTGCCCGCGCCGTCGGGTTGAGGTCGCGCAGCGGGATCACGATGCCCCGGCCTCACGTCGGGCGGCGCAGGGCGCGCCGTCCACGACCGCCACCGCACGGCGCGCCGTCGTCAGCGCCTACCCCGTCGGCGTGGCCACGAAGACCGGGATCGTCCGGGCCGTGCGCTGCTGGTACTCCGCATAGGGCGGGTAGGCGGCCACCGCACGCGCCCACCACTCCTCGCGCTCGGCACCGGTGACCTCGCGGACACGGACGGCGACAGGGTACGCCCCGTCCTGGATCGTCACCTCGTCGGGTGCCGCCTTGAGGTTGTAGTACCAGACCGGGTGGGCCGGCGCCCCGCCCTTCGAGGCGACCAGCGCGTACTCGCCGTTGTGCTCGACGCGCATGAGCGCGACCTTGCGGACCTTCCCCGTCTTGTTCCCCCGCATGGTCACGACGACGACGGGCAGTCCGGTCTCGCGCAGCGTGTTGGCCTCTGCGCCGCCGGACCGCTCGTATGCCTCGACCTGGTCGCGCACCCACTGCGACGGGCTCGGCGCGTACTCGCCGGGGAGCGACATCGCGGTCAGGTACCGGCCGCCCGCCCGCGCCGGGCGATGGCGTCGACGGCGACGGCGGCGAGCAGCACCAGCGCAGTCACCACGTACTTCGCCGCCGCGCTGTACCCCTTGAGGGCCATTCCGTTGTCGATGGCGGCGATGACGAGCCCGCCGAGGACGGCGTGGAGCGCCTTGCCCCGCCCGCCGAAGAGGCTGGTGCCACCGATGACCGCGGCGGCCACGGCGTACAGGACGAGCTGACCGCCGTCGAGCGCAGTCGACACCGAGCGCAGGCGCGAGGCCGCGACGATGCCGGCGATGCCGGCGGTGAAGCCGGCCAGCGTGAAGGCCAGCGTCCTGATCACGGCCAGGTTGACGCCGGCCCGGCGCGCCGCCTCGGCATTGCCGCCGATGGCGTACACGTAGCGCCCGAAGCGGGTCCGCCCCAGGAGGAAGGTCCACAGGGCGAGCATGCCGAGCACCACGAGCACGACCCAGGGCACGCCGCGGATGGCGACGAGGGCGCCGCGGTTGGTATTGCAGACGGCGACGACCGCGATGCCGGCGATCAGCACAGCGATGATCTTGGCGGCGGTCAGGCTGGGCGGCGGGGCGACGAGGCCACTGCGCCGCCGCCTCGAGTCACGCAGCCACATGCGCGCGCCAAAGATCCCGACGACCGCGAGCATCACGAGCCACCCGGCCAGCGGGGTGAGATTGCCGCTCACGACGTCGTTGATGACCTTGTCGTTGATGGGGAGCGAACCGCCCTTGCCGAGGATCTCGAGCATGACGCCCTGGAAGCCGAGCAGGCCGGCCAGGGTGACGATGAATGACGGGAGCCCGAGACGGGTGATGATCACGCCCTGCGCCGCACCGATCGCCGCGCAGACGAGGAGGGCGACGATGATCGCCGCCCACCAGGGCCACCCGGTCTGCTGCTTCACCAGCTCGGCCGCCACCACGCCGCCAATGCCGCTGACGAACCCGATCGAGAGGTCGATCTCGCCGAGGAGGAGGGCGAAGATCTCCGCCATGGCGAGCAGCATGTAGACCGCGCCCTGGATCAGCAGGTTGACGAGGTTGAGCGCGGTGAGGAAGTGGGAGTTGAGGACCTGGAACAGGACCGAGACGACGATGAGGCCGCCGACGACCGGCAGCACGCCGCTGTCGCCGGCCCGGACCCGGGCGAAGTAGGCCTTGAGGTAGTCGGGCAGCGACGTCGCGACCAGGGCGGGGGCGACGGCGAGCGCGGCCTCGGTGGACGCCTTCTCGCTCAGCACCTCCTGGGCCTGCGGTACGGGCTCCTCAACCTTGGCCATGCGGCACCTCCGCGGAGCCGGCCGGGCCGGGGGTGGGCGGCGTCCGCGTCGACGTCCCGGTGGTCATGAGGTCGACCACGATCTGGGTGTCGAGCTCCGCCACGGGGCGGACCGCCACCATCCGCCCGAGGTGGAGGACCGCGATGCGGTCCGCCACTTCGAAGACGTCGGTCATGTTGTGGGAGACGATCAGCACGGCGAGGCCCCGCTCGGCCAGGCGGCGGACCAGGTCGAGGACATTCCTCGTCTGGGCCACACCGAGGGCGGCCGTCGGTTCGTCCATGATGACGAGGCGCGAGTTCCACAGCACCGCTTTGGCGATGGCCACGGACTGGCGCTGGCCGCCGGATAGCGAGGCGACCGGTTGGCGGATGGAGCGCACGGTGGTCACCCGCAGGCCGGCCAGGGTGTCCTTGGCGGACAGTTCCATCGCCTCCTCGTCGAGCACGAACTGGCTCGTGCGCTCCCGCCCGAGGAACATGTTCTGCACGATGTCGAGGTTGTCGCACAGGGCGAGGTCCTGGTAGACGGTCTCGATCCCGAGCGCACCCGCATCGCGAGGCCCGCGGAGGTGGACGGGGCGGCCCTCCCACAGGATGTGGCCCCCATCCGGTGGATGGATCCCGGCGATGCACTTGATGAGCACGGACTTGCCGGCGCCGTTGTCGCCGGCGAGCGCCGTGACCTGGCCCTCGGGCACGACCAGGTCCACGTCCTTCAGCGCCTGTACGGGCCCGAAGTTCTTGCTCACGCCGCGTAGCTCGAGGAGCGCGCGGCGTTCGGACGTCGGCCGTTGGTTGGAAGCGAGCGCTTGGACGTCGGTCACGATGGCTCCTGCGTTCCCCCGGTCCGGCGGTCGGGCCGCACCGCCCGTGAGGCTAGTGCGGTGCGGCCCGGTGGCGCCGGGGGGTTGCGGTCAGCTGATGCCGGCGCTGGAGCAGGCCGCGCTGACTTCCGAGATGCAGATCTCGGACGCCTTGCGGAACCCGTCCTTGACGACGGTCGACTCCATGTTCTGCGTCGTGACCCAGATGGGGGTCAGCAGGACCGAGGGGACGTCGGCGTTTGCCTGCGAGTCCTGGACCGTGCCGTTCTGGAGGGCGGACGGCGGCGTCTGGCCTGCCCGGAGGTACAGCGCGATCGCGGCCGCGGCCTGCGCCTCGAGGTAGATCGGCTTGTAGACGGTGCCGCACTGGTAGCCCTTGAGGATGTTCTGGAGGCCGGGCAGGGAGGCGTCCTGGCCCGTCGTCGGGAACGTCTTCGGCTTCGTCCCGTGGCTCTGCAGGTAGGCGATGACGGCGTTGGCGTTGTCATCGTTCGGCGTGACGACGGCGTTGATGTTCGGGTGCGCCGTGTACTGCTGGGCGAACGTCGTCTGCGCGACCGACGGCGTCCAGGTGCCGGCGGGCTCGCCGACCTTGACATAGTCACCGCTGTCGAACTTCGGCTTGAGTACGGCGTTGTAGCCCTGGGCGAACAGCGTGGCGTTGTTGTCGGTGGGGGAGCCGTCCATCACGAGGATGTTCGGCTTCTGCACGTTCCACGAGGAGATGCAGTCGACCTCGCCCTGCCCGATGAGCCCGCCGACCTTGACGTTGTCGAAGCTGACGTAGATGCGCCCCTTGGCACCGCCGAGCGTCAGGCGGTCGTAGTCGATCACCTTGACGCCCTTCGACGCCGCGTCCTGCTCGATGGCCGCGCCGCCGCCGGGTGTGTTGGGGTCGACGATGAGCACCGTCGCCCCTTCGGTGATGTCGGCGTCCGCCTGGGTCTTCATGGTGTCGTCGGAACCCTGGGCGTTGTCGATCTTGAACTGGCTCGAGCTGAGGCCCGCAGTCTGGAAGGCCTTCGTCAGGTACGGCTGGTCGTAGGCAACGTACCGGGTCGATGTCGTGGTGTCGGGGAGCAGCACGCCGATGAGCCCCTTGCCGCTCGACGCGAGCGACTTGAGCTGCGCCAGGGCCGAGAAGTCGCTCGTGAACGACGTGGCGCTGATGGAGGGCGCGGCCGCGGCGGTGGTCGCCGACCCGGCCCCCGCGGTCGTCGCCGACGACGCCGCCGTCGTCGCTGACGACGAACTCGATTTCGAACTGCTGCACGCGGCGAGGCCCGCGGCACCGATGACCAGTGCCGTCAGGACGCTCACCCGTTTGAGCGAGGCGCTCATGCTTCCTCCCATCGGATCAAGTGATGACGTGGGGGCGATGTGGCCGGTCGCGACCGCGGGCTCGGGTTGCGAGCGGGCTGCGGCGCCGTCACGAACGCGAACCTCCCCCAAAGTGTCCTGCCCTAGTCAGGGCGGGTTCACCATATGGAAATACACGTGAACAATGTGTGGAAGTTCTCGCCCGTGCGTGAACGATCCGTTAACGCCTAGTCGTCAGGGAGCGTCATGCGGTACCCGGCACGCGGCTCGGTCGCGATGAGCGCGGGCCCGTCGGGGTCCTCGAGCTTCGCCCGCAGCCGGCGCACGTAGACCCGCGTGTACTCGGTCTCGGTCTCGTACCCCGGCCCCCACACCTTGCGCAGCAGTGTGGCGTGGCTCAGGAGCTTGCCGGGGGCAAGCGCGAACTCGCGCAGCAGCGCGAATTCCGTGGGCGTCAGGTGGACCGGTCGGCCGTCCCTCGTCACCAGCTGGGCATCGAGGTCCACCAGCACCGGGCCGAACGCGATCTTCGTCGGCACGCGGGCGTCCGCGGCCGGGCGGCTGCGCCTGAGCAGCGCCGTGACGCGGGCCAGCAGCTCGTCGATGCCGAACGGCTTGGTCATGTAGTCGTCCGCGCCGAGGTTGAGCGCCCTGACCTTGTCCTGCTCGCCGCGCCGAGCCGAGACGACGATGATCCCGACGGCCGACTCCGCCCGGACGTCACGGCACAGGTCGAAGCCGTCGACGCCCGGCAGCATCAGGTCGAGCAGCATGATGTCCGGCGCGTTGTCGCGCACGAGGTCGAGCACGTGCTCTCCCGTCCTGGCGACGATCACGGAGAAGCCCCGGACCATGAGGTTGGCGCGGACGAGGTCCACGATGGCCGGGTCGTCCTCGACCACGAGCACGACGGCGGTCTCAGTGGCCATCCGGTCAGACCGAGTCCAGGGCTGCTGCGTCTTCCGGGGATGGGTCAACGGCGAGGGTCACGATGATCTGCGCGCCCGAGGTGGACGGGGCGACGGCGATGGTGCCGCCGTGGGCGTCGACGATCCCGCGGGCGATGGCCAGGCCGAGCCCCGCACCCTGCCCGTCCGTTCGGCCGCGTTCCCTCGGGAGGAACACGCGGTCGGCCAGGTCCCCGGCGATGCCGGGGCCGTCGTCGCGAACGTCCACGGTGACGACGTCGCCGCCGGCACCAACGCATGCCGACACGACGACGCGTGACGCCCCGTCGGCGTGGCGGACGGCGTTCTCCAGCAGGTTGACGAACACCTGCTCGAGGCGGTCGTGGTCCCCCCACACGGGGGGCACGTGTGGGCACGGCTCGAGCACGATGAACCCGGGCGGTGCGTCGGTCACGCACCGCGCCGCGGCCTCGAGCACGAGCCCGAGGTCGCACCAGTCGCGCTGCAGCCTCAAGGTCCCCGAGTCGATGGCACTGAAGTCGAGCAGGTCGCCGACGAGGCGGCCCATCCGGTCCGACTCCGAGGCGATGGAGTCGAGGAACCGCTGCTGCGACCATTCGTCCCACGTCACGTCGGTCTGGCGCAGCGTCGACGCGAACCCCCGGATGGCGGTCAGTGGCGTGCGCAGCTCGTGGTTGAGCAGGGAGAGGAAATCACGTTGCATCTGCTGCGAGCGCCGGAGTGACGCGGCCTCGGCGTTGGCCCGTTCGAACGCTTCGCGCTCGAGGGCCAGGCGGAACGAACGAGCGGCGTCGTCGAGGAGGTCGAGGGCGTCATTGGACAGCCGCTCCGCGGCCGCCCACCACGCAGTCACGACCATGTACCCGCCCGGGGCGGCGATCGGCACCGCGAGGACGTCTGGGCCGACCGGGCGGGCCCGGTCGAGCCGCGGCCCGGCGCGCCGGACCGCCTCGGCGGCGGACCGCTGCCGGGCGGTGGCGATGCCCGCCGCATCAGGCCCGAGGTCGGTGGCGCGGTACTCGGACGCGTTGCCGTCGGCCTGATGGAGGGTGATGGCGTCGGCGCCAAGCCCCCGGCACAGGGCGAGCAACGCCACGCCCAGCCCGCCCTGGGCGGCTTCGGGGCCGGCGAGCATGTTGAGCACCCCGCGGAGGGTCTCGAGGACGCGGTTGCGCCGGGTCGCGTCGGCGAGCAGCCGCTCCCGCTCGATCGCCGCGGCGGCGTACCCGGCGTACAGCGACACGAGCTCGAGCTGGTCGGCCTGCGGGCGACCGACGGTGTCGGCGAACCCGGAGATGGTGCCGAGCAGCCCGCACGAACCAGCGATGGGGACCGACCATGAGCTGCGCGGCCGGCGCAGGCTCCCGACGACATCGAGCGCGCGCCAGCGCTCGTCGCGGCGCAGGTCCTCGATCACGACCACGTCGCCGGTCGCCGCGGCGATGCCGGGGGGACCGCCCGCCGTCCCGATGGGCAGCTCGGTGACGGCGTCGACGAGCGCCGGCGGGAGCCCGACGGCGGCCGACAGGCGCAGGAGGGCGTGGGTGTCAGCGGACGCGCCGATGAGGAGGTGGACGCAGACCTGCTCAACGCCGAGCGCTTCAGCCATGGCGGAGACGATCAACGGCAGGCTGGCCGCGGGTTCCACCTCGGCCAACTGGTCCACCAGGCTGTGCAGGCGGCGCAGCTGGCGGCGGGCGGTCGAGTCGACCTCCACGCCCGAGATCAACGCGACGACATCGTCGGGGTGGACCTCGCGCGGGGACACCTCGGCGACGATGGCGCCGTCGCGCAGCACGGCGATGCGGTCGGCGAGGTTGAAGACCTGTTCGAGCCGGTGGGACACGAGCAGCACGGCGGTGCCCGAGGCCCGTAACTGGGCGAGCAGCCGCTCGATCGCCGCGGCCTCGCTCACCCCGAGCGATGCCGTCGGCTCGTCGAGGATGATGGCCGCGGGGTCGCGCCGGATGGCGCGGGCGATGGCGACGAGCTGGCGTTCCCCGCCCGAGAGCAGGCGGACGGGCTGAAGGGGGTGGATGCGGCCCAGGCCGAGGCGGGTGAGGAGCGCGCGCGCCTCGTCGGCCATCGCTTCCTCGTCGAGCAGGCCGGAGGCGACGGGCTCGTCGCCGAGGAAGAGATTGGCGACGACGCTCAAGTTGTCGCACAGGGACAGGTCCTGCCACACGACCGCGACCTCACGGCCCGCCGGGGCACCAGCGGCAGGGCGGGGGAGTTCGACGGCGCCGCCTTCCGGGGTGAGGGACCCGGCGATGCACTGCACGAGCGTCGACTTGCCCGCGCCGTTCTCGCCGACGAGGGCGAGGATCTCACCGGAACGGACGGTGAGGTCGACGCCGCGGAGCACGGAGAGCGCGCCGAACCGCTTGCGTAGCCCGCGCACCCGGATGGCCTCGTCGCCGGCCGCCAGCCGCGGCAGCGGGGCGCCAACTGGTGGACGCGTGTCCGTCCGTGCCCGCATCGCCAGCAGTTTGCCCCACCCCTCGCCGTCCGGACGAGGCGCCCAAGAACGGAGCGGTCAGGCGCTCGGCCCTCTCGTGCCGCGTCGGGGGCCCGAGTGGAGCGCGATCGGTCGCGGCCCTCGCCGGGACGCCATGGGCCCACTCCGAGAGGCACGTTACGTTCGAGCCAGGCGCGCGTTCAGTTCATCGATGTAGCGCCTCCATGGCCGTGCTCGAGCATTACCACGTCATACCCGGTCAGTGGGCCGGCCCAGGCTTCGCGGGTACCCCGCCGGGAAAGAATCCGGGGGCGGGCCAGCGCTGGACGGGGACGACACCAGCCACGGCTTCGCACCGTCTTCGAGCGAAGGGGGCAGCATGGCTGGAGAGCAGGAACCGACGTACCGGTTGACCGAAATCGTCGCGACCTCGTCCGAAAGCATCCACCAGGCGGTCCGCAACGGGGTGGCGAAGGCCGCGCAGACCCTGCGCGGCCTCGACTGGTTCGAGGTGTCCCAGATCCGCGGCACCGTGGCCAACGGCACCGTGGGGATGTTCCAGGTGACCATGAAGGTGGGGTTCAGGGTCGAGGACTGACCACCGGGACCGTCAGTCGCGGATGTGGCCGTCGGGCCAGCGCGCCAACCCCAGCACCCGGGCAACGTGCCCAGCGGGGCGGCGCAAGGTGAGGCTGAGGCCGAGCCGGCTGGCGCGGATCCGGGCCTCGAAGAGGACCAGCAGGCCGACGGAGTCGATGAAGTCGACGTGCGTGAGGTCGACGACGACATCGGCACGCCGGGCGACAAGGCTGTCGAGGCACGCATCCACGTTCTTCGCGCTCAACAGGTCGAGCTCGCCGCGCAACACGACAACGGTGTGTCGCGCGCCGTCGTGCTCTTCGACGGCGATGCGCAACGGCTCTCTTCCGATGAGACGGTCGTGCGTGCGCTCGTCGCGGAGCCGAGGAGCGCGCAGGAGGCGCGACCATTGCATCGGGACCGGCGCTCCGCACGACGGGCACGGGATGCTCGCGTAGTGCGGGCCGGGGACGATCTTGTCGCGGTTGAACGAGACGGTTGCGCCGCAAGCCGGGCACTCGACCTCTGACACCTGGGCAGCTCGCCGCGGGCGGCGGTCCACACACGCCTCATCGGCGGTCGCGGCCCTCAATGAAGCCGAACACGCCGGTGCGATCGCGTGATCGGTTCGCTGCACAATGCACAAGTCACAACGTCATGGCGTCGCGCCGGACGATCACACACTGCGTCCGCGACGCTCAGGCACTGCGGTGTTGAGCCGACACTGGGGATGTGGTCGCGCCGGTGCTCTCCGAGGACGAGTGGGACATCCTCCTCGTAGACGGTGCCACCCGCCGCGGCGCGCCGTTCGCGGGCTCCCGGTGTGATGCGTGGCGCTGGGGGTGCCCAGGCACGGCGTCCGTGCTCCTTGTCGGCACGAACCTCGGGCTGTGCCAGGAGCATCTCGAGCAGCTGCGCGCCCGAGCCGCCGCCCTCGGCGCAACGCTCACCGCGTCAACGCGTCTCGTCTACGTGGTCACAGACGCGGAAGGCCGCATACGGGTGTGGCGGCGCCTCGGGAACCAGTGGCGGGAGCGACCCGATCCCCGCATCACTGCCCCGGGCACCGTCCAGGGCGGCGGGAGGGGCCCCGCCGTCAGGGCGTGACCGGGACGATGCGGAACACGGGGTGGTCCGGCGCGATGCGTCGCAGGTCGTCGTCGCTCGAGTTGGCGTCCACCCCGTCGAAGAACACGCCCACCTCCATCTTCCACCGCTTGAGGTAGGCGCGCAGCACCTCGGGCTTCTCGGTGTCGGCGAGCTCTGTCGCGCGGAACCGCTCGGTGTGGCAGCCG
>Ga0070741_10006485_pt1 | contig 25067 bp, 19 predicted proteins | sample Coa_R1_4_FD_66440 | JGI IMG/M metagenome (GOLD analysis project Ga0070741, IMG submission 66440) | Surface soil microbial communities from Centralia Pennsylvania, which are recovering from an underground coalmine fire - Coalmine... | ecosystem: Environmental > Terrestrial > Soil > Unclassified ... | reverse complement strand
GCCACGCTCATGGGTAAGAAACTTCACGCCATCGACGTTTTCGAAGAAGCCGCGAGGCTGCGGATGGCCATTTTCTGAAGTCTGCTGATAATTGCGGATGGCATCGATGCGTCCTTCGCGATAAAGCCGCGCCAGGTCGGAAACCTGCTCGCGATAGACCTGAGGCGGCGCGTATCCGAGTCCCTCATCGAAGGCTTTGCGCAGCACATCGATGTTGCGGTTCTCACAGAAAACCAGCGGCACCACCAGCCAATAATTGCGCGTGCCCACCTGGCCATCGGCACGGCGATACCCGGAGAACGTGCGCTTCTTCCATTTAGCGACATCGGGAGCGTGCCACTCGTACGTGCCCGTCTTCTCGTGAAATTCGGCGGCGTCATGGCGGAGATTACGAGTGGTGATCGCTTCACCGCGTCGGATCGGCTGCATGGCTTTGCCGACGGTGACGCCATACATAGTGACGCGATCGCCAACAGCAAAGTCGCGCAATGCGAATTTATGCTTTGCCACGACGTCGGTCACGAGCCTATAACTCTCGTTCCCGTAGTGAACTTCGTCACCGGCGCGCAGGTCGGTCAGCGCAATGAGGACGTCATCTCGGCGGTCAAGCTTGAGGACGCGATTTTGAGTCACGGTCTCGGGCAATTTTCCCGTCTCCAAATCGGGATACAAACATTTTCGACCCTCGGGCTATGAATCACAACTGTTCCTGAATTTGTTTGATAGCGTGAAACACGTTTTAGGGATCAATTCCGGTAGCTCTTGCCATTGCCCGCAGAGTGAAAAACAGATCCTCCGCGCAGCAACTTCAAAGCTTCGAATGCAACGATATCGCTGCTGCGCGGAGGATGACGGTAGTTCCGGTGATCCTGCTTCTCAAAAGACGAACCTCAACCCGAACTGCAACTCGCGAGGGGTAGTGCCCTGAGCCAGACCGGTGATTTGTCCCGCCTTGCCGTTGATCGCACTGGCCGAAGAATTGATGGTAACTCCCGAGTTTGCGGGCGTATCCCAATTCTGCACATTGAAGACGTTGAACGCCTGGAACTGGAGCTGTATGCGCATGACCTCGCCGATAGGGAAATTCTTCATCATCGCAAAATCCATGTTCCAGACTGCCGCTGAGCGAAACGCGTTCCGGCCCAGGTTGCCGAAAGTTCCCGATGACGGAATCGCAAACGCACAAGGATTGAAGTAGTTCGTCGTGTTCAATACGGAGGTCGGCGCGATACCGCCTTGCGCTGTTGTGGAGTGGCACTTTGGATCAGGATTTGCCAAAACCGCGCCTGCGGCAAAAGGATCGGAAATCACATTGGGACGCTCATAGCTGCCGATGCTCGGCGCGCTCCCCTTCAGATTGGCGATGTCGCCGCTGACCTGTAGGTTGTAGGGCACTCCTGAACGAGCTTGCAAGATGGAATCGCTCTCCCAATTGCCTAAAATCCAAGACAAAGGACCTCCGGTCAGGAAGCGCTTTCCCCGCCCGAACGGTAACTCGTAAACGTTCGCCCAGGAAAAGAAGTGTGTAATGTCGTATCCGGAAGGTCCACGAGCGCTGCGCAGGTCGTAGAAGTTCTGAACCGTCGAGCCACCGCCGGCCAGAGCGTTCTCCACCCCGAAGTAGCCACTGCCTTCATCGATGGACTTACTCCACGTGTACGAAACTAACGAGCTCAGCCCATTGCTGAAGCGATGATCCAACTTGCTCTCCAGTGCGTTGTAGCTGGACCGGGCGATGCTCATCGTGTAGTTGTTGATGTTCGCCCAGGGAACCGCGCGCAGAGTGTCGACAGTTGCGGTGGGGGTGTTTGCCGGGGATGGTTGACGCGCAGCATTCGCCAACCCAGACCAGGGCAGCCGTCCATCCTGGCTACCGACGTAAGCAACGGACAACATCGTGCTCGGCGAGAGTTCCTGCTGAACTTCCAGATGGTACTGCAGAGCGTAAGGATCTTTGTATCGAGGATCATCGCTGAATCCGCCAATACCCCAGGGACTGGTTGGAGGAAGTGTGACCGGGAAATTGCCATTGAGGTTGCTGAGAAATTGAACAGGTGAGGCGCTTCCGGGCACGAAGAAAGCGTCGTTATTTACGTTTCCAGTACCGAAGGCCGTGGCATCAGGCCAGACCTCAGCTTCAAGATCGTTTTGCCCATACTGACTTCGGGCAGGCAGAGCGTCCCAGTAGAGCCCAGCGCCTGCACGGAGTACTGTCCTGGGATGGAGCTGCCAAGCGACGCCCAGTCGCGGTCCCCAGTTGTCTTTGACGGGGCCTGGTGCGAAGAATTGCTTCCCGGCCACGACCACATTCGCAAAATGGGGATCGTTCTTGAAGGCGTCTGGAATGCAGGGCGCCTGCCCGACTGCGCTGCAGAAGCCAGGCATCGCGGTGGCTCCGATGATCCAGCGCTGATTCTGCAAATCGAACGAATTCCAGAGCCTTCCATCCGTCGTTTGCGGCTGGGTTAAATAGTCATAACGCAGTCCCAGTGTCAGCGTCAGATTCGGGCGGACCTTCCATTCATCTTGCAGATAGGCAGCCCACGAAGCATAACTGAATGAGACCTCGCCGCCTTGTCGCGACGGCAATTGTCCGGTAGCGGAACTGGGGAGACCGAGGAGCGCCGACGCGAGTGCTAAGCCAGTATTTCCGGTGCTATTGGGATCTTCTGTCTGCGTGTTGCTGAAGTTGTACGTCTGAAACGTATTTTTTTGTACGCGTTTCGCATCGATGTACCAGAACCCGGTTTTGATGTTGTGATTACCTTTTAGCCATTGCAGGCTAGGAGTGAAGCTTCGAGTGGGATTCTCGCGCGGGCCCGTACCCCGTTCTCCGAAACTCCTGTTGCCTCCATTGTTCCAAGGTGTGCTGTTTCCGATGTCAAGAATCATGCCCTGGTACTTGTCGATGTCAGCAAAGCCAAGCTTCGTCATTGCGGCGGGGCCTGCCTTGTGCTGAATATGCACGCTGGAATCGACGCCCGGACGGCCGGCGTAACCTGCCCGAAAATCAAAAATCAGGTTTGTTCCAAACGTGTGCACATAATCGGCTCCATAATTTCTGCCGGGCGAGCCGCCATCAGTTTGAGCATCCTCGCCGATGGGCGTGAATGTGTATACGTTCTGCTGTGTGTAGCGAACGAACACGCTGTCTCGTTGGCCAAATCGATGATCGACTCGTGCGTTGTATTCGTTCGAATTGTTGATTGATGGCCGGTTCTGGATGAAATTATGCTTCGGGTCGTTGGGGTTCGCCAAGTTCGGCGTAGCCGAATAGGTCTGGAAAAACTGCTGAATCGCTGGATCGATAAGCCCAACAGGAAGCTTGTTGCACGCCGAGCCTATCGTCTGATCCTGAACCTTTGTTCCCGGCAGTAACGGTAGCGGATTTCCGGAGGCGTCACAGCGGAAGCGGTCGCGAACGAGAACGGTTTTTCCATTTACGACCGCATTGCGCGTGGAAAATGGATTGAAGATCGGGTTTCCAGTGCCGGACACTGCCGTGCCAGAGAAATCTCCATTCAATTCTGCGGGAGTAGGAACATAGGAAGTGGTTCCGTCTGGCTTGCTGTACCTCCAGCCGTCATAGCCAAAAGAGAAGAAAGTCTTGTCATGGATAATGGGGCCTGAGATTGTGGCCCCGAATTGATTCTGGTGATACGGTGCAGGCGCCTTTGGACCGCCAGTAGAGGTAATGTCGCTGAAGCCATTTCGAGCATCGAATGCGTTATTTCGAATGTACTCGAAGGCTGAACCATGAATTTTGTTGGTGCCTGCTTTCGAGACCATATTCACTACGCCGCCCATTGCACCGCCCATATCGGCATTGGCGTCCTGGCCTACCACCTTGAACTCCTGGACCATGTCGATATTGGGAATCACGATGTAATTCGGACCGCGGATGTTCGTATTAATGATGCCGTCGTAGAAGTACAGCTTTGACCGGTTCTCCTGTCCGTGAAATGAGGGATCGGAGAATCCCGATCCGGGAATGCCTACGTTCCCTTCAACGCCGCCAGTGCTCTTGTTTTGTGAGGTGGAAACCGGAGTTACACCCGGAGTAAGAGTCAGCAGTTGGGTGAAATTGCGACCATTCAGCGGCAGAGCTTCTATGGGCTTTTGTTCAATCACCGTGCCGAGCGAAGTAGTGGTGCTGTCGAGCACAGGCGTCTGCAGCGCCGTGACCTCGATGGTAGTGGATGCGTTCCCTACCTCGAGGCTCAGGTTCTGAGTCACGGCTTGATTTACCGCGACTACGAAGCTGGACTCAGAAGCCTTGAAACCTGCCTTCTCAACCTTCAGCTTATAGTTTCCCGGTTGAACATTGACGAAGACAAAATAGCCGTTATTGTTCGTCGTTGTGGTGTTCTGAATGTTCGTGCCTTGATTCGTCAGAGTGATCGTTGCATCCGGAACCACTGCTCCGGACGCGTCTGTGACTGTGCCGTTGGCTTCGCCGCCTCGCGTTTGAGCGAGCGCCGGCAGGCAAAATGCGAAACAAAAAAGGATCGACAGCAAAGTCGATGTCTTCGCAAACCGCATAGATCCTCCACCCCGTAGCGGGCGCAGGATTCTTGAACAGGCAGGAGCCGACCCTGCGGCTGCGGAGTATCTGCTATAGCAAGGATTCATCGGCCAATTCAAGATAAAAAATATTTGTTTCAAGTTTTAAAATTCATGGCATCCTATCCCGTGTTGAGGAATCTTTCATGATCCGGGCTCGCGAATCGAAATCGGCTCCGGTGGGAGTCGTCACCAAGGTTCTCCATATTCTCGAAACGCTGCACGATGCTCCTTCCGGTTTGCAGCTCAAGGATGTGGCGCAAGTCACCGGTATCAACAAGAGCACAGCCTATCGTTTTCTTGCGCACCTGGAGCACGAAGGCTATGTGTTTCGCGATTCGTTAGGCGCGTATGCCATTGGCGTACGCCTGGCGCGGCTGGCCTCGGGCGCTTCGTACCAGGCGACGCTGCGCAAGCTGAGCCGTCCCATTCTGCAACAGCTCTGGCGCGTTACCGGGGAGACCGTGAACATTGCCGTGCTCGATGGCCGCGAAGTTCTCTATCTCGACGTGATGGAGAGCTCGCACACCTTCCGTCTTGTGTCGCAGGTTGGAATGCGGCGTCCGGTGTACTGTACCGCTTTGGGAAAGGTGATGCTGGCCTATATTCCCGAAGAGGAACAGCAGTACTTCTTCGACGGCATGAGCTTCGAACGCTTTACTCCGCACACCATTCGCGGAGCTGCGCAGTTGCGCAAAGAGTTTGCACTCATTCGCCAGCGTGGATATTCCGTCGACAATGAAGAAGCCTATTTGGGCTCGCGCTGCATCGGCGCACCGATTTTCGAAGCCTCGGGCAAGATCGCGGCCGCGCTGAGCGTCTCTGGGCCGACGACGCGTGTCACGCGCGAGAAGGTTCAAGTGATGGCCGCCGCGGCTAAGAATGCCGCTATGGCGATCTCGCGAACACTCGGATACGGGATCGCGGAGAAAGGCGCGGACGCGCAGGTCGAGCAGCGAGCGATGGGAGTTGCGCGGTAAGCGAGGAGCCGACAGAACCGGCGCCCGTACGTGTTGGGCAGTCGCGTGTGTTGGCTGCGCTGCTTTTCTCGAGGGACCTGCGGGCGTGGTGGCACTCGGAGCTCGCCATCGGCGATCTCCGACCCAGCGGCTACCGCCGCCGGTTCTGCTCGTTCAGGCCTCCCGCGCGCTCCTATATACTGCCGCCAATGTTCAGAACGAAGGCCTTTCATAATCCTCTGTTTTTAATCTTCTTCCTATCGCTAAGTTCTCTCGCTCAGAACGCTTCACCTTGGAAAGTAAAACCCGAATGGGTGCGCGCACACGAAATGTTCCTGGCCAGCGATGCCATGCGTGGTCGAGGCAGCGCTACACCGGATGAACTGATCGCGGCAACCTACGTTGCCTCCCACTTCGAAAGGTTTGGACTAAAACCGGGAGCGCCAGACGGAACCTTCATCCAGCGAGTTGAGTTGGTGCAGCCGGTGATCGAGGGCAGACCTACGCTCACGGCGCAGAATTCCGGTGTGTCGTTAGAGCAAGGCAAAGATTTCATCCTCTCCCGTACCGATGGGCAGGGTTTCTCTGGTCCGCTGTTGAAGGTTACGGCCGCGAGTGCGAGCACGGCGCAATTCCAGCCGGGCAGCGTCGTTCTTTTCGCCGGCGATCTCGGCGAGCAATCTCGCGCCGCCGCGCGGAGGGCAATAATGGCGGGAGCAAAGGAGCTGCTCCGTGTCGACTCACAACTCACTCCGGAGAAGATGCAGGCTGCCAGCGCGGAAGGCGGTTCGATTCATCCGCATCTCGCCGGAAGCACCGGCGGCGCGATGGGCGCTGCTTTTACCGTGATCTCACTCACGTCGAGTGCCGGTGATCAGCTGGCGCGTTTGGAGGACGGAACGACCATCTCTCTGCAACTTCAAACGAAAGACACGCCGCGATACAGCTACAACGCTATTGGCGTATTGCCCGGCAAGAACTCTAGCGCCGACGCGAAAGTTCTTTTGCTGTCGGCGCATCTCGATCACCTCGGAATCGGCACGCCGGTAAATGGCGATTCCATTTATAACGGCGCTGACGACGATGCTTCGGGCACCACGGCAGTAATCGAGCTGGCGCATGCTTTGGCATCGGGACCGGCGCTCCAGCGGACGCTTTATTTCGTCTGTTATGGGAGTGAAGAACTGGGAGGACTTGGCTCCACGTATTTCCGCGAGCATCCTCCAATCCCGCTCGACCGCATTGCTGCGAACCTGGAGTTTGAGATGATCGGTGATCAGGATCCCAAGATGCCCAAAGGCAAGATGCTGCTGACGGGCTGGGACCGTTCCAATCTCGGTCCAACTCTTGTGCAGCATGGGGCGCTGCTGGGAGATGATCCCTATCCGGAGCAGCACTTCTTCGAGCGTTCAGATAATTACCCGCTGGCGCTCAAAGGCGTGGTCGCGCACACGGCGGGAGGCTGGGGTACGCCGCCGACCTACCACAAGCCCGACGACGATGTCGCGCATCTCGATTTCAGCTTTATGACGGAAGCCATTCAGTCGCTGATCGAGCCTCTCCGTTGGCTGGCGAATTCGGATTTCGTTCCGCAATGGCTGCCGGGTAAGCAGCCGCATGGGCGGGAGTAGTCGGCTCGTGCTGTGAAGGCATATCGCATAGACCTCCAGGACAGCGGATTTTCTTCCCGAAATGGAAAATTCCCTGGTCTTTCCCTGTTCCCACCGTTCGGCTGAGGCTCGAATGGAATGTAAGTAGTTGAGCAAAATGATGTTAACGGCGAATTTCGTACGATCCCTGAATAGTTCCCTGCTTCTGAAGAGGATCTTCGCATTCTTGGGCAGAATTCGTAGAATTTGTGGCGGAATTAGAAAATCAGCCTGTTATGTTCGCTGATCTCGTAGCAATGAGAGCGCGAACCGCTGGCTTCGCGGTCAGGCAAACACCGTTCCAGCTGCAGTCGGCTGAGCTTCGCGCTTCTTTTGATCGATGGCAGCCAGCATGGATTCATCTTCTGAGAACTTGAACCAGAGCATCCCTTTGGCCTTGGCCTGCTCTTCTTCGGCTTTGGCCAAGTAGTCGAGATCAGCCTTATCGACCACGCGAACGCCTCGGGCTTCAATGCTCTTCTTGATCTGCTCGGGCGTAGCAGAGGTTTTGTCCGGCGCGGATTCCAGGTACTTAAGCACGTGCGTCGCGCCCACTTCGGCGTCGTGGCGCGCGATGCCGACAAGTCCTTCGCTGGCTTTGCGCGCCCAGCCGACGACATACGTGCCCTTCATCGCGCAGCAGCCTACGTTGTCGTAGACCTCGTATGCAGCGCGCTGCGGATCGGCAGTGTCGGGATTGATCAGATAGCTATCGGTCCCGTATGGCAGGCCAACGGCCGGATCGGCAACGTCGCCGATAGCGAAGATCATGGTATCGACTTCGATGTCGGCGGTGCGATCGGTGGCTTTGCAGGCGATACTGGTATCGCGCTGCAGGAGAACGTTTTCCGTGACTCGCAGGCGATTGATCCTGCCATTCGCGTCAACGTGAATCGAGCACGGCGAACTCAAGAAGCGAAACAGGAGCTTTCCTTCGCCGGGAGCCGCAGTGGCAGGCTTGTTCAAGGTCGGGAACGTGGTTTCCGAAACCTTGCTGACGTCCTGACCTACGGCTTCAAGCTGTGGACGAATGCGCTCCAGCTCGGCGCGAAAAGCTTCACGATCGAGATATTGCTCGATGTAAGCAAACTCTTTCTTGTCGAACTTGGCCTCGAAAGGTCCGCGGCGCGCGACGATGAGGACTTCGTCAGCTTTTTCCGGAGCATCGACCAGAAGCCAATGCGCGATGTCGACTGCTACGTTGCCCATTCCGATAACGGCCACGCGCTTGCCGGTAGAGAAATCCTGTGAGGTATAGGGTGGAAGCTGATTGTAGAAATAGACGAAGTCCTTCGCGGAATACACACCGCGAGCCGAACTGCCTTCGAGGCTAAGCTTTTTTGTGCCCTGCGCTCCTACGGCAAAAACGATGGCGGAAGGATTGAAATCGCGCAGGTCCTTGATCGAGAGGCAGCCATTTTCGGCCACGCAGACGTGCCCGAAATAATGTACGTTGGGCAGTGCCAGAACTTTGGCGAATTGCTTTCGCAATCCCACCTTCATTTTGTCCTTCGTCGGATAAATACCGTATTCGGCCAGGCCGCCGGGTTTGATATCGCGATTGAGGATGACAACATGGTAGCCGGCAAGCGCGATCTTCTGCGCGGCGAACATTCCCGCCGGCCCCGCGCCTACGACGAACACCGTCTTCATGCGTGGTCCTTTAGTTCAGCCCTGAATAGTGCTTCTGTCAGCTATTCTCGCCGATGAAGATGGTGTTTTCCAAGAAAGATGCGCGTGGTGAACCGTCCAATGCGAGTGCGGATGTGTCCGTGGAAGCGGATTACAAGTGAGGGTCTGGGGTGGAACGGAAATATGAGCTCGACAAGGCGGTCAGTCTCCGCGCGTCTGCCGAATGATCTGCTCCATTTGATCGAGATAGCCCTCGAGGGCCTTGCGACCCGCAGCCGTGATTCGGTATTCGGTGCGTGGCACGCGTCCATTAAAGCTCTTGGTGCAGACGATGTATTCGGCTTCTTCCAGCTTGCGGGCATGGACGCTCAGATTGCCGTCCGTAGCTTCCAGCAGGCGTTTCAGCTCCGAGAAAGTGAGAGCGTCACGAACGGCAAGTGCACTGATAATCCCCAAGCGCATACGCTCGTGGATTACGGGATCGAGTTCGGCGGCCGAAGCCTCTTTTCGCGCGGCAACTGAACGCGCGTTCGGACGTGAGTTCTCCTGCGCCAACGACTTCGACTTCAACTTCGGCTGCGTCAAACTTCTCTAGCCTCCATGTCTGCGGGCGATCCACAACCCGAAAAATATGTGCAGTCCGCCAAATCCCATGGCCATCGCCGGATTGGCCCAGATTGCCGGAAATCCGAGCGCAGCAGTTCCGAACAGAGCAAAGCAGATTCCCATTACAGGAATCACGCGCACGGAGAAGGCCCCGCCAGTAATCACGGCGACGCCGTAGAGCATCATCCACATGCCTGGCAGTGCCCGGTAGAAATGCTCGTTCATCATCACCACGGTCAGCACACCACCAGCCGCCAATGGTGGGACCAGGCTCAGCGCACACCTTCGCGCAGGAATGTTGCTGGCCAGTTTTTCAATGCTGCCGGTCTTCTTGACCATTGCAATCAGCGAGATCACGGCAGCGGCAAGGGCTTCGGCGAGCCAGACCAAGACCCAATTCGTCTGCGACTCAATGCTCCTCGCCAACAACGCAGTGGCGAGCGCCGTGGTTCCGAGCAGGACCATTCCCCATCCGGGGACGGCAGTGAAGGAGGTCGCTCCTTCCATGGTCTGGCGGATGTATTCGAGTTGATCCAGCACCTCGCGCGAGGGTGGATTCTGAGGCGCATCCCCAATCAGAGCGCGAGCACGCACACGTCCGACGTTGCGCGGCTGCCTGCATTGCTGCATGAAAGCAGAATGATCTAAGAACACAAGGAGTGTCAAGTACTTTACAGACAAAAGGGATCGCCTATGTTGAGCGCCTCAATCTGTGGCCTGAGCCTACGATCGACGGTGCTAGAGGCATGACTAAGAGGGTGTTGTGCGCGGGACCTGGACTCGTGAGGTCGTTCAGTCTGGCCAGAAAAACTCCAGGCCACCCGGGGGTGGCCTGGGGAGGTTCTTTGGTGCGTTCTTATTTCACCGTCAAGGTGATTGTCGTCGAGTGACTGAGTGCATTGCCGCTAGATGCACCGGTTACCGTCACCTGATATGTTCCGGGCGCAACCGTAGTCTTCGCACCGTTCGTGCCGCAATTGACGGACAACAGACTGCGGCCAGAATGACCAGCAGCATTACTAATTTTGCTCGGCGCGTTTTTCCTGCCAATACCATACCGAATTACATCGGTAATCTTGCGCCACGATTCCCGAATCGGGACGAAATTCCTTTAATTGATCGGACGGGCGCGTCCTCTGCGAGGTTATTCCGGTTTTATTAGAGTTCTATATCGAGCATTCCAGCTAAGTTATTCTACTTAGATCTGCGCCTGAGAGGCCGTCAGCCCCACCGTTCGCATTGCTGCCCCGTAATCAAACAGCTGTGATTGCATCACTCATTCCTCGGGTGAGTTCGAAAAGACGCGCTCGGTTGTATCGACGACGTTAGAACCCGCGATGGAGTCGCCTGCACATCAGATCGACGAGCTGAGTGTTTCTAATCCTTGATGCAGTCACGATCATTTTTCGCAAAACGATCCGGACGAAGGCGGCGAGCTATGTCTTCGTAGCGTGTGCGCGCAAACGTTCGATCGTGGCGGTTTCCTTCCTTAAACCCTACAATCGGGTCCATGGAAGATCGTCGTCCCTTACGCCTGACGGAACAGGTGAAAGCCGCGGGTTGAGCGTCGAAGCTGAGTCCGGCGGCGCTGGATACAGTGCTTGGGAAATTAGCCCGGCAATATGACGAGAACCTGCTGGTCGGCTTTGACACCGCCGACGACGCCGCGGTGTATCGCCTTTCCGACGATGTGGCCCTGGTGCAGACGGTCGATTTCTTCACTCCTATCGTTGACGATCCCTACATCTTTGGGCAGATCGCCGCAGTGAACTCTCTGAGCGATGTGTACGCCATGGGCGGGATGCCGATGACCGCTCTCGCGATCTCCTGCTTTCCCGATGGTGGCGACCTGGAAGTGCTCGGACAAATGCTCGCTGGCGGGCTTTCCAAAATGCAGGAAGCCGGATGCATTGTGGCCGGCGGCCACAGCGTCCGCGATCCCGAAATGAAACTCGGGTATTCGGTGACCGGCAGCGTCCATCCGCAAAAGTTCTGGGCAAACTCAAAGGCCAAAGTAGGCGACGCGCTCGTGCTCACCAAACCAATCGGCACCGGAGTGATCTCGACGGCAATCAAAAAAGGCAAAGCGAAACAGGAATGGATCGATGGCGCCGTGGCTTCCATGACCAAGCTCAACAATCGCGCCGTCGAGGTGATACATCAAGGCGGCTTCACGGTCCACGCCGCCACCGATATCACCGGCTTCGGCATTATCGGCCATGTCCGCGAGATGGCCATTGGCAGCAAGAGCACAATCCGCATAGAAGCCGAGCGGATCGAGCTCTTGCGCGGCGCGCTGGAATGCGTGCGCGCGGGTTTCATTCCGGGAGGACTTAATACCAACCGCGACTTCGCTGAATGCTGCGTGACCTACAAAAGCAGCCTCTCGGACGAATTAAAGACGCTTCTTTACGATCCTCAAACCGCCGGAGGTCTCCTGCTGTCTGTTCCTAGCGAGATCACGAAATGGGTGGTTGCGGCGATGGAAGTGGCTGGAGTGCCTGCCGTCCGCATCGGCGAAGTGCTCCCCAAAACCGAGAAGCCTGTCGAGATTGTTTAGAACCAAGAGCGAACACGAAGGTCACAATGTGAAACCGAAGGCACGGAGACATGGGCTTAGTGAACTTGGCCTTCGACTCCATGACTTTCGTGTTAACCCCAGCGGAGATTTACACTATCTCGTCATGCCTACCGCAACGCGCGTCGATCCGCTTTCCTATCTCGGCGATCAACTCCAGCAGCTCAAAGAAAGGGGCACGCATTTCAGGCTGCGCGTCCTCGAAGACGAGCAAGAGCCGCTGTGCACTTTCGACGGCAAGAAGGTCATCAATCTTGCCTCAAACAATTATCTCGGCCTGACCACCCATCCCAAACTGCGCGAGGCGGCGCTCGAAGCGACGAAGAAATACGGTGTAGGTTCAGGCGCTGTGCGGACGATCGCCGGCACTATGCGCATTCACATGGAACTCGAGGAGAAGATTGCGCGCTTTAAGAATGTCGAAGCGTGTGTTGTGTTCCAGTCAGGATTTACGGCGAACGCGGGCACTGTCTCTGCCATTTTGGGAAAAGAAGACTTCATCATCTCCGACGAGCTCAACCATGCCTCGATCATCGATGGCGCCAGGCTCTCACGTGCGAAGATCCTCGTGTTTCGCCACAAAGATGTTGCGCACGCCGAAGAGCAGCTCGCGTCAATAAAAGATCAGCCAGGACACAAGCTGCTGATCACGGACGGCGTCTTCTCAATGGACGGCGATATCGGCCCTCTGCCCGCGCTCTGCGATGTAGCCGAGAAGTACGGGGCCACCATGATGGTCGATGATGCACATGCCTCCGGCGTTCTCGGCCGCAACGGTCGCGGGACCATCGATCATTTCAAAGTTCATGGGCGGGTAGATGTTCAGGTAGGCACTCTGTCAAAGGCGATCGGAGCGCTCGGCGGATACGTCTGCGGGTCGCGCGATCTGATCGACTTTCTCTACCACCGCGCTCGACCATTTCTCTTCTCGACCTCGCATCCGCCATCAGTGGCCGCAACTTGCATTGCTGCGTTTGAGGTTCTAGAAGAAGAACCGCAGCTCATGGAAAAGCTGTGGGAGAACACGCGCTATTTCAAACAGGAACTCGGTCAGCTCGGCTTCAACATCGGCGGGAAGAATACACCGGCCAGCGAAACGCCAATCACACCGATCATTGTCGGAGAAGGCAAGCTGGCGATGCAGTTCTCGCGCGAGCTGTTCAATGAGGGCGTGATGGCCACGGGGATCGCCTTCCCAACGGTTCCCGAAGACAAAGCGCGCATCCGAACGATCATGACTGCGACTCACACGCGTGAGCAGCTCGACCAGGCGCTCGATACGTTGAAGCACGTGGGTAAGCGCCTGGCGATTATTTAGCAACCGAAAGCAGACTTTCTCGAATGACTGCACAGAAGCGTCAGCCCGCTGAAGCATCGCCGGTTGAGCGGCTGCTTGTTTCTATCGACGGCTTACGCAAGCGTCATAACTCGAAAACCGCTCATTTTTTCCGCACAAGCTTGCGTCGTTTTCAAGCGTGGGAGGAGATAATTCATCCCAAGCTCGATTCGGATAAAAAGGATGCGGTGAAGTTCCTCAACAAACTGCGCAAAACAACGGGCAAGTTGCGTGACAGTAAAGTCCATCTTGATCTGCTCGATAATCTCGATGAAGGCAGCGGCAAGGAGAAAAACAAAGTTGAAAAAGCGCTGAAGCTGCGTCGCAGGGCTGCGCGCAAGAAACTGGATTCTCTGCTGAACGAAGCCGATCTGAAAAGGCACTTGAACCACCTGCGACTCATGGGAGAGCCGCCGCTGGCGAACCATCAAGCGAGTGAGAATCCGCTGCCCGCAGCCGATCAACTTGCATTGGACGAATACCGGAGCTTCGTCGAAAGCCGTGCACCCTTGTCACCGGATAACTTGCATTCGTATCGGCTCGCCTGCAAAGGATTTCGATATACAGCCGAATTGGCGGGCGATACGCCGCAGGCTCGAGCGCTGATCGACGCGTGGAAGTCGGTTCAAGACCTGAGTGGGGATTGGCATGATTACCACACGCTTTCGAAATTGACCCAGGAGATCTGCGGCGACTGCACGCTGCATTCATTGCTGGTGGGAATGCGCGATAAGAAGTACGACGAGTCCGTCGCGGCCGTTGAGCGCGCAGAGCGTCAGCTCCTCGCTCGTCCGGAAGCTGAGAAAAAGCGGCCCGCGAGCGCGCGCCGGAATCATCGTCGTTCGTCGGTCGCGTAATCTCGGAAAGCAACTCACCCTCTTATGCCTGTCTTCGCCGCCGTTGATATCGGCGCTAATTCGGTCCGCCTGAAAATTGCCGAGCTTAGCCGCAGCAGGCTCAAGGTGATTCATGAAGACCGCGAAGTCACGCGTCTCGGTGAATCTGTCTTTCGTAACAACGCGCTCGCGCCGGAAGCGATGGCGCAGACCGTCAAAGTGTTAACCCGTTTCTATCGCGCGACGCAAAAGTTTCACGTTGAGCAGGTGCGAGTTGTCGCGACCAGTCCCTTGCGCGATTCCAAGAACGCGCGCGCCTTTCTCGAATGGGTGAAATCCGCAACCGGTTGGAAGATCGAAATCATTTCGGGACTTGAAGAAGGGCGCCTCATTCATCTCGGCGTCCTCTCGAATCTGCGCATCGAGAACAAAGATGTGCTCTTGTTCGATTTGGGGGGAGGCAGTTGCGAAATCACGATCTCGGAGCGGGGACACATTCGCGAGATGTTCAGCCTGCCTCTCGGCGCCGTGCGGCTCACGCAGGAGTTCCTGCTGCATGATCCGCCGAAATCGAAGGAAGTTGAGCGGATGCGTGAGTACATCGCGGAGCAGGTAAGCCGCATCGCTCCGGCCATTCGCAATTATGGTGTCGATCTGGCGATTGCTACTTCGGGAACCGCGGCTGCATTGGCACAGGCCGCGAGATCCATCCAGAAACGATCGAAGTACGCGCACAAAGTCTCGCGTAGCATGACGGCTGGGCTGGCCCGCGAACTGGCTGTTCACTCCCGTAGCGAGCGCGAGCGGTATCCCGGAATTGGACCGAGACGCGCGGAGATTATCGTTGCCGGCGCTTTCGTATTCTCCGAGCTAATGAGCGCGTATGAACTCCCGTCTTTCCAATATTCGCCTTTGGGACTACGTGACGGGCTCCTTGCTCAGATGGCAGCGGACGCAGGCATTGGAGTTCGCGCGCATCGCCAGCTGGAGGCTGAGCAGGAAGATGCTCTCATCGCCTTGGGCAAACGATACGGAGCTGATGCTCGTCACGCACACAATGTCCGTGAGCTGGTTCTGCAATTGTTCAAAGCACTGGAGAAGCTGCATGGGTTGCCCGCGCAATACGGGCAATGGATCGGTGCGGCGGCCATGCTCCACGAGATCGGTTCCTATGTAAATCGAAATGGACGCCACCGACATACTTACTATCTGATTTCGAATTCAGAACTGTTTGGATTCGCGCCCGAGCAGCGCCACTTGATCGCTGCTATCGCACGCTACATGGGGAAATCGCGACCCAGCGAACGCGATCGCGAGTTAAAGAACCTGCGTCCTTCGGCGCGCGCTCTGCTCGACCGGGCCGTAATCCTGCTGCGAATCGCGCGGGCTTTGAATCAGGGACGGCGCGGCATCGTGCAACAGGTCCGCGCGCTGCAGCGCGGACCCGTTGTGCTGTTGGAATTGCGCGGCAAGTCGGGCATGGACCTCGAGGTTTGGGCGGCGGAGAAAGAGCGGAGCTACTTCCGCGATGTCTTCGGGCGGGACTTGGTCGTTCGTGCAGGCTCCTGATCATCGCTCGGCACGGTCTTTGCTCTCAGAGTCAAGTACTCCTCAGGTATCTCGAAGTCGCCATTCTCGTTTTGGGCAGTCGCAGAAGACCTCTCGCCAACATTGGCATCGGCTGCGGCTTTTACCAGCCGGGGCGTGAGCAGCCAGTCGAGCACGTACTTCTTCTGCTTGCTTTCGACCTTCGCGACCGAGCCTTTCCTCATGTCTACGTGCGCCCGCTCCCCGCTTCCCCCAATCGTGCGTCCGAGAAAGTCGCTGAAATTGGGATTGTGGCCGACCACCAGGATGGATTCGTGCTTCGAGTAATCGCGCAGCATGTCGCGAAAGTGATCGTACTTGGCCTCGGGACGCAGCGCGCTCTCGATGTGCAGCTTGCCTTCGTAGCCGATCTCGTTGGCGATCAGCGCCGCAGTCTGCGTTGCGCGTTTCAGAGGACTTGAGATGATGACATCCACCCCGACCTCCATCGACGAGAGAATCCGGCCCATTTGCGTGCACTGCTGAACGCCATCAGGGTCCAACGGACGTTTCTCGTCTTTTTTCCCGCTGAGTTTCTTCTGACCTGCGCTAGCGTGGCGAACGAAGTAGATGATCATGCCTGCTCAACCCGGTGACGTGGACGCGGTCGATGCGAACGCACCGGAATGGGTGGAATCGATGCAACCGACGCGCTGCCCTCGGCTAATGCTATCAGGAACTCCTGCGCATTGAAGAGCGGCCGTAGTCTTCGGCGTCGACCACCACGTGCCAGTTCGCTGGCGCGAATGTAGTCGCCGGAAGATTGCAGGACGCGAGCCTTCGCGGTGTCAGCCAAGTACGATTCGAGAATCTCCTGGCGCACTCTCTGTTTGAGCAGCGGCTCGAAAACGGGAAAGACGACTTCCACGCGCTCGTAAAGATTACGCGGCATCCAATCGGCGCTGCCGAGATAAAGTTCCTCCTCGCCTGCATTGGCAAACGAATAAATTCTGCTGTGCTCCAGAAACCTGCCGACAACGCTGCGCACGCGAATGCGGTCGCTGATTCCACGAACCCCGGGTCGCAGTGCGCACATGCCGCGCACAATGAGATCGATTTCAACACCGGCCTGGGACGCGCGATACAGGGCCTGAATCACCGGCTTGTCGAGAAGAGCATTCATCTTCCCGATGATGCGTGCCGGTCGACGCGCGCGCGCGTGATCGGCTTCGCGCTGAATCAATGCAATGGTGCGCTCAGCACAATCTACAGGCGAGACCAGCAGGGGATCGTAGTGCGCGTGATCGGCATAGGCGGTGAGAAAGTTAAACACCTCCTGGACGGCTTCGGTAATTTGTTCATTAGCAGTCAGCAGGCTTAGATCGGTGTAGAACCGCGCGGTGACCGCGTTGTAGTTGCCTGTCCCAAGATGGGCATAGCGGCGCGTCACTCCATCCGGATCGCGACGCACCAGTAACGTGAGCTTGCAATGCGTTTTCAGTCCAACGAGCCCGTGGAAGACTTGCACACCTGCGTCTTCGAGGCTTCGAGCCCAGCGAATGTTCGAAGCTTCGTCGAAGCGCGCTTTCAGCTCAACCACCACTGTGACTTCCTTGGTCGCCGCCGCCTCGATCATCGCTTGCACAATGCGCGACTCTTCACCAGTGCGATAGAGCGTCTGGCGAACGGAAATGACGTTCGGATCTTTGGCTGCGGTCTCAATGAATCCGACTACCGCATTGAACGAGTCAAAGGGATGGTGCAGCAGGATGTCGTGTTTGCGAATTTCTTCAAAGATGTCGCGGGCTTTGCCGGTGAGATGCAGCTCCCGCGGCACGAACGGCCGGAATTTCAAATCGGGACGCGGCGTCTGTTCGTGAATGCTCAACACGCGCGAGAGATTCACTGGCCCAGGAGTGCGGAACACTTGCCATTCTTCGAGTCCAAAATTTCCGCGCAGGCGCTCAACGATCTCTGGAGCAGCGCCGTCATCAATCTCAAGTCTCACGGCATCGCCTTTACGACGGTTGTGCAGCTCAGTTCGCACTGATTCGAGCAGATTGCGCGATTCTTCTTCCTGCAGATACAGATTGCTGTTGCGCGTGACGCGAAACGCAGCAGCCGAGATAATCTCGTACCCGCGATACATTTTGGTGGCGTGTGCCGCTACCAGATCTGCCAGGAACACGTAATCGTGGGTACCTTCATCGGAGGGCACGCGCAGGATGCGGGGAAGCGAGCGCGGCACGGTAATCACGCCCATGTAAACCGCCGAAGATCGCCTGCGGCGGCGCAGCAGGAACGCCAGGCACAACGCTTTGTTCACGACGCGAGGAAACGGATGAGCGGGATCGATGGTAATCGGCGTAAGCAGCGGATCGACCTCGCGTTCGCAATACTCTTCAAGAAAATCGGCGGCGTTGGTGTCGAGATCGCTTAATCCAAGAATACGAATCCCGTTCTCTGCCAGTGCAGGACGCAAGCGGTCGTTCCAGGATGAGTACTGAGCGTCGACAAATCTCGTCACGTCTTTGATGACAAGTTCAAGCTCCTGCTCCGGAGGCAATCCGTCGGGCCCAGGAATGATGTAGCCGTCTTCAATGCGCTGCAGCAGGCCGGCGAGGCGCACCTCGAAGAACTCATCGAGGTTGGAAGCGGTAATGCTGAGAAATTTCACCCGCTCCAACAGCGGATTCGACTCATCGTCGGCTTCTTCAAGCACGCGCTCGTTGAACTTGAGCCATGAGAGTTCGCGATTCAGGAAGTACTCAGGTTTATCAGTCGAGAGAGGCGGCATGGTCGGCCTGGAAGCGGGGAGGAGCGCCAGTTTGGCTCAGAAAAGTGTAACGCAGAGAGACAGACCCGGAAATTGGTAGCCCGAAGGGCGCAAAGGCTTAGCCAACTCTTGAGCACGGCAGACCGCCTCCGGCTCAAGCCCGTGGTCAGTATTAAGCAGAATTTCGGAGGGAACAATAAGGTTCTCTGGTATACTATGCCCGCGTTAGATGCACGGTTGTGAGCAGTCCTCGCATTAAAGCTGGTCCTGCCTGAAGTATCCTCCGCTTGACATCTCAGCGTAATTCACAAGATCAAAGGATTAGAGAGCAACACTATGGAACAAGGTACAGTGAAGTGGTTCAACGACGCTAAGGGCTACGGATTCATCAGCCGCCAGAACGGCGAAGATGTTTTCGTGCACTTTTCGGCAATTCAGGCCAACGGTTTCCGCAGCCTGAAAGAAGGTCAGCCGGTGCAGTTTACCGTCGTAAAGGGACCCAAAGGTTGGCAGGCAGAGAGCGTCCAACCGCTCTAATCCTGAAATACCGCAGAAACGAAAAGGGCGGCTTTGGCCGCCCTTTTCGTTTGGCTTTTGGCAGTCGGCTCTCGGCTACTTCTTTGAGGGACTCTAAGCTTTGCTGAGCTTTGATGCATTGATCTCTTTACCACGATGAAAGAGCTCCTGGATATCGTCGGGATTTTCGTCTCACTGGTATTTGTGGCCGGCTATATTTGGCTGAGAATCAAATCAGCGGAGCAGTACGTAGAGGGTTTAGATCGCAAGAGCGATATTCAGACCCTCTTCGGCGACGAAGACAAGTGAAAGCGGATCGCGGTTGCAGAAGAGGTTCAGGCCGATAGCCGATAGCCGACAGCCAGCAGCCAGCAGCCGATTTTGTTAAAATCAAGCTTCCCGGAAAACTCGCGGAGAGGCTCCGTGTGCCCCGGTGATCCAAAGGAAGGCTTTACAGTGAAAGAGAAGATCCATCCCGCTTACAACGAGATACGCGTCATGTGCGCCTGCGGGAATAGCTTTACCACCCGATCCACGCATAAGGGCGATATCCACCTGGAAATCTGCTCTAATTGCCACCCGTTCTTCACAGGCAAGCAAAAGCTGGTAGACACCGCCGGACGCGTCGAGCGCTTCCGCCGCAAGTACGCGAAGTCAGAGCAGGCGGCCGCGAAAACAGGCACGAAATAAGAGAAGGGAACAGGGGACAGGTTACAGGGAACAGGGCGGCTCAGAGCCGCCGCTCCTTTTAGTTACACTAGTCAGCTGGAGGTACACCTTTTTGTTGTGCTTTTCCCTCTTCCCTGTCCCCTGTAACCTGTTCCCTATCCGTGCGTAAAGTCTGGGACAACCCGATCTCCCACGCGATGCCCTCTGATGTGTGCGTCCCGCCCGAGGTACGTATTGGGGACGTCCGTGTCGCACCAGCAACGGTGCTAGCGCCGATGGCGGGTGTAACAGACACGGTGTTTCGCCGGTTTATACGAAACGCGAGCCTGTTCACAAGTGCGATCAAAGATCGCCCCCCGCTACCGCAGGGGGTTCTGACCGAGCAGGTCGAGGCTGAGATCAGCAATGATCAGTCCGGCTGCGGACTGATCATGACCGAGTTCACCTCGGCCGACGGACTGGCGCGCTGCCGCGAGTCTCGACGCAAACGCTACCTGACGTTCTACGAGGACGAGCACCCAATCTCCGGCCAGCTCTTCGGATCCGACCCGCAGATTGTCGCCGACGCCGCGCGAGTTGTGGAGGATCTTGGCTTCGATCTTGTCGATCTCAATCTCGGATGTCCGGCCAAGCGCGTCGTCAAGTGCAATGGGGGATCAGGATTGCTTCGCGACCTGCCGCAGATTCAGCGCATCTTTGAAACCGTCCGCGCTGCGGTAAAGATTCCGTTCACGGTGAAGTTTCGCCTGGGATGGTCGGACTCAGAAATCGTCTGCGTCGAACTGGCGAAGCTTGCGGAAAATTGCGGGTTGAATGGCGTTGCGCTTCACGCGCGCACTCGCGAGCAAGGCTACAGCGGCAACGCGCGTTGGGAGTACATTGCGGCGGTGAAGGACGCAGTAAGTATTCCCGTAATGGGAAACGGTGACATCCGCACTCCGGAGGACGCCGCCGCGATGGTCGCGCGGACTGGCTGCGACGCCGTCATGATCGGGCGTTCTGCGCCGTCGAATCCGTGGATCTTCCGCCAGATCGCCGAGTACACAGCTTCGAAGCAGGTGACTGGAGTGGGAACGTACACGCAGCCAACCGAGTACGACCGCTATCAGATGATCCGGACGTACTTTGCCATGCTCATTGCCGAAGAACTGCCCGAGGCCGTTGGCAAGATGAAGCAGTTCGCTTCGTGGTTCACGCACGGCGTCACGAACGGCAGTCATCTGCGCAAAGCTGTATACGAAGCCAAGTCGGCGAATGAAGTCCTAACCCGCGTGGATGAATTCTTTGAGCATCACCTGAGTGGAGCGGAGCGCAAAGAAGCGGTTCGCGAAAGCGTCTCTTCAATACTCGCAGCTGCATTCTGACTCGGCTGCCCCAGCATTTTTTGGAGAGATGAACCGATCGCGATGTCGGTCACACTTGGCGCAAACCTTTCGCCGAGGCCCAAATAGAAATATTCATTGTTAACACTGTCATTCCTCGCGCCGCAGCGACAGATTACCGCCTGCCAAAGTTTGGGTTCGCGGCGCGGGGAATCTGCTGTTTGTGGAAGCCGAAGCAGGTCCCCCGGAGCGCACGCCAAATCATGCAACTCAAGATTTTATCGCGGCGCTCCGAGGGATGACAGTACAAATAAAGGTCAGCTTTTTCTAAATCAGTTTATGGCAACTGAGAACAATGCTTTAGCCTCGGCACATCGCACTCACAAATTGTCGCCTGATCTCTGGAGCTTTTGGTAATCATCTTGAATCAAGGCTAAGTACTGAACATCGTGAAGTTCACCGAGTCCGCAGCGATAGGCGCGTCGGTGCAGGCCCTCCGATCGAAAACCTAGCTTCTGCGCTAAGGACAAGCTCACACGGTTCTCTGGCAGGATCCTCAGAAACACTCGTTCGAATGAAAACTCGCGAAACATCAATCGCAAAGTTGCGCGGATAGTCTCGGTCGCATAGCCGCACCGTTGCCAGGCTGCGCCGATGAAATATCCCAGCTCCGCCGCAGGAATTTCCCAAGAGATGTTCTTCACCTGGATTTGGCCAATTTGATCGCCGCCTTCGTTGCGCCAAATGCCATAACAGAAGGTTCTTCGCTCATTCCATTGTTCGCGCTTTTCAGTCACAAATGATCCGGCGTCGTCAGCCGTTCGTAGTGAGGCGATTTGCGCGAATTCCCTCACCAGCAGGTCTCTATTGCCGTTCACCAGCTTCAAAATGCCGAGAGAGTCCTCCGGGCCATAACACCGCAACAGCAGCCGGTTTGTTTGTACGACTTCCGGAAATCGCGCTCGCAGCATGTCTGATTTTCCCAGATGTCGCAATCCATGGTCTCCGTCTTGCTCGACGGTTTCAGGAAAATAGGCGGTGTAAACTAACGTTTGCGGCGATTCCGCCGGTCGATCTCTTCCAGAGGACCTTCCCATGGCAGCTACCGTTGAGACCATCTCGGCTATTTCCTTGCGTTCACCGCAAGGTGACTTTCGCAATTGCACATACATCGACTTCAGCCGCGAGGAAAATGCGCGCGCGATGCGCGAGGCTCTGCGACAGGTTCATGCACAACTCGCGACCGAGTATGACCTCGTTATCGGCGGCGAGATGGTGCGCACGAAGGAGAAGATCAAATCGCTGAATCCGGCTAAGCCGTCAGAGCTTGTCGGTGTCCATCAGAAGGCCGGGGCAGAGCACGTTGAGCCGGCGATGGAGGCGGCATTGCGAGCCTTTGAGAGCTGGAGAACGACATCGTGGGAAGAACGAGCTTCGCTGCTGCTGAATGCCAGCGCAATCATCCAATCTCGTCGCCTGGAATTCAACGCCTGGATGGTGTATGAGGTCGGCAAGAACTGGGCGGAAGCTGACGCGGATACAGCAGAAACCATCGACTTCCTTGAGTTCTATGCGCGCGAGGCACTGCGTCTTTCCCGAGCTGAAGCTCCGGTGCAGCTCCCGGGCGAGCACGATCAACTGCAGTACATCCCCCTCGGAGTTGGAGCCGTAATCCCGCCGTGGAATTTTCCGTTTGCGATCATGGCGGGCATGACTTCGGCGGCGATCGTTTGCGGAAACACTGTGATTCTCAAGCCGTCGAGCGATTCCCCAACCATCGCAGCAAAGTTCTTCGAAGTATTGCAAGAAGCAGGCATGCCCGATGGGGTGGTTAACTTCTGTCCCGGATCGGGAGCCACATTCGGAAATGCTCTGGTGGAGCATCCCAAGACTCGATTCATTGCTTTCACCGGCTCGAAAGAAGTAGGACTCGACATTCACATGCGCGCCGCGCAGCCGCGCAAGGGGCAGATCTGGATCAAGCGCACCATTCTCGAAATGGGCGGCAAGGATTCGATCATCGTGCAGGCCGATTGCGATCTCGACGCGGCAGTTGAAGGCGTGGTCGCTTCAGCGTTTGGATTCAATGGGCAGAAGTGTTCCGCATGTTCACGAGCGATCGTCGAAGAACCTATCTACGACGTGTTCCTCTCGCGTCTGCGTGAGCGCGTTAGCAAGCTTACACAAGGCGATCCGACTGATAACAAGAACACTGGTCCGGTAGTGAACGAAGGCGCGATGAAATCCATTCTCGAATACATCGAGATTGGCAAGAAGGAAGGCCGGCTGATCGCTGGCGGCAGTCGCGCTGAAGGCGACGGGTATTACGTGCAGCCGACGGTGATCGCCGACGTGCCTCCGAATGCTCGCATTTCGCAGGAAGAGATTTTTGGTCCGGTGCTCGCCGTGATTAAAGCGCGCAGCTTTGAAGATTCGCTCGCGATTGCAAACAACACCGAGTATGGCCTGACCGGCGCAATTTACACCTCATCGCCAGAGAAGATCGAGCGCGCTAAACGCGACTTCCACGTTGGCAATCTCTATATCAACCGTAAATGTACGGGAGCGATGGTGGGAGCGCACCCGTTTGGCGGATTTAACATGTCGGGCACGGACTCGAAGGCCGGCGGTCCGGATTATCTGTATCTGTTCACGCAAGCGAAATCAATAGGTGAGAAGGTGACGCGATAATGGCGACGATGACATCACCACGTCAGACGCAGCGCACGGCAGCCGCAACAAGAATGGCGCAGCCGCTTTCCGCGGCCGATCCCGAGGTTTTTGCTGCGATTGAAAACGAGCAACGGCGCCAGCACGAAGGCCTGGAGCTGATCGCTTCAGAAAACTTCGTCAGCGAAGCGGTGATGGAAGCCGCCGGAAGCGTGTTCACTAACAAATACGCAGAGGGCTATCCCGGCAAACGCTATTACGGCGGATGCGAGTTCAGCGACGTAGTCGAAAACCTGGCGCGCGACCGCGCCAAACAGCTCTTCGGCGCCGATCACGCCAACGTGCAGCCGCACTCAGGCTCGCAGGCCAACGCTGCTGCGTACTCTTCCGTATTGCAGCCGGGCGATACCATCCTGGGACTGGATCTTGCCCATGGCGGCCATCTGACGCATGGGCACAAGCTGAACTTTTCGGGAAAGCTGTATCGCGTCGTCTCCTATGGCGTTCGCAAAGACACCGAGACGATCGATTACGACGAGCTTGAGCAGATCGCGATGCGTGAGAAGCCTAAGTTAATCATCGGCGGCGGCAGCGCATATCCGCGCACTTTTGACTTCCCACGGATGAGAGCTATCGCCGATGCTTGCGGCGCGCTGCTGCTCATCGATATGGCACATTTTGCCGGCCTCGTCGCCGGCGGAGTGCATCCTTCACCAGTTCCGCACGCACAATTTGTAACCACCACCACGCACAAAACACTGCGCGGCCCACGCGCCGGAATGATCCTGTGCAAGCAGGAGTATGCGGCCGCAGTGGATAAGAACGTCTTCCCCGGGCATCAAGGCGGGCCGCTGGTTCACATCATTGCCGCCAAAGCAGTGGCGTTCAAGGAAGCACTCGAACCATCATTCAAGGAGTACGCGCGGCAGATCGTCGCTAATGCCAAGGTTCTCGCGCAGACGTTGAAAGATGCAGGCTATCGCATCATTTCCGGCGGAACCGACACCCATCTCATGCTGGTCGATGTCTTCGCCAAAGGCATGCTGGGCAGCGAGGCGGAATCGGCTCTAGGCAAAGCCGGAATTACCGTTAACAAGAACTCGATCCCCTTCGATACCAACCCGCCGCTCAAGCCCAGCGGCATTCGCATCGGCACGCCGGCGATGACCACACGCGGCATGAAAGAGCCCGAAATGGAACAGATCGGCCGCTGGATCGCCGAGGCGCTGGAACATCGCTCGGATGACAAGGCGCTGGAGCGTATTCGTCATCAGGTATTTGAGCTCGCCGAGCAGTTTCCTTTGTATGCGGAACGGCGCGATAGAAAATAGATAGATCCATCGAAGCCCGCTTGCATAGACTGCGATCTCAAGTTTCTGTCATCCTGTCTATAACCACGACGGCTCTGTCAAGGACTAATGACGACCT
>Ga0070741_10006484_pt1 | contig 25069 bp, 18 predicted proteins | sample Coa_R1_4_FD_66440 | JGI IMG/M metagenome (GOLD analysis project Ga0070741, IMG submission 66440) | Surface soil microbial communities from Centralia Pennsylvania, which are recovering from an underground coalmine fire - Coalmine... | ecosystem: Environmental > Terrestrial > Soil > Unclassified ... | reverse complement strand
GTTCCGCGCAAGCGCATGCGCGAAGCGGATATCAGTGTCCCGGAGGCGGCACGGGAAGTCCGGGAACGGCTCCTCGATGCGTTGCGTATACGGTTGCGCGCCGACGTCCCGGTCGCCTTCGAGCTGAGCGGTGGTCTCGATTCATCGGCGATATTGGCGCTGGCGCACGAGGTGCACGGCGGGCGGCTGCGTTCGTACACGGTACGATTCCCCGACCCGCAATGGAACGAAGAGCCGTTCGCGCGCGCGGTGGCGAGCCGCTATAACGTCGATTATCGCGTGATCGATCCCGTGCTCGATCGGTTCTGGCAGGGTATCGGCGCCTTCACCGAGCTGCAGGAAGAGCCGTATCACTCGCCCAACATGCAGGTGAGCCAGGAAATCTGGTCGTTCATGCGCGCGGAAGGCGTCAAGGTCGTGCTGACCGGTTCTTCCGGCGACGAGATGTTCGCGGGATACGCCAAGTACTACTGGCCGGCGCAGCTCGAAAATGTTCTGCGCGGGCGCTGGCGTCATTTCATGGTGAATGCCCGCCAATGGACCGAACGCCAGCACAGCGTCGCACGCGTCGCTCGTGAAGCGCTGTTTGCGCTCGGCTTGCGGCGTCCGGCGCGCGCGCTCAAATACCGGCTGCGCGGCGACGATTACTTGAAGGACGTTCCCTTTCCGCGCCGTCAGTACCATTCGCGGTCGCTCGGCGAATCGCTGCGCAGCGATATTACCAACACGCTCATTCCCTACTGGCTGATGTCGGGCGACAAGACGCTGATGGGATTGCCGATGGAAGGGCGCTGTCCATTCCTGGACTACCGCGTGGTCGATCTCGCCACCACGCTGCCCGTGACTTATCTCGTGCGTGACGGCTGGCATAAATGGATTCTGCGCAAGGCGATGGAAGACAGGCTGCCGGCGGAAGTCGTGTGGCGGCGGGCAAAGATGGGTTTTCCTTACCCCTACGAGCGGTTTTTCGAAAAATACCGGCCGGTCGTCGATTTGATTCTCGATAACGCGCGCAATCCGTTCATTGATACGTCGAGGAAAACGCGCCTGCGTACCGATTGGCGGGCGCTCAGCTTTCTCCTTTGGTACGAATGCTTCTTCAACGACAATCGCGCACTGTTCAGCCGTGTCGAAGCGATGGCCGAACAGCAGCCCCATGCGCGCACGTATGTGCCGGCGTTTCTGCGGCCCGCCGGTTATGGACGTGCCGTAACGCAACGCCAGTACGCGCAGTAACAACTTATGGTAACGCGCACCAACTCCGGTCGTCCGCTCGTCACTATCGCGATTCCGACCTATAACCGCGCGGCGACGTTTCTCGCACCGTGCCTCGAGAGCGCATTGCATCAAACGTACCGCAATATCGAAGTCATCGTGTCCGACAACGGCTCGACGGATGCCACGCCGGCGCTGATCCAGCATTATCGCGATCCGCGTCTGCGGTACTTTCGCCAAACGGCGAATATCGTGCCCAACGACAATTTTAATTTTTGCTTGCGCGAGGCTCACGGCGATTACTTTTTGTTGCTGTTGGACGATGAGTTGATCGACCCCGATTTTGTGGAGAGCTGTCTGTACGCAGCGGGATTTCGCGCGGACGTGGGGCTGATTCGCAGCGGCGTACGTACGATAAACCGTAAAGGCACGTTGATCACAGAAGCGTTCAATGGCGCCGGCGGCTCGTCCCTCGCCGATTTTTATCTCGCTTGGTTTGCGGGCAAAACGGCGGTATATCTCTGTAACACGCTGTTCCACCGCTCCGCCCTGGTGAGCGCGGGTGGTTTTGCCTCGCGGCACAACCTCTTTCAAGACGTCATGGCGCAGGTCAAAGTCGCCTCACAGATGCCGCGCATCGACGTCGCGGACGTCAAGGCGACCACGCGCCAGCACGGCGGCCAATACACGCATGCGGCGACGGTACGTGCATGGTGCGAGGACGCGCTCGACCTGCTCGATTTGATGTGTTGGACCGTTCCCGCCGAACATCGAACAGTGCGTAAGCGCGGTTTGCGCTTTTTTGCGACCATCGGCTACAGCCGCGCGAATGCTATCCGTTCGCCGATCGCGCGCCTAAAAGCGTACGCCGACGTCTATCGGTTATTTGGCTGTCGTTACGCGCCGCCGGCGCGCCTGCTTTTGCGGGGCACCGCCGCTTACCGGTCGCTGCGTCAAGTGAAGCGACGCATTTTGCATTTGCCCGCATGGGTTGATTGAGGACGAAGATGGTCAGCACAGCGCAAGGACGGCGCCTACGGATCGCGTACATCGTCGGTGCGTTTCCGAGCATATCGGAAACCTTTGTCCTGAATCAGATTGCCGGGGTGGCGGCCCGTGGTCACGAGGTGGATATCTATACCACGGCGGAGACGATAACACCGCTTGTCTCGGGCGAAGTCGAACAGTACCGATTACTGGGGCGCACGCAGCCACTGATGGCGCCGGCGGGCTGGCGTGGGATGGCAAAAAGCACGTGGCTATTCGCGGCCGTCGGTTTGCGCGCACCGCGCTTCTTAGTGCGCGTACTAGCGATTCTGTGGCGAAACGATTTCACGGGCGCCCGGCGGCTGCTTCATGCGTCGTTGAGTCTGATCCATCGTAACGTCGGCCGGTACGATGTCATCCATGCTCAGTTCGGGCCATTGGGTGTCTTTGCCGCCCAGCTAATTGAGATTGGCGTGCTTCGCGGCCCGATTGTCACGTCGTTCCGCGGATACGATTTGGGCAAGTACTTGCGGGACCACTCGACCGCCTACCGCGACTTGTTTGATCTGGGCGCGTTGTTTCTGCCCGTTAGCCGCACGTTGGCCAAACGCTTGATCGATGCCGGTTGCGAACGGAAGAAAATACGAGTGCACCATTCCGGCGTTTCCTGCCGGCGGTTGTGTTTCCGCGAAAATCGCCCCAGCGACGGGCGCGTGCGCATTGTGACGGTCGCACGGCTTGTGGAAAAAAAGGGAATACCCGATGCGATCCGCGCCGTCGCGCAATTGCATGGCGAGGGGAAACAGGTGTCGTATACCGTGATTGGCGACGGACCACGGCGGAGCGATCTTGAGCAGCTGGTTCATTCGCTCGATGTCCGGGGATGCGTGCGATTCGCGGGCGCAAAGTCCAACGACGAAGTGCTGGACATCGTCAACGCCGCACACATTCTGCTCGCACCGAGCGTCACCGCAACGGACGGCGATGAAGAAGGGATTCCAAACGCCCTCAAAGAAGCGATGGCGATGGGATTGCCGGTTATCGCCACACGTCACGGCGGTATTCCCGAGCTTGTCGAAGATGGCATTTCCGGATTGCTCGTGCCGGAACGCAGCCCGAAATTGTTGGCGGATCGACTGCGGTATCTGATCGATCATCCGCAAACCTGGACGAATTTTGGGCGCGCAGGCCGCCAGCGTGTAGAGGCGGAGTACGACATCGACCGGCTGAATGACGAGTTGGTCGTGCTGTACGGCCAAGCGGCGGAGCGTGACGTTCAGGCGCTAGGCGAATTTCGAGCAGGCGGCATGCTGGCGGCCGCCTCATCCAATAGTCCGCGGAGGACATGACATGCGGCGCTTCGTCTTTCTGCTGCTGCGTTTGACCGGTCTACCGTTTCTATTGCGTGAACTCATGCAGCGCCGGCGAGTGTCGATCCTCTGCTATCACGATCCGCGTCCGGAGGATTTCGAGCGGCATCTACGTGTGCTCACGAAGCTCTACAACGTTATTCCGCTTTGCCGGTATCTGGATTGGCGGCGAACCGGCGAGAGCGAACTTCCACGCAAAGCGCTTGTTATCACGTTAGATGACGGACATAAGGGAAACTTTCTCTTGCGCGAGGTGTTACGGCGCCACGACGTGCCAGCGACGATTTTCGTATGTAGCGGCGTGATTGGTACCCGGCGTCACTTTTGGTGGAAAGAAGCGCCGGATACGGAACGCGAACGGTTAAAGCAAATAGACCATACGGAGCGTCTCCTCAAGTTGGCCGCCGATACCGGATTTACCGAGACTCGCGAATATACGGAGCGTCAGGCGTTGTCCATGGAGGAAACGGAAGAACTGGGACGGTTCGTGAGCTTTCAGAGCCATACGCGTTTCCATCCCGTCCTGCCGACCTGCGGAGATAAGCAAGCGATGGAAGAAATTCGCGGCTCGAAGATCGAATTAGAGCGGGTCCTCGGTACATCAGTCAGTGCCCTCGCATATCCCAACGGAAGCTACACGGAGCGTGAAATGCAGTTCGCACGCGAGGCCGGTTATGAATGTGCGCTCACCACCGATGGAGGATACAACGGACGTAACAACGACAGGTACCGGTTGCCGCGGCTGTGCATGTCGGATGGCGCCGAGGAAAACGAAGTGGTGGTTAAAGCGAGCGGGTTGTGGAGCGCGTGGGAGCGATGCCGCCGGCACTTATCGGCGGAGCAGACGCCATTCAGAGATCGGGCAGCAAATGTCGCTCAAGACAACGCAATCAGCTAGCGCCACTTCCGGGGCTTGCTCGCAGGAACCGTTGGTTAGCGTGGTAATACCAACATATAACCGTGCCCTCTTGTTGCAGCGCGCATTGAAAAGCGTGTTGCAGCAAACACATCGCAATCTGGATGTTATCGTGGTTGATGACGCATCGTCGGACGACACCCCGGAGGTGGTGCGGGCGTTCGATGATCCGCGCGTCCGTTACATACGGAATGAAGAGAATAGAGGCGGTGCGGCGACACGAAACAGCGGTATTCAAGCCGCCGCGGGGGAGATCGTAGCGTTCTTGGACGACGACGACGAATGGGAACCGACTAAGACCGCTGAGCAGCTCCGGTGGATGAAGCAGTATGCCGCCACGTTGTGCGGCTATCACGGCGAGGAACGCGGTCCGGCACGCTACTATCAGGCGCAGCCAACGATCAGCTTGAGAGAGTTGCAGCGGGGATTTTTAAGGGGCGGAGGGACGAGTGCGCTAATGGTCCGTACCGGTCTTCTACGCGAGATATTGTTCGATGAAACGCTGCCCCGATGCCAGGACTGGGATCTTTGCATTCGTCTGGCGAAACGGTGCGAGATCGGATACGTCCGAAGACCCCTGGTGCGATACAACGATGGAGATCACGCCCGAATCAGCAATAAAGGAAGAAATATGTCGCTCGCCCGTCTGGAACAGGAACTCTGTATGGTGCAAAAGCACAGAGATTTCTTCGGTCCGCGCATGTACCGCTTCCACATGTGCCGCTTGCTGCTGAGATCTATAAGACACCGACGGAACAAAACGCAGCACGTGCTTTATGTTTGCCGTAGATATGGCGTGGTTGGTGTTGTCTCCGCGTTAACTGACCGGCTTTATCTGAAAATGATTGGAAAATTTGCTTTGCCGTAACGACGACCCCGTGAATCGCGCACCGGAATCACTCACATGGACGAACAGGACGTGGATACCGAAAAGGAACAAGGACCCTTGGTTACGGTAGTAATACCGACGTACAACCGCGCGCACTTGGTAAGCAAGGCAATTGTCAACGCATGTGACCAATCGTATCCGAATCTGGAGATCGTAGTTGTCGATGATGGTTCTTCCGACGATACGGCAGCGGTCGTGAAAGCTGTCGACGATCCGCGCGTCAAGTACATCCGGCACGCGCGCAACAAAGGCCTGCCGGCGGCGCGTAATACGGGTATTCGGGCGGCGCGAGGAGAATATCTGGCGTTCCTAGACGACGACGATGCGTGGGACAAACGCAAAATCGCGAAGCAACTTAGGGTGATTCAGGGCGTCGATGCATGTTTGACAGCCGCCATTTCGAACGGCCGATTATTGCGGCGACACCACAAGACCATCGTTTCGCTCGATGATCTTAGGCGGGGCAGCTTTGATCCATCGAGCTTGATGGCGAAGACCAGCGTGCTCAGAGAAGTACTTTTCGATGAAAACCTACGTCAGGGTGAGGACTGGGATGCATTTATTCGTATCGCGCAGCGTTACACAATCGGGTGGCTTGCCGAGCCATTGCTCTTTTACAACGCAGGCACGCACGCTCGAATGACAAACGAGGCGAAGGTGTTGGCCGGGCCTGAACTCGAAAGGCGAACCGCGATGCTGCACAAACACCGGTCGTTTTTCGGCGAAAAGTGGTTCAGGCGTCACTGCGCGGAAGCATTTCTCGGATTCATCGGCACCAGACGTAACAAGCTCGGATGCATCGGATACGCGGTCGAGCGCTGCGGCGTTACGCCGGTAGCGCGCGTGCTGGTGCACAAGGTCTATCGACGATTATTCCCCGGGGCGGTGATGGGGGAAGGCTTGCGGGCACTGTTCCGTAGGCCGATGGGCGCGGAAACCGGTTCACCGTTGACCGCGGCCGTCGTGGCTAATCGCTCGAGCGTTCGCTCCTAGACAGGGGGATGCTATGGAAAGAATCTTGCGTTCCGTTCAAATCGAGGATACGACGACGAGAGCCGTCAGGCCCAAGGTGCTTTTCGTGCCCGGCTTTGTCGTGGATGTCTACAGCGAAATAGAACGACAGTACGTGGAGCTCTGTGCGAAATCGGACGCAACGATAGAGTTCCTTTGGCTCGTGCCCGACATTGACAGTCCGTGCAACAATTTCGCCAAAGCGCACAGCCGCGCCACGCTGAGAGAACCGGTGTGGGCACAGCACCTGCGAAGTAGCGGAATTCCGTACGTCGTCGTTCGTATCTCCAAGTACAACGTCGTAACGAACTTTTTGCTCTTTCGACGGATATTCAGAGAGCATCAGATCGATGCGGTCTATACGCATTTCGGTTTCGAGCGCTTCTGGGCGGTGTTCTTCGCTAAGTTGTTCGGAAAAACGACGTTATGGAACGAACATTGGCACTCTCTTGGTACGCGTTACACCGGCGCAAAGAGAATATTTTATCGGTTGTTTGTGGATCATTTCATCGCCGTGTCTCGCTTCATCGCCGACACACTGCCGAAGAACGCGCGCGTACATGTAATGCGCAACGCAATTGGCGCAAACAAGTTTCACCGCTCAACCGATGAGGAGCAACAACGCAAGCGGGCGCAGCTCAGCTTGCCCGAGCAGAGAAAGGTCGTGCTGCTCGTTTCGGCCTTCCGCGAAAATAAGCGTCACGATCTGGCCGTGCCGATCTGCGAAAGGGTGCTTCGGGCGCGTGCGGACGTTCTTTTCGTATTTCTTGGCGAAGGCCCCCTGCGAAGTGCTGTCACCGAGAGAGTCAAGCGGCTCGGTCTGGCGGAGAAAATCCTGTTTCCCGGCCACGTCGATGGGGTCGACGATTATTACCTTGCCGCGGATATTTGCATGCTGACATCGATCGGTGAGCCGTGCGCCCTCGCGATTTTCGAGTCGATGAAGTACGCATTGCCGTTAGTGGCGTTCGAAAGCGGTGGAACCCCCGAGATCGTAAAGCACGAGGAGACCGGTGTATTGGTGCCTGACTCGGATGTCGATCGGTTCTCCGTCGCGCTCTTAGATCTTCTCGAGAATGATGAAAAACGCATCCGCTTGGGAACGCGCGCGTTAGACTTCGTTCGCGCGGAAGCCGATCGCGACGCGTGGATATCGCGGCTAAGGGCGTTGGTCAGAGATCTCGTTAGCGGCGAAAACAGAAAATGGGGCTACAAACAGTGAGCGTTTGGAAGGAACACGCAAGGAAGTTTCCGGGGGGCGCGTTGCGCCGGGAGTCGGAGTCGTCCACCGGCGCAAAATCAATGAAGGGCGAAACGGGCTTGCGGCGCGATTTTCTTGCCGCTCTTCGATGTCCCTATACCGGGGATGGCCTGGACGCGGCCGAGCAACTAGCTGGGTCGGATCGGCATATGTTGTTCGGGATCGTGCGTAGCGAAGCGGGAGAATTCCCCGTGATTGACGGGATTACGCGTCTATTGATCGACGAGTTACGCGCTCCGCTGGTTGATCTCTTGAGGCGCGGCCGGCCGCGGGACGCACTGAAGGTCGCGCTCGATGTGCCGTTTTATGATCGTGGCGGCTCAGCGATAAATTTTGCAACGCGCCTTGTTTATCCGCGTGGCGCGGGTGTCGCTCGGTGGTGCGCGGACCGTGTCAAGCGGCATGTGTATCGAATTCTGACCGACTCCACCGCGAGCTTCACGGACACGGTCCGGCGTCTATGGTCGCCTCGCTGGGCGGAATGGCAGATAAACCGGTTCGCTATGCCGACATTTCTGCCGCAGTTCGCGCTCGCCACTTTGACGATGAGCGATTCACCAGTACTGGATTTCGGCTCGGGTGTGGGACACGGGACGTTCCTTTTATCGAGAGAGTCGCCTTCGCGACTCGTTTGCGCCGATTATTCGTTTTCCTCGCTTTACTTGGCGCGCAAATACTTCGTCCCTGACGCGGAATTTGTGTGTCTCGACGGCGACTTCCCGTTACCCTTCGCATCGGGATATTTCGGAACCGTCTACTCTTCCGACACTCTGCACTGTCTGGACTCGAAGGTATTGCTGGCGAACGAGTTCAAGCGAGTGTTGCAATCAAGCGGCAGGATCGTCCTGCCGCATCTGCATAATGCCAAATCGTCGGTACGATTCGGTAAGTCCCTGAGTGCGCGCGGCTACGCGTCGCTGTTTGAAGGCTTGCGTCATCGGATCGTGCCGGAAGAAGAGGTAGTCCGCGATCTCGTCGATCACGGAGTGTTGGATCTGGATCGCACGTACGCGGCCGCCGCGCTCGATAAAGCGGTTAACGGGTTTTGTCTGGTGGCCGCCTACGATGCGGGGGTGCTGCGCCGATATACCGGACTTTGGGAGCATCGGCTGAGCCGCCTACAGGCACCGATGCTGAATCCTATTTACGAAGTAAAAAGGAACGGAAAGGAATGCGCGGTGACGCGACGAAGACTTCTTAACCCGGGTCCGGCGCTGCCCGATACGGACGTCCTTCCGGACTCGGCCGTGATTCCCCTGGAGGACATGAATGGCCAGGCACTGCGACGATTGGCGGCCGCGGATCCCGTATGTTACGGCGAACTGGTGCGTAAACTGATTGTGGTCGATGGGCCGGCGAGATTTGGTTAAAAGCGTGGCAGCCGGATGGTGAAGAATGGAACTTATATTACTCAAAATCGCCGTCTTCCTGCGGCCTATCGGCTCCCTCGAATATCTTGATGCCGTCTTTGAGGTAGCGGGCGTCGCTATCTTCCTGCTGGTCGTCGTCGCTTTTCTGATGAAGAGCTCTATCAAGGGTGCGATGGTGCTTACTCCCACCGACATTCTTATTTTAGCCTTTGCCGTCTGGTGTGCGTCGCTCTACGTCATCTATCCAGAAACGCCCAGATTACGGGCGTTAAGCGACCTGGGAAAAGCAACCATCCCGCTTCTCAGTTACACGCTGGTCCACAACATCATTCGTGACCGAGAAGACTATCGGCGGCTGCTCTTTTGGATCATCGTCGGTTTTTCCTTTCCAACGATAGTCAGTGCCGCGCTCATTCTCGCGGGTAAGGGTGTTTATTGGGTAAGTTATTGGACCGGGATACCGCGCTGGCGAGGCGCCTATCTTGGTCCGCATGCCATGGGGCACAGCATGACGCTGTTCCTCATGACCTTGGTCATATATGGGTACTTCCTGCGCGAGAAGATGCGGGCGAGCGGGGGTCTCCTCAAGTCTCATCTTGCAATTCTCCTGGGTATCGGGAGCGTAGCGTTCTTTTGCTTGGTGATGAGCCAAGTGCGGTCCGCAATTCTCGGGCTCCTCTGTTTCGCCGGCGTACTGATTGCGCTAAACAACCGCAGGCTGCTGATCGTCGGCACACTTGTCATGAGCGTGCTCGCCGTTGCCACTGTGCCCTATTGGCTCCCCTGGCTTGCCCCGGAAGTGGTGACCATGGAACAGGGGAAAAGCACCCTGGAGGATCTCGGTTCCAGCCGTCCAAAGTATTGGCTTCACAATCTGTCTTTGTATGCGAACCTGCCTTTAGATCAGCAGATCGCAGGCGCCGGTCTGGCGAGTCGCGCCGAGACTATGTACGTGGCCGAAGACGAGGTGCTGGACAGCCACAACGATTGGCTCGACTTGTTGATGCAGACGGGAGTTGTCGGTCTCGCCTTGTATCTGGCGATTCAGCTTCTCGCGTTCAAGAGCGCTCTTCGCTTGAATGTATCCGACCGACGCATTTTTATTGCGCTGCTTCTTTCGGTTAATTTAATGATGTTCGTCAGTAATAGTTACGTTTGGCGCATCCAGGTCGGTCACCTCTACTTTATCTTGCTTGCCTTTATCGAACTCAGTTCTGTCCGCGATGCGCGCATGGCGCCCGAGCTCCTCCGTCCCACGGTACCCCCAGCGCCGTCCTCGGCCGGATGGCAGGGTATTCGACGTTCGGGGCAGTGGCGAAGTTACTGAGTCCCGACAATGAAACGGGCGGCTTGAAGTCGATGTCAACGCTTTCGGTAACGACGCTGTTGCAAAACAATGTCCGCTACGCGGTGCGGGGGCTGTTTCGCGAAAATCCCGTTCGCAGTCGGATAGTATCGATATTGCACGAGCATGAACAAATGTCGGAGCAAGAGCTTCAGCGGATTACGTCGCGTTGGTTGCTGCGGTCGCTGCGGGCCGCCACGCGCCTTTCTCGCTATGCGTCCTTACGCATTAACTGCTCGGAGCACGACGTCTGTGACTTCGTGCGCGACCGGGTCCCGATTTCCGACAAAACGGATTTGTTGCGAGTGCCGCTGCAGTTCTACCCGCATGGCGGGCGCATATACCCCTGGACAATTGTCGGTAAGACCAGCGGCACAACGGGCACGCCCCTAACAGTAGTACGAAGTGTCGCTTCGGTGCTCTGGGCAAATGCGTTTAAAAAGCGGCATTGGACATGGTCGGGTTTTCGCGAGGGGATGCCCGTGGCAACCCTGCGCGGTGACCTTGTGGTCCCGGTGGAGCAAAAGATCCCACCTTACTGGTTCTACAACCGGTACAACAACCATCTCGTCTTCTCATCGCGGCATCTTCGTCAAGGCTGTATCGCGGCAATCGCAGACGAATTGGAGCGGTTCTCGCCGTTCATCCTTGAAGCTTACCCTTCGACGGCGTATGAGCTTGCGCGCTATTTGAAGGAACAGAGCCGTCGCATTCCGATCCCCTTTGTTTATACCGGCTCCGAGCCTTTGTACGACTACCAGCGCGATCTCATTCGCAATCAGTTTGAAGCGAAGATTATGGATCACTATGGAATGGCGGAGCGCGTTGCCTATGCGACGGAATGCGAGTTCGGAAATATGCACCTGAACACCGACTATTCGTTCGTCGAGATCGTGGATGGCGAAGGCCGGCCGACGGCGGATTGTGGATACGTCGTTGGAACGACGTATCACAACCTCGCAATGCCGCTCATGCGTTATCGTCTTAACGACCAAGCCAAGTGGAAACGGGGTCGATGCGAGTGCGGGCGCACATATCCGATGATCGAGCGGGTGATCGGGAAGTACGAGGACGTGATTTGTGCAAGCACCGGATCACCGGTGAGCGCGTCGCTGGTGACTTTTGTCTTCAAGGAGATGCAGCACATTGATAAATCGCAGGTGGCGCAGGTGGCGCAAGACCGGTGGGAAGTGCGCATCGTGCCGGCTGATGGATTTACCGATGCCGACCGACAGAAGCTGATCAGCCGTTTTCGAACGCTGGTCGACCCGTCGCTAAAGATCGATGTGGTATTGACCAACGACATTCCGAGAACAGAAGCAGGCAAATATCGATGGGTAGTGAACGAGTACCAGAACAACCGTGGAGGGCCGGGAAATCGGTGAAATCGCCATAGGAGGCCATATGCAGCAGATCAGTCAGAACTATAAGAACGGTGCCGTAAGGCTCGAGCAAGTGCGGCCCCCCGCGCTGCGATCGGGCGGTGTACTTGTGCGAACTCACTACAGCGTGATTTCGGCGGGCACCGAAGGGATGAAGGTGCGGGAGGGCAAGTTGTCCTATCTCGGCAAGGCGCGTGCACGCCCCGATCAAGTAAAGAAGGTTTTGGCCACGCTGCGGCAGCACGGCGTTCGGGCGGCATATGAGAAAGTGATGAACAGACTCGATTCGCTCACGCCGCTCGGCTACTCCATTTCCGGGGAAGTGATCGAGGTTGGTCCGGGCGCAGAGGAATTCTGTATTGGCCAGCGGGTAGCGTGTGCAGGCGCGGGATACGCGAACCACGCGGAAATCAATTTTGTGCCGAAGAACTTAGTCGTGCCTATTCCGGACGGCGTTGATTCCAAGCATGCGGCTTTCGCAACAATCGGGGCAATTGCGCTTCAGGGATTCCGCCAAGCCGAAATGCAGCTCGGCGAGGTCGCCTGTGTCATCGGTCTTGGATTGATCGGCCAAATACTGGTGCAGATTCTGCGCGCCGGCGGGGTGGATGTCATCGGCATCGATCTGCAGCCGGAACGTTGCCACTTGGCCCAGAAGCTCGGCGCTAAGGCGGCGACCATGCCGTCGGACCCTGGCCTGCACAACACCGTTAATCGGCTCACCGCGGATGTCGGCGCGGACTGCGTGTTTATCGCCGCCGGAGGGGCGAGTAATGCCCCGGCAGAGCTGGCGGCGGAGTTGGCACGGGACCGTGCGCGTATTGTTGATATCGGAAAAACCAAGCTCGACCTGCCGTGGAACGACTACTACCTCAAGGAACTCGACGTGCGGTTCTCTCGCTCGTATGGCCCAGGGCGGTATGACTCGAGCTATGAGGAACGTGGAATGGATTATCCCATTGGCTATGTGCGTTGGACGGAGAAGCGCAATCTCTCGGCCTTCCTTCAACTTGTCGCCGATGACCGCGTACAGGTCGAACCCCTTATTACGTCCGTGCGTCCGTTCGCGGACGCGGAGAAAGCCTTCGAGGAGTTAAGCGCCTCGCCGCGAGACGTGCTCGGTACCGTTTTCGCGTATCCGCTGGAGAAATCCGTCGCCGTGCTGTCTCCTGCACCGGCGCACACCGCCGCGCGCCGACCTGTTTCGCGCGCCGTGAGAGTTGGAGTGATCGGAGCTGGAAATTACGCGGCAAGCATGCTCTTGCCGCACCTGTCACGAAACTCCGAAGTCGATATGGTCGGGGTGGCAACGGCGAGCAGCCTTTCCGGGGAAAATGCACGGCGGAAGTTCGGCTTCCGCTATGCGACGACCGCGTATAGAGATTTGATCGAGAGCGACGAGATAGATGCGATCATCATTGCTACGCGGCATGCGAGCCACGCATCCATTGTCACGGAGGCATTGCGGTCGGGAAAAGCGATATACGTCGAGAAGCCGCTCGCTTTGACGGCGGCAGACCTCACCATGATTTGGGAAACGGTTTGCACGACGGGCAACGACCGTCTCATGGTCGGATTCAACCGTCGGTTTGCGCCGCTGGTTCGGCAGATGGCGCAAGTGATGGGTAGTGTCGTGCAGCCTTGGGTTTTGCATTACCGAGTGCACGCGGGTCAACTCGAGCCAAACTCTTGGTATTTGGATGTCTCCGAAGGATCACGCTTTGTCGGAGAGGCAGGCCACTTCTTCGATATGATGGCCTACTTCACCGGGGCACCGCCGGTCGCCGTATCCGCCCAAGCGCTTCGACCGGCCCGACCGACGCACGACGATCTCGACAATCTGGCGGTTATCGTACGCTACGCCAACGGGGCGATTGGGAACCTTCTCTACCTGACGCAAGGTAGCGCAAAGGTACCAAAAGAATTTTTCGAAATGTTCGGCAATGCGCGGACGCTGCAGCTTCACAACTTCGAGTCGTTGCTTGTCTATGAGAAGGACGGGCAACGGCGTCTGCGCGGACATGGTATCGACAAAGGCCAGAAACACGCCTTGGCGGCCTTTGTCGAGTCCGTGCGATCGGGCGGTCCCATGCCTATCGATCTTCGAAGTCTGTTCGACACCACCTTTGCAACACTCGCGGCGGTGCATGCGGCAGCCAATGGCGGAACCGTGACGCTCGATGAGCTCCGAGCGACAGTTGCGCGGGAAGCCGCGAACGGAGGGTAGGCGATTGGACTCGGGTACAGAGAAAAACTGCATCGTGCTGCTTGGAACGTCAGCAGTCACGTTGGGAGGCATTGCCGCGGTTATCCGAAGTTACGAGCAAGCCGGGCTATTCGATCGTTGGCCGGTGGTGCATGTCCCCACACACCGAGATGGCAGCGGCGCGCAGAAGTTCGCACTTGCAGCGCGGAGCTTCGTGCGTTATGTCGCCATGCTCATGCGGGGCAGGGTCTTGCTCGTGCACGTGCATTCGGCGTCCAACGCAAGTTTTTGGCGCAAGGCGATATTCATCGTTGCCGCTTTTGCGGCCGGCCGCCCGGTCATTTTTCACCTGCACGGCGGTGGTTTTGAAGATTTTTATTGGCGCCGCTGCGGTCCTTGGCGCCGGGCGGTGGTGCGTTTCATCCTTGATCGGTCGTCGGAAATTGTCGTGCTCTCCGAAGTGTGGCGGCGTCGCGTATCTGAAATGACTCGCAACGCCAATATCCGGCCGGTCGCGAGTCCGGTAGAAGCGAAAGAGCTACTGCGGATCAACAGGGTCGAACGCTCCGGCCCGGTCCTGTTGTTCATGGGGCGGCTTGATCGCGACAAAGGCCTGCACGAGCTGATTGATGCTTTGGCGGTATTGCGGCGTCAATTTCCCGCCCTCCAATTGCGCTTGGCCGGTGAAGGCGACCGCAACGGAATCATTGCGCATGCCCGGGCTCGCGGAGTAATGGCCGCTGTCGATTTTGCAGGTTGGGTAACGGGTCCGGCTAAGATCAAGGTTTGGGCGGAGGCGAGCGTGTACGTCCTGCCCTCCTATATCGAAGGGTTGCCGATGAGTGTGCTGGAAGCAATGGCGGCGGGTTTGCCGGTGGTAGCTAGTAACGTGGGGGGAATTCCCGACCTGATTAAGGATGATGTGAACGGTCTACTCGTTGCTCCACGGGACGTTCCCGGATTGGTCGCGGCACTCGAGCGGGTTCTCCGCGATTCGGCATTGCAGGCACGGTTAGGGAACGCAGGGCGGGAATTGTTCGCCGCCTCCTTTGCTCCCGATTGTGTAGTTCCCCAAATCGAAGCGATCTATCGGCGCTTGGGAGCAGTCCCCCGCTTCTTACCTACAGAAGAAGCCGGTGTGTAAAGCGGCCGTTCATAATACGTGAGACGTGGAGACGGCTCGAACCGAGACGGTCGATTTGGCGAAAAGAGAGGGGCCCGTTGCCGGGCCCCGGATCTCGCTAGCTTTCGTCGCTGATGCCGATTCCTTGGCGTGACGCAAAATCGGAGGGGCAGGCGCGCGCTTCCGGGGCGCTTGTATGTACCCGCGCGTACGGAATGACGACTTGTTCCGGCGCCGTGCGCAACTTGCGATAGAACGCATAAGGACCGCGCACCGCCTGGAGCATTAACGAACCGTCGCTCATGGTACACCCCAGCGTCGTGCAGTATTGCGGTGATCCGGCTTCCGTCGTTCCCGATGCCAATACCTTATACATGAAGCAAGCAGCATCGCTTGTGTTCCTGCAGGAGGAGCTGTTCCCGACCGTAATAATGTCGCCGGCAGCGTAGCTCGTGGAGCCGGCGCGTTGTTTGACGGCCGGAACGACGTTCTGCCCCGAGCCTCCCGATGCGTACGGCGTCGTGTTGTAAAAGGCGTTCGAATCTACAATCGTTCCGCTACCCGCCGAGCCCTCGCGTACGCCGCCCGAAATTACCGCATTACAGCGAAATTCGTTATTGAGATCGTAGCCGCCGGACGCATCCGAGCCGGATATCGTGAGCCACTTATCCGTATCGATGATGGTGTTCAGGTAGACTTCCGTATTCTGCTTGCTGCTCAGCCATAGGCCATAGTTGGCGCCGCAGGACGCATTGAATTGTCGAATGCGGTAAACGATATTCCCGACGATTGAGTCGTTCTTGTCGGGTCCCCAGTAGCCACCGATCCCCTGTTGCGAATCCATAACGATATTGTTTTGGAACAGCAACCAGCTTGCCGGTTGTGTGAGCAGTTCTCCACGGCTGAGCGTGATCGCGCTGCCATTACAGGCGTTGGACGGTCCAATTAAACTTCCGTCCCCGGTGCGGCCGCCCCATATCCGGTTGTGAACATGTCGAACGATCGCGTCGGGTTTCCCGCCAGACTTGATCGACATTACCGCTTCCGATGTCGAGCACGGACCCGTGCCGTTATAGCCACCCTGACAATTCGTATAGCGCGCCGTCGAGACGTAGAAGTCGTTATTCTCCAGAACCATACCTCGATTGTCGTCCACGCCTGCACCGATCGAGAAGACCTTATGGCAGTCGTACGCCTCGTTATTGACGATGTACCAACCTTGCCCCTGATAAGGATCGATGCAGTCCGGTTCGCCTTCATAGATAGGAACGGAACTGCGGATGACGCTGTTTTGCACGACGTTGTTATAGGTCGGGCTACGCCATTCGCCGCCTATCAATGACGAACGGGAATTCTGCACGAGCATTCGGTTAAGGATGTTGTTATCCGACCCCGTGCTCAGGAAGACCGCGGCCTCGGAGCCCGACGGTGTGGCTCCACCGGCGTCGACGGTGATCCGATGAATCAGCCAGTAATCCTGGCCGCTGAAGTTGATGGCGCTAATTCTCGCCTTATTTGACTGATTCCATGCTTCGTCATTGCTGTCCCCGTCGCGGTAGTAACGCAAGACTTTGCGCACGGCGTTGCTGCCACTGGCCTTCAGCGAAAGCGTGCCTCGTGCTGAATGGTCACCGGCGGCAATGCAGATGACGTTGTTTGACCAATTGATTGCGCTCCAATCGTTTGTCGGAGCAGTGGCAGGAGTGATGATCTGATCGCACGATTTAGCGCCGAGCGCGGCCACGTCGATGTTGCAGATCGGCCCGCCGGCGCGACATTCGTATATCGCCGTATACCCGTTCTGGTCGGCGGCGTCGGCAGCGGAGTAGCACACGGAAAATAGGGCGAGGGGAGCGAGAAAAGAAAGAACAACCGTTCTCCTGAAATGATCCATCAATCCTCCCGGTGAAATAGTTTCAATAATTGCATGGATTATCGCTTCTCGCTGTATACCTGCAATCTTTGCCGGACATTTGTAATCCGCCGGTGGACAAGCGGTGGCCCAGGGTTTCTTTCGACGATAAAAGGGTGAAGTCATGGAGGGCCGTCTGCGCATGTGTTTACGCCATGCTCTTTTACCGCCACTATGCGGACACCGAAGACAATGATGCGTCAGTCCATATCTTCGGAATCGCATTTTGAATCGTCGCTCGCGATGTTATAGGGATTGCGCTTCCGCGAGAACGCTGCTTATCCGGTAAATTTATACGCCAAGGAGGAGCAATGCTTAGAAACGCAGTACGGCAAACGAAGAACTATGTGCACGCACTGTTACTACGAGGAGAGGCATATTACTGTCCATTGTGCGACGAGAGCTACTCTGCGTTCATCGATCGCCAGATATGTCCCCGCTGCAGGTCCTATGAACGGCATCGGATTTTGTGGCTCTACCTCGAACATCTCTTACGACAACAACGGATAAGATTAGGCGGCCGACTCCTGCATGTCGCGCCCGAGCCGTGTTTGGCGAAAGTACTGATGAGGCGTTTCGATTATTTATCGGTGGATCGCGAACCCGGTCATGCCATGCAGGTGGCTGACATCAGCGCCTTGGAGTTCGCAGAGCACAGCTTCGACGTCGTTATCTGTAATCATGTACTAGAGCACGTTTACGACGACCGCAAGGCGATGTCGGAGATTCAAAGAGTCCTGAAACCGGGCGGTTGGGCGAGCCTACAGGTACCCATGAGAAGCGATGCCCCCACAGATGAAGATCCCACCGAGACCGATGCACGGGAAAGGCTAAGACGGTTCGGACAAGAAGATCACGTCCGATTGTACGGATTCGATTATTTCGAACGACTACAGCGGGTCGGACTTAGCGTCGAAGCGGTTACGTGGAAGGACTTTCTTAATCGAGAGACCGCCGAGAGGTGCGTCGCAACCAACGACCCGGTATTCATAGGCTGGAAGTTGTGAAACGGCGTTCGACACTCCTCCACGAGGTCCGTTTACCTTCGATGCGCGTCTGCATCGTATGGCGGCGCCCGCTCGCGCGGTCGAGTTCGCCCCGCTGCTTCTGCGCGGCTTATTAAATTCCCTATGCGCGGTTCCAGATGCGCCTAAGTAAATCCGGTGGTGTCTTTAACTACGTGAAGTATCCGAGCGCCGAGCAGCGAAAAGCGGTGCACCAAGGGCGGCAAGAAGCCGGTTTCTTTCCGTGGCTGCCAAGAACCATCGCCCGTTTCCGAGAATGAGATCCGGCGCTTGCAACGACGCCTTAAATAGTTGCGATGCGTCTGCGGAATTATTTTTCGCGGCAAGTGGTAGACTTCGAACGCTACTAGCGAACGCATTATTAATAACGGCGAGGAGCGCCGCTTACATCAATGGATCTGAACAAAATAACCGAACTAGGCTCCCTGGAACGGCAGGCGCGGCCTTTCAGGCTGGGAGCACAAGACGCCGGATCCTCCACGAATTCGGGGATCGTTTGGTACTGGAACCGGCTACGCTGCATGTCCCCGCTCGAAGTCGCCTATCGTTTGCGGCAACGCCTCGGCGTGAAGGCGCAGCAATTCGGTATTCTGACGGCTCATAAGGTACCGATCCCGAATACATCCCGGCCGGCATACGCGTTCGTGGGTCTCGGCGCACGCCCGGATGCCGAAAGGCTTACGGCACAGGCGGAGGCGGTTCTCGCCGGACGGGTCACCGTATTCGACCGCGAATACACCTTCGCCGATTTGCCGGAATGGAATCGCGATCCGAAGACGGGGCGAGTAGCTCCGCTCGTTTTTGGAAAGAACATCGATTATCGCGATGAGTATACCGTCGGTGACATAAAGTACTTATGGGAGATCAACCGCCATCTCGATTTGGTAGCGCTCGCTCAGGCGTACCGCTTGACCGGTGGTAAGAAATATCTCGACGCTTTGCGCCGATTGCTTGAATCTTGGTTCGATCAATGTCCGTATTTGCTAGGCGTAAACTGGACGAGTTCGTTGGAGCTCGGAATTCGCCTCGTCAACTGGTCGTTGATCTGGCAACTGATTGGCGGGCTGGACGCTACTCTATTCCTTGGCGCCCGCGGCGCAGCGTTTCGGGACCGTTGGTTAACGGTCATCTACCAGCATATGCATTTCATACAGGGTAATCTTTCGCGTTTTTCGTCGGCAAACAATCACCTGATCGGAGAGGCGGCGGGTTTGTACGTAGCCGCTACGACGTGGCCTTTCTGGGATACAACGTTCCGTTGGAGAGCCAAGGCGCGTCGCGAACTGGTGCGCGAGGCGATCCGCCAAAACGCGCCGGACGGAGTAAACCGCGAGCAAGCAATCTCCTATCAGCAGTTCGTGCTCGATTTCCTGTTGCTTGCCGGTCTTGCCGGGCGGGCGAACGCCGACGATTTCCCGGTGGAGTATTGGCAGCGCATTGAGCGCATGCTCGAGTTCATAGCTGCAGTGATGGACGTGCGTGGGAATGTCCCGATGATCGGCGACGCGGACGACGGCTATGTAGTGCGGTTGGCTGCCGGACCGACGTCTTCCGTTTATCGGTCGCTGCTGGCGACCGGTGCGGCGATATTCCGCCGGGGCGATTTCAAGGTGAAAGCCGGTGCCTTCGACGACAAGAGCCGGTGGATCTTGGGCCAAAAGGGCGAAGAAGCGTTTGCAGACGTCGCGGAGCGTCTTCCCGCGGCCACTGTGCGCCGAGCGTTTTCCGACGGCGGATACTACTTGCTCGGCGCGGATTTCGAAACGCCGAGAGAAGTGCGAATCGTCGCTGATGCGGGACCGCTCGGATATCAAAGTATCGCAGCGCACGGTCACGCGGACGCGCTCGCGTTCACTCTATCGCTCGCAGGCCACGAATTCCTCATCGATCCGGGGACGTATGCTTACCATACCGAGCGCTGGTGGCGCGACTATTTCAGAGGGACCGCCGCGCACAACGCCCTGCGTATCGACGGTGAGAACCAGTCCGTCATCGGCGGCAGTTTCATGTGGACGCACCACGCGAACGTACAGGTGAAAACGTGGGAGACCGGACCACACAGCGACCGTCTAATCGCGTGGCACGGCGGCTACTCACGGTTGGTGGATCCGGTCCGCCACGAGCGGGAACTGTTATTTGATAAAGGCAAGGGCTGCCTGAACGTCTCCGATGTTGTCGAATGTGCGGGTACGCATTACGTGGAATGCTTTTGGCATTTCGCGGAAGACGTGCATGTCGTCGTCGGCGACGGCTTCGCTCTCGCGGAAAAGGGAGGGCACAAGCTGAGACTCATCCCGGAGTATCCGCTGCCCGTCAAGGTGAGCGTTTATCGAGGTGATGCGACGATACCCGCGGGTTGGATCTCCCGCCGTTTCGGAGCGAAAAGTCCGACCACGACACTGGTATGGCGTGTTGAAATTGCGCGATCCGTGCGACTCAATGCCAGGCTGGAATGCGTTTTCGGTACGCCTAGAGGCGCGATCTAGGGAAGTCAACGCCGGCTTACGCGAAGCGCGCTACAAGTAACCGTGAAGTACACGCGCACTTCGAAGGCAATTCAGCGTTTGCCTTTGCGGTATGCTCGTTGTCGGATCAGGTGTGGACGTTCAGGCAATGACAATCAGGAAGAAACGGCATTATCAATGGAAGATATGAGCGAGCGGCGCGATTCGCTCCGCCGCTACTTCATCGAAGATTTTCATTCTCCGGGAATTTGAGCATTAAGGACATGAACATCAGCGTTTTCGGTTTGGGGTACGTGGGGAGCGTTTCCGCCGGATGCCTCGCTCGCGCGGGACACAGTGTCGTCGGCGTCGATCCGGCGGAGACCAAGGTTGATCTCATCAATCGCGGCCGCTCGCCGATCATCGAACAGGACATCGGCGATATCCTGCGCGATGCGGTCAGCGCGGGACGGTTGCGCGCGACGACGGACGTCGCCGACGGCATCCGCTCTTCGGATATTTCTTTGATCTGCGTCGGTACGCCGAGCTTGCTGAACGGTGGGCTCGATACCGCCTACGTGCGCCGCGTGTGCGAGCAGATCGGCCGGGAGCTGCGACGCAAGAGCGCTTTTCATGTCGTCGTCGCGCGCAGCACCATGTTGCCCGGTTCGATGCGCGGCCTCGCGATTCCCGTGCTCGAGGAATTCTCCAGCAAGCGCGCCGGCGTTGACTTCGGTGTGTGCATCAACCCGGAATTCCTGCGGGAAGGCACTGCCGTCCACGATTTTCACCATCCGCCCAAGACCGTCATCGGCGAGATGGATGAGCGCAGTGGAGATGCGGTGCTCGAGCTTTATCGCGATGTCGATGCGCCGCTCGTGCGCACGGATATCGAGACGGCGGAGATGGTGAAATACACCGACAACGTCTGGCACGCTCTCAAAGTCGGGTTCGCCAATGAGATCGGCAATATCTGCAAGGCGCTCGATATCGACGGGCACCGAGTGATGGATGTTTTCTGCCGTGACACCAAGTTGAACTTGTCGCCGTACTACTTGAAGCCGGGATTCGCCTTCGGCGGTTCCTGCCTGCCGAAAGACGTGCGCGCGCTCCTTTATAAGAGCCGTACGCTCGATCTGCACCTGCCGATATTGAACGCAATCCTTCCGAGCAACGAGCGCCAGATCGAGCGCGGACTGCAAATGATATTGTGCGAGGAGAAGCGCAGGATCGGCGTGCTTGGCTTCAGCTTCAAGGCGGGTACCGACGACCTGCGCGAGAGCCCCATGGTCGAAGTGATCGAGCGGCTTATCGGCAAGGGTTATGAGCTCAAGATTTATGACCGCAACGTCAAGCTGGCCGAGCTGGTCGGCGCCAACCGCGATTTTATTTTGAACCGCATCCCGCATATCTCGCGCCTCATGGTCGAATCGATCGATGAAGTGCTGCGATTCGCCGAGACCGTCGTCATCGGAACCAATGATCGCGAATTCTCAACGGTTACCGAACGACTGCGGGAAGGACAAACCGTGATTGATTTCGTCCGCGTCCCGCGTGGTAGTAACGGTGCCAACTATCATGGCATCTGCTGGTAAGCGGCGCGTTCTTATCGTCCTCGAGAACCTACCAGTGCCGTTCGACCGGCGCGTTTGGCAAGAGGCGACCACGCTGCGCCAGGCGGGCTACGAGGTTTGTATCATTTGCCCGATGGGCAGGGGGTACGAGAAGCGCGTCGAGACGGTCGATGGCATCCATATTTACCGTCATCCGTTGCCGCTCGAAGGATCGGGTGCGCTCGGTTACGTGCTCGAATACGGCAGCGCGCTTTTCTGGCAGACCGTCCTGGCGTGGCGCGTGTTCTTTACGCGCGGCTTCGATACTATCCACGCATGCAATCCACCGGACACGATTTTCCTTGTCGGCTGGATGTTCAAGCCCCTCGGCAAGCGCTTTCTGTTCGACCACCACGACATCAATCCGGAGCTTTACGAGGCGAAGTTCGGGCGTCGCGGCGTTTTCCATCGTCTGTTGCTTTGGCTCGAGCGGATGACATTTTGGACCGCGGACGTTTCCATCGCTACGAATGAGTCGTACCGCCGGATTGCGATCGAGCGTGGGCGCATGAATCCCGATAAGGTTTACGTCGTGCGCAGCGGGCCCGATTTGCGGCGGCTGAAAATACAGCCGCCGGACGAACGCCTGAAGTGCGGGCGGCGCTTCCTGGTCGGCTATGTCGGTGTGATGGGCAAGCAGGAGGGGATTGATCTGCTGCTGCGCGCGGTCCAACACATCGTTCATGTCATAAAGCGGGAAGACGTGCACTTCGGGCTGGTGGGCGGCGGCACCGAGCTCGATGCAATGCGTGCGTATGCAAGAGAACTTGGCGTCGAGTCCTACGTGACGTTCACCGGCAGGGTACCGGACGCGAAGTTGCTGGCGATGCTCAATACCGCCGATGTCTGCGTGAACCCGGACATCGCCAATGAAATGAACGACAAGTCGACCATGAACAAGGTCATGGAATACATGGCGCTCGGTAAGCCGATCGTGCAGTTCGATCTCGCCGAAGGACGTTATTCCGCGCAAGACGCGTCCGCCTACGCCGCCAAGAACGACCCGGTAGACATGGCGCGGAAAATCGTCGAGCTGCTGGATGATCCGCAGCGCCGGCAGCGGATGTCCGAGTATGGACGATGCCGCGTCGAGACGGCGCTGGCATGGGAATACGAAGTACCGAAGCTGTTGTGTGCCTATGACCGATTATTCCGTTCTAAAACCAACCGACACGAAGCGCCGAGCGCATCCTATCCCGCGAACGGGCGACGTGAGTAGCGCGGCCGCGCTCACTGTGCGTCGTATGCTGAGCGAGCTCGAGCCGTGGAGCGGCTGGCTCGCGAGTTTGTGCGTGCCGGGTTACACAGCCGACGCGAACGTCGTGAACCGGGGCGAGGGCGTGTTTAAGGCGGAGGACTGGTCCATCGCCCGGCAACGCGATTTGCCTTGGAACGACGACGAGAGTTACCTGCGGTACATTTTCGGCCGCGAGGGAATCAACGTGATTGGCGCGATAGCGCTCGCGCAAGCCTTCGATTTCGGGCGCTACCGTTCGATCTGGGAAATCGGGTGCGGCGACATGTCGCAGGCGTACATCATCCACCGCTTGCATCCCGGAATCCGCTACGTCGCGACGGACCTCGATCCTTGGGTGATCGATCGCTGCGCACAGCTATCCATCCTCGGGGGTATAGAGAAGAAAGTGCTGAATGTGCTCTCGATGCCGGCCGGACAAGCGGCGTTTGCCGGGTTCGACCTGCTGATGAGCTGGGGCATGGAGTATGCGCTCGACGATCAGCAGTTCCTGAGCCTACTAGCGACGGTGCGCGACTATCGCGTGCCATATCTCATGTGCTCGGCCACCACGACGGGGCTGGGAAAATACCTGCGCTATCTATTGCGGATGCCGCGCCGAGCGCGGCTCATCAAGCAACGGCAAGTGCGGCTGACGGGATGGGAACGATCGCCGCTGCATTTCTACCGCCTTGCGCGCCGGGCGCGACTCCATATGACGGTGATAGGCCGGTTCGGCTACCACTTTTGCGCGCTATTTGAGCGGGCTTGACGCCGAGTTAGCCCGTAGCCGTCCGGTATTCGTTGAGGGATGTAACCATGGCACTGTCGTGCCGCGTCCCCGCGCGTGATGCTCACACCCGTTGAATCGTCAAGCCGGTAGGCGTGGGTAACTGCGCCACGGCTGTATCCACTTCCAGCGCGCCCATGGTTGTCGGGCTCGACCTTGGTGCACCGAGGAGGTCGTAAGACGCGAGGCCCGCAACCGCCGCGACCGGTGCCGCTTGCAGGGCGGCGAGCAGGAGCAGGCGGCAAGCCTCGTGGAATATCGAACGACTGACGAATGTGCTACGCACGTTTCATTCCTCCCAAAAAAATTTCCGAGTCTTCGCTCGGATGATGGTGCGTCAGAACTCGACGAGCTCCGGCGCGGCCGATAGGGGAAAAGCAAACGCGAAGAGAGAGAAAAATGAGGTCGGGTGGGGCTTCGTCCAACCATGACTGATTGCTTTCCTCTTCCTCCGCCGCCGCTGCCCCGTCCCGATACGCCCCAGCGGCCGCTCTCCCGAAGCCAGCGATAACGTGGTTGGCTCGTTTTGAGTATGGTTTCTCTTTACGTAATTTCTATCGCCTCTCGATAGAAACACAAAGGATGCAGACAAGCGGCAGGGAGAATACGGAACGCGTGTGTCGCGCGGGCGATCGCGACAATCCCTCACCGACGTAGGCGGTGATGCAACGGAAGTGCCGTGCTATCGTCGTGACGACCGGATGGGAGCGTCCGCGGTTGAACGAGCACTCTCGAGGGACGCGCAAAAACTAATTAGTGGCAAGCGTATGACGCCCGAAGAAACCAAACGCTACATCGAACACAGGCTGAACGAGCTCGGCTGGAACGTCCATATCGGCAAGGCCGGCTACGAAAAGATATTCCGCTTCACGGAAGGAACGGAAGACGGAACGGACGAGCTGTGCCATAAGCTGCTCTCGCTCGGCGCCTTGCAGGATAGCCGCGAGATCACGGACGACGTGGTCAGCATGGCGAT